>Ga0335081_10017122_pt1 | contig 11742 bp, 9 predicted proteins | sample Lox_Sample_35_FD_206713 | JGI IMG/M metagenome (GOLD analysis project Ga0335081, IMG submission 206713) | Soil microbial communities from Loxahatchee National Wildlife Refuge, Florida, United States - Lox_Sample_3.5 | ecosystem: Environmental > Terrestrial > Soil > Wetlands | place: USA: Florida... | reverse complement strand
CGCGGAACATCGCAACTACACGCGCGACCGCGGTTCCGCTCTCCCCGCCGGCGGCCTCAGCGAGGCTTCGCATGAAATTGAATCGGCGAAACGCGTACGCGCGCTCGCGCTCGAGCAAGGCAACGCCCTGCGCGTAGTCCCGGCGGAAGCGCTCCTCCTCGCTGGCGGCGCTCTCGGCCGACTCCTGCAGCGCGTCGAGGAACGAAACCGGCCCCGGCGTCATCGCGCGCGCCCGCGATGTGGCGGAAGAGAGTGGGAGTCGAACCCACCAGGAACCGTCTCGCGACCCCTCCCGGATTTGAAGTCCGGACGCCCCACCGGGGACGATTCTCTTCCAGCGCTCGAATGAACAGCCGTCGGCGGCTCGTCCGCAGGCCGTCGGAACAAATCCAGGCGGTATGCGTTCATCCGCCGCAAGTCGCCGCGACGCAGGGTCACACCGTGGCGATCGAAGAACTCGAGTATCTGAATTGCGACCTTGCGGCCGTTGTCCAGGCGGTCGCGGAATTGCGCCGCGCCGAATTGGCCGTCGGCCGCCTTCGCCGCGAGATCCTGACCGACCGCCACCATCTCCGCGACCGTGCCGCGCAGGAAGAAATGATCTTGCGCGACCTCGTCGACCTTGCCCATGCGCCCGAGAAGCTTCAGCACGCGCCGCACCCCCACCTCGGGCGCGTGCAAGTGGCTCGCGATGTCGCGGACGCGCGGGGGGCGGAAACGCTCGCCACCGCCGAGCGTCGGCCGGATCTTGCGCCAGAGCTCCTCGTCCTGCGGTGTGAGGTGCACGCTGTGCCCAGCAAGCCGCACCCAGGCACCGTCGAGCCCCACCTCGCCCGCCCGCGCCATGCGCTGCAGCGCCGCGAGGAAGGCCGGCGCGGGAAGACGCGGCTCGATCTGCAGCCGCAGGCGCTCGAGACCGATCCCGGGCAGGTCCGCATTCTCGGCATGGAACTTCGCAAGCGCGGAAAGCACGCTCTGACGGAGCTGGGTCCAGCTCGCTGCCGTGAGCGCGATGACCTGATCGCCCGCGGTCACGCACATGAGGCTCTCGCGCGCCGCTATCGCCTCCACCTCCGCGGCCGAGAGTGCACGGTCGCGGGCGAAGCCCGCGATATCGAGGTAGCGCGGCGGCGCTGCTAACAAGGCCGCAAGTGCCGCGCCGGCATCGGCGCGACCATGGGCCCCGAGCTGTGCCAGGCGCTCGGGCGTTCGGCGCTTGCGCGCGGGCGCGCGGAGGTCGAGGAACCTTCCGCCGCCGACCGTGCGCTGCGCGGAGGTATCGCGCAGGATAAAACGATCGCCCGCCGCCGTGGCGATCGGTTGCTCCAGCACAAGCTGTACGAGCCCCTCCTCGCCCGCCGCGATCGGTCGATCCTGGAGCAGGGCGACGCGAGCGCCCACTTCCACAGCCGCGCTGTGGAGCCGAACAGGCATCCACTGCGCGACCGGCCGCGGCTCCGAGGCGAGGACACGGAGCGTCGCGTCGATTCGCTCCGAGGGGGCGTGGAGATCTCCGTCGAGGACAACGTGGCCGCGAAGGATTGCCTGCTTCTCGACGCCGTCTCCGACGAGGTTGAGGGCGCAGCGCTGGCCTGCCTGCCCGCGCTCGGCCGGACGGTTCTGCGTATGGATAGAGCGCACGCGCGCGGCAAGGCCCGAAGGACTTACGACGACGCGATCGCCAACCGCGACCGCACCCGAAAGCACCGTGCCTGTCACCACCGTCCCCGCGCCCGCGAGCGTGAAGCAGCGGTCGACCGCAAGGCGAAAGCGTCCCCGCGCCGCCCGCATTCCGAAGGTTCGCGCCACGTCGAAGAGGTGCGCACGCAACGCCTCGATCCCCTCGCCTGTCACTGGCGAGACAGGAATCGCTTCCGCGCATGCGAGCGCGGTCGGCTGCAGCAAGGATGCGACCTCGGCCGCGACTTCCGCGCGACGCTCCCCTGAGGCCAGATCGCACTTGGTGAGCGCGACGAGGCCCTGGGAGATGCCGAGGAGGTCGACGATGGCGAGATGCTCGCGCGTCTGCGGCATGATGCCATCGTCGCAGGCGACGACCAAGAGCACGTAATCGATCCCCGTGGCACCCGCGAGCATGTTGTGCACGAAGCGCTCGTGTCCGGGCACGTCGATGAAGCCTAGGACTTGATCGTCCGGCGTCGGAAGATAGGCGAAGCCGAGATCGATGGTGATGCCGCGCGCCTTCTCCTCCTTGAGACGGTCGGTGTCGACGCCCGTCAGCGCCCGCACCAGCGCGGTCTTGCCGTGATCGATATGGCCGGCAGTTCCGACGATCACAATGCGGCCTCCCCGAGCTTCGCCGCCGCGCGACGCCCGGCAGCCGCGACATCCTCAGCGCTTAGCGCCTTGAGCGCGGGACCGATGAAGGGCTCCGCGAGTTGGCTCCCAGCCGCGCGCGCGCGGAGCAGCCAAGCGAGCGCCTCGACACCGTCGCGCGCTACCCCCGCGCCGAGAAAATGCGCCGCCCCCAGCATCGCCTGCCCGTCGGCGTCGCCGAGCAGCGCCGCCTTTCGCCACCAATGCGCGGCAGCGCCGGGGTCGCGCCCGACGCCGAGGGCATTGTGATGGATCATGCCGAGCCGAGTCATCGCCGCGGCAATTCCGAGCTCCGCCGCCGCGAGCGCCCAACGCCGCGCCTCAGCGTGGTCGGTCGGCATCACCTCGCCTTCGAGCAGCATCCAGCTCAGCATGTCCATCGCGGGCGCGTCGCCCGCCTCGGCCGCGGCGCGGTAGAGCTCGGCGGCGCGGGTGTAATCCTGCGTCACCCCGTCGCCGCGGAAATAGAGCGCTGCGAGATTGCGCCGGCCGATGGCGTCGCCGCCTTCGGCCGCGAGTGTCAGCCATTTGACCGCGAGCGCGACGTCGCGCTCAACGCCAAGCCCCTCGGCGAGGCAGGCGCCAATGTTGCTCTGCGCCCGCGCCACGCCTGCATGCGCGAGCGGACCCCAGATCGTGAGTGCCGAGGCGTAATCGCCGCGCTCGACGGCCTCGAGCGCCGCGGCCAGGCGTTCGCCGATGGCGGGCGCGGCGGTGGGACGGCGGGCGAGACGGTCAAGCCAACCCATGCGCAGCCTCCGCTGGCTTAAGCTCGGCAAGCGCCGCCGTGAATTCCGCCTCGTCCTCGAGGCAGCGGAGATCGAGCAGCAGCGCGCCCTCGGAGATACGGCCGACGATCGGCGTCGGCAAGGCGCGGAGCCTGTCGGCGAGCACGCCGAGCATGCGTCCACTTTCGCGCGCGGATTTCGGACGGATCGCGAGGGCAGCGCTCGCGATGGTGTCGAGCGGCAGCGCGCCCGAGCCGATCTGGCTGGAGCAGGAGATAGTCTCGACGAGGAAGCTGGGCCCGACGGCCTCCGCGACTTGCGGCAGGAGGCGACGCGCCTGCGCCGCTACCTCGGCGGCGGGACGCGCGAGCAAACGAAGCGTCGGCAGGAGTTCCGCTAGCCGGTCGGGATCGCGGTAGAGGCGCAGCGTTGCCTCCAGCGCTGCAAGCCTAATCTTGTCGAGCCGGAGCGCGCGCTTCAGGGGATTGCGGTTGAGGCGCGCGATCAGCTCCTTTCGCCCGACGACGAACCCCGCTTGCGGCCCGCCCAGGAGCTTGTCTCCGGAGAATGTTACGAGATCGGCACCCTCCGCCACCGCCTCCGCGACGGTGGGCTCGTGCGCGAGCCCCCAGCGCCCGAGATCGACGAGAGTTCCGGAGCCGAGATCGTGCAGGAAGGGTACGGCGCGCTCGCGTGCGAGTGCGGCTAGTGCTGCCGGCTTCACCTCGGCAGTGAAGCCCTGGATGCGGTAATTCGAGGTATGCACCTTCATGACGAGCCCCGTCTTGGGCCCGATCGCGCCGGCATAATCCCTGGCGTGCGTGCGATTGGTGGTGCCGACCTCGAGTAAGCGCGCACCCGCGCGCGCCATGATCTCGGGCATGCGGAAGGCGCCGCCAATCTCGATGAGCTCGCCGCGCGAGACCACCGCCTCACGGCCTTTGGAGAGGGTGTTGAGCGCGAGTAGCACCGCCGCGGCATTGTTATTGACGACCGTTGCATCCTCGGCGCCCGTGAGCTCGCAGAGAAGGCCGCGTACTACGTCGTCGCGCTCGCCGCGCCTCCCGCCGCCGAGATCGAACTCAAGGGCGACAGCGCGGCGCATCGCCGTCGTTGCAGCCTCGATCGCCGCCTCCGCGAGAACCGCGCGGCCCAGATTGGTGTGGAGCACCGTCCCCGTGAGATTGATGACGGGACGGAGATGCGACCGCGACTCCTTGGCAAGGCGCGCAAGTGCCGCCGCGGCGAGATCGGAAGGCGCAGGCGGTGCCGAGGCACTCACGCGCACGCTCTTGCGTGCCTCCGCGAGAACCGCGCGCACCGCCGCAACCGCCGCACCGCGGCCGTATCGGGCGATTGCTCCGGCGATCCCCGGGAGACGGAGCATCTCGTCGACAGATGGCAACGCGCGCAGCTGTACCGGCGACTGGGCGGAAGCCTGGCGGTCGGCTCTGGGCAACCTCAATACCCCAGCAAATACGGATTGAAGGCGCCGCGGCGGAATCCCGCGTCGCGCACCAGCAGATCGAGTGCCAGTGTCGCCACGTCGTCGGCGACGGGTTCGAGCGCAGCCTCGTTCTGCTGCTGCAGGATCTTCACGTAACCCCGGCATCTCTCGCAGGTCTCCGCCTTCACGTGGCCGGTGCCACCAGCGATCTCCCGATAGGAGATGCCCTCGGTCGAGCCACAGAGCACGCATTTGATGCGCACGTAGTTCCAGAGCGTCGCGCAGAGCGAGCAGGCGCAGAAGCGCGTGCCGTGCGCGTTCTGCCAGCCCACGACGAGGGAGGCCACGGGCGGGCCGCCGCAGACCGGACAGGCGCCATCGGCGACGGGCACCAGAGAATTGGCGTCGAGCGGCGCCGCCAGGCGCGCGAAGTGCACCTGCAGCGCCGCGGCGACGAAGGTGTGCTCCGCGAGTTCCGCCATCGGGATCGATTCCGCGAGCACATCGCGCATCATCGCGTCGCGGGCGGCCTCCTCGAGCCAGGCAAGGCGGTCGAGCGCGGCACGAGCCATTTCCGGCATTGGGACCGCGCGCGAGAGGTCGAGGAGGCGCTCGAGCGTCGAACGGAAGGCCGCATCCGGAGCAAAGCGTGCGCGGTCGAGCGGCGGCATCACGAAATGTCGCGCGCGTTCGCGCACGTCCTCGGGCGGAAGCTCCGGCTCGGGCAGGCCCTCCTGTACTCGGTGCTGCGCCGAGGCGATGCCCGCAAGGAGCGTCAGATAGGCGCCGAGCTCGTGCGTCCGCGCGAGGTCGCGCAGGCGCTCGGCACGATGGGCAAAGAGCGTCCTCGGATCCGGCAGTACGGCGAAAGGCGGTCTCGCCTCCTCGCCGATGGGTATGCCGCTATGGTGCGGCGCGCCAATCCCGCTCATCGTTAATCCTCACGAACCGCACGGGCCACGCGAGCATCGACGGAGAATGCCGTGCCTCAGGCGGGAATTGTTATTCCTTGGGCCCGCCGCTGACAAGCTCCCTGAGCCACTTGCGGTGGTGGCGCCACGCCCAACCGCCGGTTACGGAACCCTGCGTCATCCCGCGGATGCTGCCGCGGACCCAGATCGCCGCATACACATGGACGATCCAGACGCAGATGATCGTCACCGCGGCAATCGAGTGGAACAGCACGCCGAGGCGCTTTTGATCGAGCGTCGTATAGGCGGAGAAATACTGATCCCAGATCACGAGCCCGGTCGCGATCAGTACCACGATGAGAATCGACATGAGCCAGAAGACGAGCTTCTGGCCGGCATTGTACTTGCCGACTTCCGGAAGATTCTCCTCGTGCCCGCCGAGCACGTCACGGACCTTCGAGAGCCAGATATTGTCGGTATGGTCCCAGAGATTGGCACGAAAGAACCGGAAGAAGAGCCCGCAGAAGCTGAAGAACAGCACCACGCCGATCCAGGGATGGATCGCGCGGGTGCTTTCGCCTCCCCCGAAGAGCCCGGTCAGGAAGAAGAGGCTGGGGTGAAAGAGCGAGAGGCCCGAGAGCGCGAGCAGCACCAAGCTGATCGCGGTGATCCAGTGATTAACCCGCGCGCTCGCGGTATAGCGGGTGACGGTGATCGGCTCCCTCTGCGGTACGGCCATCAGGAGCGGCCCTCCTTGAGGCGCTTGGCGTTCTCCTCGTCCTGCGGGGAGACACGATTGGCGCCGGCGACGATGTGATGTAGCACGCCGACCGCGCCGAAGATCGCGATCGCCGCGAGGCCCGCGTATTTCGTGACGCCTTTCCAGATCTCTACCACCGGGCTGATCTTGGGATCGCGCGGAAGATTCGAGTAGAGTTCGGGTCTGTCCGCGTGGTGCAGCACATAGATCACATGCGTGCCGCCGACGCCGGGCGGGTCGTAGACGCCGGCGTTCTTGTAGCCGCGCGATTTCAGATCCTCGATCCGCAGCGCCGCATCCTTCAGCATCTGCTCCTTCGTGCCGAAGGTGATGGCGCGGGTAGGGCAGGCCTTGGCGCAGGCCGGCCCCTGACCCACCGCCACGCGATCGGAGCAGAGCGTGCACTTGTAGGCCTTCTGGTCGACCTGAGAAATGCGGGGAATGTTGAAGGGGCAGCCCTTGATGCAGTAGCCGCAGCCGATGCAGTTCTCGTGCACGAAATCGACAATACCGTTCGAGTACTGCACGATGGCACCCGGCGATGGGCAGGCCTTGAGGCAGCCGGGATCGGCGCAGTGCATGCAACCGTCCTTGCGGATCAGCCACTCCAGGTTCTGCGTCTCTGGATTGACCCACTCCGTAAAGCGCATCAGCGTGAAGCTGTTGGCCGTGAGATCGTGCGGGTTCTGGTAGCTGCCGGTGTTGACGCCGACCGCCTCGCGCCGGTCGTTCCACTCGAGGCAGGCGACCTGGCAAGCCTTGCAGCCGATGCATTTGGAGACGTCGATCATCTTCGCCACTTCCGGCAGCTTGTTCGCCGGAGGCGTGACGGAGGATGCGGAGCGGCGGATCAGGTCTTGGGGCGAGAGATCGGCCATTGCGTGTCCCTCCCCTCGCTCAAGCCACAGGCTCTGGGATCGGCTCGATGTCCACCAGGAACGCCTTGAATTCAGGCGTCTCGATGTTGGCATCGCCGACGAAGGGCGTGAGGCTGTTGGGCCCGAAACCCTTGCGTGCCACGCCCATGAAGCCCCAGTGCAGCGGTATCCCCACGATGTGCACGGTCTTGCCGTCGCAGGTGAGGGGGGTGATGCGCTTGGTCACCACGGCCTTTGCCTCGACGGAGCCGCGCTTCGACCAGACGCGGACCCAGCCACCCGAACTGATCCCCTTCTCTTTTGCGAGCTGCTCGGAGATCTCCACGAAGAACTCCGGCTGCATCACCGCATTGGGCCAGACATGCTTGGTCCAGAAGTGGAAGTGCTCGGTGAGGCGATAGGAGGTGGCGGCGTAGGGGAATTCCTTACTGTCGCCGAACTGCTCCATGTCGCCTTTGAAGACCCGGGCCACGGGATTACCTCGCACCTTCGGCGCGACCGGGTTCACCACCGGAGACTCGAAGGGCTCGTAATGCGCGGGGAACGGCCCGTCGCGCATCATGCCGCGCGTGAAGAGGCGCGAGACGCCCTCGGGGTTCATGATGAAGGGCATGACCACCTCGGGCTTCGCGGTCGGTGCGATGTCCGGCACGTCGTAACCCGCCCATTTGCTGCCGTCCCACTCGATGAGCTTCCGCGTGGGATCCCAGGCCTTGCCCTGCAGATCGGCCGAGGCGCGGTTGTAGAGAATCCGCCGGTTGACCGGCCAGGAGAACGCCCATTTGAGATAGGCGCCGGTGTCGTCGGGGTCGCTATTGTCCCGACGCGCCATATTGTTGCCGGCCTCGTTGAAGCAGCCGGAATAAATCCAGCAGCCGCAGGCGGTGCTGCCGTCGTCGCGCAGGACCGCGAAGCTCACGACCTGCTTGCCCTTCTCCAGGACCTTCTTGGTGGAATCGTTGGGATCGAGCACGTCCTCGACGACGTAGCCGTTGATCTCGCGCGCGATCTCATCGGATTTGGGATCGCTTGGATCCTTGTAGGGCCAATGCAGATTGAGGATGGGATCGGCGAATGCGCCACCCTCCTTCTGATAGAGCGCTTTCAGACGCAGATGTATCTGCGCCATGATCCAAACGTCAGTCCTGGCCTCGCCCGGCGCGTCGCCGCCCGGCCAGTGCCATTGCAGCCAGCGCCCGGAATTCGTGAGCGAGCCCTCATCCTCCGCGAAGCAGGTCGAGGGGAGTTGGATGACCTCCGTCTGAATCTTGGTGGGATCGACGTCGTTATACTTGCCGTGATTGTCCCAGAACCGCGCCGTCTCTGTATCGAGCGGGTCCATTGTGACCAGGAACTTAAGGTTCGAGAGCGCGACCGTGCACTTCTTGCGGTTGGGCGCCGAGAGCAGCGGGTTGAAACCCTGGCAGACGTAGCCGTTCACCTTGCCCTGATGCATCATGTCGAAGATGCGCAGCACGTCGTAGGAGGGAACGTCGAGTTTCGGCAGGTAGTCGTAAACGAAGTCGTTTTCCTTCGTCGCCGCCGGTCCCCACATCGACTTCTGGAAGCTCACGAAGAACTTCCTGTAGTTCTGCCAGTAACTCATCTGGCCCGGCTGCAGCGGCTTGAAGCCGCGGGTCGACATATAGGTGTTGAGGTCGACCTCCTTCTCCACCGGCAGCGTCAGATAGCCGGGGACCAGGTTGGACATTAGGCCCAGATCCGTGAGTCCCTGAATGTTCGAGTGCCCGCGGAGTGCGTTCATGCCACCGCCGCGCAAGCCGATGTTGCCGAGGATGAGCTGCAGCATCGCCATGGCCCGGATGTTTTGCGAGCCCTTGGAATGCTGGGTCCAGCCCAGCGCGTACATCGACGTCATGACCTTGTTCTTGGCGGAGGTCTCGCCGATCCACTGGCACACCTTCAGGTACTTATCCTTGGGCGTGCCGCTGATACGCTCGACCATCTCGGGAGTAAAGGCCGCGACGTGCGCCTTGAGCAGATTCCAGACGCAACGGGGGTTTTGCAGAGTGGGATCCGTGGCCGCGAAGCCATCCGCAGTCATCTCGTATTCCCAGCTCGACCTGTTGTAGTCGCGCTTCGCCTCGTCGTAGCCCGTGAAGAGCCCATCCTTGAAGGAGAAGCCCTCCTTCACGATGTAGGTCGCGTTGGTATAGGCCTTGACGTAGTCCCACTGCACTTTGTCGTTGGCGATGCAGTAGTTGATGACGCCCAGCAGGAACGCAATGTCCGTGCCCTGGCGGATCGGCGCGTAGAGATCGGAAACCGAGGCCGAGCGGGTGTAGCGGGGGTCGACGACGATGAGCTTGGCGCCACGATGCGCCTTCGCCTCGACGACCCACTTGAAGCCGCAGGGATGAGCCTCCGCGGCGTTACCGCCCATAATAACGACGAGATCCGTGTTCCTGATATCCGTCCACGAATTCGTCATCGCGCCACGACCGAATGTTGGGGCCAGACTGGCCACCGTGGGGCCGTGTCAAACTCTCGCTTGGTTGTCGAACGCCACTATCCCGGTGCTGCGGACCACCTTGTAGGTCGCAAACGCCGTTTCGTTGGTGGTTGCTGAGGCCGCAAGGAAGCCGGTGGTCGTCCACCGGTTCACCGTCACCCCATCGCCATTCTTGACGATGAAGTTCTTGTCACGATCGTCCTTGAGGAGCCGCGCCACCCGATCGAGCGCCTGATCCCAGCTCACGCGCTCGAACTTGCTCGAGCCGGGCTTGCGGATCATCGGGTATTGGAGCCGAGACTCCGAATGGACGAAATCGAGGAGGCCGGCCCCCTTCGGGCAAAGCGTGCCGCGATTGGTAGGGTGATCCGGATCGCCCTCGATGTGGACGATCTTTGCCTTCTCGCCCTTCGACCGGTCACCCTCCGAATAGAGGATGATGCCGCAGGCGACGGAGCAATAGGGACACGTGTTTCGGGTTTCCTTGGTGCCCGCGAGCTTGAAGGGCCGGATCATCTCGGCATAGGCGGATTCGACGTCTCCGAATCCGAATGCCCCCAGACTCGTGCCCACCACGCCCGCGCCTGCCGATTGCAAGAATCGGCGCCGCGAGAACTCGATATTCATCAGCAGTTTCCTCCAGCCCTTGCACGCCCATTCGGTTGCGGGCGTCCGCACAAACTTTATTGTTCTTAGAAGCCTATCGCTCGGGGAACCCTGCTGTCAAACGGCGCGGTGCGCAGGGCATGGCCGGCCCGCCGGGGCGCACTAGTTCAATTCCCGACAGCGCTAATCCCGCGCCTCGGTCCCCGGTGCGCGGACGAGGAGGCCACAATGTCGATCGACCTGCACGCGGAACGCCTTTACGACGACATCGAACTCGTTCGAGGAGCGGGTCGCCGCAAGCGCGGTCAGCTCTGCATCATGTCATTCGTCGCCTATCTCGCGGGCGAACGACACACAGATCACCCAAGAACCGCCTCACCCTTTTTGCGGAACTTCGCCATCCAGTTGAACGACGGCGTCGTGGCGGAACTGCGCCGCGACCTCAAGCCCTTTGCCCCGAGGATCATCGGCAGTAACGACGGCCGCGACTACGAACGTGCTGCGATGGCGGTCAAGATGGCAATGGACGAGGTGCTACCGCGGGCGACGAAGGATTTCCTGGAGGGGAGCCGCCGCGTTGCCTTGGAGCCCTGCAACAAGTCGCTGTTTGCCGTCGGCTCGGGCTGGAGCGACACGGAACCTACGGAGAGTATCGCGGCTCGGTTCCGCGGCGTGCGCGATGCCAGCGAGCGGCGCGAGTGGCTCGCACTCGCGACCCGCGTGGGGCAGCTCTTCACGGCACTCGTCCAATGCGCGCCAAACCCCACGGCTCAGCGCTGGTATTGGGCGAAGGCATTGGACCTCCTCGACCGCTTCTGTGAGATCGGCGCCGATTGCCGCGCTCAGCCGAAGGCGACAGTGGAGCCGGCGCGCGAGCCCGAGCGCGCCCTACCCGAGCCTCGCCCCCGCAGCCGGATCTCGCGCGCGCTCCGGGCAGCCCTCGATTTCGTCTCAGTCTGAGGATCCGGCAGTCCCAGGTTGCGCTTGACAGGGGATTGGCCGAGGCGGAACCCTCTCCGCATCGAATATCGAGCCATGGCCGATCGCTTGCCGACGGGCACGGGCTCTAGAAGACGACCCGGAGGGAACCCCATGCAGCGCAGACACCGCATCCGCGCGATTCTTGCAGGCTTTGCGCTCGCCGCGTTCAGCACCGGCGCAAATGCCGCGACCGAGATCCGCGTCGCCTGCTATTCCGACGGCAATGAATGCGAGGCGACGCAGGCGCTGCTGCCGAAATTCGAGAAGGAGCATCCGGACGTCAAGGTGGTCATCGACAAGCAGGCCTATAAGGCGATCCTCGAAAGCTTGCCAGTGCAACTCGCGGCGGGAGAAGGTCCCGACATCGCGCGCACCACCGATTTCGGCATCATCGCTCAGTATTTCCTCGACCTCCGCCCGCTCGTGAAGGACGCAGCCTATTGGGACGCCAATTACGGGCCGACGCTCGATTGGCTCCGCGCCGATCCCAACGACAAAGGTATCTACGGCCTGCCGACGCAGATCACTGTAAGCGCTCCCTTCGTCAATAAGACGCTCTTCGAGCAGGCGAAGGTCGAGATGCCTGGGGCCAAGGCGACTTGGGTGGATTGGGCGAAGGCG
>Ga0335081_10017121_pt1 | contig 11744 bp, 16 predicted proteins | sample Lox_Sample_35_FD_206713 | JGI IMG/M metagenome (GOLD analysis project Ga0335081, IMG submission 206713) | Soil microbial communities from Loxahatchee National Wildlife Refuge, Florida, United States - Lox_Sample_3.5 | ecosystem: Environmental > Terrestrial > Soil > Wetlands | place: USA... | reverse complement strand
GCGGGCTGGTCGAGTACGTGACCGTCACGTCCGGGCTCGCCGCTGCGGACGGGGACGGCGTGGTGGGGGAGGGCGCGGGCGCCGGGGTGGTGGGAGCAGGCACCGGTGACGGCGTGGGGGTGGTCACGGTCGGCGAGGGCGCGGGCGGGTTTGCCGGGCTGGCCGGGGTGGCCGGCGCCGCTCCCGACGACGACGGGGCACCGGTTGGCGTTGCCCCGGCCGGCACGACCGCAGGCTGGCCTGACTGCGGCGAGCGATGAGTGGTGGTCGCGCTGCCCAGATGTGTGGAGCTGACCGGGGTCGTTGCCGGGGCGGCCCCGGACGAGGCGGTCCCGAGGTCGGCGCAGTTGACCAGGCCGCAGGAGGACAGGGTGGTGCCGGCATCGGCCTGCGGCGTGCCGCCGCCGGACTGGTGCACGACGAAACCCACGCCTGCGCCGCTCACCGCCAGCACCGCGGCCGCCGTGCCCGCCGCGTACCGGCCTGGCCCGGTGATCCAGGAACTCAGGCTGGGCCGGGGGAGCCGGCCCTCGTCGTCGTAACGCCGGTGCGAACCACCCATTAGGTCTGGTCCTCCATTGCCGATTGGCTGGGCGGGAGGGGCCAGATTAGCGCTGGCCACCCGGCGAATGAAGCGGCTCCGCGATCACCGGGTGACCACCACGGTGCGGGTTGTGACCAGGCCGCCTGCCCCGCCGGCATATTCCCTCCCCTGACCGATAAAGGCTCTGAAAAATAACGTAGCAATAACGACGGCGGTGATGTCGGCCAAACCGGAGAAGTGGCGTATCGGCTGATTCGGCCCGCGCACGCCGCGTATGCGCAGTTCACGGCAGCTGTCAGTGCCCCGCTGGGCACGGGTAGCTACCCGCCGCGAGGCGGCTTGTGACGGCCGTCACAGGCCCGGGAATAAGAGAAGCCTTAATCCGCTGTCGCCCGAACTTGCGCCGCAGAATTAGAGTGAGGGTAAGAGAGCAGCACCGGCCGGAGGTACCAGACCATGACTCGTCAGCCGGATGAGGCCCTCGAGGTGCTTCGGGGGATATGGAGCGCTCAGGGGCAGACCAGCGCGGACCTCGACGACGCGTGCGGCACGAAGTCCTGCAAGAGGATGTCGGACGTCGGGTTCGACGGCCTGGCCATGAAGGGGGACAGTGAAGGGGGAATGGGGCGGGGGGCGGGGAGTGGGGACCTGCGTACCGCGTGGCGGGACAGGCTGGAGCGCGAGGGCAAGCTGAACCCGGAGGCGGGCAGCGTGCGGGACCTCGTCCTCGGCCAGTCCCAGGCCCGCGACTAAGCACCGGCCTGCTGACTCTTGCGGATACCGACGGCGAGGAGAGCGCTGCATGGAGCGGCCTGAGTCCGTCGGCGGCCTCACCGAGGCCCTGCGCCAGGGCGGCTACCTGGCCGACCGCGGACTGGCCACGGCGCTGTTCGTCGCCCTGAACCTGCAGCGCCCGGTCCTGCTCGAGGGCGAGGTCGGGGTGGGCAAGACCGAGGTGGCCAAGGTGCTGGCCGCGGTGTTCGGCCGCAAGCTGATCCGGCTGCAGTGCTACGAAGGCATCGACACCAGCCAGGCGCTCTACGAGTGGGACTACGCCCGGCAGATGCTGCAGATCCGGGCGCTGTCCGAGCGCCAGGTGGCCGACGAGGCGGCGGTGGACAAGCTGTTCGGGCCGAAGTTCCTGCTGGAACGCCCGCTGCTGGAGGCGGTCCGCGCCGGGGACCAGGCGGTGCTGCTGATCGACGAGGTCGACCGGGCCGACGACGAGTTCGAGGCGTTCCTGCTCGAGCTGCTCTCCGACTTCCAGATCAGCATCCCGGAGATCGGCACGGTCAAGGCGCAGACCCCGCCGCTGGTGGTGCTCACCTCCAACCGCACCCGCGAGCTGCACGACGCGCTGAAGCGGCGCTGCCTGTACCACTGGATCGGCTACCCGGCCGCCGACCGCGAGGTCGACATCGTGCTGATCAGGGAGCCGGGGATCTCGGCCGCGCTGGCCCGCAAGGTGGTCGCGGCCGTGCACCGGCTGCGCGAGCTCGACCTGGCCAAGCCGCCCGGCGTGGCCGAGACCATCGACTGGGCCAGGACCCTGGACTTCCTGGGCGAGACCGAGTTCGGCCCCGAGGCCGCCGACCAGACCCTCGGCGCCGTGGTGAAGGACCGCGACGACCTCGACCTGGTGCGGGAGAACCTGCAGGAGATCACGTCAGGTGCCTGACGTGGCGCAGCGCTCCCCGATCGTCGGCCTGCTGGCCGCCTTCGCCGCGGAACTGCGCGCGGCCGGGCTCGCGGTCGGCTCCGGCGACGTGCTGACCTACTGCTCGGCCCTGGCCGGCCTGGACCCGGCCGACCTGGCCGACCTGTACTGGGCCGGGCGGACCACGCTGGTCAACCGGCGCGACGACCTCGCGGTCTACGACGAGGTGTTCCGCCGGTTCTTCCTGGGCACCGGCGACCAGGCCGAGGAGCTGCTCACGCTGATGCTGCGCGCCTCGGCCGAGGCCATGGGCGAGCTCGCGATGCCGGCCACCGAGCCGCCCGGGCCAGAACAGGAAGACCAGGACGAGGCGCTGCTCGGCTGGATGGCGTCGGACGTGGACGCGCTCAAGCACAAGTCGTTCGCGGCCTGCACCCCCGAGGAGCTGGCCGCGCTCCGGCGGATCATGACCAGGATCCGGCTCACCCCGCCGCGGCGGCGCACCAGGCGCACGGCCCCGGCCCGGTCCGGGCGCAGGCCCGACCCGCGCCGGACCGTCCGCGAGACCATGCGCATGCACGGCGAGCCCGCCCAGCTGTACTGGCGGCGGCGCCGGGTCCGGCTCCGGCCGCTGATCCTCATCCTGGACATCTCCGGCTCGATGGCCGACTACTCCCGCAACCTGCTGCAGTTCGCGCACTGCGCCAAGCGGGCCGCGGCCCGGGTCGAGGTGTTCTGCTTCGGCACCCGGCTGACCCGGGTCACCGGCGCGCTGGAGAGCAGGAACCCGGATCAGGCGCTGGCCCGCGCCGCACAAGCGGCGTTCGACTGGGACGGCGGGACCAGGATCGGCGAGTCGCTGGACACGTTCGTGCACGACTGGGCCCGCCGCGGGCTGTGCCGGGGCGGCGTCGTGGTGATCTGCTCGGACGGCCTGGACCGCGGCGACCCCGAGGTGCTGGCCACGGCCATGGAGCGGCTGGCCCGGCTCAGCTACCGGGTGGTCTGGCTGAACCCGCACAAGGGCGACAACCGGGACTTCCGGCCGAGCACGCTGGGGATGATGGTGGCCGCGCCGCACATCGATGTCATGCTCTCCGGGCACGACCTGAACAGCCTCGAGGAATTCGCGGCCCTGCTGCCTAAGCTGAACTGAGGAAGAGTGCCGGCAGGCGGGGCGAGGGCGCCTCGTCCTGAGGAAGGAGGAGTGCCGGGTGCGGTGGAGCGTGGGGATCGAGGCCGAGGGTGACCGGGTGCTGTCCCGCGAGGAGGTCGTCGAGCTGGCCGACGCGGTCGCGGCGAACTCCGGCATCGCCACCGGGATCGGGACCGCGCGCTACGGCGCCCAGCTGGTCGTGCAGGCGGGCAGCCGCGACGACGCGATCGAGCAGGCCACCGCGCAGTTCGCCGCGGCAGTGGTCAGGGCCGGACTGCCGCAGGCCCCCATCGTCCGGGTCGAGGCCATCAGCGAGGACGAGGACGCGGCACAGTGATCAGGCTGGGCTCACTGGCCGGCTACCCGTTCGAGGGGCCGCGCTTGCTGGGCGGCTGGACCCCTCCGGGCGTGGCCGCGGTGTGGGCCATTGCGTTCAGGCCAGATCCAGAGAGTAAGCCGGGGCGCTACGCCGTTTGCTATGTCGACCACTCCGACGACCTGTCCGCCGAGCGGTTCCCGTTCCAGCACCCGCGCGCCGCGTGCTGGATCCGCCGCGCCGGGTCGAAGTGGAAGGTCTACATCTGCACCTACGAGGTGCCCGGCGGCGGGCCCGCGCACCGGGAGCAGATCGCCCGTGAGCTGATCGCGGTCTACCGCCCGGGGTGCAATACCCAGAAGTACGACCAGGCCTGGAAGGATCACTGGATCGGCGGGTACTCCGCGCCCACGACCGGACCCGTCGCCCGCCGGGACCCGGACCAGCGGCCATTACGCTAATGTCGCGGGGCGAATCCCACCGCGTCATGAAGACGTGAGCGCCGGGTTCCGGACGCCGGCCGGGCGACCTCGGGCACGGCAGGCTCCTCGGGCCGCGGGGTGACGTCGGTGACGATCTCCTCGGCCATCCCGTAGAGGAGCGGGAGCGCCCCGGCCACCACGCCGCCGGTCTCGTTGATGTGGCCCACGGCGGGGCCGATCAGCTTGGCGTGATCCCTGATCTGGCCGACCAGCGCGGCGCACTCCTCGAGATTCCCGGCGATCCTGGTCAGCAGCGTGCCCACCCAGAACAGGTAGAACGCCAGCCCGGCGATCAGCAGCAGGATGTCGATGACGCTGAAGACGACCAGACCTGTCATGACTTGACCTTTCCGAGCACGCGGCCGAGGAACAGGTGGTGCTGCAGGCCTTCGGCCAGGACGGCCTCCACGCCGTCGGCGACCTGCGGGATCAGCACGGTGTCCGCGGTGTTCGCCTCGGCCGCCTTGAGCGTGTCCCTGACCTGAACCACGCGCCGGTCGATGATCTTCACGAACACGATGAGGATGGTCAGCAGGGCGGCCACGGCGACGACCACGACCAGGCCAAGGATGTTGGCCACCAGCCAGGCGGTGTGGTCGGACGAGGACAGGGCCAGGGTGTGGTCCATGGCTAACCTCCCAGCCTGGCGCGGCCGCGCTGCAGCCCGCCGATGATGGTCACGGCGTAGTCGATCGTGGTGCGCAGCGCCGCCAGCGGGGCGGTGTTGGTCACCGCCTTCTCGAGCTCGCCGTTGATCCTGGGAGCCTCGTTGCCGATCTGGCGGGCCAGCACCAGGATCGGCAGCACCAGGGCCACGACGACCAGCACGATGATGACGCCGATCACGTAGCCGACGACCCAGCCGGTACTCATTGCTTCGCCTCCGGCAAGACACTCATGGCTCAGACCCCTTCGCAGAAGTCGCGTACCGGCTTGAGGCTCGCGTTGACCGAGGTCAGCCGCTCGGGCACGGTGCTGGTCAGCTGCGCCACGGCCGTCACGCCGCCGGTGGTGGCGACCAGCGTCTTGCGGATCGCGCGCAGATGGAAGATGACCCGGAGCAGGCCTACCGCGGTGATCGCGATGATCAGGGCGGCGATGATGATCGTGGCCCAGGCTGCTGCTGGCATGGCCGTTCTCCTTTCCTGGTCAGGTCATCCGAGAAGCTTGGCGACGGAGCCCGCGTAGCGGACCGCGCCGACCGAGACTTCCTTGACGGTGGTGTCGGTCGTGGCCAGCCCGTCGGGCACGCCGGTCAGCTCCCCGACCAGCTCGACCCCGCCGGCCAGGATCTGGTCGGTCGCGCCGCGGATCCGCTCCAGCGCCGCGAGCACGCGGTTCAGCAGGAAGATCACGACAGGCAGCACCACCAGCAGCAGCACCGCGTTGCCGATCCACCACAAGACCATGGTTCGCCCTCCTCAGCTGGCGGCCTGGTAGGGAACAAAGAAGCGGCGGAACACCCGGGTCAGCGCCATCACCGCGGCCCGCAGGCCCAGGGTCAGGCCGCTGGCCGAGGTGGCTCCGGCCGCGGCGATCTGCTCCGGCGTCTCACCGCGGTCGATGCGCTCGATCCGGTCCTGCATGTTCGCGGAGAAGTCGCGCATGAGCACGGACGTGACGTCCGAGATCATGCCGCGGCCGTACTGCGCGGCCGCGCCGGAGAGCTGCAGGTCCTGGGAGACGCCGACCTTGGTGCCGCGGCCGGACCTGGTCAGCGTCGCGGTCACCACCATGCTGGCCTGGCCGCGGCCCTTCTCCTCGGCGCCGGCCGCGTGCACCACCACGCGCCTGGCCGCCTCGTCGCGCTCGGTGATGTCGGCCGTGCCGGCGAACTGCAGCCGCACCGGCCCCATCCGCACCGCGACCCGGCCCTTGTACTGCTCGTTGCCGAGGTCCTCGGTCAGCTCGGTACCGGGCAGGCAGGTGGCCACCTGGGGGATGTTCCCGAAGAACTCCCATACCTTCTCGACCGGCTGGGCGACCTCGAAGTCGTTCTTGATCAGCATCGGGTCTCTCTCTTCACGTAGGCCGCGGGATCCTGCTCGAACGCCCGGCGGCAGCCGGCGCTGCAGAAGTAATAGGTGACGCCGTCGTGCTCCACGGGCCGGCCTGAGGCATCCGCGGTCACGGTCATCCCGCACACCGGGTCGGTGGCGTCCGCGGGCCCGCGGCCCCGCTCTGGCTCACTTGCCCCTCCGGGCCAGGCGGCCCCGGCTGACTCTCCAGCGGTGCTGCCCTTGGCCCGCGTTTCCCGCGCCGCGGGAGGCAACGCGCCGGAGGCGCGCAGCTGGACCAGCTCGGCCAGGATGGCCACGGCGATCTCCTGGTGCGTGGTCTTGCCCAGGTCCAGCCCGGCGGGCGTGTGCACCCGGTCCAGCTGGTCCTTCGGCACCCCGCGCTCGGCCAGGTAGCCGAGCACCGCCGAGCCGCGGCGGCGCGAGCCGACCAGGCCGAGGTAGGCGGGCTTGGCCGCGACCGCCTGTTCCACGGCCTCCTCGTCGTAGTGGCCCTGGGTGGCCACGATCACCATCGAGCGCTCGGTGGCGTGATCCACGGTGAACTCGGGCCCGTCCACGACCTCGGTGCGCCAGCCGAGCGCCCGGGCCAGGTCGGCCAGGGTGTGCGCCATCGGCGAGCGGCCGATGACCACCAGGTGCGGCGCGGGCAGCACCGGCTCGATGTAGACCTCGAGCGCGCCCTCGCTCTGGCACGAGATCGGCACGACGGTCATCCCCTCCGGGACCGCCGCGCCAAACTGTTCCGGGCTGCCGAGCAGCAGCAGCTGCGGCGCGCCCTCCGCGATCACCCGCTGGGCCTCCCTGATCACCGCGGGCTCGGCGCACGCCCCGCCGATCCAGCCGCGCAGGTCCCCGGACTCGGTGATGATCGCGCGAGATCCTTGCTGGCCGGAGGACGGGCCCTGCCGCCAGACCACGGTGGCCAGCGCGAACGCCTCACCGCGCCGCGTCAGCTCGCCGGCCTGCTCCAGGACACCCCATCCGTCCATCGGCTCCTTTCCCCTTCCCCTTCCCGTCAAGGCACTTCGGTTCGCTCGTCCTGTGCCTGCTCAGTCGTCCGAGCGCACCGGGGGCGCGCCGGAGATGTCGCGGCCGTAGGTGATGGCCTCCCAGACCCGGTCCGGGAGCAGCGGCATGTCGATGTTGCGGACCCCGCTGCCCGACAGCGCGTCCATCACCGCGTTGACGAACGCGGCCGGGCCCCCGACGGCCGCGCACTCGCCGATGCCCTTGGCCCCGATCGGGTGGTGCGGGCACGGGGTGACGACCTCGCTGTGCAGCTCGAAGCCGGGCGTCTCCCAGGAGGTGGGCAGCAGGTAGTCCATGTAGTTGGCACCCACGCAGTTGCCCTCGGCGTCGAACGTGATGAATTGCATGTTGGCCATGGCGTAGGCCTCGGTCAGCCCGCCCATGATCTGTCCCTCGACGATCATCGGGTTGATCCTGACCCCGCAGTCGTCGACCGCGACCGTGTTCAGCACATCCCAGACCCCGGTGGCCGGGTCCACCTCAACGGTGACGATGTAGCACGCGAACGGCCAGGTCAGGTTCGGCGGGTCGTAGTAGGCCGTGTTCTCCAGGCCCGGCTCCATGCCGTCCGGCATGTTGCTGTACGCGGCCATCGCGCACTCCTGGATGGTCACGCCGCGCTCCGGGGCGCTGCGGACGTAGAACCGGCCGAGCTCCCACTCGACGTCCTCCTCGGACACCTCCAGCAGGTGCGCGGCCAGCCTGCGGGCCTTGGCCCTGATCTTGCGCGACACCATCGCGACCGCGGCCCCGGCCACCGGCGTGCTGCGGGAGGCGTAGGTGCCCATGCCGAACGGCGCGGTGTCGGTGTCGCCTTCCTCGACCACGATGTCCTCGGCCGGGATGCCGAGCTCGTGGCTGACGATCTGGGCCCAGGTCGTCTCGTGACCCTGGCCCTGCGTCTTCGCGCCGGTCCTGACGATGGCCTTCCCGGTCATGTGCACCTTGAGGTCGGCCGAGTCGAACATCTTGATGCCGAGAATGTCGTACTCGCGGCTGTTGCCCGCGCCTAGCGGTTCGGTCATCGTGGAGATCCCGATACCGAGCAGCCGGCCCCGCTTGCGCGCTTCCTCCTGCTGCTGGCGGAAGTCGTCGTAGCCGACCGCCCGCAGGCCGACGTCGAGGCACTTGCGGTACTGGCCGGAGTCGAGCAGGAAGCCGAACGGCGTGCGGTGCGGGAAGTCCTCGTCCCTGACGAAGTTCATCCGGCGGAACGCGGCCTGGTCCAGGCCCAGGTCGTCGGCGGCCGCCTGCATCATCCGTTCCTGGAAAAACATCGCCTCGGTGACCCGGAACGAGCACCGGTAGGCGACCCCGCCCGGCGCCTTGTTGCTGTAGGTGCCGCGCGTGGTCAAATGCGCGACCGGGATGTCGTAGGCGGCGAAGGCCGAGTGCAGTAGCCCGATCTTGAACTTGCTCGGCTGGGCGTCGGAGAAGAACGCGCCGTGGTCGGCGGCGCAGCGCATCCGGACCCCGAGGATCTTGCCGTCCCGGCGCAGCGCCATCTCGCCGTCCAGGTAGACGTCCCTGGCGTAGTGGGTGGAGATCAGGTTCCCCGACTTGTCCTCGATCCACTTCACCGGGCGCTCGAGCAGGATCGAGGCCAGGATCGAGCAGACATAGCCGGGGTAAACCGGGACCTTGTTCCCGAAGCCGCCGCCGATGTCCGGGGAGATGATCCGGATCATGTGCTCGGGAAGCTCGGCCACCAGCGCGACCGCGGCCCGGATGATGTGCGGGGCCTGGGTGGTCATGTACACGGTGAGCTTCTCGGTGGCCCGGTTGAAGTCCGCGATCGACCCGCAGCACTCGATCGGGCTCGGGTGCGAGCGCGGGTAATGCAGCTGCAGCCGCGAGATCACGTCGGCCTGCCCGAACGCCCGGTCGGTGCCGGCCGCGTCGCCGACCTCCCAGTCGTAGATGACGTTGTCGGCCTGGTTCTCCTTGTCGTCGCGGATCACCGGCGCGCCCTCGGCCTGGGCCTGCGTCGGGTTCACGATCACCGGCAGCGGCTCGTAGTCGACGTCGATGGCCTCGCACGCGTCCTTGGCGATGTACGGGTCGTCGGCGATCACGCAGGCCACTTCCTGGCCCTGGAAGCGCACCTTGTCGGTGGCCAGCACCGCCTGGGTGTCATAGGAGAGCGTCGGCATCCAGGCCAGGTTGCGGGTGGCCATCATCTCGCCGGTGAGCACCAGGTGCACGCCGGGGATCTGCCACGCCCTGCTGGCGTCGATCGACTTGATCCGCGCGTGCGCCAGCGGGCTGCGCAGGATCTCCATGTGCAGCATGCCGGGCAGCGTGATGTCGTCGGTGTAGTTGCCCTTGCCCCGGATGAACCGGTGGTCCTCAACGCGCTTGCGCCGGGCACCCAGCCCGCCGATCTTGATCTCGTCCAGTGCCTGCGTCATGGCCGTCTCCGTGGTGGTCAGCTGCCGGTTAGCCAGCGGATTGGGATCTGAGCTTGTCGGCGGCCCACAGCACCGACTTGACGATGTTCTGGTAGCCGGTGCAGCGGCAGAGGTTGCCGGACAGGGCCCAGCGCACGTCCTCCTCGGTCGGGTCGGGGTTGCGGTCGAGCAGGGCCTTGGCGGCCATCATCATGCCGGGGGTGCAGAACCCGCACTGCAGCCCGTGCTCGTCGCTGAAGCCTTCCTGCAGCGGGTGCAGCTCACTGGCGGTGGCCAGGCCCTCGACGGTGGTGATCTCCCGCCCGTCGGCCTGGACGGCCAGCATCGTGCAGGACTTCACCGCCTGCCCCTCACCCGCCTCCCCTGCCCTCTTCACTAGCACGGTGCAGGCGCCGCAGTTCGTGGTGTCGCAGCCCATGTGCGTGCCGGTGAGCCCTACCCCCCGGCGGATCAGGTGCGAGAGCAGCAGCCGGGGTTCCACCTCGGCCACCTTCTTCGCGCCGTTGATGGTGAACCTGATCCGGCGTACCGGGACGTCGCTGGTTTCGCCGTCGCGGTCGTCGTAAACGATGGTCATGTCAGGCCGCCCTCTCCGCGGTCTCGTCCGCCGGATCGGTGCCCGCCACGCGGGTCAGGATCCGCACCACGAACGTGCGCACGATGTGCCGCTTGTACTCGGCGCTGCCGCGGTGGTCGGTCCGCGGCCTGGCCGCCGAGGCCGCGAGATCGGCGGCGAGCTCGATCCGGTCGGCGCTCAGCGGCCCGCCGGTCAGCGCCTCGGCGGCCTCGGCCGCGGCGATCGTGGACCCGCCCACGCCGGTCAGGGCGATCCCTGCCCTGGTCACGGTGGCGCCGGAGGTCTCGATGGCCACCGCCACCCCAGCGGTGGCGAAGTCGCCCACCCGCCGCTCGAGCTTGAGGTACCCGCCCGCCCTGGTGCCCTGGGCCGCGGGTATCACGGCCTCGACCGCGATCTCGTCCGGCTCGAGCACGTTCTGGAACGGCCCGGTGACAAAGTCGGCGATCGGGATCGTGCGGCTGCCGCCGGGCCCGCGGGCCACGACCGAGCCGCCGAGCGCGGTGACCACCGACGCCCAGTCGCCCTGCGGGTCGGCGTGGCACAGCGAGCCGACCAGGGTGCCGCGGTTGCGCACGATGGGGTCGGCGATCAGCGGCGCGGCCGCGGCCATGGTCGGCTGGGTGCTGCTGAGCAGGTCCGAGCGCTCGAGGTCGACGTGGCGGCAGAGCGCGCCGATGCGCAGTGTGCCGTCCGGGTCGGCCCGGTGGTAGTCCAGGCCGGGCACGTCGTTGATGTCGACGATCAGCTCGGGCGAGGCGAAGCGAAGTTTCATCAGCGGGACCAGGCTCTGGCCGCCGGCCAGCACCTTGGCGTAGTCGCCGCCGTCATGCAGCAGGGCGATCGCCGCCTCGAGCGACCGCGGCGCCTCATACTGGAAACGAGACGGATACATCCGCCCCTCCCTCCACAAGTCCCCTATGCGTGGGTGGACTGCGGGTCAGCGCTCGTCGAGCGGACCGGATCCTGGCTGCTGGCGCTCCTCGGCGGGCTCGGGGTCGGCCACCGCCACCGGGAGGAAGTCCTCCTCGGGATCCGGCCGTGGCTCCTGGTGCGGCGGCCAGGGCCCGGCCACGGGCTGGCCGGCGATCTTGAGGTAATCCATCAGCTCCGGCCAGGCCCAGACGGTCGGGCTCTTGCCGGTTTTCGGCGCGTGCTCGACGAGTTCGTACAGCCGGGGGTTCCCCTGGCTGTGCCCGCTGGATTCGATCCGCATCCCGCACGCTCCCGATCTGCGACGAAGACACAAGTGTCCTGCCACGGTCCGACTGTCACACATGATCCATCGGTCCGATGACGCCCGCAAGGTGCGAATAAGCTCTTGCTTAAGACGGCCTGGAGTGGCCGATACCCGCAGGTCAGCTCCAGATCGTCACGTACACAGGGGGGCGGAACCTGGACGGGGGGACACCGGCGGCCGGGGCACGCATCAGGTGCATGGCCTCCGGGGTGCTCAGGAAGCGCCGCAGCGCGCTGCCGGCCGTGCTCCGGTGCTCCCGGTCCAGCAGTGTCGCGTGCCAGCAGCCGGCTGCGGGCACCCCGGGCAGGTCG
>Ga0335081_10017120_pt1 | contig 11744 bp, 13 predicted proteins | sample Lox_Sample_35_FD_206713 | JGI IMG/M metagenome (GOLD analysis project Ga0335081, IMG submission 206713) | Soil microbial communities from Loxahatchee National Wildlife Refuge, Florida, United States - Lox_Sample_3.5 | ecosystem: Environmental > Terrestrial > Soil > Wetlands | place: USA... | reverse complement strand
CACAGCTCAGCGCCCAGGCGGCGCAGCCGACCACGATCAGCGACAGCTGGGGCGGCCCCGAGCCCGACGCGGCGGACCTGCCGACCTACGAGCAGGTCATGAACCAGCCGATCGCGACGTTCGTGTCGGGCGGCGACTACGGCTACGACAACCAGTACAACCAGTCGTTCACCGGGCCGCAGTACCCGAGCACGTCGGCGTACGTGATCTCGGTCGGCGGCACGTCGCTGGTGGCGACCGGCGGCGGGCGCGGCTGGAGCGAGACCGCGTGGGACTCGGGCGGCAGCTCGTGCAGCGCGGTGGTCGCCAAGCCGTCCTATCAGACCGCCACGCAGTGCGGCTTCCGCGCGGCCAACGACCTGGCCGCGGTCGGCGATCCGCAGACCGGGCTCGCGATCTACAACGCCAGGAACGGCGGCTGGCTGGTGGTCGGCGGCACGAGCGCGGCGTCGCCGCTGGTCGCGGCGATGTTCGCGGCGACCGGCCACGGCAGCGCGACCGCCGCGCAGATCGCGCAGGCGACGATCTGGAACGACGTGACCTCGGGCAACAACGGCTCGTGCGGCAACGTGCTGTGCAACGCGACCACCGGCTGGGACGGCCCGACCGGCTACGGCACGCCGGACGCGGAGCGGCTCGCCGGCGGCTCGGGCTCGGGCTCGGGCTCGGGCTCGGGCAGCGGCGGCGGCGACGGCCCCAGCGTGGCGATCACCGCGCCGATGGACGGCGAGGTGGTGCAGCCCGGGTTCACGGTCCAGGCCCAGGCCGGCGCGACCGCCGTCGCGGCCGGGCTCTACATCGACGGCAACCTCGACGCCACGCGGACCGCGCCGCCGTACGACTTCACGACCTCGCCGCTGCTGGCGGCCGGCCCGCACACCCTGACCGTGCTCGCGATCGACGCGCAGATGCGTGCGATGATGGCGTCGGTGCAGATCACGGTCGAGGTGCCGACCTCCACGGGCGAGACCGGCGGCGGCAACAGCTCGGGCTGCGCGGCGGGCGGCGGCCGCGGCTCGGCGCTGCTCGCGCTCGTGCTGGTGGTCGCGGTGAGGCGGCGCCGGCGATGAGGGCGCTCGCGATCCTGGTCGCGCTGGTCGCGATCGCGCGCGCCGATCCGCCGGCGCTCGACGTCTACACCGGGCACGGCTTCTCGGTGAAGCTGCCGCGCGGCTGGAAGGTCGCGGTCGACGAGGCGCACGGCATGCTCCAGGCCGCCGCGCCGAGCGGGCAGGCCGAGCTGCTGCTGATCGTGATCCCGCACGCGCTCGCCACCGCCGACGCGGTGATCGATGGCGCGATGGCGCGGCTGCCGCAGCTGAAGATCACCGAGCGCGGCTCGCTCGCGGGCGGCGCCCGCTCGGCGCTCGCCGCGGGCACGTTCGGGGGCGTCGCGGCGCGCGCGGGCATCGTCGCCGCGGTCGGCGGCAACGGCACCGCGGTGGTCGGCGCGCTGATCGCGGGCGAGCGCGAGTTCGACGCCGACGGCGGCCTCGCGACCGTGGTGGCGTCGCTCGGCAGCATCAAGGCCCAGGCGGACGCGGGGTCGCCGCAGACCGCGATCGATCACGCGATCGACGAGATGGGGCGCGAGGACAAGCGCGGCGGCCGCCCCGACCTCGACCCGGCGCGGCCGGCGCTCGCCAGGGCGCAGCTGGTCGGCTCGTGGGGGCGCGGCGCCGGCAGCAGCTACCCGGTCGAGGAGTACACGACCGCGACCGGCGTGTGGGGCCACTACAACTCGAGCGGCGAGGGCGAGCTATTCACGTTCGACCGGGACGGCCGCTACACGATCACCCACGTCACGTCGATCTCGCAGCAGTACTGCCAGACCAAGGCGGTGCAGTTCGAGCACGGCCGCTACACGTTCGACGGCCGCTCGCTCGAGATGAAGGTCGGCGACAGCTTCGGCGTGTTCAGCATCTGCGGCGCCAAGCCGAAGCGGCAGGACGAGGACGTGCGCGCGCAGAAGCCGCGGCACTACGACCTCGGCCTGTCCGACGACGGCCGGCTGATCATGGTGGGCCCGAGCTGCGGCGCGATCGGCGAGCTGCACTGCGAGCCCCACGCGCGCTGGGAGATGAAGCGGCGCTGACGCGGTAGGACGGCCGCCATGGCGGACGCGATTCCGCGCGGCGGCTCGCTGGATTAGCGGAGTCGTCACCGGCTGGCAGCGGTTGTGGCAAGACTTGCGGCGGCCGCTGAGGTACAACCCCCGCCTGGCCATACGCCAAAGGAGACTCCCGAGAAACATGCAGCACTGCGACGTGACCTTATGAACGTTCGACCGCCTGGAGGACGTTTCGATCGCCGCCGCCCCGAGCAGGGCCTTCGCATCAACCACCGGATTCGCGTTCCCGAGGTCCGCGTCATCTCCGACGAGGAGCAGCTCGGCATCATGCCGACGCACGAAGCGCTGCGGCTCGCCGAGGAGAAGGGGCTCGATCTCGTCGAGATCTCGCCGCGCGCGTTCCCTCCGGTCTGCCGGATCATGGACTACGGCAAGTACAAGTACGAGGAAGCGAAGAAGAAGCAGCAGGCGCGCAAGCGGGCCTCGACGGTCGAGACCAAGGAGATCAAGTTCCGGCCCAAGACCGAGGAGCACGACATGGCCTTCAAGGTGAAGCATGTCCGGCGCTTCCTCGAGGGCGGCAACAAGGTCCGGCTCGCAGTGGTGTTCCGCGGACGCGAGATCACGCATCCCCAGACCGGCATGGCCGTGCTCAACAAGGTGGTCGATCTGTGCAGCGATATCGCGGTGGTCGAGGCCACGCCGAACATGGAAGGCCGGCGCATGATCATGGTCATCGCGCCCAAGCCCGGGGTGGTCCGCAAGGCGCAGGAGGCCAAGAAGGCTCAGCTTGCCGCGCAGATCGCCGCCGAGGCCGCCAAGAAGAACGCCGCGCCGGGTAAGGCCCCGCCGCCGGTCGTGATCGAGGAGGAGGAGGAGCTGTCCGAAGAGGACATCAACGCCGACGTCGAGGACGACGAGGACGAGGCGTAGCAGCGACGGCGGGCCCGACCCGCCGGCCGCGCCGCGGCAATGGCGGCCCGGTAGCGATTGACCAAAGGCCTGATTTGGGGCATACAACCCAGCCTCGCGTCATGCCCAAGGTGAAGACCCACTCCGGCGCCAAGAAGCGGTTCAAGCGGACGGCGACCGGCAAGTTCAAGTTCCAGCGGGTGTTCAAGCGCCACCTGCTGACGAACCGGAGCAAGAAGCGCAAGCGCCAGCTCCGCAACGCGGGCTACGTCCCGCCCGCGCATCATCATCAGATCGACGTGCTGCTGCCGTACGGCTAGATCGAAGGAAGTGCCATGCCCCGCGCAAGACGAGGATTCAAGGCTCGCCGCCGCCGCAACCGCCTGCTGAAGTGGGCCAAGGGCTTTCGCGGCAAGCGCAGCAAGTGCCACGCGATCGCCAACGAGGCGGTGCAGCACGCGTGGCTGCACATGTATCGCTCGCGCAAGCAGCGCAAGCGGGACTTCCGCGCGCTGTGGATCCAGCGGATCAACGCGGCCTCGCGCGGGCTCGGCCTCAGCTACTCCAAGCTGATCGGCAAGCTCGGTCAGGCCAACATCCAGCTCAACCGCAAGATGCTCGCCGAGATCGCGATCAGCGACCCGGTCGCGTTTCAGCAGCTCGTCAGCGCCTGAGCCGACGACCCGGAGGTACAACAGGCGGCGGCTCCGAAAGAGCCGCCGTTTTCGTTCATGAGCGCGTCCACCACATTGATCGAGAGCCTCGAGCAGCTCGGCGACGAGTTCCTGGCGGTGATCCGGCCGCTCGCCGACGAGCAGGCGATCCGCGCCGCGCAGGCTCAGTTCCTCGGCAGGAAGGGCAAGGTGTCCGAGCTGATGAAGGAGCTCGGCAAGCTGCCGCCCGGCGATCGCCCGGCGGTCGGCGCCGCGGTCAACAGGGTCAAGCAGACGATCGAGGACCAGGTCACCGCGCGGCTGCGCGAGCTGGCCGAGGCCGCGGCGCAGCTCGACCTCGCGCGGCGCTTCGACGTCACGCTGCCGGCGCGCCCGGTCGGCGGCGGCCACCTGCACCTGCTGTCGCAGGTCCGGCTCGAGGTCGTGCGGATCTTCGCCGAGCTCGGCTACGTCGTCGCCGACGGCCCGCAGATCGAGACCGACTGGCACAACTTCGAAGCGCTCGGCACGCCGAAGGACCATCCCGCGCGCGACATGCAGGACACGTTCTTCATCTCGGACAACATCCTGCTGCGCTCGCACACCAGCCCGGTCCAGATCCGCACGATGCTGACCCAGCCGCTGCCGATCCGGATCGTCGCGCCCGGCGTGGTGTACCGGCGCGACGACGACCTCACGCACAGCCCGATGTTCACCCAGCTCGAGGGCCTCGCGGTCGCCGAGGGCATCTCGTTCGGCGACCTCAAGGGCACGCTGCTCCACTTCGTGCGCCGGTTCTTCGCGAAGGACCTCGGGATCCGGCTGCGGCCGAGCTACTTCCCGTTCACCGAGCCGAGCGCCGAGGTCGACATGCAGTGCGTGTTCTGCGGCGGCTCGGGCTGCCGCGTGTGCAAGCAGTCGGGCTGGGTCGAGATCGGCGGCAGCGGCATGGTCGATCCGGTGGTGTTCGCGCACGTCGGCATCGACGCGGAGCGCTACACCGGGTTCGCGTTCGGCATGGGCCTCGAGCGCATGGCGATGCTTCGCCACGGCGTGTCGGACATCAAGTACTACTACGAGGGCGACGTCCGGTTCCTGGAGCAGTTCTGATGAGGGGTAGCTAGATGAAGGTGCTGTGGAGCTGGCTGCTCGAGATGTGCGACCTCGATCGCGTGCCGGCGGTCGAGGACGGCGCGTCGGCGCTGACCCGCGGCGGGATCGCGATCGATCAGATCGTCGACCTCGGCGCCGGGTTTCGCGGCGTCGTGGTCGCCGAGGTCGTCGCCAGGCGGCCGCATCCGCAGGCCGACAAGCTGACCCTGGTCGATGTCATCACCGAGCGCGGCGGCGCGGCGACCCAGGTCGTGTGCGGCGCGCCGAACGTTCCGGAGCCGGGGCGCAAGGTGCTGTGGGCGCAGGTCGGCGCCGAGCTGCCCGGCGGGGTGACGCTCGCGGCCAAGCCGGTCAAGGGCATCGTCTCGCCGGGCATGCTGTGCGCCGAGGACGAGCTCGGTCTGTCGGACGATCACGCGGGGATCGTCGTGCTCGACCACGACGATGCGACGCCGCTCGGCGCCGCCGCGCAGCGCGCGCTCGGCCTCGACGATCACCTGCTCGAGGTCGATCCGCCTGCCAACCGCGGCGATCTGCTCGGCCACCTCGGGGTCGCGCGCGAGCTGTGCGCGATGCTGCGGGGCAAGCTGGTGCTGCCGGATGGCGACCTGACCGCGTTCCAGCGGCCCGGCGATCCGGGCGTGCAGATCGCGATCGCGTCGGCCCAGGCCTGCCCGCGCTACGTCGCGCGCGTGATCGACGGCCTCGCGATCAAGCCGTCGCCGCGGCGGATCGCCCAGCGCCTGCGCGCGGTCGGCGTGCGCCCGATCTCGAACCTGGTCGACGTCACCAACTACGTCCTGTTCGAGCTCGGCCAGCCGCTGCACGCGTTCGACGCGGCGACCCTGCGCACCGGCATGCTCCGCGTGACCGCGGCGGCCGACGCCGAGCCGTTCACCACGCTCGATGGCCAGAAGCGCACGCTGGTCGCCGGCGACCTGATGATCCGCGACGGCGACCGCGGGATCGCGCTGGCCGGCGTGATGGGCGGCGCCGACACCGAGATCACCGACGCGACCACCCGCGTGCTGCTCGAGAGCGCGTGCTTCCAGCCGCTGCTCGTGCGCCGCACGGCGCGCCGGCTGAACCTGCGCTCGGAGGCGTCGCAGCGGTTCGAGCGCGGCGTCGATCCCGAGCTGGCCGCGCTGGCGAGCGCGCGCGCGGCGCGCCTGCTGTGTCAGGTCGGCGGCGGCGCCGTGATCGGCGAGGCGGTCGATGCCTATCCCGGCAAGCGCACGATCGCCCCGATCGCGGTGCGGCTGCCGCGCGTCCAGGCGGTCACCGGGGTCGCGCTCGACGAGGCGACCTGCCGCGACGCGCTCGAGCGGCTGGGCTTCGCGGTGTCGTCCGGGTTCGAGGTCACGCCGCCGTCGCCGCGCCACGACGTCACGCGCGAGGTCGACGTGATCGAGGAGATCCTGCGGGTCTCGGGCTACGACCAGGTGCCGTCGACCTTGCCGGCGCTGCGCACCCCGCCGCCGGTGCGGCCGGCCGATCGCGCGGAGCTCGCGCGCGCCGCGCTCGCCGGCGCCGGCGCGTTCGAGGCCATCACCTACGGCTTCCAGTCGGTCGCGCGCTGCGGCTCGCTCGGCATACCGGCGAGCGACCGACGCAGCCAGCCGATCGCGCTGCGCAACCCGATGACCGAGCAGCAGAGCGTGATGCGTACGTCGCTGCTGCCGAACCTGGTCGCGGCGGTCGCGCGCAACGCGAGCTTCGGCCGGCCGGACGTCGCGCTGTTCGAGGTCGGCAGCGTGTTCCTGCGCCGCGGCGAGGGCGCCGCCGAGCAGCCGCTGCACGAGCTCGCCGACGAGCCGACGTTCGCCGCCGGGGTGCTCGCCGGGCGGCGGCCGAGCGGGATCGGGCTCGGCGCGCCGTGGGACGCGCTCGACGCCAAGGCGCTCGCGCTCGCCGCGATCCGCGCGGTGGCCGGCGACGTCGCGGTGCGCGCCCGCGCGACCACCACCGTGCCGTACCTCCACCCGGGCGTCGCCGGCGAGCTCGTGATCGATCGCGTCGTCGTCGGCTGGTTCGGCGAGCTCCACCCCGCGGTGTGCGCGCGGCTGGCCGCGCCCGCGCCGATCCACGCGTTCGAGGTCGCGCTCGACGCGCTCGCGCTCGCGCCGCCCGCGCAGATGAAGCCGATCACCAGCTTCCCGGGCTCGGCGCGCGACGTCTCGCTGCTGCTCGCCGAGGACATCCCGGCCGGCCGGATCGAGGACGTGATCGCGGACGCGGACGAGCCGCTTGTCGGCACGATCCGCTTGCTCGAGGACTATCGCGACCCCAAGCTCGGAGCTGGGATGAAGAGCATGCTGTGGTCGATCGGCTATCGCGCGCCCGATCGCACGCTGACCGACGCCGAGGTCGATCGCGCGCACGAGGCGATCGTCGCTCGCCTGGTCGACAACCTCCCGGCGCAACGGCGATGACCTATCCGTTCGGCCACTGGGTGATGATCGATCGGCTGCCCGACGAGCCGCTGATCGTGTTCGTCTACCTCGACCCGCGGGCCGGGCCGTCGGCCAAGGGCGGGCTGTCGAGCGAGCGCGATCTCGCGACCATGCCGTCGCGTACGGTGCGGCTCTCGCCCGCGCTCAAGCTGACCGAGCTCGCGCCCGCCGAGGTCGCCGCGCACAACCTGCCGGCGCGGCCGATCTGGCTCGATCACTACGGGCCGCAGCCCGATCCCGACGCGCCGTGGCACCGCGATCCGCTGCTCGAGGGCAAGTTCCACGCGCAGTACCCCGACGACGTGCAGACGTTCGTCCACGACGGCGATCCGCGCCGGACCCGGCGCGGCCCGGAGCTGTGCTGGGTGCGCATCCTCAAGATCGAGCGCGCGCCGACCCGCCGGCTCACCGCGAGCGACTTCGAGCCGTCGCGCCACGTCTACATCGGCGAGCTGCTCAACCAGCCCCACACCCTGCAGTCGGTCAAGCGCGGCGATCGGATCAAGCTGATCTCGGTGCACGGCCTGCCGCACCCGCTGCACGTCACCGACGAGTACCTGCGCGAGCGCGAGCAGTGGACGATCACCCCGTGCAACAAGTGCGGCGCGAGCGAGTGCTTCGATCCACCGAGCGTGATGGCCAAGGTGCGGTTCCCCGACGCTCCCGTGGACGCCCAGCCGATCAAGTTCACCTCGTTCTGCTCGCACTGCGGCGGCATCCAGGAGCTCGAGCGTATCGGGATCGGCTAACGATTCCGGCCAGTTATTTCGCAACGCGCGCGGAATCGTGTTACTTTGACGCCATGGCGAGAATGACCAAGGCGGATATCATCGAGTCCGTCTACGAGAAAGTGGGCGGATTCTCGAAGAAGGAGGCGGCGGAGATCGTCGAGACCGTGTTCAACGTGGTCAAGGAGACCCTCGAGCGCGGCGAGAAGATCAAGATCTCGGGATTCGGCAACTTCGTGGTGCGCGACAAGAAGGATCGGATGGGGCGCGATCCGCAGCGCGCCGTGCCGATCCTCATCCCGGCGCGCCGCGTCCTGACGTTCAAACCTAGCCAGGTATTGAAGAACATCCTGAACGGGTTGCCGCCGGTCTAGCTTTCTAGTACGAACAGCGTCCCACCCGAGGCGTAGCGCAGCCTGGTAGCGCACCAGACTGGGGGTCTGGGGGTCGCAGGTTCGAATCCTGTCGCCTCGACGGGACGGACGGCGCCCCCAGCCGTCCACCTTTTTTGCTAGGGTGAGCGCTCGGGAGGTTTCTTGCGAGCGTACCTGCTGGTCCTGGCGCTGATCCTTGCGGCGTGTGCGTCCGGCAAGGCCAAGGCGACGCAAGATGCAGGTGTGCCGCAGGACGCGGTCGCCGGCCATGCCGCGACCGGGCAGGTGAGCGGCGGCACGGTGTCGACCAGCCAGCACTACAAGCTGGTCGGCTCGATGTCGGCGCACGCGAGCACCGCGAGCTCCCCGAGCTACTCGATCAAGACCGGCGTGGTGGGCGCATCGCAGTGAAGGAGACGACGATGAGGCACCTGGTGATCGCCGCGCTGCTGTGCGCCGGCGGAGTCGCGCGCGCCGACGTGACCGCGCTGCTCGGCGAGCAGGGCCGGCTGTACGACGCCACCGACGCGCCGGTGAGCGGCACGCTGTCGGTGCAGTTCGCGCTGTACGACGCGCCGGTCGGCGGCTTGCCGCTGTGGTCCGAGACCCAGATGCTGACGTTCGCCGACGGCTACTTCGTCGCGACGCTCGGCAGCACGACGCCGCTGCCCGCGCTCGACGGCCAGCCGAAGTACCTCGGGATCACGATCGGCAGCGACGCCGAGATGTCGCCGCGCGAGGAGGTGCTGTCGGTGCCGTACGCGCTGATCGCGACCGACGTCACCGGCCAGATCCATCCGGCCACGGTCTCGATCGGCACGACGCCGGTGATCGACTCGCAGGGCAACTGGGTCGGCCCGCCGACCGGGCTCACCGGTCCGGCGGGTCCCGCCGGCCCGGCAGGTCCCGCGGGTCCGCAAGGCGCGCAGGGGCCGCAGGGCCTGCAAGGCGCGACCGGCCCGGCCGGCCCGCAGGGTGCGACCGGTCCGCAAGGCGCGACCGGACCGATGGGACCGACCGGTCCGCAAGGACCCCAGGGCGCGACCGGGCCGCAGGGCTTGCAAGGTCCGCAGGGCGCGACCGGTGCGCAGGGCGCGACCGGTCCAGCGGGGCCGCAGGGGCCATCCGGCGTGGTCGCGACCGCGACGATGGCCGGGCCGATCACCGCGACCATCCCGGGCGGGCAGTCGGCGTTCGGGTTCATCGGCCCGACGGTCAGCGTGACGGTCACCGCGACCCAGCGGCTGACCGGCGCGGCGGTCGCCGAGCTCGGCCTGAGCACCGGCAGCCCGCAGAACTTCGACTCGGACTGGTGCTACCAGCTCGGCGCCGGCACGGTGACCAACTTCGAGGGCGGCAATTACCTGACCGGTCAGGTCAGCACGACGCGCACGCCGTTCACCGTGTCGGGCTCGATCGTGCCCGGCGTCGCCGGCACGTACACGGTCGGCTACTGCGTGCGCAACGGCGGCACGCAGGCGCTCAACAACCTCGACTGGGTGAACGGCTTCGTCCAGGTGACCAACTGACCGGCGCGCGCCTGATCGCGCTCGCGATCTTCGCAGGCTCGTGCGTGATCGCCGGCGCGCTCTACGTCGCGCTGCGCCGCGGCGACGCACCATCGTCGAGCAGCCCACCCGAGCGCCCGCCGCACGCGGCATCCGAGCAGCGCGTGATCGCGTTCCTCGACGCGCAGCGCCCGCGGTTCCGCACGGAGTGCTGGGATCCGATCGTCGCCGCCGCGCCCGAGCCGGCGAGCGCGAGCTACGTGTTCGACGTGACGGTCGGCGCCGACGGCCACGAGGTGATCCGCTCGATCATCGAGCAGCGCGGCAAGTCGCGGCCCGACGTCGCACGGTGCCTGCGCGCGATCCGCGACGCACCGATCGCGATCGCCGCGCCGGGCGAGAGCGTCCACGTCAACTGGACGCTGTCGCTGCCTTGAGCGGGTCGCGCTCGAGTGCTATCAGGTGCCGTGCCGCGCCCGCTGATCCTGTGCTCGAACGACGACGGCATCCACGCGCCGTACCTCGAGGCGCTGATCGGCAAGCTCGAGGCGTTCGCCGACGTGGTCGCGGTCGCGCCGGAGCGCCAGCGCTCGGCGGCGTCGCACGCGATCACGCTGCACAAGCCGCTCCGCTTGCACGAGGTGCGGCCGCGCCGGTTCGCGCTGTCGGGCACGCCGGTCGACTGCGTCTACGTCGGCATGCTCAAGCTGTGCGACCGCCCGCCCGCGCTCGTCGTGTCGGGCGTGAACGACGGCTACAACCTCGGCAGCGACGTGTTCTACTCGGGCACGGTCGCCGCCGCGGTCGAGGGCGCGCTGCGCGGCGCCGGTGGCATCGCGTGCTCGCTCGCGCCGCGCGCCAGGCAGCCGGCGCGCGCGATCGAGTTCGCCGCGCAGGTCGTGCGCGCCGCGCTCGCCGAGCCGCTGCCCCCGGGCAGCGTGCTGAACGTCAACATGCCGGGCGACGGCGGCGACCGCTATCAGTGGACGACGCTGGGCAAGCGCGTCTACGACGACGACGTGGTCGAGCGCGCCGATCCGCACGGCCGGCCGTACTACTGGGTCGGCGGCGGGCCGACCGGCCACGCCGACGTCGCCGGCAGCGATTGCGTCGCGGTCGCGTCCGGCTACAACTCGATCACGCCGATGCACCTCGATCTCACCGATCGCGCGCGGATCGCGGAGCCGCCGTGGACGCTCGAAGGCTTTCACGTGGTGATAGGGTAGGCGCGATGCGCTGGCTGATCCCGATCGCGCTGGTCGCGTGCGCGTCCCCGAGCAAGTCGCCGGCCGCGCCGACCGGCGCCGGCTCGGGCAGCGCGCCCGCGGCCGCGACGTGCGACGGCGTGCGGTCCAGGGTCGAGCAGCTCTATCGCGCCGAGGCTCGGGCCAAGGAGCCGACCCGGGTCGCCGAGGCGACCGCCGACAACACGGCGATGGTGATGGCCGACTGCGCGAAGGATCCCGCGACCCGCGTGCCGTGCCTCGAGAAGGCCGACAGCGTCGCGCAGATCGAGAAGGACTGCGTGATCCCGCTCGACGACGAGGGCACCGAAGGCGAGGCCGCGCGATGAGGCTCGCGATCGCCGTGCTGCTCGTCGCGTGCGGCGGCTCGCCGCCGCCGCCGGCCGCATCGCCGGCTCCGGCCGCGGCCCACGACACCCGCACGCCGATCGAGCAGCGGCGCGACGCCGCGTGCGAGCAGCTCGCACCCAAGCTGTTCGCGTGCGCGCGCCAGGACGCGAAGAACACGATGACGCCGGCCGCGTACGCCAAGCTCAACCCCGACGAGCTGCGCGAGGCGCACCGCAAGAAGTGGCTCGAGAAGTGCGAGGTCCAGATGTCGTCGCGTCAGGTCCGCGTGCTCGAGGTGTGCTACCGCGAGGCCACCGAGTGCGATCCCCTGGCGGACTGCCTCGCGAACCTCCAACCG
>Ga0335081_10017119_pt1 | contig 11744 bp, 11 predicted proteins | sample Lox_Sample_35_FD_206713 | JGI IMG/M metagenome (GOLD analysis project Ga0335081, IMG submission 206713) | Soil microbial communities from Loxahatchee National Wildlife Refuge, Florida, United States - Lox_Sample_3.5 | ecosystem: Environmental > Terrestrial > Soil > Wetlands | place: USA... | reverse complement strand
AAAGCATGGGCGCAAACGCCGCGCTCGCGTATGAAGCCAAATATGGCGATGCGGACGCCCTGATGCTGTTCGCTCCGGGACACGTGCCGCAAGGCTGGTATGCAAGGGGCCTGACAAGCAAGGACGTCGACCGTGCTGCGGCGCTGTTCGCAGAGGGCAAGAGCGCCACCGACTTCGAGTTCACCGATTACAACCAAGGCAGTTCACGGCATGTCAGAAGCACGGTGGGCGCCTATCTGTCCTACTTCAGGCCCAAGGGATTGGCCAACATGAGCCGATCCGCCTCTTCCATCACCAAGTCGATTCCCGTGCTGCTGGTCAATTCCAGCGCCGAGGCGGCGACTCAGGGCAGGAACTTCATCTACACCAGATTGCCCGCGAATCCCAAAAGCGTTTACCTGGAAACCGTCGCCTCTCATTTCGCCGCGCCGGAGGCGGTAAGTGCACAAGCCCTGCAATTCGTGAAATCCGTCATGTCGGAATAAGTCCGGCGCGCCGCTGGAGACATCAGGGCACGTGCTAGGCTAGTGGGCGATGACCCAGGACGAGCTCAAGCAGCAGGTCGCGCGCGAGGCGCTCAAGCACGTCGTCGAGGACGCGGTGGTGGGCGTCGGCTCGGGCTCGACGGTCAACTTCTTCATCGATGCCCTGGCGGGGATCAAGGGACGCATCGAGGGCGCGGTGGCAGCCTCCGAGGCGAGCGCCGAGCGCCTCAAGCGCCAGGGCATCAGGGTGTTCGATCTGAACAGCGTCGATGCGCTGCCGGTCTACGTCGACGGCGCGGACGAGGTGAACGAGCACCTGTACATGATCAAGGGCGGCGGCGGCGCGCTCACGCGCGAGAAGATCGTGGCCGCGGTCGCCAGGCGCTTCGTGTGCATCTGCGACGCCTCGAAGCTGGTGCCGGTACTGGGCAAGTTCCCGCTGCCGGTGGAGGTGATCCCGATGGCGCGCAGCTACGTCGGGCGCGAGCTGCTCAGGCTCGGCGGCCAGCCCGAGCTGCGCGAGAACTTCCGCACCGACAACGGCAACCTGATCATCGACTGCTACGGCCTGAGCATCGTCGACCCGCCCGGGCTCGAAGCCCAGCTGAACAACATCGCCGGCGTGGTCAGCAACGGCATCTTCGCGCGCCGCGGCGCCGACCTGCTGCTGCTGGGCGGGCCGCAGGGGGTGCGCAGCCTCACTGTCATGCAACCGTAATGAGGCTATACTAAATTCCTCTGCTTACTGCGTAGAATCCATGGCCGAGCACACCTCCAAGCAATTCGACGCCGAGCTGGAAAGCGTACGCTCGCGCGTGCTGCACATGGGCGGAATGGTCGAGCAGCAGATCACGCGCGCGATGGAGGCGCTGATCTCGGGCGACATGGACCTGATCGAGAAGACGATCGCCGACGATCACCGCGTCAACGCGCTCGAAGTCGAGCTGGACGAGTCCTGCAGCCACATCATCGCGCGCCGCCAGCCGGCGGCGGGCGACCTGAGGCTGCTGATCACGGTGATCAAGACCATCACCGACCTGGAGCGCATCGGCGACGAGGCGGAAAAGATCGCGCGCATGGCCAAGCTGATCCACAGCGCGGGACGCATGCACATGCCGCGCATGGACCTGTCGAACGTTGCCGACCGCGCGCTCGCGATGCTGCGCCAGTCGCTCGACGCCTTTGCGCGGCTCGACGTGAGCGAGGCGATGGCGGTAGTGCGTCAGGACAGCGCGGTAGACGACCAGTTCCGCGCCATCATGCGGCAGCTCATTACGTTCATGATGGAAGACCCGCGCACCATCACCCGCTCGCTGGAAATCCTGTTCATCGCCAAGGCGATCGAGCGTATCGGAGACCACTCCAAGAACATGGCCGAGTACGTCATCTACATGGCCAAGGGCCGCGACGTGCGGCACGTCTCGCTGGACGAGATGGAAAAGGAAATCCTGGAGTAGCGCGGCGGGTTACTTCGTCTGCGTCGGCGGCACGTAGCCCTGTGCGACGTCGGCGCCCTCGCCGAAGAAGTGCTTTTCCATCTGCTCGGCCAGATACTTGCGCGCCTTCGGGTCGGCCAGGTTGAGCCGGTTCTCGTTGACCAGCATCGTCTGGTGGCGCAGCCACTGCTGCCAGGCCTCCTTGGAGACGTTCTCGTACAGCCGCTTGCCCAGCTCGCCCGGATAGGGCGGCAGGTCGAGTCCTTCGGCTTCGCGCCCGAGCTTGACGCATTTGACCATTCTTGCCATGGGGGTTCCGTTCGGTTCGTTGCGCCAGATTATATTCTCTTGACGAACACCTTCGAGCCCCGCTTCCAGTTGTACAGCTCGCGCCGCTCGGCCGGCAGCGCCGCCACGTCGGCCGCGACGAAGCCCTGGTCGAGGAACCAGTGCGCCGCGCGCGTGGTCAGCGCGAAGATCCTGCGCAGGCGCAGGGCCTTGGCGCGATCCTCGCAGGCCTGCAGCAGGAGCTCGCCGATCCCCGCGTCGCGGTAGTCCGGCGTCACTGCCACGCAGGCGAATTCCGCGCTCTTGGCGGAGGGGAAGGGGTACAACGCCGCGCAGCCGAGCAGCACGCCATCGTGCTCGATCACCTGGAAGTTGCCGATCTCGCGCTCGAGCAGCTCGCGGCTGCGCTTGACCAGCGTGCCGTCGGCTTCGAGCGGCTCGATCAGGGAGATGATCGAGCCGATGTCCTCGACCCGCGCAGGCCGCAGCTTCTGCACCGGGTCGGCGGTGAGCATGGTGCCCACGCCGTAGTGCGTGAACAGCTCCAGCAGCATCGCGCCCGGGGCGCGGCGCGTGATGAGGTGCGCACGCCCGACGCCGGCCGCCAAGGCGCGCAGCGCGTGCTCGAGCGCGCGCGTGGTCGACGCGCCGAGATCGCCCTTCTTCAGCAGCGCCTGCGCCTCGCGCGCGGTCAGCTCGGCCAGCACCTCGCCCTTGCGGTCGGTGGGCAGCCGGTCGGTGAAGATGAGCAGCTTGTCGGCCTTGAGCGCGACCGCGACGCTCTCGGCCACGTCCTCCCAGGCGAGGTTGAAGACCTCGCCGGTGGGCGAGTAGCCGATGTTGGGCGCCAGCACCACCTCCCCGGCGTCGAGCCGCCGCGCGATCGCCGTGGCGTCGACCTTGCGCACCGCGCCGGTGAACTGGAAGTCGGTCCCGTCGAGAACGCCGATCGGGCGCGCGGTGATGAAGTTGCCCGAAGCGACGCGGATCCTGGCTCCCGCCATCGGGGAGTTGGGCAGGCCCTGCGACAGCAGCGCCTCGATTTCGACCCGCAGCACTCCGGCGGCGTGCTTGACAGCCATCAGCGCCACCTCGTCGGTCACGCGCAGGCCCATGGCGTAATGCGAGCGCTGCTTCTTGGACTTGAGCTCGGCTTCGATCTGCGGCCGTGCACCGTGCACCAGCACCAGGCGGATGCCCAGGGCCGCGAGCAGGTTCAGGTCGTGCACGAACTGCGCGAAGCGCACTCGCTCGGTCACCAGCTCGCCGCCGAAGGCGATCACGAAGCTGCGGCCGCGGAACGCGTGCACGTAGGGCGCGGCCTGGCGGAACCAGCGCACGAAGGCTTCGGGGTTCGGCGGAGAGCTCATGCGGTTCGGGGTTGTCGCGGTTCGCGCGATTCTAAGCTCAATAGTCGCCGGCGAGCGCGTTTAGCGCGGCGAGCGCCGCCAGCGCCGCAGTTTCTGTTCGCAGCACGCGCGGCCCGAGCCGCACCGGCTCGAAGCCGGCGCCGATCAGCAGCGCTTCCTCTGCGGCGCTGAACCCGGCCTCCGGGCCGGCGGCGAGGACGACTTCGCCTTCGATGCCCGCGGCGGCAGCGCGCAAGCCGCGCCTTGCCCCGGGAGACAGGAGCAGCCGCGTCCCGGGACGCGGATTGCGGCAGTACTCGGCCAGCGGCGTTAGCGCGAGGAGCATGGGCAGGCGATTGCGGCCGCACTGCTCGCAGGCTGCGATCACGATCCGGCGCCAGTGTTCGGCCTTCACCGCGGCGCGCGCGGCATCGAGCTTGACTACCGTCTTCTCGGCGAGGACCGGCTGGATTGCGGCGACGCCGAGCTCGACCGCCTTCTGCAGCGTCAGGTCCATGCGCTCCCCGGAGGATACCGCCTGCACCAGGGTAACCCGCAGCGGTGACTCGCGCTCCACGTCGCGCCGCGCGGCGACCTCGGCTTCGACGCGCTCGCGCGCGGCGGCGATAATCCGCGCGTCGTATTCGCCGCCGCGGCCGTCGAACAGGGTCAGCGCCTCGCCGGCGCGCAGCCGGAGGACGTGGGTCGCGTGGTGCGCCGCGCGCGGCGTGAGCGTGAGCCGGATGCCGGCCTGCAGCGGTCCCTCGTGGTACAGGCGCGGCGCGCGGGCGGGCTTTGGTCGCATGCTATGATTTTCGCATGGTGAGCCTGAACACATCGGTGTGCGATTTCGGCTGGAAGGCGGTCGATTTCGACCTGCCCGGGGTCGACGGCAAGCGCCACAGCCTTTCGAGCGCGCGCGGGCCGAACGGCCTGCTGGTGATGTTCATCTGCAACCACTGCCCGTACGTCAAGGCGGTGATCGACCGCATCGCGCGCGACTGCCGCGATCTCGCCGGCCAGGGCATCGGCTCGATCGGCATCATGTCGAACGACCCGGAGGACTACCCCGAGGACTCGTTCGAAAACATGCAGCGCGTGGCGCGGGAGAAGAAATTCCCGTTTCCCTACGTGTTCGACCAGACGCAGCAGGTGGCGAGGGCCTACCGCGCGGTCTGCACGCCGGATTTCTTCGGCTTCAACGCGAAGCTCGAGCTGCAGTACCGCGGCCGCCTGGACGCCTCGCGCCGCGAGGCGGTTGCGGGCGCGAAACGCGAGCTTTACGAGGCGATGCTGCAAATCGCTCGAACCGGTGAAGGTCCGCGCGAACAGACTCCGTCTGTCGGCTGCTCAATCAAGTGGCGCTGAGCGTCACATGGTCGCGCCCAGCACCCAGGGCGCGAACTCGTCCTCGCCGTAGCCGAAGGCTTCGCTCTTGGTCTGCTCGCCCGAGGCGGTCCTGAGCACCAGGCGGAAGAAATTCTCCGCCGCCTGCTGGATGCTCTCGCGCCCGTCGACGATGGTGCCGCAGTTGAAGTCCATGTCGTCTTCCTGGCGCGCGTAGAGCGCGCTGTTGGTGGCGAGCTTGAGCGAAGGCGCGGGCTTGCAGCCGTAGGCCGAGCCGCGGCCGGTGGTGAAGCAGATCAGGTTCGCGCCGCCCGCGACCTGGCCGGTGGCCGAGACCGGGTCGTAGCCCGGCGTGTCCATGTAGACGAAGCCCTTGGCGGTGACCGGCTCGGCGTATTCGTACACGTCGACCAGATTCGTGGTGCCCCCTTTCGCCACCGCGCCGAGGGACTTCTCCAGGATCGTGGTGAGGCCGCCCGCCTTGTTGCCGGGCGAGGGGTTGTTGTTCATCTCGTTGCCGTTGCGCCGCGTGTACTCCTCCCACCAGCGGATGCGCGCGATAAGCCTTTCCCCGACTTGCCTCGAAATCGCCCTTCTAGTCAGCAAGTGCTCAGCGCCGTAGATTTCCGGCGTTTCGGACAGGATCGCGCTGCCGCCGTGGCGCACCAGCAGGTCGACCGCCGCGCCGAGCACCGGGTTGGCGCTGATCCCGGAGTACCCGTCGGAACCGCCGCATTGCAGCCCGAGCGTGAGGTGGCTCGCGGCAACGGTCTCGCGCTTGACCCGGTTCGCCTCGGGCAGGATCGCCTCGATGCGCGCGATGCCCTCGCGCACCGCCTTCGCCGTGCCGCCCTTGTCCTGGATCGTGAAACTGCCGAAGCCGTCGCGGCGCTCGAGCTTCTGCGCCGAGAGCAGGTTGCTGATCTGATTCGCCTCGCAGCCCAGGCCCACCACCTGTACCGCGCAGAAGTTCGGATGGCGCGCGTAGCCCGCCATCGTCCGCCGCAGCACGTCCATCGGCTCGCCCTCGCTCGCCATGCCGCAGCCGGTCTTGTGCGTGAGCGCCACCACCCCATCGACGTTCGGATAGGCCTCAAGCCGTCCCTCGAAGTGGCGCGCGATCATGCGCGCCACGGTGGCCGAGCAGTTGACGCTGGTGAGGATGCCGACGTAGTTGCGCGTCGCGACGCGCCCGTCGGCGCGCACGATGCCCTGAAAAGTTGCCTGCGGTGTTATGTAGTCCGTTTCCTTCTTGTCCGAACAGAACGAATAATCTCGCGCGAAGTCGCCCATGGCCAGGTTGTGCACGTGCACGTGCTCGCCGGCGCGGATCGCGCGCGTGGCAAAGCCGATGATCTGGTCGTAGCGTCTTACCGCTGCGCCCTGCGCCAGGTCGCGCACCGCGACCTTGTGCCCGGCCGGAATGGCGTCGGACGCGCGCACGCTCTCCTTCGCCAGCAGCGTGCCGACGGGGATTTCGAGGCGCGCGATGACGACGTCATCGTTCGGGTGGAGACGAATTGTCAGGTCGGCGGCCTGCAGCATGGCATGCCTCCTTCAGTGATTGTCTCGTGGAACCAAGGGCCCGCTCTTGCCGACCAGGAAGTCGAGGTCGGCGCCGTCGCTCGCCTGCAGCACGTGGTCGTGATACAGCTTCCAGTAGCCGCGCTCGAGCGCCGGCCCGGGCGCTTTCCAGCGTCTCTTGCGTTTCTGCAACTCAGACTTGGAAACCATCAAATTCAATTTCCGCTTGGCGACGTCGAGCTCGATGATGTCGCCGTTCTCGACCAGCGCCAGCACGCCGCCCGCGGCCGCCTCGGGCGCCACGTGCAGCACCACGGTGCCGTAGGCAGTGCCGCTCATGCGCGCATCCGATATCCGCACCATGTCGGTCACGCCCTTCTTCAGCAGCTTGGGCGGCAGCGGCATGTTGCCGACCTCGGCCATTCCCGGGTAGCCCTTGGGGCCGCAGTTCTTGAGCACCATGATGCTGCGCGCGTTGATCTCGAGCTTCGGGTCGTCGATGCGGCGGTGGAAATCCTCTATGTTCTCGAACACGACCGCCTTGCCGCGATGCTTCATCAGCCTGGGCGTGGCGGCCGAGGGCTTGATGATCGCGCCCCCCGGGCACAGGTTGCCGCGCAGCACCGCGATGCCGGTGTTCTTCTTGAACGGCTTCTTGAAGCTGTGGATCACGTCGCGGTTCCAGCACGGCGCGTCCTTGTTGTTGGCCCAGATCGTCTCGCCGTTCACCGTCAGCGCGTTCTTGTGCAGCAGGCCCGCCTCGCCCAGCTCGCGGATCACCGCCGGCAGGCCTCCGGCGTAGAAGAAATCCTCCATCAGGTACTTGCCCGAGGGCATCAGGTTCAGCAGCGTGTGCACGTTGCGCCCGCAGCGATCCCAGTCCGCGATTTTCAGATCCACGCCGATGCGGCGCGCGATCGCGATCAGGTGAATCACCGCGTTGGTCGAGCCGCCGATCGCGGCGTTTACCCGGATCGCGTTCTCGAACGCCTGCTTGGTGAGGATCTTCGACAGCGTCAGGTTCTCCTTCACCATCTGTACGACGCGCCGTCCCGCGGCGCGCGCGAGCACGTTGCGCCGCGCGTCCACCGCCGGGATCGCGGCGTTGCCGGGCATGCCGACGCCGAGCGCCTCGACCATCGACGCCATGGTCGACGCCGTTCCCATGGTCATGCAGTGACCGTGGGAGCGGTGCATGCACGATTCGGCCTCGTGGAACTCCTCCAGGCTGATCTTGCCCGCGCGCAGGTCCTCGGACATCGACCAGACGTTGGTGCCCGAGCCGATGTCGGTGCCGCGGTACTTGCCCGAGAGCATCGGTCCGCCCGAAACCGCGATCGCGGGCAAATCGACGCTCGCGGCGCCCATCAGCAGCGACGGGGTGGTCTTGTCGCAGCCGACCAGCAGCACCGTGCCGTCGAGCGGATTGCCGCGGATCGATTCCTCGACGTCCATGCTGGCGAGGTTGCGGTAGAGCATCGCGGTCGGGCGCAGCAGCGTCTCGCCGAGCGACATGACCGGAAACTCGAGCGGGAAGCCGCCCGCCTCGAGCACCCCGGCCTTGACGTGCTCCGCGATGACGCGGAAGTGCGTGTTGCAGGGCGTGAGCTCGGACCAGGTGTTGCAGATGCCGATCACCGGCCGGCCGTCGAACTGGTCCTGCGGCACGCCGCGGTTCTTCACCCAGCTGCGGTAGATGAAGCCGTAGATGTCCTCGCGCCCGAACCACTGGACGCTGCGCTGCGTTGGAGTCTTTTTCGCCATGTCAGTATGTCGCCCTGCCGCCGGAAATGTCGAACACCGCGCCGGTCGAGAACGAGCAATCCTCGGAGGCCAGCCAGCAGGCCAGCGCGGCGATCTCCTCGACCTTGACGAAGCGCCCCATCGGAATCTTGGACAGCATGAATTTGGCGAACTCGGGCGTCACCTGCTCGAGGATCGCGGTCTGTGCCGCCGCCGGCGTGACGCAGTTGACCAGGACTCCGCTCTGCGCCAGCTCCTTGCCGAGCGCCTTGGTGAACGCGATCAGACCGCCCTTGGCCGCCGCGTACGCGGCGGCGTTGGGATTGCCCTCCTTGCCGGCGATCGACGCGATGTTGACGACGCGGCCGTAGCCCGTCTTGACCATGCAGGGCACGACCGCGCGGCTGCAAAGAAAGGGGCCGTTCAGGTCGATGTCGATGACGCGCTTCCATTCCTGGATCGGATAGTCGACTACGGCCGCGGTCGGCCCGGCGATGCCGGCGTTGTTCACCAGCACGTCGATCTTGCCCAACGCCTCGAGCGTGCTGCGGGTGGCGCGTTCGATCGCGGCGGCGTCGGCCACGTCGATCGCCTCGCCGCTCGCGTTGCGACCGAGCGCAGCGAGCGCCGCCGCGAGCAGCTTGTCGTCGCGATCCCAGATGCGAACCTTCGCCCCGGAGGCCAGCATCCGTTGCGCGATGGCGAGGCCGATGCCCTGGGCGCCGCCGGTGACGACGGCGATGCGGCCCGCAAAATCGAGCTGGTTCATCTTCCTCCCCGGATCGAACGGAGTCGAAAGTGTACCGCTTCGCGCCGCGGCTTACCGCTATAATCGTTGCCCCGCGATCTAGGAGAACCCAGTGCCCGGAAGGCTTGCCGGCAAGACTGCATTCATTACCGCCGCGGGGCAGGGCATCGGCCGCGCCGCCGCACTCGCCTTCGCGCGCGAAGGCGCGAAGGTATGGGCAACCGACCTAAACCCGAAGACGGTCGCCGAGATCGAAGGCAAGGACGGCATCCGCGCGCGCGTGCTGGACGTGACCGACGAGGGCGCGATCGCGAAGATCGCGGCCGAGGTCGGTCCGATCGACGTGCTGTTCAACTGCGCCGGGTTCGTCCACCACGGCACGATCCTCGATTGCACGCCGAAAGACTGGGATTTCAGCTTCAACCTGAACGTGAAGTCGATGTACCTGGTCACGCGCGCCTTCCTGCCCGCGATGCTGAAGAAAGGCGGCGGCTCGATCATCAACATGTCGTCGATCGCATCGAGCGTGAAGGGATTGCCGAACCGCTTCGTGTACGGCGCGACCAAGGCCGCGGTGATCGGCCTCACCAAGGCGATCGCGGCGGACTACGTCAGGCAGGGCATCCGCTGCAACTGCATCGGGCCCGGCACGGTCGACACGCCTTCGCTGCACGATCGCATCAAGGCCTTTCCCGATCCCGTCCAGGCGAGGAAGGATTTCATCGCGCGCCAGCCCATGGGGCGCCTCGGCACGGTGGACGACATCACGGGAATCCTGGTTTTTCTGGCATCCGACGAGTCGCTGTTCGCGACCGGGAACATGTATTCAATCGACGGAGGAATGACGATATGAAGCTGTGCCGCTATGGCAAATCCGGATTCGAGAAGCCGGGCGCGATCGACGCCGAGGGAAGGCTGCGCGATCTTTCCAAGGTGGTGTCCAACATCGGCCCGAACGAGCTGGCTCCGCGCGGGCTCAAGATGCTGTCCAAGGTGAAGCCCGAAACCCTGCCGATCGTGAACGGCACCCCGCGCCTGGGCGTGCCCTACGTCGGCATCGGCAAGTTCGTCGCGATCGGGCTGAACTACTCCGACCACGCGAAGGAGGCCGGACAGCCGATCCCGAGCGAGCCGGTGGTGTTCATGAAGGCGACCACCTGCATCAATGGTCCCTACGATGACGTGATCCAGCCCGTGGCCTCGACCAAGCTCGACTGGGAAATCGAGTTGGGCGTGGTGATCGGCAGCAAGGCGCAGTACGTGTCGGAGGACAGGGCGCTGGAGCATGTCGCGGGATACTGCGTGGTGAACGACGTATCCGAGCGCGCCTTCCAGATGCAGAGCTCGCAATGGGACAAGGGCAAGGGCTGCGACAGCTTCGGCCCGATCGGCCCCTGGCTGGTCACGACGGACGAGATCACCGATCCGCAGACCCTGGACATGTGGCTCGACGTCAACGGCAAGCGCATGCAGTCCGGCAACACCCGCACCATGATCTTCGGCGTGGCGCATCTCGTGTCCTACGTCAGCCGCTATATGACGCTGATGCCGGGCGACATCATCACCACCGGCACGCCGCCGGGGGTGGGGCTGGGGATGAAGCCGCCGGTGTTCCTGAAGGTGGGCGACGTGATGACGCTCGGCATCAAGGGCCTCGGCGAGCAGCGCCAGAAGGTGGTCGCCTACGCCGGCTGAGCTTCAGCAGCTGCGCATCGACGGCGAGCGCCTGTGGCGGTCGTTGATGGCGCTCGCGCGCATCGGCGCGACGTCTCGGGGCGGCGTCAAGCGCCTCACCCTCACCGACACCGACCGCGAAGCGCGCGACCTGTTCGCGCGCTGGGCGCGCGAGGCCGGGCTCGTGGTCGAAGTGGACGCGATCGGCAACATGTTCGCGCGCCGCGCGGGCCGCGACGCGTCGCTCGCGCCGGTCGCGATGGGCAGCCACCTCGACAGCCAGCCCTCGGGCGGCAAGTTCGACGGCGCGTACGGAGTGATGGCGGGCTTGGAGGTGCTGCGCACGCTGAACGATGCCGGCATCGAGACCCGCGCCCCGCTCGAGGTGGTGTCGTGGACCAACGAGGAGGGCTCGCGCTTCACGCCGGTGATGATGGGCTCGGGCGTGTACGCCGGGGTGTTCCCGCTCGAGCACGTTCTCGAACAAAAGGACGCGAACGGGGCCACCGTGGGAGCTGCGCTGAAATCCATCGGCTACGAAGGCAAGGCGCCCGCGCATCGCCTGGGCGCTTACCTCGAAGCCCATATCGAGCAGGGCCCGGTGCTGGAGGACGCGAACACCACGATCGGCGTGGTGCAGGGCGCGCTCGGCCAGCGCTGGTTCGATTGCGTGATCACCGGCCAGGATGCGCACGCGGGCCCCACCCCGATGGAGCTCAGGAAGGACGCCCTGATCGCCGCCAGCCGCGTGGTGCTGGAAGTGAACCGGATCGCGCTCGCGTTTCCCGACTATGCCAGGGGCACGGTCGGCTCGATGCAGGTCAAGCCCAATTCGCGCAACGTGGTCCCGGGCGAGGTGCGCATGTCGGTCGAGTTCCGCAACCAGAAGGACGAGACCCTGTCGGCCATGGTGGCCGCGCTGCGCGAGAGCCTGAAGGCGATCGAGTCCGAATGCCGCGTGGCGATCGAGCTCACCGAGGTGACCTACTTCCCGCCCTGCCGCTTCGACCCTTCGATGGTGGACGCGGTGCGCGAGGCGGCCAAGGCGCTGGGCTACACGCGGCGCGACATCGTCTCGGGCGCCGGCCACGACGCCGTGTACGTGGCGCGGGTTGCGCCCACCGCCATGATCTTCGTGCCCTGCGAAGGC
>Ga0335081_10017118_pt1 | contig 11744 bp, 9 predicted proteins | sample Lox_Sample_35_FD_206713 | JGI IMG/M metagenome (GOLD analysis project Ga0335081, IMG submission 206713) | Soil microbial communities from Loxahatchee National Wildlife Refuge, Florida, United States - Lox_Sample_3.5 | ecosystem: Environmental > Terrestrial > Soil > Wetlands | place: USA: Florida... | reverse complement strand
AGGTAGGTCAGGAACGTCACGCCCCACAGCACCGGGATCACCGCGAGCAGGCGCCTGCCCGCCAGCCGGAGGGTCGGCGAGCCCAGCACCCGGCGCGGGACTGTTACTCCCGCGCCGGGTTCGCCTGTCTGCGCGGAAACCGCCATCGCTGCTGTCTTCGTCACCTAGCTGGTGTAAGCCATGTCCTCCCACAGGATTGTCGGCTGGACGACCACGACGGGCAACGGCTGGGTAATGCCAGGGCCCGTCACGTTCTTGACCGCGACGTTGGCCGGGGCGTACGCGAAGTAGAACGGGCCGTAGTAGTTCTGTGCGATGTAGCTGGCGGCCTGGTTGTACAGGGTGCACCGCTGACTCATGCTGAGCGCGGCCGTGGCCTGGTTCAGCAGCGAGTCCAGGTGCGGGTCGTGGACGCCGCTGAACGGCGACTGTGACAGGAACCTGAAGCCGACGCCGACACCGCCCGCCGGGTCGTAGGAGCCGGCCGTCTGCACCATCGCCTGCCATTTGCCCGAGGTGAACTGGGCGATCAACGCGGCCAGCGGGTAGTTGTGGATGGTGGACTTGATCCCGGCCGCCGCCCACTCGGTCTGCAGCGCCTCCGTGGTCTGCTGCGCCACCAGGTTCTGGATCGTGCCCAGGCTGACCGTCAGGCCGCCGAGTTGCTTGACGAGCGCCTTGGCCTTGGCCAGATCGTAACCCGGGTAGCCGGGTACCGTCGGCTGGTTGCAGATCCCGCCGGGGCCGGTGAAGCCCTGGGCGATCGGGTACTGGTTGCCGAAGATGTGCGCCAGGATCGGCTTGATGTCGGTCGCCGCGTAGATCGCCTGCCGGGCGAGCTCGTTCTTGAACGGTCCCGTGAGCGTGTTGAGCTGCAGGTCGTACACGGTCGTGGGCGCCTGGTTCACCACGTTGAAGTGCTGGGCCGCCTGCTTGATCAGCGCGGGGGTGGACGGTGGCCAGGTCCGGGATGATCTTCCCCAGGTATGTGACAATCAGTAAGTCGAGCGTGTTCTGATTTGTCTTGGATATTAGGATCCGCCCGGCGAAGCATCAAGGGTGGATTGCGCGGGATATGCCGGTTGAGCCGCCTCTTGTCCTGGCGCTTGCCCGGGCGCGTACGAGCCTTGTGCCGCACCCACAATGCTGTGGCTCACGCCGCCCGCGGAATCGACATGATTGGCCCTATTGTGGTGGTTGCCGCACTCATGTTGTAAGAGGTGCATGGATGAGGCATCCACATCGTATGGATGGCGGCGGGCAGGACCGGCTGGGACGGCGGGTGCACATCATAAGTCACGGCAGTACGACAGGAGCGCTGCAGCATCAGGAGCCAAGGCCAGGGCCAGAGCCAGGGCCAGAGCCGAGGCGCGCGCCTGGGCCGCGGGTCAGAGGTCGATGACCTGGCCTTGGGCGGCTACGGTGACGTGGGGGTCCAGGTGGAAGCGGGCCGCGAGGGCGTCGAGGGCGTCATCGGTGCGGTCCGGCTTGTGGTGGGCCAGCAGGACGCGGCGGGCACGGGCCCGGCGGCCCAGGCGCACCGCGTAGTCCGCCGCCGGATGACCGAACGACGCCTGGGCCGCGACCTCCTCCGGCAGCAGGAACGAGTCGTGGATCAGCAGGTCCACGTCGGCGGCCAGGCCGAGCGCGGCGGGGTGGTACTCGCCCCAGCCCTCGGGGCCGGGCCCCAGCGCGGTCGGGCAGTGATCGGGAATGTAGGCGATCGCCGAATGCCCATCGCTGACCCGGTACCCGAAGGTGCGGCCGCCCTTGTGCGGAACCTCCCTCGCCTCCACCGTGAAGCCCTCGGCCTTGAACGCGCCGGGCACCAGGTTGCAGAAGGACCACTCCCCCCGCAGGCCGCTGGGCCTGATCGGGAAGTGCGGCGGGGACATCCCCCGGGCCAGCACCTCCTCCGCACCTGCACTCCCCTCCTGGTTCTGGGCCTCCTCCGATTCGGGCAGCAGCAGCGTAACCCGGGCGTCGTCGCGATCCCCGGCCGTGAAGAAGGGCAGCCCGTGAACGTGATCCCAGTGCAGGTGCGTGAGGATGATGGTGCCGGCAAAGGGCGTGCCACCGAGCAGCCCGGTGACCCGGCGCAGGCCGGTGCCGGCGTCCAGGATGAGGCGTACCGGGCCGCCGTCGGGGGCGATGGCCACGCACGAGGTGTGGCCGCCGTAGCGGACGAACTCCGCGCCCGGCGCGGGAGTCGAGCCACGGACGCCGCACAGGTGGATGCGCACGCTCAGCCTCGCACGCCCTCTTCGCGCCGGTGCCCGCTGGCCAGTTCGGCGAGGTCGGACAGGTCGAGCCGCACGGCGGGGACCGAGGCGACCCGGCACCTGGTGACCGCGACGAGGGTGGAGGTCCTGGTGCCTCCCTCCAGCGCGGCCCGCTCGCCCAGCATGGCGCCCGGCCCGTACTCGGCTAGCCGGTCCCCGTCTCGCTCGACCCTGACGACCCCGTCCAGGAGCAGGTAGATGTCCTGGCCGAACTCGCCCTGGCGGACCAGTTCGGCGCCGGGCTCGAGCTGGCTGATCCGCGGCCGGGCGGCGCCGTGCATGAGCTGCGCGGACAGGGTCTGCTCCAGTGCGGTCTCGACCGCGGTCACCAGGGCCGGGGAATCCTCGTCTCCCCAGGGCGTGTGGCGGCCGAACGACTCCCGGGTCCAGTTGGCGTAGTCGGTCAGGCCGGACTTGCGAGCCAGATGCCCGCGGGCGTCGTAGACCCAGTGCCGGGGGAACCGGCTGGCTCCGGTGAGCTCGTACTCGGCCCGGCCGTCGGCGTGCAGGGTGAGCGACAGCGTGGTCCACACCAGCGGCGACTGCCACTGGACGAAGGGGCGCCGCCGCACCGGCCTGGGCATGGGCACGGCCGTCCGGCCGCCGGTGGTCTGGACGAACCGCATCCACGACTCACCCTGCTCGGGCGGGCGCTGGATGTCGGGCAGCGCGACCGCCTGGAACGTCTGGCTCAGCCCGGCCAGCCTGAGCGTGGTCACGCCCATCAGCCCGCCGCCGCCGTAGCCGCCGCCGGTGATGCGGCCGGAGTCGTCGACGTCGATCCAGGCCTGGAGCACGTTCGCGAACCGGAACCGGTCCGCCGCCCGCAGTTCCTCGATGGAGCCGAACTCCGCCGGAGGCGCGTCGTCGTAGTGGGTGAATCCGGAGTCGAACGCCGTCCGGGTGGCGCCGGTGACGGCTTCTGACGGGATCCAGGACAGTGAGGTAACACAGCTTTCGTATCGCATAGCACCGATGCTCACGCTTGGTCGCGCCGCGTGGCAGGGTGCTGCCCGCTGGTTGTGCGGCGTGCTACTACCACCTCCTTCACGCATGCCTGCCTACTGGCCGGCGGGCGGCCGGTACACGGAAACTGGGCAGGTGGAACAGAACGGCGCAGGCCCGCACGGCCCGATCAGCGTTTTCCTCGCGGACGACAACCTGATCGTGCGCGAAGGTGTCCGCGCCCTCATCAACGCCCGTAAGGACCTGAGCGTGGTCGGCGTGGCCGCCGATTACGACGAGCTGGTCAGCGGGGCCGAGGCCACCCGGCCGCAGGTGCTCGTCACCGATATCAGGATGCCGCCGACGTTCACGCGCGAGGGCATCGACGCCGCCCGGGAGGTGCGCAAGCGCCACCCGGGGACCGGGGCGGTGGTGCTCTCCCAGTACGACGACCCCGAATACGCGGTGTCGCTGCTATCCGAGGGTTCGGCGGGCTACGGCTACCTGCTCAAGGACCGCATCGCCGAGGGCAGCCAGCTGGTCGACGCGATCCGGGTGGTGGCCACCGGCGGCACGGCCCTCGACCCGTCGATCGTCGAGGCGCTGGTCGCCCCGGTCGTCCCGGACGGCGGCCTGCTGCCCGCCGAGGAGGAACTGCTCGGCATGATCGCCGAGGGCAAGACGATCAAGGCGATCGCCGCGGCGCGCCGGGTTCCGCCCGAGGCAGTGGCCGCGGAGGTCGACGCGGTGTTCGTCAAGCTGGCCCAGGGCGTGTCCGCGGGAAGCGACAGCGCGCTGCGGCGGCTCCGCCAGCTGCATCAGGCCATCATCGACCGGGAGGAACAGGGCGAGACGCTGTCCCGGCTGCTGCCGAGCGGCCTGGCCACCAAGCTGCGGCAGGAACGGCGGGACATCGGGGAGACCGAACGGGTCGTGGTGACGGTTCTCATGAGCGACATCCGCTCGTACTCGACCATCGCCGAGCACGCCGACCCGAGCCAGCTCGCCGGCCAGCTCAACACGCACCGGGCCGCCATGAACCACGCCATCCTGGGCCAGGCGGGCACCGTGATGCAGTTCGTCGGCGACGCGGTGATGGCGGTCTTCGGCGCACCGTTCCCGCAGCCCGACCACGCGGACCACGCGGTGGCCGCGGCACTGGCCATGCACGCGCTGCAGGCGGAGATCAACGGCCGCTGGCAGGCTGTGGGCCTGCCGCCGTTCGGGCTCGGCCTGGGGCTGTCGACCGGCGAGGCGGCGGCCGCCCTGCTCGGGTCGGTTGAGCGGCTGGAATACACGCTGGTAGGAGACACCGTTAACCTGTCCCAGCGCTTGCAGCAACTGGCCGACCCCGGAGAGACTGTGTTGTCTGAGGCCACGTTCAAGGCGCTGCGCGCGCAGGTGCATGCGGCCGCCCTCGGCGCGCAGCGGGTCAAGGGGCGCGACGCTCCGGTATACGCCTACAAGATCAGGCCGGATGGTGGGGGACGATGAGCGAGAGCCAGGTGGGGGGACGATGAGTGAGAGCTGTCCCGCGCTGGTGGTGCGCGGAGTGCGCAAGACCTTCGAGGCCGAGAACGCGCCGGTCCGGGCGCTGCGGGGGGTGAACCTGACCATCGAGGCGGGCGACTTCGCCGCCCTGATGGGCCCGTCGGGCTGCGGCAAGTCCACGCTGCTGAACCTGGTGGCCGGGCTGGACACGCCCGACGAGGGGGAGATCGCGGTCGCGGGTGAGCCGGTGAACGGGCGGAGCGAGGATGACCTGGCCCGGATGCGCCGCCGCCACGTGGGCCTGGTCTTCCAGTTCTTCAACCTGCTCGAGGGCATGACCGTGCTGGAGAACGTGGCCCTGCCCGCAATCATCGCGGGCCGCAGGCGCAAGATGGCGGAGACCAGGGCCCGGGACCTGCTCGACCTGCTCGGCATCGGCGACAAGGCCGCGGCCGTCCCCGGCGTGCTGTCCGGCGGCCAGCGCCAGCGGCTCGCCATCGCCCGCGCCCTGGCCAACGAGCCCACCCTGCTGCTGGCCGACGAGCCGACCGGCGCGCTCGACTCCGAGGGCGGAAGCGAGGTGATCGAGCTGATGCGGCGGCTGCACCGGAGCGGTCAGACCATCATCCTGGTCACCCACGACCCGGACGTGGCCGCGGCGGCCGAGCGCGTGATCCGGATGCGGGACGGAAGGATCACCGATCCCGAGCCGGCCAAGGACGCCGTCATCGGAGTCCGCTGACCATGGACCCCGCGGTCACCGCCCGGCCTCGCCCGTTCCTGCCGGGGCTGCTCGCCGCGGCGGCGACGGTGGCCGTCGCGGCGATCGGGCTGCGAGTATCCGGCCTGGGGATGGTCGACGCGGTCGGCTTCGCCCTGGCGCTCGCGTGGGCGGCGGCCGGGCTGGTCGTCGCGCGGACCGCGGACCACGCCGTGGCCTGGCAGATCGCGCTGGGCGCGCTGACCGGAGCGGTCGCGCTGACCGCGGCCCGGCTGGGCGAGCAGCATGAGGCGGCGCGGGCGGTGGCAACCATCGCGGCGACGCTGGTCATCGCGATCAGCTTCCACTTCCTGATCGCGCTGCCGGACGGCCGGCTGGCCCGCCCGGGCCGGCGGATCGTGGTGGGCCTCGGTTACGCCAGCGCCGTCGGCACCGGGATCGGGCTGGCGATCGCGGACCAGCCGTTCCCGCTCATGGCGGCCGCGCTGATCTGGCCGCTCGCGGTGCTGTGCGCGCTGCCCGCCACCCGGTTGCGTTACCTGCGCGCCGCAGGGCACGACAAGGAACGGATGCAGTGGCTGGGCACCGGCTTGGCGGTGGCGGCCAGTATCGCCCTGATCAGCGCGGTCCTCCATCTGCTCGTGGGCTGGCCCCAGTCGGCCGGGGTGGTAGCGGCCGCCGCGTCCGCGGCGGTGCCGCTGGCCCTGATCGCGGCGGCATGGCCGCCGCTGGCGCGGCACGGCGGGCCGGTCTTCGTGCACACCCTCGCGGCCGCGGGCTCGGGGGCCGTGATCGCGGTCATCTACCTGGTGATCGTGGCCGGGCTCGGGAAGACGCCGGAAAATTCCGCCGAACGCGAGCTCCTCGGGTTCTCCATGCTTGCGGCCCTGGTGGCGGCGATCGGGTACCTGCCGGTCAGGGCCCGCCTGGCCGCATCCGCCACCAGGTTCGTGTACGGGACCAGGGAGGCTCCCGGCGAGGCGCTCCGCACGTTCGGCAGCCGGATGACCCGTGCGGTGGCCATGGACGAGCTGCTGCTGCAGCTGGCCGAGTCGCTGCGGAAGAGCATGCGCCTGGACTGCGCCGAGATCTACACGGGCGCGGGCGACGTGCTGGAACGCGCGGTGTCGGTCCCCGATGCGGGCGGCAAGTCGGTCGTGCTGACCGACCGCGAGCGGCCGGTGGTAGCCCGGGCCGGGGTGTCGGGGAGCGCGTGGGCCTCGGTCTGGCTGCCCTCCCTGCTCGACGGGCGCGAGCAGGCCCAGCTGCGGGTGGCGCCGATCAGCCACGCGGGTGAGCTGCTCGGCCTCATCGTGGTCGAGCGGGCCGCCCGCGCAGACGCCTTCACCGACGAGGACGACCGCGTGCTGACCGAACTGGCCCGGCAGGCCGGCCTGGCCTTCCACAACTCCCAGCTCGACTCCGCGCTGCAGACCACGCTGGACGCGCTGCGCAAGCAGGCGGACGAGCTGCGCGAGTCACGGGCCCGCATCGTGGCGAGCGGGGACGTCGAACGCCGCCGGGTGGAACGCGACCTGCACGACGGCGCCCAGCAGCACCTGGTGGCGCTGGCCATCAACCTGCGCCTGGCCCGCGACATCGTGGCGGAGGACCCGGACGGGGCGGGCGAGATGCTCGGGCAGCTGGCCGACGACGTGCAGTTGACCATCAAGGAGCTGCGTGAGCTGGCCCACGGCATCTACCCGCCGCTGCTGGCTGACAACGGCCTCGGCGACGCGCTGCGCGCGGCCGCGAGCCGCAGCCCGCTCACAGTCCTGGTGAGGGTGGCCGACGACGTCGGGCGGTATCCCGCCGAGGTGGAGGCCGCGATCTACTTCTCCTGCCTGGAGGCGCTGCAGAACGCGGCCAAGCACGCGCAGGACGCGACGGTGCAGCTGCGGCTGTGGACCGAATCCGGCGGCCTGCTGTTCTCGGTCACCGACGACGGCCCGGGTTTCGATCCCGCGGTCGCCCGCCGCGGCCACGGCTTCGTCAACATGGCGGACCGGCTCGGCGCCATCGGCGGGACCGTGCGCTGGGACTCCCGGCCGGGACACGGGGCCGCGATCAGCGGGTCGGTCCCGCTGGTCGGCTAGGGGTCACAGCCGGGCGAAGGCGCCGGAATCCCGGTCGTGCCACAGCTGCCGCAGCGCCTCGGCGCCAAAGCGCTCCTTGTTGACGTACCCGCTGGCCCCGCTCACGGTCGCGCTGCGGGGCAAGTCCGCCAGGTCGTAGGTGGAGCAGAGGAAGACCACCACGTCCGGATGGGCTGCCACGATGCGCCGGGTGGCCTCGATGCCATTCATCTCCGGCATGTTGATGTCCATCAGCACGAGCGCCGGGTGGAGCTCGTCGACGAGCGCGAGGGCCTCGGAGCCGCTCGAGGCCTCGCCTGCCAGCTGAAAACACGGCAGGCGGCGGAGCACGGCCTTGACCGCCATGCGAAAGGGCGCCTGGTCATCCACGACGAGTACGGAGGGCGAACTGGTCACACTCTCAGCTTCGCACAGGTCGCGGAGGGTGGGGAGTGTGCTGCCACACCGTGCCCTGGTGGGGTCAGCTTCCCTGTCCTCGGCCGAGGAACAGCAGCACCGCCATGACCCGGCGGTTCACGTCCTTCTCCTCGCTCAGGCCGAGCTTGGCGAAGATCGAGTTGGTGTGCTTCTCCACCGCTCGCTCGGATACCGCGACCGCCGAGGCGATCGCGGCGTTGTTCTTGCCCTGCGCCATCTCGGCCAGGATCTGCGTCTCCCGCGCGGTCAGCATGTCCAGGCTGGACGCCTGCGGATGCGACCGCGACCGCACCAGCTCGTCCACCACGAGCGGGTCGATCACCGAGCCGCCGCTGGCCACCGCGCGGATGGCGCGGACCAGGTCGTCCACGCTGGCCACCCGCTCCTTGAGCAGGTAGGCCCGGCCGGCCGAGCCATGCTCGAGCAGGGCCACGGCGTAGCCGGGCGCGGTGTACTGGCTCAGCACCACGACGCCCACCTGCGGGCGGTGCTCGCGGAGCCAGGCCGCGGCCTGGATGCCCTCGTCGCGGCCGGTGGGCGGCATGCGGATATCGGTGATCACCACGTCAGGATCGCAGCGCTCGATGACGTCGAGCAGCTCGGGCAGGTCGGACGCGGTGCCGACGAGTTCGAAGTCCGGGTGGGCGGAGACCAGCCGGGAGACGCCCTCCCGCAGGAGGACGTTGTCCTCGGCCAGCGCAACCCGGATGGTGGTCATGGCGCCTGATCGTAGCGTGGCCGCTCTTACTCGGTGTGCAGGATCTGCGCGGTGCGCAGCCGCGCCGCGCGGCGGGCGGGCCAGCCGGCCAGCAGGTTGGCGGCCAGCAGGGCCAGCGGCGCGATCAGCAGCAGCGCGAGCAGCGCCAGCGGCGGATAATAGGCCAGCGGCAATTGGTCGGCGGCGCCGCGCCACAGGCTCCGGCCCAGCGCGACGCCCAGCGGGATCCCGAAGGCCAGCCCGATGACGGCGAGCAGGGTGGCCTGCGTGCAGATCACCAGCCGGGACTGCCGCCGGGTCAGGCCGAGCGCCCGCAGCACGGCCAGTTCGTGGCGGCGGCGGCGGACCGCGATGGACAGAGCGTGCCCGACGGCTCCGATCGCGAGGACGGCCAGGAAGGCGCTCAGCGCGAGCGGCAGCACCGCCACATCCCTGATCAGCTGGACCTGCGGCAGCGGAGCCTCGGGCGCGAAGGCGAAATTCTCGCCGCCCTTGATGGCTTTCGCCTTGGCGGTCAGCCGGTGCGCCACCGCCTCGACGTCGGCGCCCGGCCGCACGGCGACCGTGGCCAGGTGGAACTTGAATGCGAAGTGCGCGCCCCGGAAGATCCGGTCGAACCCGGCCGGAGTCAGCCACGCGCCGTCGGAATACTCGTTGTGCGGCCCGGTGGGCACGAAACCGATACCGGTCACGGTTACCGCCCGCGGCACCGTGCCGCCGGTGAGCCGGACCGTCGAGCCTATGGCCGCGTCCAGTTCGCCGGCGGTCACCGGGGCCAGCACGATCTCGTCCGGCGTGGCGGGCATGCGTCCGCTGTCGAGCACGACCGGTACCCGCTTGCCGCCCACGGGGTCATACGTGAAGCTCTCGACGGAGACCCGGCCGGATTGCGCTCCGCCGACCCGCGCGTCGTCGACGCCGGTAACGTCCGGGTCGGCGGCCGCGGTCCTGAGCACCTGGCTGGCGGGCCCGAAGTCCTGGCCGTTGAGCCCGAGGAACGTGCCAAGTTGCCAGGTCTGGCCGAAGCGAGCGGGGTTGGCAGCGGCGTCAGACACCCCGGCCGAGAAGGTGAAGGCGGCCAGCACGCCCAGGACGCCAGCGATCGCGCCGAACAGGGCCGGCCGGACCGGTACCGCCGACCGGCCGCGGCCGGGCTCGAGCGCGAACCGGGCACCTACCACCACGGGGACCGGAATCCCGGCGGCCGCCGCCACCGCTGCCACGGCGGACCGGCGCGGGATGGCCTGCCGCCGGCGGGTGAGCACCAGGGCCGCGGCGGCCGCGGATCCGGTCGCCACCAGGACGGGCCCCAGGACCCAGCCGGGGCCGAGGATCAGCCAGTCCACGTCGATGCCCGGATGCGGCTCCGTATAGTGTGCGGCGCCGATGGGCATCCAGCGCGAGGCCACAATGGCCGCCGCGACGCCGAGCGTGGCCCCCGCCGCCGCGGCCAGGAACGGGGGCGCCGCGGCCGACGTGACGGCCTGGCGCGGCGTCAGGCCCACCGCCTGCAGGACCTGGAGGTCGGTCACGGTTCCCGAGGTGTACCTGGCCACGGATTGGCCGATCAGGAAGACGGCGGCCACGAGCGCCGCCAGTGCGAAGGCGAACAGGCAGGCGGCCTCGTACCTGATGAGCCGCACTTTGGGACCGCCGTAGAACTCCCGGTTGTTCCACACGTCGATGTCGGACCGGCCGGTCACCCGGGCCAGGTCGGCGCGGAACGCGGGGATCGCTGTCTCGCCTCCCTTGAGCCGGACGAACGCGTTGATGTACGTCTGTCCGCTGGTGCCCATGATGCTGGCACGGTAGTGGCGGAACAGGGCCGGCGAGGCGAGCACACCGCCCTTCTGGCCTGGCCCGTCCACTTCCACCGACGACAGGGGAGAGCGGCCCACCCCGACGATGCGGGCCACGATCCTGGGCCCGTGCGGTGGCTCGCCGGACCCGTCATAGTCCGGGGTGGCCTGCCGGGGGCTCGCCAGGTGCAGGGTCACCGTGTCGCCGACGCTCTTGTGGTAGCTGACCATGAACTGGGGGGTGGCCACGATCTCGTCGACGCGGTCGGGGTTGAACAGCCGCCCCTGCAGCATGACGGGCCGTTCGATGGTTCGGGTCATCTCGTCGTCGGCGGGCGGGAACCCGGTGCTCGCGGCCGGGCAGCACTCCAGCTCGAACCCGAACACGACCGGGAACTCGGTGAGCGCGGCCACCTCGGGCAGGTCCCGGACCTTGTTCCAGTCGAAGCCGGGCTGGTTGGGCAGCACGGTCACGGTGGCGGGCAGCGTGACGGCCCAGAGCCGGTCGTAGGCGGTCTGCCCGCGGCGGGCCCCCGCGGCCGCCGCGAGCACCGTCGCCGTGGCCAGCGCAACCAGCAGGGCCAGCACGAGAAGCGACCGCCAGCGACGGCGCACCTCCAGGCGCAGCCAGGTCACTGTGATACGCACGCGTGCCCCCCACCGGTCAGGACGACGTAGGTCCAAGTAGATGACCTGCGAGGGGGGCGCGGCAAGGGTGCTAGGGCGAACGGGCCGGGGATGCTGGCCCCACCGCGGCCGGCGTACTGACATCCCGGGGGCCGAGCCGGGGAGCACTCTGTACGCGGCCGGTGCCGCTCAGCACAATGAAGCAGTATGGGAGGGAGAACAATTCTGGTCGCGCTGGCCTGCGGCCGGTCCGCGATCCGGGGATCCTGGCGCCAGGCGCTGGCGCTGGCGCTCCTGGCCGGGCTGCTCGGCGGCGTGGCCCTGGGGGCCGTGGCAGGCGCGCGGCGTACCGCCACGGCCTACGGCCGCTACCTGGCCGCGATCAACGCCAGCGACGTGTTCGTGAACGTGCCGGGACAGCTGCCCGGGATGGTGGCCACGCGGCCTTATGAGCTGATCTCGTCGCTGCCCGGCGTGGTCGGCCACGCCGCCTACATCGGGCTGACCGGCCGGCCGCTCGCGCACGGCAAGCCCGACAATTCCTTCCTGGTCAACAGCCTGAACGGAAGCCTCGACGGCGAGTACTTCCGTCAGGACCGGGCGAGTGTGCTGGCGGGTAGCCTGCCTCCGCCGGGATCGACCAGCACG
>Ga0335081_10017117_pt1 | contig 11744 bp, 10 predicted proteins | sample Lox_Sample_35_FD_206713 | JGI IMG/M metagenome (GOLD analysis project Ga0335081, IMG submission 206713) | Soil microbial communities from Loxahatchee National Wildlife Refuge, Florida, United States - Lox_Sample_3.5 | ecosystem: Environmental > Terrestrial > Soil > Wetlands | place: USA... | reverse complement strand
GGGTGCCAAAGTCGATATCGCCGTCGATCCGCTGGAAGGCACCACGCTCTGCGCCAAGAACATGCCGGGCGCGATCGCGACCATCGCCATGGCCGATCATGGCGCTATGCTGCACGCCCCCGACATCTATATGGACAAGATCGCCGTCGGCCCCGGCTATCCGAAGAACGTGGTCGATCTCGATGCGCCGGCCGACCAGAATATCCTGGCGCTGGCCAAGGCCAAGGGCGTCAAGCCCGAAGCCATCACCGCCATGATCCTCGACCGACCGCGCCACGCCGATATCATCGCGGCGGTGCGCAAGGTCGGCGGCGCGGTGAGCCTGATCAGCGATGGCGACGTCGCCGGCGTCATTCACACGGCCGAGCCGGAGAAAACCGGCATCGATATCTATCTCGGCATCGGCGGCGCGCCCGAGGGGGTTCTGGCGGCGGCGGCGCTGCGCTGTATCGGCGGCCAGATGCAAGCCCGTCTCATCATCGATACCGACGAGAAGCGCGAGCGCGCCACCAAGATGGGCATCAAGGACCCGCGCAAGAAATATCAGATCGAGGACATGGTGCGCGGCGACTGCCTGTTCGCGGCGACCGGCGTCACCGACGGCCGCATGCTGCGCGGCGTGCGCTTCGGCAACGGCATGATCGAGACTGAGACCGTGGTGATGCGCTCGGCGAGCGGCACCGTGCGGCGCATCATCGCCGAGCACAGAAAGCTCGACAAGTTCGCCTGAAAGTACTGGCGTTCCCAAAACCTGAGTCCCATTTGAGTGCCGGGCGGCAAACGCCTGAGGCAGCACGGGTCGGCTTCCGGTGAATTCGTCTACAATCGGCCTCATGGCTGAGAATCGCCTGTTCCTCGGCGTCGAGCAGTCGGCGACCGGCCGCGCTTGGCGTGATCGGCTCGACGAGCGCGGCACCGCGCGGGCGCTGGCGATCGCGCAGCGTCACGATCTGCCCGAGCTGCTGGCGCGCATCCTCGCCGGCCGCAATGTCGAGGTCGAGGCGGTCGCTGCCTTCCTCGATCCGACCGTCAAACAGTCGATGCCCGACCCGCTGGTGCTGACCGCCATGGCGGAGGCCGCCGCGCGCATCGCCGACGGCGTCGGGCGCGGCGAGAGCATCGCGATTTTCGGCGACTATGACGTCGACGGCGCCACCTCGGCGGCGCTGCTGGCGCGCTATCTGCGCCAGTGCGGCGTCAAGCCCATTGTCTACATCCCCGACCGCCTGTTCGAAGGCTACGGCCCCAATGTCGAGGCGGTGCGCGCGCTCGCAACCCAAGGGGCGACGCTTATCGTGACTGTCGATTGCGGCACCACCAGCATCGACGCGCTCGCCGAAGCAAAAAAGCTCGGCCTCGACGTCGTCGTCATCGACCATCATCAGGCCGACGAAGCGCTGCCGCCGGCGACCGCGATCGTCAATCCGAACCGGCGCGACGATCTCTCCGGCCTCGGCCATCTCGCCGCCGTCGGGCTTGTCTTCATGACCGTGGTCGCGGTCAATCGCGAGCTGCGCGCGCGGGGCTTTTGGACCGAGGCGCGGCCGGAGCCCGATCTACTCGCCTTCCTCGACGATGTCGCACTCGGCACCGTTGCCGACGTGGTACCGCTCACAGGTCTCAATCGCGCCTTCGTCGCCAAGGGGCTCATTGCGCTCAGGCGGCGCGAGCGGGCGGGTCATGTCAGCCTGATGGACGTGGCGCGCCTCTCCGGCCCGCCGGAAACGTGGCATCTGGGCTTCCTGCTCGGACCGCGCATCAACGCGGGCGGCCGCATCGGCCGTGCCGATCTCGGCGCGCAGCTTCTGATGGAGGACGATCCGATCGCGGCAGCGAAGATCGCCGAAGCGCTCGACCGCCTCAATCGCGAGCGCCAGGCCATCGAGCAGCAGACATTGGCCCAAGCCGAGGCGGAAGCCATGGCCGCCCTCGGCGTCGAGGAGAAGGGCGCCGTCGTCATCACCGCGGCCGAAGGCTGGCATCCGGGCGTGGTCGGGCTGGTCGCGGCGCGGCTGAAGGAAAAATTCGGCCGGCCGGCCTTTGCCGTCGCGCTCGAGCCGGGCGGCATCGGCACCGGCTCGGGTCGCTCCATCGCCGGCGTCGATATCGGCCGCGCGGTGCGGCGCGCCGTGGCCGAGGGCTTGCTGCTCAAGGGCGGCGGTCATGCCATGGCGGCCGGCATCACCGTGCGCAAGACGGCGCTCGCCGAGCTGCGCGCTTTCCTGGAAACGACGCTCGGCCCCGACGTCGCGGTGGCGCGGCGCGCAAGCGGCCTGTTGATCGATGGCGCCGTCAGTGCGTCCGGCGCGACCCTCGACCTGGTCGCCACCATCAACCGCGCCGCACCGTTCGGCGCCGGCAATCCCGAGCCGGTCATCGCGCTGCCGGCGCACACGGTGGTTTATGCCGAGGAGGCCGGCCAGGCGCATATGCGGGTGCGGCTGAAGTCCGCCGACGGCGGTTACGTCAACGCCATCGCCTTCCGCGCCGCAGGCCAAAAGCTCGGCGCGGCGTTGATCGCGAGCCGCGGCCGGCACATCCACGCCGCGGGCTCGTTCGCGCTCGACCGCTGGCAGGGCGAGGAACGCGTGCAGTTCCGCCTCACCGATATCGCGGCGGCGGAGCCTTTTGCCGGGCGGTAAACCCTGTGCTAAGCCCTGCGGCCGGTGGAGAGACCGATAATGAATGGACTGACCCGCCGCGGCGCCTTGCTGCTCGGCGCCGGATTGACCCTGACGCTCGTCGACCTCGACGAGGGCGCGGCGACGCCGGCCGAGACCGAGGCGGAGATCGCCAAGTTCACCGGCGGCAAGGCGGCCGAGAGCGGCAAGATCACGATCGACCTTCCCGAGATCGCCGAGAACGGCAACACCGTGCCGCTCGCCATCAAGGTCGATAGCCCGATGACGGCGGCCGACTATATCAGCGACATCCGCGTCGTCGGCGATGCCAATCCCAATCCCGGTATCGTCAGCTTCCACCTGACGCCGATGGCCGGGCGCGCCGAGGTGGCGACCCGCATCCGCCTCGGCGGCACCGGCACCGTGACCGTGCTGGCCAAGACCTCGACCGGCAAGTTTTACGCCGAGCGCAAGGTGGTCAAGGTCACGGTCGGCGGTTGCGGCGGCTAGCAGCAAAAGAAAAACGAGCAAAGCATCATGGCCGACAAACCGCGCCTGCGCGTTCCGAGCGAAGCCAAGAAGGGCGACATCATCCAGATCAAGACGCTGATGTCGCATCCGATGGAGACCGGCTTTCGCAAGGACGAGGCCGGCAAGGCGATCCCGCGCCAGATCGTCAACAAGTTCGTCTGCACCTTCAACGGCCGCGAAGTGTTCCGCGCCGATCTCGAGCCGGCGATCTCCGCCAATCCGTATTTCGAGTTCACGCTGAAGGTCGAAGAAAGCGGTACGTTCGCCTTTGCCTGGGTCGACGACAACGGCGCGGTGACGACGGCGGAGCAGAGCATCACCGTTTCCTAGAGCATGATCCGGAAAACTGGTCACCGCTTTTCCGAAACGGATGATGCTCCAACCAGAAACTCAGGCGGGAAAGCCACCGATGGCCAAGCTCGAACTGTCGTTCGCCGTCGGCGACTACGACCGCACCCGCGCGCTGATCGACGGCTCGGTGCAGATCGACGGCGTCGATCCGGTGTTCATGACATTGGTGCCGGAGGAGATCTTCTTTCGCGCCTTCCGCGCCGCCGAGTTCGACGTCTGCGAAATGTCGCTGTCGAGCTATACGGTCAAGACCGCGCAGGGCAACTCGCCCTATATCGCGGTGCCGGCGTTCGTGTCGCGGGCATTCCGCCACACCTCGGTCTATGTGCGCACCGACCGGATCAAGAAGCCGCAAGACCTCAAAGGCCGCAAGGTCGGCGTGCCGGAATATCAACTCACCGCCAACGTGTGGGCGCGCGCCTTTCTCGAGGACGATTACGGCGTCAAGCGCTCGGACATCCATTGGATCCGCGGCGGCATCGAGCACGCCGGTCGGCCGGAGAAGATTTCCGTCAATCCGCCGCCGGGCGTGCGGCTCGACAATGCGCCCGAAGGCGCGACGATTTCAGCGCTGCTCGAGGAAGGCGAGATCGACGGTTTCATCGCGCCGCGGCCGCCGACCTTGGTGGAGCAGGGCCATCCGCATATCGGCTGGCTGTTCCCCGATCCGGTCGCGGTGGCGAAGGATTATTTCAAGCGCACCGGCTTTTTCCCGATCATGCACGTGGTCGGTATCCGCCGCACCCTCGCCGAGCGTCATCCCTGGCTGCCGAGCGCGGTGTTCAAGGCGTTCGAGCAAGCCAAGGACGCAGGGCTGAAAAAGCTCTCCGACACCTCGGCCACCAAGGCGACGCTGCCGTTCGTCGAGGAGCGGCTCGCGGAAGCGCGCGCGCTGATGGGCCACGATTTCTGGTCCTACGGCGTCGAAGCCAACCGCAAGGTCTTGGATTATTTTCTCGCGCAGCACCATTTGGAAGGTCTATCGCCGCGCCGCGTCGCGGTCGACGAGCTGTTTCATCCGGCGACCTACGAGACGTTCAAGCTGTAACTTGCAAGCTGTAACTTGCCCTCCCGCGCTTGCGGGGGAGGGCTGGAGTGGGGTCCGCGGTGGCGACGCTTGCGCAAGTGTTGAACACGTGCCCCCCTCTGGCTTCGCTTCACTCGCCTTCTCCCCCGCAAGCGGGGGAGAATTTGCTCGCTAAATCTTATCCGGGAACTTGATGATGAAGTTGTCGCGGTTCGGCATCTTCACCTTGGGCAGGGTCTGCGCGTTCATGGTCTCGTCCGGGCCGATCAGCTTGTTGGCCGCGAACAGGTAGGCGCACAGCGCGTAGACTTCGTCGTCGGAGAGCGTATGCGGCGTCGGCCACGGCATGGCGCGGCGGATATAGTCGAACAGTGTCGACGGCTGGCCCCAGAAGTTGGCGATGGTCTTGTTCGCCGAGATGCCGGGCGCAGTCAGCGACGGGCTGCCGACCAGCATGTTCGACGTGCCACCGCGGCCGCCGTCGCCGTGGCACTGGTTGCAGCCCTTGTCGACGTATAGCTTCTCGCCCTGGGTCGGCGTGCCGCTGCCCGGCGGCAAATTGGTGCCGTCGGCGAGGACCGAGATGTCCCACGCTTTGAGGTCGGCTTCGCTGACCGGCTTGCCGAGATGCGGTGTGTCGGCGGCGTAGGCCGCCGCGCCGACCACGACGGCGGCGAAAGCGGCAAGCGCAGGAAGCTTACGCATAGACATGCTTGATCTCCCCTTTGCCGTCGATGCCCCAGGCGGTGAGGCTGTTGTAGTGATTGTTGGGGAAGGCGAGCGGGCTCTTCACCGGCTCCTTGGTCTGGCCACGCGCGGCGACGAAATCGGCGCGCAGCGGCTGCACCGCGCCGGAATCGTCCCAGGCGCGGCTGGTCAGCGTCGCCGGCTGGCCGTCCCAACGCCACGGCATGCGGAAGCGCGCAAAGGCCTTCGGTGTCACCGGTGTGTCGATCGCGGCTTCGCCCCAGCTTTTGCCGCCGTCGGCTGACACCGCGACCTTGGTGATGGCTCCGCTGCCCGAATAGGCGATGCCGGAGATTTCGTAAAAGCCCGGCGCCTTCAGCGCCATGCCGAACGACGGCCGGGTGATGAAGGATTTCACCTCGTTGACGAAGTAGAAGCGGTAGGCCTTGCCGTCGGGCAAGAGCGGCGAATAGTTGCGCGTCTCGTAGAACGTCATCGCCGGCTGATTGATGACTTTGATCCGGCGCAGGTATTTGGTGTTCATGTTGCCTTCGTAGCCGGGCAACAAGAGCCGCATCGGATAGCCGTTGCCGGGCATGATCGGCTCGCCGTTCTGGTAGAGTGCGACCATGGCGTCGTCGTAGGCCTTCTTCATCGGCACGCTGCGGCTCACCTTCAGAGAATCCGCGCCTTCGGCGAGCATCCATGGGGCGCTCGGATCGGCGCCGGCTTCGTCGAGCAGGATCGACAGCGGCACGCCGGTCCATTCGGCGCAGGAGACGAGGCCATGCAGCAGCCCGACCGGCGCCTGCACCGGCTCGCTGGAGAACAGCGGCGCGCTGTTGCCGCCGCATTCGACGAAATGCTTGCGCGTCACCATGGGGTAGCGCAGCAGATCCTCGACCGTGAATTCGAGCGGCTGCTTGACCATGCCGTGGATGACGAGCCGGTGCTGCGCCGGATCGATGTCGGGAATGCCGGAATGCAGGATGGTGAAGTGCAGCGCATTCGGCGTGATGGTGCCGTTAAGCGCCTGGTGCGGCGTGCGCGCATGCTGGGTGCGCGGATCGCCCTTCGGATTGCTCAGGCTGCGGACGAGTTCCTTTTCGTATTTCGACGGCGTCTGCACGGCGGGCGTCACCGCGCCCGGATAGAGGCTCCAGTCCGGCTCGATGAGCGCCTCGGCGGCGGCGCCGGTCAGCGACGCGCCGGTGCCGAGCGCGCCGGCGAACACGATGCCGCTACCGAGCAGCGCGCGGCGGTGCAACAGCCCGTTGCCGGCGACGCGTTCGATCGGCGGCGCAAAGCCACCTTGTTTGCGTTTCTTCATGTTTCCTCCCTGACGGCGCGGCGCTTACGGCGCTGCTCGTCGATCTAAAGCCTCGAGAGAGCGAACGGGCCATCTCCCATCGCCATGTTGCCCGCTTCGCAGACGCTTGTGAACCTTGGATTTCCGGCTCAACCCGCGCGCGGATTTTCCGTCACTTGTGCTTGATGTCGTCGAGCCCGCCAACGCGCGCCACCAGCGTGTTGGCGCCGATGGCGAGCGCGAATAGCACGATCAGGATGGCGTACATGCGGGGCATGTCGAACCGGGTATAGGCGTCCATGACGAGGAAGCCGATGCCGCGGTTGGAGATCTTGGTCTCGGCGAGCAGCGTGCCGATCAGTGTCACGCCGAGCCCGAGCCGCAAGCCGTTGATGATCGGGTGCCGCATGGCCGGCAGGTAGATTTTCAGCGCCATCTGCCACGGATTGGCGCGGAAGCTCTTGCCGACGCGGATCAGCACCTGGTCGATCTGGCGCATGCCGGCGGCGACATTGAGCGCGATCGGGAAAAAGCACGACACCGCGCCCATGGCGATCTTGGAGCCATAGCCGGTGCCGAACCACATGATCATCACCGGAAAGAAGATGATCTTCGGCGTCGGCCCGAGATAGTAGATATAGGGCTCGAACGCCTTGGCGAGGAATTTGTTGGCACCGATGACGAGGCCGACGACGAGGCCGGACACGCCGCCGAGCAGAAGCCCGACGGCAATCTCGTCGACGGTGACCCACAAGTGCCAGTAGAAGTCGGCGCTGCCGAGCAGCTTGGTCAGCGCCGCGCCGACGATCGGCAGCGACGGGATGACGTCGCCGTAGAACAGGCCCGACACCGCCATCAGCTGCCAGATCAACAGCACTACGAGCACGATGACGACGCGCACCAGCGTGACCGGCCCGAGCCACGTCTTTCCGGCGCCGATGCGGCTTAGTCGGCCGATGTCAGCCATCGCTCGGCCCTTTCCGTGGTGACGAAAAATACGACGCTGATCAGGATGACAAAGCCGATCGCCGCATAGGTGCCGGCGAGGTCGTAGCGCTCGGCGAGCTCGTTGATGAGATGGCCAAGCCCGCCGAAATTGATCAAGAACTCGACGCCGACCACGTTGATCAAGGCGAAGATCAGGCCGAGCCGGATGCCGACGAAGATGGTCGGCAGCGCCGAGGGGAAATAGATTTTCCAGAACTGCTGTGCGGGGGTGAGCTTGAAGCTCCGCCCGACATTGATCAGCACACGGCGCGTCGCCGACAGGCCCTCGATGGTCTTGAGGATCACGGGCGCGAGGCCGGCGATGAAGGCGAGCATGATGATGGCCATGGCGCTTCTGCCGAAGATCACCAGGAACAGGGGATAGGCGAGCACCAGCGGCGCCGACGCCCATGCCGCGACCCAGGTCTCGCAGGCGCGACGCAGCAGCGGCACCTGGTAAAGCGCAACGCCGATGGCGACGCCGAACACGGTGAGCAGCACGCCAGCGGCGAGACACTCCCATCCGGTGAGCAGCACGCGATGGCCGATGTCCTCCTCGACGATGACCCGGCCGAAGCTCGCCGCGACGTCGGACGGCAGCGGCACGATGAAGCGGTTGATCACGCCGGCGCGGATCAAAATCTCCACCGCGGCCAGGATCAGCGCGAAGCTGCCGAGCCCAACGAGCGGTGGGATGAAGCGTCGCATCGGAGCGACCACCCGCGCTACGCCTTCAGCCGCGGCAGCAGCGCCAGCGCATTGCCGCGGTCGAGGGCCTCGCGCTCGGCGGCGGACATTTCGGTCTCCTGCAGGTCGGCGATGCCGGCCGGCACTTTGACGAAGGGATAATCGGTGCCGAACAGGATGTGGTCGGCCAGCGCCATGGCGCGCAGCGCCGCCATCGATCCCGGCGTGGTCGCATTGGCGGTGTCGTAATAGAGCTTGCGCAATTCCGGCAGCACGCCGTTCGGCGTGATTTCGGCGGCGTTCGGCCGGTGGCCCAAGGTTTCCGCCATGCGGCCGGCGAGCATCGGCGTCGCGCCGCCGCCGTGGGAGAAGATGAAGCGCACATTCGGATATTTGACCAGCGTGCCGCTGATGATCAGGCTTGTAATGGTGCGCGTGGTATCGAACGGAAATTCGATCGCCTGCGGGATCACGCCGGGCAGCACGCTGCCGCAGCATTTCGCCACGGTCGGATGCACGTAGACGATCGCCTTGCGGCGGTTGAGCTCTTCGAACACCGGCGCGAAGGCGGCGTCGCCGAGATATTTGCCGTCATAGGTGCTGACGAGGCCGATGCCGTCGGCATGCAGCGTGTCGAGGGCGTATTCGACTTCCTTCAGCGCGCCTTCGGTATCGGGCAGCGGGATCGGTGCGAACAAGCCATAACGCCCGGGATAGGTCTTGATCTGCTCGGCGGCAAAGTCGTTCCACATCCGCGCCGCGCGGCGGCTCCCCTCGACGTCGCCGAACCAGACGCCGGGCGTCGTTTGCGACACGATCGCGGTGGCGATGCCGTTTTGGTCCAACACTTCGAGCGATTGGCTCGGCGTCCATGACAGCAGGGCGCTGGCGCCGAGGTTATGGCCGAAATTGATGCGCTCGTGCTCTTCCTTCATGTATTGCGGCGGCAGGAAGTGGTGATGCACGTCGATGCGGTTCGCCGCGGGCTTGGGCGCTGCGGTTTGCGCGCGCACCGCGGGTGCGGCGAGCGCGGTCGCGGCGGCGGCCGCCAATCCGGAGGCAAGAAACTTTCGGCGGGGCAGGCAGCAGCCGCATGCGAAAAGCGCCATGATGTGTCCTCCCTGTCAGTGTTCGCTCGCGTGCAGCGCGCGGGATTCGTCGTCGATCAGGCCGCGGCTTGCTTCCTCGCGCAGATCGCTCCAAATCTGGGCGACATAGCGGCCGAACGCTTCGCTCGACACGATCTCCGAGGTGCGCGGCCGCGGTAGCTTGATGTCGACGATGCGTTTCACTGTGCCGGGCCGGTACGTCATCACCAGGATGCGGTCGGCAAGCTGGACCGCTTCGGTGATGTTGTGGGTGATGAGCAGCGTCGTCTGCTTGAGCTGCTGCTGAATCTGCAACACCTTGTCGCCGAGCAGCAGCCGGGTCTGCTCGTCGAGCGAAGCGAACGGCTCGTCCATCAGCAAAATCTTCGGCTCCGAGGCGAGCGTGCGCGCCATGGAGACGCGCTGGCGCATGCCGCCGGAAAGTTCCGCGGGATAGCGCTTCTCGAAGCCGTCGAGGCCGACCATGGCGACGAAGCGCCGCGCCCGCTCGATGCGCTCGCGCTTTCCGACGCCCGCGATCTCGAGCGGGAAAGCGACGTTGTCGACCACGTTGCGCCAGGGGAATGTCGACTCTTCCTGGAACACCATGCCGATGGCGGCGTGCGGCCCGGAGACTTTTTCGCCGGCGACCGTGACCCTGCCGGCATAGCCGCCGAGCAGGCCGCCGATGATGTTGAACAGCGTCGACTTGCCGCAACCCGACGGCCCGATCACGGCCAGGAACTCGCCGGGCGAAACGGTGAACGATACGTCGTCGAGCGCGGTGATGGCGCCCTCGGGCGTGTCGAAGCGCATGACGATGTCGTCGACCGTGAGGATCGCGGGCGCGCTGCCGGCGAGCGGCAGCGGCGTCACGGCACCGGTCGAGGCGGCGGCCATCGGTTGCGCCATCGCCGTTTGAACGTCAGTTCCCGGCGCGGGTCATCGCCTGCGTCATCACCGCGGTGTAGCCGGGCTCGACGCGCACATCGACGACGGCGACGCGGCCGGCATCGACTTCGGCGATCGCCTTCTCCAAGGCGTGCCCGAGATCGGCCGGCTTGGTGATCGGACCGAAGCCGATGGCGCCCTGGGCCCGGCCCATGGCGGCGAGATCGACTTCGGGCTCTGACATGCGCTGACCGATCCACTTGTTCTCGACCGGGCGGTTGCGCATGCGCGCCATCCGCTCCTGGTGCAGCTCGTCGTTATAGAACGAGCGATTGTTGGCGAGCACGAAGAGCAGCGGAATCTTGTAGTGCACCGCGGTCCACACCGCGGTGACGCCCATCAAAAAATCACCGTCGCCGCAGATCGCGATCGGCAGCCGGCCGGAGCCTTTCAGCGCCAGCGCCGCGCCGACCGAAATTCCCGGTCCGCCGCCGACGCCGCCGCCGCCGTCGGAGCCGACATAGTCGAACGGGTGCCTGAACGTCGCCCAGGTGTCGTCCCACGACAGCGGCAGGTGCGTATAGGTCACCGGCCGGTCTTTCAGGATCTTGCGCAGCGCGCGGGCGATGTGCTCGTTGGTGAAGCCGGTCGGCTCCTTGTCCGACATGGTGCGTGCGCTCGGCAGCGCGTGCGGCCGCGTGCTTTTGGCGATCTCCTTGACGAGCTCCGGCACGACGAGGTCGGGATCCGCCGACAGCATCAGATCGACCGCGGGCAGGGCCTGGTGATCCATGCTCCAGCCGTTGTGGATGCGGTGGTCGAGCGAGATCTGGATCACCTTTACGGCCGGGTTGGGCCCGGCATAGCGCAGCGCGCCGGCGAGATCGACCCAATCGAGACTCAAGATCACGTCGACATTCTTCAAGCCCTCGACCGCCTCGGGCGCGATCGCGCGCGGCGCGCCGACATAGAGCGGATGGTCGGTCGGGAAGCTCGCACCGATTTTCAGATCGCTGACGACGCGGGCGTTGAGCGCTTCGGCGAGCGCGACGCGGGCGTTCCAGGCCGCCTCGCTGCGCGAGGCGCGGCCAGCGAGGATCAGGACTTGCTTGGCGCCCTTGAGCATGGCGGCGGCCTGCTTCACCAGCTCGGCCGGCGCCGCGGTCGTGATCGGCGGCATGAAGCGGTTGACGTCGATCGCCGGCAGCTGCTCGTTGACTTTCATCTCCTGCAGCTCGGCGTCGAAATTGATGTAGACCGGCCCCTGCGGCGCGGTGTTGGCGATCCACGTGCCGCGCAAGATCGCTTCGCGCGCGGCGCCGGGCGACGCCGGCTGGTCGTCCCACTTGGTGTATTCGCGCACCAGGGCGCCCTGGTCGCGGGCGGTGTGGATCCAGTCGATCCAAGGCCGGCGCTTGACCGCGTCGACCGGCCCGGTGGCGCCGAGCACCACCATGGGCATGCGGTCGCACCAGGCGTTAAAGATCGCCATGGCGGCGTGCAACAGCCCGACATTGGAATGCACCGCGACCGCCATGGCCTTGCCGGTGACCTTGGCATAGCCA
>Ga0335081_10017116_pt1 | contig 11745 bp, 10 predicted proteins | sample Lox_Sample_35_FD_206713 | JGI IMG/M metagenome (GOLD analysis project Ga0335081, IMG submission 206713) | Soil microbial communities from Loxahatchee National Wildlife Refuge, Florida, United States - Lox_Sample_3.5 | ecosystem: Environmental > Terrestrial > Soil > Wetlands | place: USA... | reverse complement strand
GGCGCCACCGCGGCGGCCAAGGGCGACCAGTGGGATTTCCGCCTCTACGCCATGCGCTTCGGCAGCGACGTCTATCGCTTCATCTTTGCAACCAAGCACCGCACGCCGGAAACCGATCGCGTATTCCGCGAATCGGTCGGCACCTTCCGCCGCTTGAGCCTGGCCGAGATCGAGCAGGCCAAGCCCCTGCACCTCATGGTCGTGTCGGTTGCGCCCGGCGACACGGTGGAGAAGCTGGCGAGCCGCATGGCGGTCCCCGACCATGCGGTGGAGCGCTTCCGCGTGCTCAACGGGCTCGACCCGGCCGACAAGCTCAAGCCGGGCAGCGAGGTCAAGATCGTCGTCGAGTGACGTTCACGACGTTTGCCGGGAAAACGCCCTCGCGCCTGTTCCGAAGCCGGCGCCTCTGCTATCCTGCCTACCAATAATGGGCCGAAGGGCTTCAGACCGCGGGGGGGGGGAAACCATATGCCGATCGTGAAGGGAGCGATGCCCTTCATCGTGACCTTGGCGGCCGTTGCCGCGGTCACCGCCATCCTGTTCTATTGCAAGGTCGCGGGACTTGGTCCGCACCATCCGATCTTCGTCTATTTGCTGCCGATCGCCGCAACCGCGCTGATTTACGGCAGCGCGCCGGCGACCATGTTCGCGATCGTCGCGACGCTGTGCAGCGCGTTTTTCCTCTACGATCCGGTTTTCAGTTTCCAGGTCGCCAATCACCTCGAAGTCGGCGATCTGATCTGCTTTGCCGTTCTGGCGCTGATGGCGGTCAAGTGCTCGGTCGAGCTGTTGCGGCCGGTCGCGAAGCTTCCCGCGGTGCGGGCGCGCTACAGCCGGCTGACGATCAATTAGATTTTCAGAACTGCGACGCGAGCTGATCCAAGCCCATGACGTGGGCGAGATTGCGCACCTCGTCCTTCTGCTCGGAGTTGAAGCTCATGATCAGCGGGATGGCCGCGGATTTCAGATCCTGCACCTCGGGATCGGCCGAGGCGAGTTGCATGGTCGCGCCGTGCTTACGGCCGTCGCGCATGTGGGTGTAGGCGATATTGCGCAGCGCCGCTTCGACCGCGGGCCACATCTCCTCCTGACCCGGCGTCAGGTGCAGCCGCTCCTTGATGCTGGCGATCTGGGCGTCGTTGAGAACGAAGCCGGGCCGCTCCTTGACGTGGTGCGCGGCGACCGCGGCGGGTTTGTTCTGGATCGGCCGCGCTGCCAGGACCGGAGCCGCCGACGGCGGCGGTTCGATGGCTTGCACCGAGGCGAGCTGGACCAGCGACTGAACGCTCGCAATCGATTGGGGCGCCTGAATCGAAGCGGCAGATTGCGCAGCCGGCAGCACCGACACCGGCGCGGCTGCGGCAGGCATGGCGGCCGCTTGCGGCACCATCGGCTGCGGGCTCAGCAGCGCGACATGGGCATTGCCGAGCGGCGCGGCGGCGGCAGCCGTCGCAGCTAAGATCTCGGCCGAATCTTGCGGAAAACGCAGCGCCACGGACTGAGCCGCCGAAAGCGCGCCGTGGTGCGGAACGGAACCGTTCCAGCCCGCGAACACATAGCCGGCATAACCGGCAATAACGATGGAAAAGACTCGTCCCCCGAACGCCTTATTCCGCCGCATACGCCCCCTTCTCCCCGAACAGTCACCCGGTCCCCGAACACGTTCACCCGGCCCCTATGTCCTTCCAAATGAGGCTTAATTTATGGCTAAGGCTTGGCACTGTCTGGGAATGTGGATGGCACGGGAAAACCCCCGACCACGGCTCAGGGGCGCTGAAACGACAAAAGCCCGGCTTTCGCCGGGCTTTTGCAAAATTTCACCGCTTTGCGGGGCTTCAGGCCGCCTCTTCCTCGACCACGGCCTCTTCGTCGGCCTCGGGCTTCGGACCGCGACGCGGACCCTTGGCCAAGGCCGCCTCGATCTCCTTGATCGCCTCGGTCTCGGTGATGCGCTGCACCGCCGATACCTCGCGCGACAGCCGGTCGAGCGCCGCCTCATAGAGCTGCCGCTCCGAATAGGACTGCTCCGGCTGGGTCTCCGAGCGATACAGGTCGCGCACCACCTCGGCGATGGCGACGATATCGCCGGAATTGATCTTGGCCTCGTATTCCTGGGCCCGGCGCGACCACATGGTCCGCTTGATCCGGGCACGGCCCTTCAGCGTCTCCAGCGCCCGCTTGACCAGCGGCGTCTCGGCCAGCTTGCGCATGCCGACGGAGGTCACCTTCGAGGTCGGCACCCGCAAGGTCATCTTGTCCTTGACGAAGTTGATGACGAACAGCTCGAGCCGCGCGCCGGCCACCTCTTGCTCCTCGATGGCGACGATCTGGCCTACGCCGTGGGCCGGATAGACGATGAACTCGTTGGTCTTGAAGCCTTGTCGTTGCGTGGTCTTCTTCGCAGTCATTCCCAAAGTTGCTCCTTCCGCCTCCGGCTTCGGCTTCGGCCGCTGAGGTGGCTTGGCCGCGCGAACCCGGTTGGGGGGTACTCTCCGCGTGGCCGGTGATGCCCTCCGACTGACGCGGGAGGACGGTTTTCTTGTCTTCCGGCTCATGCCGGCCGCACTTTTCTTCGAACGATGACGAGTTTTTTCTGCCACTGCTCTCGCGTGGGTCTCACGCCTCTTCTGACGGTTCCTCGAAAACGCACCCCGGAAAAATAAGCTCCCAGCTTGAGGGGAGCTGCCTATACGGGGTGTCTTTCATTTGTAGACGACCTTATATCACATTTTCAGCCAAAATCAAAGCCTTATGGCGTTGCGAAAGCGTCGCACGGCGGAAATCTTAAGGGTGGTTAACACTGCAGATTTCGGCGATTTTTTCAGTCGCCGCTGCCCGGTTTGGGCGAAAAATGCTGGTCGAATTTATTGGCCTTGCCCTCCCACTCCTTGGCGTCGGCTGGGGGTTCCTTCTTGGCCGTAATGTTCGGCCAAAGCTTGGCGTATTCCGCGTTGATCCCCAGCCACTTCTCGACGCCGGGCTCGGTATCGGGCTTGATCGCGTCGACCGGACATTCCGGCTCGCAGACGCCGCAATCGATGCACTCGTCAGGGTGAATGACCAGCATATTTTCGCCCTCGTAGAAGCAGTCCACGGGGCAGACCTCGACGCAATCCATGTATTTGCATTTGATGCAATTGTCGTTGACGATGTAGGTCATATGCACACTCTGAAGGGGACTTTCTGCGAGGCTTGCTCCTATCGCATGGCTCCAAGCCGCGCAAGTTTCGCGCCGTCAGCCGCCGGAATTTCGGGTCAAGTCCTCATATAGCGATTGGACGCTGGCGGCGGGACCCCTGCGCTCGACGAAACCCGTCACCTTGAGCACCCGCACCGCACGGTCGAGCGCGACCGTGATCACGTCGCCCGCCCGCACCATCCGGCTTGCCGCGGCGATGCGGGCGCCGTTGACCCGGACATAGCCGGAACCGGCGAGTTCCGCGGCCGCGCCGCGGGTGCGCACCAGCCGAGCATGCCACAGCCACCGGTCGATGCGCTGGCGGTCGAGGCCTGCGCCAGTGCCGCCCACTCAGCGCCGCTCCTTGGCGTCGGCTTCGAGCTGGGCCTTCAGCGCAGCGAGCTTGGCGAACGGCGAGTTCGGATCGGGGGCTTTTTCGCGCTCGCGCCGCTCGTAACGTGGCGGGCGCTGCGGGCGCTCGGGGCGATCCGGACGCTCGCGGTCGCGCTCGCGGCGGTCGAAGCGCTGATCGGGCTTTTGGCGGCGGCGATGACGCTGGTGGCGTTCCTCTTTCGGCCGTTCACCCGGCGCGGCCTCGCCGCTTGGCGCGGACGCGTCCGCCGCAGCGAGGGCTTGATCTGGTGGCGAGGCGCCCTGCTCGGCCCCCCTCGCCGAGTCCTTGCCGCCGAATTCGCGACGCTTGAAGCGTGGCCGGCGGCGCCCTTCGGGGCGGCCCGCTCGCGCCGGCCGCCATACTTCGATCAACACTGGCTCCGCGGTGGCGGCGACGCTGGCAGCGGTGTCCTCGGCTTCGCCCGCCCTCGCGACAACGGCGGCCTCGGCGGGCTCGGCCGCCGCAACGGATGCCTCGACCGGCTCGGCTGCATTCACCGTCACGAGATCCGGTGCCGGCTGCAGTGCCACTTCGACCGGCTCCTGGAAGGCCTCGTGACTGACTTCGGGCGTCGCTTCGTGCACCGCGTCGGCAGCGGCCGTCGGCTCGCTTGCGGCGGTTGCAACTTCGGCTTCCGATGCAGCAACGGCTTGAGCACTTGCTTCCGCCGTTGCTGGCGGCGGCGCGCTGCTGCTCGCTTCCGCCGTCGGTGCAGCGGGAGGCGGCTCCGGCTCAGCCGGCTTCGGCCTTCGCTCCATGCGATAGCCGAGCGAGCGCAGCACCGAGGCAAAATCTTCACCCGAAGCGCCGATCAGCGAGGTCATGCCGTTGAACACCGTGAAGCCGCCGCCGACGAAAGCGCCTGACGGTTTCGGTCCGGGTGCGCCTTCGCGCCACGAAAGTGCCGGCCGGATCAGATCGGCCAGGCGCTCCAAAATATCGACGCGTACCGCGCGCTCGCCGCACACCCGGTAGCCGGCCATGCCGTAGAGCGCAGCATCGATCTCGCGGTTGACCGGGATCGAGGTGCGGCCGGAGCCGGCGAGATGCAGCAGATCGTCGAGCCCTTTGCTCTGTGGCCCGTCATGGGCCAGCGCCCAGAGCTGCGCCGCAAGCGCCCGCGGCGACGGCTTGAGCAGCGCCGGGAGGTAGATGTGATAGGCGCCGAAGCGCACGCCGTATTTGCGCAACGACGCGCGCGCCGGCTGCTCCAAGCCCTTGACCTCTTCGGCCACCTTCTGGCGGTCGAGCACGCCGAGCGCCTCGACCAGCTGAAAGGCGACGCCGCGGGCGATGCCGGTGACGTCCTCGGCCGCCGACAGCACGAACAGCGGGCCGAGCAGCTTTTCCAGATGCGATTTGACGAAGGCTTCGAGCCGCGCTTCCACCGCGTCGCGCGGTGCGCCGCTCAGGTGCTCGTCGGCGATGACGCGCACCCGCGGTTTCAGCACCTGCTCGCCGGCAATGAGCTTGCCGACCGCGGCACCGGTCCAGCGGATGGTGCCGTCGTTCGCCAGCACGAATTGCTCGTCGGCCGCCGCGGAGAGCCGGGTGGCGCGCGCGCCGATCTCGCCGGCCAGCGCCTTCTGCGCCGCGTTCTGCAAGGCCTTGGCTTCCGAGCCGCCCGACGATGCATCGGCGACAAATTGGAAGCCGTCGAGCCGGCCGATGCCGTGACCTTCGACCACGACGTCGCCGGTCTTGTTGATCTGCGGCTCCAGCGTTGCGTTTTCGCGCAAGCGCCGCATCAGCACGCTGGTGCGGCGATCGACGAAGCGCTCGGTGAGCCGCTCGTGCAGCGCGTCGGAGAGCTTGTCTTCGACGCCGCGGGTGATGCCCTGCCAGTGCTCGGGATCGGCGAGCCAATCGGGCCGGTTGGCCACGAAGGTCCAGGTCCGGATGTGGGCGATCCGCGTCGACAGCGTGTCGATGTCGCCGTCGGTGCGGTCGGCGAACGCGACCTGATCGGCGAACCAATCGTTCGCGATTTTGCCGTCGCGCTGCAGATAGCCGTACAGCGTGACGACCAACTCGGCGTGATTGGCCGGCGCGATCTTGCGATAATCCGGCACCTGGCAGACGTCCCACAGCCGCTCGACGTCGGCGGCGCTCGTGGTCCAGGCGCGGACGTCGTCTTCGCGCGAGGCGTGGTCGAGCACCAGAATGTCCTCGGCGGTCGGCGCGCGCGCCAGCGTCGGCTCGGTCGGCGCCGTAGCCAGCGTCGCCTGCAGCGCGCCGATCGAGGAGAAATCGAGATCGGTATTGCGCCACTGCACCAGCTTCACCGGCTCGAAGGTGTGGGTCTCCAATGCCTGGGCCAGCTCGGTCTCGAACGGCGGACAGCGGCCCGTGGTGCCGAAGGTGCCGTCGCGGGTGGCGCGGCCGGCGCGGCCGGCGATCTGCGCCAGCTCGGCCGGGCTCAATTTGCGGAACTGATAACCGTCGAACTTGCGGTCGGACGCAAACGCGATGTGATCGACGTCGAGATTGAGCCCCATGCCGATGGCGTCCGTGGCCACCAGATAGTCGACCTCGCCGGACTGATAGAGCTCGACCTGGGCGTTGCGGGTGCGCGGCGACAGCGCGCCGAGCACGATGGCCGCGCCGCCGCGCTGGCGGCGGATCAATTCGCCGATGGCGTAGACCTCATCGGCGGAGAACGCCACCACGGCGGAGCGGCGCGGCAGCCGGGTCAGCTTCTTCTCGCCGGCAAAAGTCAGCTGCGACAGCCGCGGCCGGCTGACGATGCTGGCGCCGGGCAGAAGCCGCTCGACGACGGGGCGCATGGTGGCGGCGCCGAGCACCAGCGTCTCTTCGCGGCCGCGCCGGTGCAGCATGCGGTCGGTGAACACATGGCCGCGCTCGAAGTCGGCGGCGAGCTGGATCTCGTCGACGGCGAGGAAGGCGACATCGAGATCGCGCGGCATCGCCTCGACGGTGGCGACCCAGAAGCGCGGATTGGGCGGCTTGATCTTCTCCTCGCCGGTGATCAGCGCCACGGAGTCGGCGCCGACCCGCTCCACCGCACGGTTATAGACCTCCCGGGCAAGCAGCCGCAGTGGCAGGCCGATCAGCCCCGAGGAATGCGCCAGCATCCGCTCGATGCCGAGATGGGTCTTGCCCGTATTGGTCGGCCCCAAAACGGCGGTCACTCCCGCGCCACGGGCGCGGAGCTCACGGTCGGCGGGCGGAGAAAAGGAAATCGGCATCAACAGTCCGGCATGGGCGTCCCACCTGCCTCGCCGGTGGGGCAAGACGGCTTTGGGACTTGGCTTTGTATCACAACGCGACGCTGGAAAGGCCTGTGCTTAAGATGTGGAACGAGTCTGGAACGAATAGCGGCCGAATCAGCGACTCGCGGGCTGTTCGAGTTCGTTCACTGCGATATATGGCGCCGCCGCCGCCGTTGCACACCACATCGGGTGTTTTACGGGCTTCGCCTCGCAGTTTTTCGCGGCCGAAATCTTAATGCGCCGGAGGATCACGATTCTGCTGGGAGTCAAGGGCGGGCTTCCTGTGGATAACGGGGAAGGCGGCGGGGCCCGCCCCTCGTGGACTGCGCTCAAAACTTCAATGCAGTGTGCGACAGGGCTGTGGCGGCTGCGCGACGGCGCTCGTTGCGTCTTTGCGCTATTGCGTCTTGGCGCTCACGGTCGGATGCGCCGTTGCCGCCGACGCGGTCACGAATTGCGTCGCCTGCAATACCCCCATGCCGATCGGCGTCGGCAGCGAGAAGCGGAACGGCACCAGCACCCTGGTGCCGGCGATCGGCGCGAACCACACCTCGGCTTCGCGCAAATCGACCAGATATTTGATCACCGCCCGGCTCGGAATGTAGCCCGAGATCGGCACGAAATAGACGGCGCAGACCACGGCCGGCCCCTGATAGCCGCGCTGCGCCTTGACCGTTTCCATGCGCTTGAAGGTGCTGGTGAGATCGTAGCGCACGCGGCCGTCGAACACCGAGACCTTGCGGCCGCAGGCTTGCGGCGAGACCGGGTCGCCGGTGCCGGGGACGCGGTTCAGCGTCGAGCTCATGGGATCGACCACGCCGCGGCGATCGGCGTCGGTCACCGGGATGCGCTCGGGGTGCGGGATCAGTGGCGGCTCGGCGAGAAATTCCTTGACGTTGCCGCCCGAGAGCACGATGCGCACGTCGTCGATCTTGCGGTCGAAATCGATGGTCGAGGTGTAGCTCGTCGGGATCGCCTGGTCGCCGCTGAAGCTGCCGCGGGCGGCGCCGGCGCCGCGGGCACTGGCGAAGACGCGCAACAGGCCGGCGGTCGAGCCGGTCGCCGACGCGGTATATTGATCCGCGGCGATCTCGATGACCCAGTTGCCGTGTCCGATCGGGATGCCGGCGACAGTGGCGACGTACTCGGCGTCAAGGCGGATCTGCGCCGAAGCGCCGTGGCTGGCGTCGACGGCAAAGAGCGCGGCCGCGCAAGCCGCAGCGGCGAGCGCGGCGGGAGCGGCATACGACGCAGATCGGGGCAGCGGCACTGGCACGGACAGTGTCTTCCTCAAATGCCGTGGAAGCGAGCGGCTTTCGGCGCTTTCGCGGGGCCGCAACCGGCCGGCGCGGAGCATCTTCATGTCTCGTCGGGGAATACGACCTTTGTGTGGTTCCGCCGCCGCCGGGCCGGTGGGGCGGCGCGGAAATCGGCCTTGATGACAGGCGCTTGACGCTTGCGGCCCCCCTGACTATAGGTCCGCGCCAATCCCTTAAAATCGTCGTCAGGCGGCGCCCGAGTTAAGCCGCACGAAGGATTAGGAACGACTGTCATGGCATGGCGCTGCGAACTGACCGGAAAATCCCGCCAGATCGGTCACCGGGTGAGCCACTCCAACATCAAGACCAAGCGGCGGTTTCTGCCGAACCTGCTCAATGTCACGCTGATGTCGGAATCCCTCAACCGCCGGGTGCGGCTGCGGGTCTCCGCCAACGCGCTGAAAAGCGTCGATCATCGCGGCGGCCTCGATGCCTTCCTGATGGCGGCCAAGGACTCCGAGCTGTCGCCGCGGGTGCTCGAGCTCAAGCGCGAAGTCGCCAAGAAGCGCAAGGCGGCGACGGCGTAACGTTCGCGCGGCACGCGCCTCTCAAGCGGCTTCGGCAACGATAAGACTGGCGGGACCGGCGAGCGGCGTGCGCTCGACCTTGCGCCACTGCGTGTGCGCAAGCCAATCGTCGGCTTCTTGCTCGCTGTAGGCTTGCCCCTCGCCGGCGATGACCAGGAATTCGCCTGAGATCAGCGCCGCGGCCGCCGGCTGGCTGTGCGTCGGATCCGTCCACAGATCGACAAGCAGCAGACGTGTGCCGCTCGGCGCGGCCGCTCGAATCTTTCGCAGCAACGCGACGTTATGCGCTGCCGAAAACACATGAGCGACGTTGGCGACCAGCACGGCGTCATGGCCCTCGGGAAGCGGCGCCTCGAACACATTGCCTTCGACGATGTCGATGCGTGGCCCCTCGGCCTCCTTGGCGAGCCGCCGGCGGGCCACCGCACAGCCGCCCGGCAATTCGAACAGGGTACCTCTCAGGGCTGGATGCCGCTTCAGCACGGCGAGTAGAAACGATCCAGTGCCGCCGCCGACGTCGAGCAGCTTTCGGTGGCGGCCGAAATCGTACGCTGCCGCAAGCGCCGCGGCGACCGGTGCAGAAAACGCTTCGACGCCGGCCGAGAATATCTGCTGCTGCGCAGGATCGAATTTGCCGAACTGCGCCTGGCCTTCGCCGCTGCGCAGCGCATCCGCAAGCTTCTGCCAGGTCGGATAACTGATGTTGTCCCAGAAGCGGAGCATCGGCCGCAAATCGGGACCGGGCTTGCCCGCAAGATAGGCCGCAGCCGTCGCGCTGTTGCGGTAGCGCTCGGCGTCCTGCTCGATCAATCCCAAGCTGACCATGGCGGCGGCGGCGATCGCCACCGTGCGGGCCGGTGCACCGGTGCGTTGCGCAATCTCCTCGACACTTGCCGGTCCGTCGGCCAGAGCTTCGAACAGGCCGATATCGCTCGCCGCGAACAAATGCTTTGCCGCCATGAATCCCATGGCAATCTTCATGATGGGATCGGGCGTGACAGCCGACATAGTGCGCCCCCAAGCTCAGCTACCGAAAGTGTACTGGCGACCTCGCGCCGGGCGCAATATGCTGCCCACCGCGTCGAGTTTCAGCGAAGGAGACCGCCCATGTCCGCGCAAGCCACCGCGCCCGCCCGCAAAGTCGTGCATGCCGACATCAAGCCGGAGAACCCGGCGGAGCGCACCGCCCACTACATCGACGCGCCGAACATGCCGTGGGAAGCGACCAAATTCCCCGGCATTCAGATCAAGGTGCTCTATACCGACGGCAACGGCGTCACCACCGCGCTGTTCAAGCTCGCGCCCGGCGCCGTGGTGCCGCTGCACGAGCACACCGCGCTGGAGCAGACCTACGTGATCGAAGGCTCGCTGGAGGATCACGAAGGCAAATGCGGCCCCGGCCAGTTCGTGTGGCGGCCGGCCGGCAATCAGCACGAGGCGGTGGCGCCCAACGGCGCCGTGCTACTCGGCTTCTTCCTCAAGCCGAACCGCTTCGCCTACGGTGAGAAATTCTTCACCGAGCCGGGCGAGCGGTAGGACTCAACGTCGATCGCAGCGCGCCGTCGACAGGTTGCTTTATCTGTTACGCGCGCAGGCGGCGCGGCCGCGGGGCGGGACCCGCACGCCGCTCGACGACCGGGTGCTCCTCGAACAATTCGGCGAGCTTTTCGGTCATAACGCCGCCGAGCTCCTCGGCGTCGACGATGGTGACCGCGCGCCGATAGTAGCGCGTGACGTCGTGGCCGATGCCGATGGCGATCAACTCCACCGGCGAGCGGGTCTCGATGTCCTCGATCACCCAGCGCAGGTGGCGTTCCAGATAATTTCCCGGATTGACCGACAGCGTCGAATCGTCGACCGGCGCGCCGTCGGAAATCATCATCAGGATTTTCCGCGTTTCCGGTCGCCCTAAAAGCCGCTTGTGCGCCCAGTCGAGCGCCTCGCCGTCGATGTTCTCCTTGAGCAGGCCCTCGCGCATCATCAGGCCGAGATTCTTGCGGGCGCGGCGCCACGGCGCGTCGGCGGCCTTGTAGACGATGTGGCGCAGATCGTTGAGCCGGCCGGGATTGGCCGGCTTGCCGTTGGCGAGCCAGGTCTCGCGCGACTGGCCGCCCTTCCAGGCCCGCGTGGTGAAGCCCAAGATCTCGACCTTGACGCCGCAGCGCTCCAGCGTGCGCGCCAGAATGTCGGCGCAGGTCGCCGCCACCGTGATCGGCCGGCCGCGCATTGAGCCGGAATTGTCCAACAGCAGCGTCACCACGGTGTCGCGGAAGTCGGTGTCCTTCTCGCGCTTGAACGACAACGGATGCAGCGGATCGACGATGACGCGCGGCAGCCGCGCCGGGTCGAGCAGGCCTTCTTCGAGGTCGAACTCCCAGGCCCGGTTCTGCTGCGCCAGCAGGAGCCGCTGCAGGCGATTGGCGAGCCGCGCCACCACGCCCTGCAGATGGGAGAGCTGCTTGTCGAGATAGCCGCGCAGGCGTTCGAGCTCTTCCGGCTCGCACAATTCCTCGGCGCCGACCACCTCGTCGAACTTCGGCGTGTAGGGTTTGTAATCCGGGCCGCGCGGCTCGTTGCGCTGGTGGCGCGGCCGCCACGGCTCGGCGGCGGTCTCTGAGTCGCCCATCTCGGCATCGTCCGCCATCTCGGCCGCCGGCGCGTCGACCGCTTCGGAGCTGGAATCGGGCAGTTCCTCGGCGGAGGCTTCCGCCTCCATGCTCATGCGTTCGGAGTCGGCGGAGTCGGAGGCGTCGCCGTCCTGGCCCTGCTCGTCCTTCTGGTTCTCCTGGTCGCCCTCCTCGCCTTCCTCCTCGTCGGATTCGCTACTGCGATCCTCGCCCATGTCGAGGCTGTCGAGCAGGTCATGGATGACGTCGCCGAACTTTCTTTGATCGTTGACCACGCGTTCCAGCCGATCGAGATTGCGGCCGGCGCGCTCCTCGATCAGCGGCCGCCACAGGTCGACCAGCTTGCGCGCCGCTTGCGGCGGCGCCTCGCCGGTGAGCCGCTCGCGCACCAGCATGGCGAGCGCGTCCTCGATCGGCGCGTCGGCGCGGTCGGTGACCTCGTCGAACTTGCCGCGATGGAAGCGGTC
>Ga0335081_10017115_pt1 | contig 11745 bp, 9 predicted proteins | sample Lox_Sample_35_FD_206713 | JGI IMG/M metagenome (GOLD analysis project Ga0335081, IMG submission 206713) | Soil microbial communities from Loxahatchee National Wildlife Refuge, Florida, United States - Lox_Sample_3.5 | ecosystem: Environmental > Terrestrial > Soil > Wetlands | place: USA: Florida... | reverse complement strand
CTCCGTCTCCGCGATGCTCAAGCCGGTCGTGAACATCAAACATTCACACCTGATCAGGCCTTCCGCGGAGCTGGTGACCCCGGCGTAGGCCGCCGCTCAGGCATTCCCGTTCCCCGGGACGTCGATGATCACGAGCGTCATGTCGTCCTTCAGTATGCCGCGCGTCTCCCCGTCGTTTCGGCCGACCTGTCAATTCAAAGGTTCTTCGTAAAATGTCCGCACTCCATCTGACCAACGGCTGCATGTCGATATTACGTTCGCTGAACATGAAAGCCCGCAACTTATTCAAGCACAACAAGTATAAGAAATTGAGTCATCCTTCCCGTTCAAGCTCTTTCTGGTCAGGAAATCAACAGTGCTTAAAGTCTGCATTTTTGGCCTCTTCGCTATCAATGTCTCCGCACGCGCGGAATCAGACGCGCTCGTGGTTCCCGACACTTCGAAACCTGTCATTCGCGCCGTCAGGATAGAAGGGGATATCCCGCTCACCGGGACACTGGATGACCCGCGATGGAACCAGGCCCAACCCGTTTCGATCAGGTATGAGATACAGCCGGGAGAGAATACGCCGGCGCCGCAGACGACCACGGTCAGGATCCTTTACAACTCTGAATGCGTCTATTACGGATTTGACTGCGGGGACACCGACCCCGGTGCCATGCGGGCCCACATCATGGACAGGGACAAACTCTACGATGACGACTTCGTTATCATCCTCCTCGACACATACGGCGACTACCAGCACACGTACGAATTCTGCGTGAACCCGTACGGAATCCAGGCCGACCTCATGCGCACGGGGACGAACGAGGACGACAGCTTCGACACGGTCTGGAAGTCGGCGGCCGCGATGAACGGGCACGGCTGGACCGCGGTCATGGCCATTCCCTTCAAGAGCATCCGCTTCCCCGCGACAAACGACCAGGTCTGGACAGTGTTGCTTGCCCGGATACTCCCACGAGCGAGCCGCGCGCTTCTTTCCTGGACGCCGAATGACAGGAACAACCCGTGCCTCACCTGCCAGGGGGGCTATATCGTGGGCATCACGGGCGTGCGCTCCACGTCTTCTGTGGAGATGCTTCCCTACGTCGTCGGCCAGGAGCGGGGAGAAGTCGGCGACGACACCGATCCGACCTCCATGTTCAACAACGGAAAGCCGGGGGGCAGGGTCGGGGGAGGAGTGCGGTATTCACCGAGTCCCGACCTCGCGATGGAAGCCGTCGTCAATCCCGATTTCAGCCAGGTGGAATCGGACGCGACGCAGATCAGCGTCAACTCCACGTTCGCTCTCTTCTACTCCGAGAAACGCCCCTTCTTCCTTCTCGGCGCGGACATGTTTTCCAACCAGACGCAGACATTCTACTCGCGCACTATCAACAATCCCCTCGGCGGGGCGCGTATCGTGGGCAAGTCCGGGGCGTTCTCCTACTCCTACCTGGCAGCACTGGACAGGAATACCCCCTACATCATACCCGGCGAGGAACAGAGCGACGTGGTGTCGTCCGATGTACGGTCTTTCTCGAACATCGCCCGCGCCCGGTACGACTTCGGGAACGAGACGTATGTCGGCGGAATGTTGACCGCACGGAATTCCACGGGCGCGCACAACTACACGGGGGGGATCGATTGGAACTACAAGTTCCTCGGGAACAATGCGTTCAGGGGGGAGCTGTTCCTTTCCCACACGAAGGAGCTGAACGACACGCTCCTGTTCACCGATGCGCGGCAATTCGGGTCCACGGGGCACGACGCCACGTTTAACGGCGAGAGCTACGGGGGGTTCGGAAGCTACGTGGCGCTCCGGCACGACGGGAGGGATTACAGCGCCAACATCCAGTATACCGACAGGAGCCCGACGTTCCAGGCGCAGGACGGCTTTGTCCCGAACAACGATACCCGTATCCTCATGTTCAACCAGTGGTACCAGTTCTACCCGAACAACGCGCTGCTCGACACATACGGTCCGGAACTCGACGCCGGCATTCACTACAACTACGACGGCGTGAAGAAGGAACAGTGGGCGATCCCGAACCTGAACGCCCAGTTCAAGGGACAGGTCCAGGCCAATATCCAGTACTTCCTGGTCAACGATGAGCTGTTCCACGATGTGCAGTTCCGGAACGTCCGCCGCACTGCGTTCAACCTCTACTCCCGTCCCTCCAGCATGCTTAACCTCAACCTCAATCTCGCCGTCGGACGGTTCATCAACAGGGTGGACTCGCCCTCAGTCGGTACCGGGCATACGCTGAGCCTGACGGCGCTCGTCAAGCCGTCTGCGCAGTTCCAGGTTGAGCTTGACTTCACTCGCGCCCGCCTCTCCAGCGTGTCCACGGGAGAGCTGTTTTTCGACGGGTACATCGCGCGCACGGTGTGCGTTTACCAGTTCACGCCGGAGCTGATGCTGCGCGTGATCGGACAGTACGATCAATTCAACCAGGCCATCGACATGTATCCCCTGCTGAGCTACAAACTCAATCCGTACACGATATTCTACGCCGGGTCGACGTACAGCCTCCTGGACTACGGCCCCCAGTTCGGCACGCGGCAGACAGCGAGGCAGTATTTTGTGAAGCTGCAGTACTGGATCAGGGCCTGACAGCTCCGCGACGCATCCCACCCGGCGCCGGCCGCTTCCGGCCCGTCCCGCCGGCCACTGTCTTTCCTTTGACTTTTCGATTCCTTTTCGTCACCATAGGCTGAGCAATCACGATCCTCCTCAACCGGGTGCGATGGAATCCGAGATTCTCATAGGGGCTGCGGCCGCCATCGTTGCGGCCGCCGCGCTCGCATATGCCGGCGCACGCTGGCTCAGGATCCGCACACTCTCCGCCCACGTCTATTATCTGCCCCGCCAGGAGCCCGTTTCCCTTTCCTCCCTTGTCGCGGAAGTCTACCCCGGAGCGCGACTCCCGGGCGGAGAGCTGGACCGCCTCCGCAGGTTCGGGATCGACGGCGGCGGCCCCCCCTGGACGGAATGGATCCACCGGCAGAATCTCGGCAGGCTCGCCGTGCTGAGCACATCGGGCGAAGCGGGGTGGTCAGGCGCGCTCCTCCTCCACAGGATCCACGAAACCGACGATCATTTCGCCGAGGCGCTCGCACACCTCGCCCGCAAACGGCTTGAAGCGTTCGGGGACCTCCGCAGGCCGCCGCACTGGAGGACCACCACCGAGCACACGAAGATGACCTCCGTTGCCTACGACAGGCAATACGCCGAGCGGATTCTCACTGACAGCCTGAAGGCCCGGGCGCACGGCGCGGTGTTTGCCGGCGATCCTTCGCGCGGGACTTCGCGCTGCGTCGTGGACGGGCGGTCGTACGACCTCGGCCCCGGGCTCCACTTCGACCTGCAGGACCACCTCGCGGAATACCCGGGAACAAGCGTCCTGACGCCCGATGACTTCTTCAGGACGGAGGAGGGACTCTTCACGATCGATCACGCGCCGGGGACGTACAGGCTCAGCATCCTGGGGGGTGCGGGGTTCGACGCGGCCTTCGGCACGGACAAGGCCCATGCCGCCGGGGCCGCGATCGCGGCCTCGCACGCCGAAGCCGCCCTCGCGATCCCGCACGCGCCCGTGCTCGCCGCGGCGGGGGACGTCGACTTTCAGAACCCCTTCCTCACTCTCGGCCTCTCCACGCTCAGGGAAATCCGCCTCTTAAAAAAGAAGCACACGAACATACTGACATCCGTCAGGAACATCGGCCTGGATGCCGCGGGAACGGGGATCGGCAGCTACGCGGGGGCAAAGGCCGGGGCCACGATCGGTACCGCGGTCGCCCCGGGGATGGGGAGCGTGGTGGGCGCAATCATCGGCGGCATCAGCGGCGCGTTCGCGGGGAGGACGATCAGCAACAAGATCAAGTTCGCACAGGCCGAGACCGCCCGGGCCCACTACGAGGAGAAGATCCTGGCATTTCAGCAGCGCGTGCAGGAGGTGACGCAGGAAGCGATGGCCGTCCTCGAGGAAGCGATCAGCAGGGAACAGTCGGTGCTTGAAGCGTCGGCCCTGACAAGGGTGCGCGAGCTGGAGGCGGCCACCGGTAAATTCGATGCGAAACGGACGGGCGCGGCGATTCTTCCTGCGGGAACGCTCCGCGAGTTCTTTGCATTCACTGAAAAAGGAATACGGGCCGAGATCAAAGAGATCGATACGGCCCTCCGGGCGATCCCCTTCGGGAAGCGATCGTTCTGGCCCGGCGAGGATGCCGTGCGCCTGATGGTGCACAGGGGAGCGGTCCTCAAACGGCTGGGCGAGCTGATCACGGCGCGCACGGCGCTGCTGGACCCGGCATGCCCGCTGAGGGAACGCGAGCGGACGGAAATCGCGCTGGAGCTCTTCGCCGCATACGGCGGCCACGAGAAAGAGATCAGGGAGCATCTTGCGAAGTACCGCGCGGCGTCGGCGGAGGGATTCGCATCCCTCGCGGCATGGCCCGACGGGGCGCTCCGCGAGATGGCCCGGACGCGCGCCGGCGCCCTGAGGCGCATCAGCAGCAGGGCGGAAACGCTTCGCACGAAGACGGCCGGCCAGCTCACGAAGGACGTGGCGCGGGCCAAGAGGGCGCAGACGAAGTTCGCGAAAGAGCTGCGGAAGCTGGGGCTGCTGAAATGACCGCTCCCCTCCTGAATGAAGCCACGGTGCTCACGAGCACGCACCGGAAGATTCTCCTGATGAGCTGGGCGGGGTGGGTGTTCGATTTCTACGACCTCATCCTCTACACGTTCCTCCTCATCCCCATCGGGCGCGAACTCGGGCTCTCGAACGTCCAGCTCTCGCTCGTGCTGGGAGCATCGCTTGCCGCCACCGCGGCGGGAGGTGTCGTCTTCGGGCTCCTCTCGGACCGGTACGGCAGGCGGGCGGTTCTCCAGTGGACGATCCTCTGCTACAGCGGCGGGACGTTTCTGAGCGGACTGGCGCCAAATCTCTGGCTCCTGCTCCTCTTCCGGATCGTCACGGGACTGGGTGTCGGCGGGGAGTGGGCGACGGGACAGACATACGTGGGTGAAACGTTCCCCGCTCAGGTCCGGGGACGCTACGGCGGCTATATGCAGACGGGCGCACCCATAGGCGTGGCGCTGGCTTCCGTGATCGGCGGCATCGTCGCGCCGGAGATCGGCTGGCGCGCGGCGTTCTTTATTTCGTTTCTCCCCGCGGTGCTCGTTGTCTTTATCCGGAGGAGCCTCCCCGAATCGGACGTCTGGCTCCTCCGGCGGGAGCGCCGTCTCGCGGGGAGCGCCGGAGAGTCGGGCCTCCGCGAGCTGGCGACGAAAATCCGTCTCCTCTTCTCGGATGCCCACAGGCGGCTGTTTATCCTGTCGCTTATCCTCGCGGTATTCGACATGTCGGCCTACTGGTTCACGTATTCATGGCTCCCGGGGTACCTGCACGAGGAGCGGCAGTTCTCTATGGCAAAGTCGGCCCTCTGGGTGCTGGTGACGCAGGCCGGCGGTTTCCTCGGCTACGCGTCGTTCGGGTTCGCCGCGGACGGGCTCGGGAGACGGCCCGCCTATTCGATCTACGCCGTGATACGGGCGCTCGGGCTGGCCATGGTGACCCTGTTCTGGGGAGCGATCGCTGCCTACCCGGCCATCATACTCGTCTTCATGTTCCTCGTCGGGTTCGGCACGGGGATGTTCGGGGGATACGGTCCCCTCTTCGCGGAGCTCTTCCCCACCGATATCCGCAACACGGCGATGGGGTCGGCGTTCAACCTGGCCCGGGGCGTCCAGTTCTTCACGCCGGTCGTCATCGTCTGGATCGCCCAGTCGTACGGGATGGCCGGGGGGATATTCCTTGCATCGTTCTTCGCGCTCCTGACGGGGATGTGGATATGGATGTTCCCGGAGACGAAGGGGAGGGAGATTGTGATTTAGATTGCTTCGGCCGCCTGCGGCGGCCTCGCAATGACGGGGGGATTGCTTCGCAAAAAACGCTCGCAATGACGGACAGATGAGAGGAGGAGAGTATGGCGAAGGGTAGAAGTGAGGGATATGTGAGGCTGGCGGGAAGCGAAAAGGGGACGCCGGAGGGAGCGAGGACGGACACGCTCAACCCCGCCGAGACGGCGGAAGTGACCGTGCGTGTGAGGGGCAAGAAGGAGCTTGCGCCGAACCCGCGGGGAAAGAAGATCCTCTCCCGTGAAGAATTCGAGTCGACATACGGCTCCCGGGCCGAAGACATGGCCGACGTCGAAGAGTTCGCGCACGGATTCCACCTTTCGACTGTCGCACTGAGCGCGGCGCGCCGATCGGTCATCCTGCGCGGCAGCGTGAAGGACCTCGAAGATGCATTCCGCGTGCGCCTCTCCCACTACCGCGACGCGCGTGGTGAGCTGTTCAGGGGCCGCTCCGGGGGCATCTCGGTTCCCCGGCACCTCGGCGGGGTGATTGAAGGCGTGTTCGGGCTCGACACGCGCCCGCACGCTCGACCGATGTTCCAGGTCGCCCGGCGCGGCGGCGTCCCGCTCAGGCACGCCGACGCACCGGCGAGCTTCACGCCGAACGCCCTTGCGGGCATTTACGGATTTCCCCGCGCCGCCACCGGCAAAGGCGAGTGCATTGCGCTGATCGAGCTGGGGGGCGGCTACAGGAACCAGGATCTCTCTTCGTATTTCTCATCCCTCAAGATCCCCCTCCCTTCCGTCAAAGCGGTCTCCGTCGACGGGGGAGCCAACAGCCCCTCCACGCCCGACAGCGCCGACGGGGAAGTGATGCTCGATATCGAGGTCGCGGGAGCGGTCGCGCCCGGTGCGACGATCGCCGTGTACTTCGCGCCAAACACCGACCGGGGCTTCCTCGACGCGATCACCACCGCCGTGCATGACACGACCAACACACCGAGCGTCATTTCAATAAGCTGGGGTTCCGCCGAGGACAAGTGGACCGCGCAGGCGCTCAAGAGCTTCAACGACGCATTTGCGGCGGCGGCCGCGCTGGGAGTGACCATTCTCGCGGCCGCGGGAGACCAGGGGTCATCCGACAGCGAGACGGACGGGAACGTGCACGCGGATTTCCCCGCTTCGAGTCCCAACGTCACGGGATGCGGCGGAACGACGCTGCACGTCAAAGGAACGACGATCCAGTCCGAGGTCGTCTGGCACGACTCGGACACCTCCGCCACGGGAGGGGGCGTGAGCGACGTTTTCCCCCTCCCTGATTACCAGAAGAACGCCGGCGTGCCGCCGTCGGCGAGCACCGGAAACGTCGGCCGTGGGGTTCCCGACGTGGCGGCAAATGCGGATCCGCAGACCGGCTACCAGGTACTGGTTGACGGACAGGAGATGGTGATCGGCGGGACGAGCGCGGTGGCGCCGCTCGTGGCTGCGCTCATCGCCCGCGTGAACGAGTCAAAAGGGAAGCCCGCGGGGTTCATCAATCCGACGCTTTATGCCGATCCGTCACTCTGCCGCGACATCACGCAGGGGGACAACACCACGACATCCACGCATAAGGGCTACCGCGCCGGGCCGGGCTGGGATCCGTGCACCGGGTGGGGCGTGCTTTCAGGACTCTGACACAACGGGGAGAGGGAAATGAAGAGAGGCTCGGAAAGGATCGGGGCGATCATCGTTCTTGCAGCGGGAGCGCTTGTCTCTTCTGCCGCAGCGCAGACTGCCGACACGCTGATCGCCGTCGAGGGAGGCACCATACGCGGGACGACGGCACAGGCCGGCTCCGGCGTGCGCGTGTTCCGCGGGATACCGTACGCCAGGCCGCCGGTGGGAGCTCTCCGCTGGAAGCCGCCGCAGCCGGTCGAGGCATGGAGCGGCACGCGCGACTGCGCCCAGTTCGGGCCAAGCTGCATTCAGCCGGACCAGAAGGTCATCAGGGGAATCACGGGGCCGAAGAGCGAGGATTGTCTCTATCTCAATGTCTGGACCGCCGCCCCGAAAGAAGAAGCACGGCCGGTCATGGTATGGATTCACGGCGGAGGGTTTGCGATTGGCAGCGGTGCCCAGGCGTTGTACGGGGGGCTGAGCTTCGCAAGGGACGGCGCCGTCGAGGTGACGATCAACTACAGGCTCGGCCCGTTCGGCTTTATGGCGCATCCCGCGCTGAGCGCGGAATCCCCCGATCACGTGTCCGGGAACTACGGGCTCCTCGACATGATACAGGCGCTCCGCTGGGTGCACGACAATATCGCAGCGTTCGGCGGCGACCCCGCCAATGTCACGATCTTCGGCGAATCGGCGGGGAGCGTTGCCGTCGGGTGCCTGATCGCGTCCCCCCTTGCGCGTGGACTCTTCCACCGGGCAATCATGGAAAGCGGCGTTGCAGCGAGCCTCCCCCCCCTGCACCGGCAGGGCGCGGACGATTCACTGGCGACGGAGGCCACGGGTGTGGCGATTGCCCGCCAGGCGGGGCTGGACGATTCTGCAGGCGCGACCGAAGAGGTTGCCGCGCGGCTGCGGGCAATACCCGCGGAAGCCCTCCTCCAGGCGGCCAGTCCGAGGGTCGGACTCTTCGGTTCGGGACGGAAGATGGGCCCGGCGATCGACGGCTATGTGCTCCCGCGAGAGCCTCTCGAGATCTACGCCTCCGGCGAGGGGAACATCGTCCCGGTCCTGATCGGGACAAACGCCGACGAAGGGACGCTCTTCCTCCCGGAAATCCCGATCAGGAAGACCACGGGCTACGTGCTCGCGGCGCGGAGACTGTTCGGCGAATACGCCGACGAGGTGCTCAGGATGTTCCCGGTGCGCACCGATAGTGAGGTGAGGCCGGCAATCGCCCGCCTCGTCACAATCTCCTCGTTCATCGCGCCGGCCCGGCGTGCTGCCCGGGCGATGAGCACACACAACCCGAACGTCTGGATGTATCATTTCACGCGCGTTGCCCCTCCCCTCAGCGCACGTGGCCTCGGGGCGACGCATGGCGCGGAGATCTTCTACGTCTTCAAGCCGTACCCCGACGCCGCGCTGTTGTCCGGCCAGGACGAGACGGTGTCGGATGCCATGCACGCCGCCTGGCTGCAGTTCGCGCGAACCGGGAATCCCGCGATTGATGGGGGAGCGCGGTGGCCTGCGTACACCTCGGCCAAGGACGCGTACATGGAGTTCGGGGATCGGATCGGGGAGGGGAGCGGGCTTGACAGCAGGGAATGCGATCTCTTCGACAAGATCGCTTCGTCGTGGCGCCAGATGCGCCACTTCTCGCGATGACGGCAGGCTCTCACCTTCCCATTCCCCATGGCTTCAGGATTCTCAGAAGGATCAAGATCACAGGCACAGCCCCAGCAAAACCAGGAGCGATGAACCCGAGAATATCACCGGACACAATTTAAAGGCCAGGTGTTTCACCCTGGAACCTGTAAACAACGATATAACGGAGAGTGCGTTCAACATCGCGATTGAGACCAGGTACGTTGCTCTTGAGACTGTGGACGAACGATCAACGATCGTTACGACGCTGATGAGAGCCCCGATGAAGATGAGAGTTGCACCTTCAATGATCCATTCCATTGTGATGATTCTCTTGTTGTCCTGGCTGATGGCTCCAAATGCTTCCACCACTTTTTTCGTTGGAATCATGTGTGCGACGCCCCACCCTATCAAGATCGCGGCGGAAATAAAGTACAGGGCAACGTTTGTCATTCCATAACCCCAAAGTATTTGCGACCAATCCAGAGGGAGACGTTCACCAGGCTGATGAGAACCGGCACTTCGATCATGGGGCCAATGACGGTGGCGAACGCCTGACCGGAATTAATCCCAAAAACGGCGACCGCCACGGCAATTGCAAGTTCGAAATTGTTGCTGGCCGCGGTAAATGAAAGCGTCGCAGACTTCGAGTACTCCGCCCCTATCCTCTTTCCCATGGCCATGGAAACGAAGAACATGATCACAAAATAGAGCGTGAGCGGGATTGCGATCCGTATAACGTCAAGTGGAATCTTGACGATGTACTCCCCCTTGAGCGAGAACATCACAAACACCGTGAAGAGAAGTGCGATAAGCGTGATGGGACTGATCACGGGAATAAACTTCTTCTGATACCACTCCCTCCCTCTCGCCCGCAGCAGGACAAAGCGCGTGATAATCCCGCCAATGAACGGAATCCCGAGGTAGAAGAAGACGCTTTGTGCGATCTGGCCGATAGTCACATCAACTTGTACGGCTCGCAGACCGAACCAACCCGGAACCACGGTCAGGAAGACATAGGCATAGACGGAGAAAAAGAGGACCTGGAAAACAGAGTTGAATGCGACAAGCGCGGCGGCATACTCGGTATCGCCTTTTGCGAGTTCATTCCACACGATGACCATCGCGATACAGCGGGCAAGCCCCATCATGATGAGACCTGCCATATAGTCCGGATGATCCTGCAGGAAAAGGACGGCGAGCGCGAACATGAGAATCGGGCCAACGATCCAGTTCTGGACGAGCGAGAGACCGAGGACCTTTGTGTTCCTGAAAACATCTCCCAGCTCTTCATACTTCACCTTTGCCAGCGGCGGGTACATCATGAGGATGAGCCCGACCGCTATCGGGATGTTCGTCGTCCCGGATTGGAAATGCCCCCAGAACCGTGCGATCCCTGGATACAGATAACCCGTCAAAACGCCAATCCCCATGGCAAGGAATATCCATGCGGTCAGATAGCGATCGATGAATGTCAGTCTTCTGTTAACAATGGACACGAGATCCTCGTGGCTGTTGAACTTGCGCTAAAGTGAGTCCTAGGGGTTGAGTTCGTGCACCCAGGCGGCGATTGTCGACTTGATCTTATCACGAACGAGGATCGTCTTTTGCAGCTTTTCGGTATCCGATCCCTTGAATGAGGCCGGGTCCTCAAAGCTCCAGTGGAGTGTTTTTGTTGCCGACGGAAATAGCGGACACCGCTCGGCACTTGCCTCATCACAAACGGTGACGACGTATTTGTACATCATCCCGGCCTTGTAGAGGTCGAAGACACCGCGAGTCGTCTTCTTTGAGATATCGATCCCGATATCGGCCATCGCCGCCACCGCAATGGGGTTCAGCTTGCCCGGTTCCAGCCCGGCACTCTCCGCCTGAAAGTAGTCCCCGTAGAAGTGATTCAGGAGCGCCTCAGCCATCTGGCTTCTGGCGCTATTGTGAATGCAGACGAACAGGACCCTCGATTTGTCCATGCGTCCTCCGTTTTATGGATTAATCGTAATATTGCGATACGGCAAGGCAAATTTTTTTAGCAACACTTCTTGACGTCGGTGAGGAATTGGGTGAGAAGGTCCTTTGCGTCATCCCATGCTCTCTTATCGATGCAGTAGCACACGCGGGGTCCCTCTATCTCCCCTTTGATGAGCCCTACGCGCTTGAGTTCCGCAAGGTGCTGAGACACAGTGGACTGGGACAGGGGAAGCTGGTCGACGATGTCACCGCAGACGCAGGTTGTCTGCTTTGCGAGGAACTCGAGGATCGCCACTCTTGCCGGATGTGCAAGGGCCTTTGCCAGATCGGCTATGCGCTTCTGGCGGCCGGCGAATGATTCTATTTTTGAGAGGCCCATACCTTCGCTTCAGACCGTCAGCTCAATTGCAGTTGATGTTGTCACCGGAGCAACCACAGGTGGGTTCTGTGTTTTTCAGGACACCCTGGAGGATGGCCGCGGCACACCCCACGCCGGCTCTAACCGATATCGCTGAGCATACCACTCACCGCCAGAATCCCGGTGAGTACCAGACCGACGACATATCCTTTGAACGCGAACATGCGAATGGGGATAAACGGGAGCAAGAGAGGCGTAAGAACAATTCCGGCGAA
>Ga0335081_10017114_pt1 | contig 11746 bp, 7 predicted proteins | sample Lox_Sample_35_FD_206713 | JGI IMG/M metagenome (GOLD analysis project Ga0335081, IMG submission 206713) | Soil microbial communities from Loxahatchee National Wildlife Refuge, Florida, United States - Lox_Sample_3.5 | ecosystem: Environmental > Terrestrial > Soil > Wetlands | place: USA: Florida... | reverse complement strand
CTTCACACCCCGGGCAGCGCGGCCGCCGCCCTGCGGTACCAGGGGCACCTGCCCGAGTACCTCGGCTATCTGGGCTGGCCGCTGCTCGCCGTGCTGGTGCTGGCCGCGATCGCCGGCTGGCGGCGGCTGCCGGTCCGGGCCACCGCGGTCGCCTGCGCGGTGCTCGGGGTGTTCTCGCTCGGCGGCACCCTGCTGTTCGGCGGGCACGAGCACCCCGCGATCAAGCTGCCCTGGTACTGGCTGGAGGGCCTGCCGCTGTTCAACGCGGCGCTGCCGGACCGGTTCTGCCTGGTGGCGGACGGGGCGGCGGCCGCGCTGCTGGCCTTCGCCGTGGACGCGGCCGTGCCCGCCTTCGCCGCCTTCGCCGCGCGCTGCCGTCCGGGCCTGGGGCTGCCGCGGCTCGCCGCCGGCTGGCGGCCGGCCGCGGTGGTGATGTCCGGCGCGGTGCTGGCCGTGCTGCCCATCGTGCCCAGGCCCCTGCCCGCCGCCGACGTGACCCCGGTGCCGCCCGGCTGGCCGGCCGTGTTCACCGCGCTGCGGCTGCCCGCGTCGGCCAGCGTGCTGGTGGTGCCGGTCCCGATGTCCACCTTCACCGAGCCGCTGCGCTGGCAGGCCGACACGGGCGAACCAGGCTCGCTGGCCGGCGGGTACTTCATCGGCCCGGCCTGGAACGGGCGCAGCTACATCGACGGGGACGGCACCCCGGCCGCGGGCCTGTACCTGAACGCCATGTGGACGTACTCGCAGGCCGGCCTGCCGAAGATGCTGGCGGCCGGGGTCCCCGCCAACGCCCGCCGGGGGGCCCCGGGCTACGTGCCGGTCAAGGCCGTGACCGACACCAAGATGCGCGAGCAGATCAGGGCCTGGCGGGTGTCGGCCGTGGTCGCGGTGGCCAAGCCGGGCTCGCGGCTGGGCCGGTACCTCACCGCCCTGCTCGGCCCGCCCGCCGTCGAGGTCGGCGACATGCTCGCCTGGCGTACTCATCTGTGACACAGGGTTACGGATGGGGCGGCAGGGTACTCATCCGGGCGTGAAATGCGAATCTGGGCCCGGGTTCATAGAGCATTCATAGAATTGTCTCAGATTCATAACGACGGCAGAGGGTGTCTGGCAGTTACCCCTAGCTCCGCCGGGCAGTGTGGTCAGTGCAAGCCGATAAGACCACCTGAGGAGGAGCTGATCATGACCATGGTGTGGATCAACGTGCTGCTGGCGATCCCGTTCATCGCGCTCTGGGCCGGGATTCCCCTGTGGATGGTGCTGAAGCGGCCGGACGCCAAGCCGGCGGTCGCCGCCGCCCCCGCTGTCCGGACGCTGCCCGCCGTGCGCCACCAGGACGCCAGTTACCAGCGCGTCGCCTGAGCAGGCGACGCATGTTCCGGCCATCGCGGGCCGGAAGGCCAGACCACAGGCCTTCCGGCCCGCTTTATCGTGCCCGGGCCCTATATCGGGTGCAGGGCCGGCCGGAGGGTCAACGGGACGGCAGCGGTGTGAGAGGCTGCCGTGATGCTGGCGTTGAGCATCGCGTGCGTGCTGGCCGCGGCCGCGTGGACGTACCTGGCCGCCGGGCACGGCGGGTACTGGCGGACCAGCGAATGGCTGCCGCGGGTCACCGCTGAGCCGGGCTCCTGGCCGGACGTGGCGGCGGTCGTCCCGGCCAGGAACGAGGCCGAGATGCTGCCGGTCACGCTGCCCGCGCTGCTTGGCCAGGACTACCCGGGGGCGCTGACCGTCATCGTGGTCGACGACGGGAGCTGCGACGGCACCGGCGAGATCGCCGCACGGATCGGCCGCGCGTCGGGCCGGCCGCTGCGCGTGGTCCCCGGGACCGCGGCCCCGGAACCGGACGCCGGCGCCGGGCGCTGGGCGGGCAAGGTGTGGGCCATGGCCCAGGGCCTGCGCGCGGCCGGCCTCCCGGAAGGCGGCCAGGCCGGCTCCGGGCCAGCGGGCTACATACTGTTCACCGACGCCGATATCGCCTGGGAGGCTGGCACGCTGCGGCGGCTGGTGGCGGCGGCCGAGGGGGATGACCGGGACCTGGTCTCCCAGATGGCGCTGCTGCGGACGGCCACCGGGTGGGAACGGGTCGTGGTCCCGGCCTTCGTGTACTTCTTCGCCCAGCTCTATCCGTTCCGGCGGGTGAACAGGCCCGGGTCGCGCACGGCCGCGGCGGCCGGCGGCTGCATGCTGATCCGCCGCGGCGCGCTGGCGGAATCCGGCGGCCTGGCGCCGATCAGCGGCGCCCTCATCGACGACGTGGCGATGGGCCGCATGATCAAGCGCCAGCGGGGCCGCTGCTGGCTCGGGCTGTCCCGGCAGGTGGTCAGCGTGCGCCCGTACCCCGGGCTCGCCAGCCTGTGGCAGATGGTGGCCAGGTCCGCCTACACCCAGCTCGGCTACTCCCCGGCGCTGCTGGCCGCGACGCTCATCGGGCTGCTGTTCCTGTACGCCCTGCCCCCGGCCGGGGCGGTCGCCGGGCTCGCCGCCCTGGCGGCCGGCGGAGCCGCTGGTCCGGGGGTCCCCGCGGCCCTGGCGGCCGGCGCGGGACTGGCGGGCTGGGCGCTCATGTCGCTGAGCTACCTGCCCATGCTGCGGCTGTACCGGCTTTCGCCGCTGCGCGCGCCCGGCCTGCCGCTGATCGCCCTGCTGTACGCCGGGATGACCGCCGATTCCGCGCGGCGCCACTACACCGGCCGCGGCGCGGAATGGCGCGGCCGGACGAACCGCACCCGGTTAGGCTTGCCGCGTGGCAGACAAGGACCAGGCGGGCCGCCTGTGGGAAGACGAACCGGGAGCCGGCTGGCGTCGTTACGTCATCGCCGACGTCTTCACCGCCACCCCGCTCGAAGGCAACCAGCTCGCGGTGTTCCCGGACGGGCGCGGCCTGGAAGACCCGGATATTCGCGCCGTACCACGGGGTGCCCGAGGACCCGGCCACCGGCTCCGCGGCCGGGCCGCTGGCGGTTCACCTGGCCCGGCACGGGCGGATCGGCTTCGGTGAGGAGATCGAGATCCGGCAGGGCGAGGAGATCGCCCGGCCGTCGCGGCTGTACGCGCGGGCCGAGGGCTCGGCGGACAAGGTGGAGCGCGTGCTGGTCGGCGGTTCGGCCGTCATCGTCGCCCGCGGCGAGTACCGGCTCAGCTAGTGCGTCCGCGCCGCCGCGTGAGCCATGATGGGCGTGGCACGAACCCGGACCAGAAAGAGGTGTTTTTCCGTGACGATCAGCGTTCAGGGCGTGGTGGCCCGCGGCAAGGGCGAGCCGGTGGAGCTCACGACGGTTCTGGTACCGGAGCCCGGGCCGGGGGAGGCGCTGGTCCAGGTGCAGGCGTGCGGGGTGTGCCACACCGACCTGCACTACAAGGAGGGCGGCATAGGGAACGACTTCCCTTACCTGCTCGGGCACGAGGCGGCGGGGGTGGTCGAGGCCGTCGGTCCGGACGTGACCGACGTGGCGCCGGGCGATTTCGTCATCCTCAACTGGCGCGCGGTGTGCGGCCGGTGCCGGGCCTGCAGCCGCGGCCGGCCGTGGTACTGCTTCAGTACCCACAACGCGACCCAGAAGATGACGCTGGAAGACGGCACCGTGCTGTCCCCGGCGCTGGGCATCGGCGCGTTCATCTCCAAGACGCTGGTCGCGGCCGGCCAGTGCACCAAGGTCAACCCCGCGATCCCGGCGGCCACCGCCGGGCTGCTCGGGTGCGGCGTGATGGCGGGCATCGGCGCCGCGATCAACACCGGCGGCGTGACCCGGGGCGACAGCGTCGCGGTGATCGGCTGCGGCGGCGTGGGCGACGGCGCCATCGCCGGCTCCTACCTGGCCGGCGCGCACACGATCATCGCGGTGGACGTGGACGACAGGAAGCTCGAGTGGGCGCGCGAGTTCGGCGCCACCCACGTGATCAACTCGCGGAACGCCGACCCGGTCGCCGGGATCCAGGAGGTGACCGGCGGCTTCGGCGCGGACGTGGTGATCGAGGCCCTCGGCCGGCCCGAGACCTACAAGCAGGCCTTCTACGCCCGCGACCTGGCCGGCACCGTGGTCCTGGTCGGCGTGCCGACGCCGGAGATGACACTGGAACTGCCGCTGCTGGACGTGTTCGGCCGCGGCGGGGCGCTCAAGTCCTCCTGGTACGGGGACTGCCTGCCCAGCCGTGACTTCCCGATGCTGGTCGACCTGCACCTGGCCGGGCGGCTGCCGCTGGACAAGTTCGTGTCGGAGACGATCGGCCTGGGCGACGTGGAAGAGGCCTTCGCCCGGATGGGCCGCGGCGAGGTGCTGCGCAGCGTCGTCATCCTGTGAGCCACGCCCGGTGAGCCACGCCCTGTGAACCAAGCTGGCCCGGAGACCGCCGCGGACCCGGCCGCTCGCATCGCGATGTGGTCGGGCCCGCGGACCGTGTCCACCGCGCTGATGCGGGCCTGGGAGAACCGGCCGGACACGGTGGTCGCCGACGAGCCGCTCTACGCCTTCTACCTGGACCGCACCGGCCTGGACCACCCGGGGCGGGACCAGGTGATCGCCAGCCAGCCCGCCGACTGGCGGGTGGTGCTGGCCGGGCTGGCCCGCGCCCCGCTGCCCGGCGGGGCGGTGATCAGCTACGCCAAGCACATGACGCATCACCTGCTGCCCGAGGTGGACCGGGCCGCGCTGGCCCCGTTCCGGCACGCACACCTGATCAGGGACCCGCGCGAGCTGCTCGCCTCCTACGCCAGGGTCCGGGCCGAGCCGACGCTGGCCGACCTGGGCCTGGCGCAGCAGGCGGAGATCTACGAGAGGTTCGGCGGGCCGGTCGTCGATTCCCGCGACCTGCTGGCCGGCCCCGAGGGCATCTTGCGCGCGCTGTGCCAGGCGCTCGGCGTGCCCTTCGACACCCGGATGCTGGCCTGGCCGGCCGGCCCCCGGGACAGCGACGGGGTGTGGGCGCCGTACTGGTACGACAGCGTCCGCTCCTCCACCGGCTTCGCCCCCTACCGGCCGCCGGCCGCCCCGCTGCCCGACCGCCTCGAGCCCCTCGCCAAGCAGTGCAAACCTTATTTCGAGCGGCTGTACCAGTACCGCATCGCTGCCCAGGAAGGTTAACGGCAAAGTGAGCGAGCCCGAAGGAGCATGGTTCCGCCTGGACCGAGGAGCGACGGAGGAGCGGCGAGGAAGGAGGCGCCTGAAAAGGGCGCCCGGAGGCGAGTGGGAGAAACAGTGCTGCAGGTATTCGATGAGCGTAACCGCGATCTCATCGTCAACGTGGACGGCCAGCTCACGCACCGCGACCGGGCGGCGGTGAGCCCGTTCGACTCCGTGGTGCAGGGCGGCGACGCGGTCTGGGAAGGGCTCCGGCTCTACGGCGGGAGGATCTTCCGGCTGGACGAGCACCTGGCCAGGCTGCGCGCCTCGGCCCGGGCCCTGGCGTTCGGCCAGATCCCCTCCGACCAGGAGATCACCGAGCAGATCCGGCGCACGCTGGCCGCGAACGGCATGCGGGACGGCGTGCACATCAGGCTCACCCTCAGCCGCGGGATCAAGGTCACCTCGGGCATGGACCCGCGGCTCAACCAGGCCGGGCCGACGCTGATCGTGCTGGCCGAGTGGAAGGACCCGGTGTACGACGCGGCCGGCCTCACGCTGATCACCGCCAGCGTGCGCCGCCCGGCGCCGGACTGCCTCGACCCGAAGATCCACCACAACAACCTGCTGCCGTCGATCCTGGCCAAGATCGAGGCGAACGTGGCCGGCGCCGACGACGCGGTGATGCTCGACCACCGCGGCTTCATCGCCGAGACCAACGCCACCCACCTCTTCATGGTGGCCGGCGGGACGCTGGCCACGCCGACCACGGTGTCCTGCCCGGAGGGCATCACCCGGGCGGCCGTGCTCGAGCTGGCCGCCTCGGCCGGGATCGCCTGCCAGCCGGGCGACTACACGCTGCCCCAGCTCTACACCGCCGAGGAGGCGTTCGTGACCGGCACCATGGGCGGCCTGGTCCCCGTGCTGTCCGTCGACGGCCGGACCATCGGCGACGGCATCCCCGGCCCGGTGACCAAGCGCCTGGCCGCCCTGTTCGCCGACCTCACCGCCACCACCGGCACCCCCATCACCTGACGCAGGGCTAAGTTTCATGATCATGAAGGATCTGGTACGGCTACGAGTACTAAATCCTTCGTGATCATGGAGAGATGCCATCGTGGCACGCAGCAGGGCGATCACAGTCGAGGCGGTCGGGACGCGTAGGGACAGCGTGACAGAAGGGGACAGTAAGCACGCGCTATATGTAGACGCGTAGGGACAGCGTGACGAAGGAGGGCAGCGGGTACGCGCCGCGTATGGGGCGCGAGGGGAGGATGCGGCTCGCGGGGATCGCGGGGTGGCGGGAGCAGGGCACGCAGTATGGCCGTTCGGGGTTATGGGGTCTTGATCTTGCCGTCTTCGAGTTCCAGGACGGCGTCGGCGATGTCGATGAGGTTGGGGTCGTGGGTGGCGACCAGCGCGGTCACGCCCTCGGACTGCACGACGGCGCGCAGCAGGCGCATGATCTGCTTGCCGGTCTCGGAGTCGAGCTGGCCGGTGGGCTCGTCGGCCAGCAGCACCTGCGGGCTCCCGGCCAGCGCCCGGGCGATGGCCACCCGCTGCTGCTGGCCGCCGGACAGCTCACCGGGCCGCTGCCGGGCGTGCTCGCCGAGTCCGACGATGTCCAGCATGAGCCGGACCCGCTCCTCCCGGTCCTTCGGGGGCGTCCCGGCGATCCGCAGCGGGACCCCGACGTTCTCCGCCGCGGACAGGATCGGGATGAGGCCGAACGACTGGAAGATGAACGCCACCAACGTCCGCCGCAGCCGCATCCGCTCCTGCTCGGACATGGCGGTCACGTCCCGGTCCGCGACCCGCACCCGGCCGCCGTCCGGCAGGTCGAGCCCGCCGACGATGTTGAGCAGCGTGGTCTTGCCCGATCCCGACCGGCCGCGCAGGGCCACCAGCTGGCCGGCCTGCACGGTGAAGGAGACGCCGCGCAGCGCCTGGGTGGCGGTACGGCCGTGGCCGAAGGTGCGCGTCACCTCCTGCACGGCCAGCATGCCGCCGGCCCGCGCCGCCCCGGCGGCGGACATCGGGCCGGGCCCCGGGACGGCGCTCACGTGGCTTCCCGGCGGTCCGGCCAGACGCCGATATGGTCGGGCTCGGCTTCCAGCCGTACCAGGTCGCGCATGCCGAGCGGTTCGGTCATCTCCCGGGGCAGCTGCAGCCGCCCGGCCCGGTCGAGGACCGCGTACTCCACCGCGTGCTGCGCGACCTCGCCGTCGTCGCCGGTCGTCGCGTGCCGGTGCGTCTCGGTGCTGGTCCGGCCGTCCCTGATGGCGACGGTCCGGCGCACCACCGACGACACCGCCGGGTCGTGCGTGACGATCAGCACGGTCACGCCGAGTTCCGCGTTGGCCTGCTGCAGCGCGCCGAACACCTCGGCCGCGGTGGCCGTGTCGAGCTCGCCGGTGGGCTCGTCGGCGAGCAGCACCTTGGGCTCGTTGACCAGCCCCACCGCGATGGCCGCCCGCTGCTGCTCGCCGCCGGACATCTGGTCGGGCCGACGGTGCCGGCAGTCGCCGAGGCCGAGCAGCTCGAGCAGCTCGGCCGAGCGGGCCCGGCGGCCGGCCGGGCGGCTGCCCGCCAGCCGCATCGGCAGCTCCACGTTCTGCTGCGCGGTCAGGTAGGGCAGCAGGTTGCGCGAGGTCTGCTGCCAGACGAAGCCCACCACCTGCCGCCGGTAGGCCAGCCGCTGCCGGGCGCTCATCGCGGCCAGGTCGTGGTCCGCCACCCGGACCGAGCCCGCGGTGGGCGTGTCCAGCCCGGCCAGGATGTTCATCAGCGTGGACTTGCCGCTGCCCGACGCCCCCACCAGCGCGACCATCTCGCCCTCGGCGACCAGCAGGTCGAGCCCCTGCAGGGCCTGGACCTCGATGCCGGACGCCACGTAGATGCGGACCAGGCGGTCGCACACGATCAGCGAGCCCGCGCCGAAGTCACGGTGCTGCCGCGCCGATTCGGCGCCAAGGTCGGCAATGGTGGCCATCTGATCGCTCCTTTTCTTCTAGTGTGCCCGGAGCGTGCCGGTGATGTCGTGCTGGCGCAGCGCCCTGGCCTCGGCGGCCAGCGCGACCGCGGCGAGCGCGACGATGGTGACCGCGGGCAGGACGAGCGCGAGCAGGTCCGGCTGGAACGGGACCGGGGCGCTGGTGCCGGTGAAGGCGGACAGGTCGATGGACGAGCCGATCACGCGGGGCAGCAGCACGGCGCAGGCGGCGCCCGCCACGACCGCGGCGAGCACGGCGGGCAGCGCCTCGGCCATGACCAGCCTGCCGGGCCGTTCGTGGCCCATCACGGTCAGCCGGGCCAGGGTCAGCTCGCGTTCGGCCGACCCGAGCGCCAGCCCGAGGATCACGATGAACAGGCCGAACGCGGCGGCCGTGACGTCGATGAGCGCGATGACGAGCCCGGCGCCGTGCTGCAGCGGCGAGCTGGCCAGCGAGGCGAGCACCGCGGTGCGGAAGGTGACGATGCTGCCGGGGAACACCTTGGCGGCCACCGCGGCGAGCCGGGCGTGGTCGATCGCGGTCCCGGTGACCAGCACCGTCCTGGGCGCGGGCACCCCGAGCGGGCCGGGCAGGGTCTCCAGCGGCATGACCGCGAAGGCCCCGCCGCCCGGCTGCGCCGGGGTGCTGGCCAGGATGCCCGCGACCCGCACCCGGATGGGTCCCACCGGGGACAGCGAGGTCAGCTGGGTCGTCCCGGCGCCGAGCACGGCGGCGGCCGGCGGCGAGGCGAGCACCGGGGCGGTCGCGCCGAACGGCAGGGTTCCGCCCGGCGCGGCGCGGAGGCTGGCGGCGGGGAACGCGGGGTAGGGCGTGCCCGCGACCACGGCCGCGTAGCTGGCGGGATCCACGGCGACCACGGTGACCGGCTGGCCGTACGGCGTGACCCAGGTGGTATCCCAGACCGCCGCGGCGTGCCGCACGCCGCGGACCGCGGCGATGGCCTTGACCGCGGCGGGACTCACCGGGCCGGAATCGGGGCCCGCGTCGATCAGCACGTCCGCGCCGGTGGTGTGCCAGGAGGCCGCCACCTCGCCGCGGCTGATCCCGTCGCTGACCATGCTGGCGAAGGTGGCCAGGGTGAGCGCGAGCACCAGCGCGAACGCGGGCAGCACCCCGGTCAGCGAGGACCTGGCCGCCCGGGAAAGCGCGACGAAGCCGGTGGCGCCCGCGCCGCGGGCCGACCAGGCCAGCAGGCCCCGGACGGCCAGCGGGTACAGCCGGAGCATGACCACGACGATCGGGATGGCCACCAGCAGCGGGGTGATGGTCAGGTACAGGTCGGTTCCCCCGCCCGCCGGCAGGCCCTGGTCGTGCAGCACGACCAGGCCGGCCACCGCGGCGGCGCACGCGGTGATCTCGGCGACCGGGCGGCGCCAGGGCCGCCGCGGCCGGCTGGTCTCGGCGCTGGTGACCCGGGCCGGGTTGCTGGCCTGGGTGGGCCTGCGGTGCTGCCACGCCGCGATCAGCGGCGGCCCGGCCAGCGCGGCCGCGACGGCGACCCCGGCCAGCCACCAGCCAGCCGGCGTCGCGGCGCCGCCGGGGATCAGGACCGCGGCCAGGCCCGCGCCGATCACGGCGGCCGGGACGGCCGCGATCAGCGCGGCGCCCGCCATCAGCGCCGCCACCTGCCGCACCGCCGCGCCGCGGGCCCGGAGCATGGCCAGCTCACCGTCCCGCCGCGCGGCGATCATCCGGGCCGCCAGCACGATCACCGCCGCGCCGACCGCGATCAGGCTGACGAACAGGAGCAGCAGCACCGTCTGGATGGCCGCCTGGGTGCCGAGGAACTGCGACAGCGGGGAGATCAGCGGCGAGGTGATCGTCAGCGCGTCCGCGTCCCGCGCCAGCCGCCCGGGCAGCGCGGGGGTCGTGGTGACCGCCCGGTTCAGGGCGTTGGCCAGGCCCTGCGCCTGGTCCGCGGTCACGCCGCCGACGGCCAGCGGGAACTCCCAGCTCACCACGATGCCGGGTCCGCTGAACGCGTTCTGTACCGCGACGAACTGGCCGGGGTCGGCGATGACCCCGCCCACCCAGAACGGGGTGCTCCCCGCCGTCAACTGCTCCAGCGTCGGCGTGCCCGCGATCGGGTCCTGGCCGGCCGTGCCGTTGGTCTCCCGGGCTCCGGATAGTTCGGGCGACGAGACCACGGCGGGCCAGCCGCGCAGTGCTGACCCCGGGATGGCCGGTCCCGGGGCCGGGGCCGCGCCCGGGGCCGGGGCCGCGCCCGGGGCCGCGCCGCCGGACAGGCTGTCCACGGCGAAGGTGGCCGGCCCGCGGGGGGCGGTGGCGGGCATCGTGTAGTCCACGCTGATGGCGGTCAGCCGCAGCGGGTAGATGGCCGGGCCGGTCCCGGCGCCCGGGGCGGCCAGCCGCGCGGTCAGCGTGTGGTCCCGCCCGTCGGCGGGCAGCGTGCCCGCGTCGAGGACGTACACGTCGCTGTCCGCGTCTTCGACCGAGATGCTCACCGTGGCCGGGGCCAGCCCCAGCGCGGCGGGGCCCAGCCGGGCGGTGAGCCGGAATCCGGCCGGGCGCCCGGGCAGCGCGACCCCGGCGGGCGGCCCGGCCGGGGTGATCCTGGCGAACAGCGCGGCCTCGGGCAGCGGCGACTGGTCGGCGCGCAGCAGCGTCACGCCCGCCGCCTGGCCCGAGTCGACCGCGAGGGTCTCCCCGTTGGTGGCGATCTCGGTGAAGGCCGCGACCGGCATGGCGTGGCGCACCCCGGGCAGCCGGGCCAGGGCGCCGGCCTGGGCGGCCGAGAGCGGCTGGCTGGTCTCCACCCGCACGTCCGCGCCCGAGCCGAAGCTGGCCTGGTCCTGGCTGGATCGCGTCCAGCTCTGCCGTTGCGCCAGGACGAGCGTCCCGGTGGCCACGGCCAGCACGATCAGCAGCGCGGCGCCGCCCTGCCGGACCGGCTGGCGGCTGATCTGCCAGCTGGCCAGGGCGGCGGTCAGCCGCCGGCCGCGCGCGGCCAGCCGGTCGGCGGCCTTCCCGGCGGCCGGCAGCAGGCGCAGCGCGAGCACGGTCCCGCCCGCCAGGGCGAGCGCGGGCGCGATCACGATCACCGGGTCGACGCCGTAGTTCCCGTTCGCGCCCGCCGACACCGCCGAATAGTGCCGCAGCTCCCAGCCCGCCACCACGGCCAGCAGCAGCAGGGCCAGGTCGGCCCCGGCCCGCGTGATGCCGGAGATGGCCGCCTGCCGGCCGCGGCGGACCCGGGCCGTGCCCGGGGCCAGCGTGCCGAGGGCGGGCAGCACCAGGATCGCCGCCGCGCCGGCGGCCACCGCGACCGTGGCCCAGAAGGCGGCCCAGTCCCAGCCGGCCGCCACGGCCGCTCCCGGGGACCCGGTCCTCGCGAGCAGCCGCGCGAGCAGGACGCCGAGCACGCCGCCGGCCGCGGCGGCGATCAGGCACAGCGGCACCGCCTCGGCCGCGGTCAGCCGGACCAGCTGCCAGCGGGTGGCGCCGCGCGCCGCCAGCATGGCGGATTCGCCCTCCCGCTGGCCCGCGAGCAGCCTCGCCACCGCGAGCAGCGCCGCGGCGGCGAGCAGCAACAGCAGCACCGCGCAGATGGCCAGCAGCGAGCGGGCCACGTCCAGGTTGCTGGCGGTGCCGTTAAGCACCGTGGGCAGGCTGGTGGTGACGTCGAGGTCAGGAAGCTGCTCGGCGTTCGCC
>Ga0335081_10017113_pt1 | contig 11747 bp, 7 predicted proteins | sample Lox_Sample_35_FD_206713 | JGI IMG/M metagenome (GOLD analysis project Ga0335081, IMG submission 206713) | Soil microbial communities from Loxahatchee National Wildlife Refuge, Florida, United States - Lox_Sample_3.5 | ecosystem: Environmental > Terrestrial > Soil > Wetlands | place: USA: Florida... | reverse complement strand
TTATTTCCTTTCGTCCGCTGCCCAGACATATATAAAACGCGGACTGTTATTACCCAAGTGCAACAGTCTTCAGCCATGTCGACGCGGGCAATTGTCTGGACCGCCCTTTTGTCCTACTCTCTGCTCAGTGTAGCGGTGACCTCTCCAAGCGGAGTGATGTAGACTAACGAAAAGGCATTCGTATTACATCCAAATGAACCGTTCTATGCAGCCAATTCCCGTTTATCCGAGAGGCAGAGTGATCCACCTATCTGTCTCGGCGAAACCAGTCAGTGTGGAGGCAACTACACTCAAATTCCTCAAAGGCTAATCTTGAAGCACTTTGTTGTGGACCCTATCAGACATGCTGTCAGACGCCGGACACGGATGCTTGTTGTGACGACCTGTGCTGCCCGTCCGGGCATTGCGGATGTTGAAACGTGGCTCCGGCGCCTACGAGGGTCGTGACGGTTTGGGTTTGCCGGCTTGGTCCCCGACCAAGATATACTTGTTTTTGTGTTGGTGGTCCGGGAACTGTTTCACAGTCATGGTTGGAATGTAGCTTTTATTGTCTTAACTACTATTAAACCCAGTCGAAGTGGAAATTTAATCTCTATCTGTCCGAAATAAACAAGCGGCCGTGAGCACAGATCGGATTCCAAACCCTGGTATCCTTCACGATGCAGCACTCTCAGCTCACCGCAAAATGCTCCAAGCGAAATCTGCTTTGAAGTTTTCATAGATGCGAAATTCGAAATTCCCTACCATTGATATGAGAATCAAAGAATTTGTGCGCCTGTTGCAAGGTGGGTAGTCGCGGATTGCGGGCCGGGAGCAGCGACGTGCTTTGTCCAAGTGGGGGATGTAATTAAAGAGCAAGGGATCAGGGAGGAAGAGGGATAAGGTTAGGTTGATTACAACATCTGCGCGAAGGCGCTGTCGTTTCACCAGGGGATCTGGTCACAGGATCTGAACAGGAGGGGGCTTGTAGCTACCCTGATGTGTGCAGGAGCTTGGGATTGACTAGAATATCTTTTGGAGGTGGGTATAATAACCGTCCGCGGTGTTGCGCCACACTTCGCTATTTAAATCACGTGATTGCTAAACTTTACTTTCCGACAGCGCGGATAATCTTAGTCTAATTCGTGATAGCCGTGCGCCTTTACTGATTTACGGTAATTTCGAGGCCTATCGGAAGTTGGGGAATCGTAAGGCCCAACAATGCGGTTTAGCATTCCAAACCTTAAGCGACGTCAGGTTTTGTGAGTTATGTTGAACCTTGCGTCGGTATGGTTTTTCATGTCACGAGCCCGTCACTTTTAAGCTCCCAATTACGCAACGCTCCTAGTGGAATGCCCTCGTGCCGCAGCTAGGCGGCACGAAGCCACGTAAGCGGGCGGCAGTCAACGTCCAAAAATGGGGTGTCCAGCGTCCAAACCCAGCGGCAGTGACACCGTTCCGAACCTTAAAGCTGCGCCAGCAAATGGAGAGGGCGGAGCTTCCTTCCCGACATAGAATTCGGGCGGGCGGTGCGCAACTCCGTCGTTGGGGTCCCGGAGCAATCCCCTTTGCCCTTTTGGGCGCCTTGATCCCCAACGCGCGATAACAAGCGCATCGCTGAGGTGTATGCGTCCCGTGCAGCCCGAGTCTGCAGACACTCATCAAGGTTGGCCTCTTGCAGGGTGTGCGCCAATGGAGACGCTCCGTTTCCGTCGAGAGTGATCGGCGCACGGCACAAGGGCGAACCTTGTTTTTCAAACCTCGAGGCTCCCCAACCTCATCCACTTTGCCTCGCCACGGAACGGATTTGGGCCGACTAGATAAGGCTGTACACGTCACCCTCCAACTCTCATGCCCACCCTTATATCCACCTAAAAACGGGCTAACGACCATCATGCTTTGGAGAAAAATCCTGGAGTACTTCCTGCTTCGCAGACCGGACGACGAGGAGATCTCAACCGAGGATCTGTATAGTATGGATACCGACGTGGAGGAGGTGAACACATTTGAGCAGGAAGGCTTGATGGTGGAGAACGGCAAGGTTGTGGGTGAAACGGCCTTTATCACCGAGGAGAGACAGGTCCAGCCAACGGGAATTTCTTTACCTTCTCGGTACATTCCGACATCCCCGTCACCAATGTCCTTCACTTGACTCTTACTACTAGTGTCGGCGAGCAACATACATTTGATCCTGACAGGGAGATGTTGCTTCTTGCAAGCCAATGCGTCGCCTTCCTCATTGTCGAATTCGACAAATCCACGAATTACGGGACTGCGGTGTTCATCGACGAAAAATATCTCCTGACAGCCGGACATTGTTTATACGACAAATACAAACGAACGGACACTCGTAAAAGAATCCGCATTGTCACTCCCGGTCTTCCACGAGTTGATTACGGAAAGTTGGAGATGCGCCAACTCCTCACGATCGATTGTACCCTCGTCAAAAATCTCTTCAAGGGCGTTTCCGGTCCAAACGAATGTGACATTGCACTTCTTCACGCCGGCACAAGTAATGGTCCCCTGGGCATCAAATTGTCGTCGACTCTGCCTCCCCCTGGTGCCGTCGTCGATGTCATCGGATACCCCGGTGTTGCCGTTCCGGCTTGGCTAAAGCGCAAGCTCGATAATATACACGACATCAATGAAACCATCAAGACCGTCCGGCAATTGCTTCCTGATATGACTCTGACGATTTCTCGCGGCACCGTTGAGAGCACTGGAAATAACATCATCACGTATAACGTTTCAACGGTTCCCGGTATGAGTGGGTCTTGTCTCCTCTATCAAGGCAATGTCATCGGTATTTAATCTGTTTGAAATTTGCTAATCAACGAGGTATCCACATTGGCGATGGGAAGGATTGTGAAAAGTGTACTCCTTGTGCCGTGTCCTTCGTCAGCGAACCGATTCAATCACTATTGCAACGGCACAAAATCTGTCATTTGATTTCTCCGGAAATTGCAAAAAATTGAAGCGTACCCATCTGGAAATGTTATATTGAAAATTTGGAGACGAATAATCTGTGCATCTTTAGTCAAAATGATGTAACAAGGAAAGGACCACGAGGCATTAAAGTAATTCTATTGCACTGTGATAACAATTAACGATCTATTGTGTATTGCGGCTTTCTAATTCTAATATGTTGCAAGCTAGCCAACTTGGGCATAATACCGGACACTCATGGGAATCCTTGGCTGGCGGTAGAGGTCTACGTTATTTGCTTATCGGCCACGGCATTGCGGATGTCGAGCGCTACGTGAAGTATTTTGCAGTGCTACTTACATATTGCAAATGCAGAGAGTTGTCCGTTGAGCAGTCATATCCGAGCGATTACCACGGTATGGTGCAGAACTTCGAAGGTCGGGTGGCTCAATGAGATCCATAATAGCTTTTCAGACTCCGGTTCCGGAGAGTAAATTATCGAGTCGTTCTTTCCACAATTCTATATCAGTACCTTAATGCTGGAAAATATGGAAAATATGTTCCCGTGAAATCCGCTGCTCCGTTATTTGCCCATACCCATTCGGGTCACGCGAATTACTGAAGGGCAAAGCAAATCGCTGCCCATTTCTCTTTCATCACTTATGGATATGCATAGGTTGAACGAGAAATATATCTACATTAATCAGGAATATGCAGGCCTTGTCGCATCTGGTAAATTTCAAAGCTTATTGACATCCCTCTTGAACATGTTAATGATATCTTAAGGCAGGCATCACAAGAAAAACCCCAGCTGTCCGCTAGAATTTTAAGCTAACCACCACAAGTCAATCTCCTCTTCAGATCTTGCTTTACGGCAATCACATGATATGATGGCTTGGACAGTACTGGATGTCAGATCTGTTTGACTGAGGCGGTTGCTGCAACGGTAGCTGAATTCTGTTCCTTCATTGTAACGAGTTATTGGAAAAGGTCAGCGGCAGCTGATTCCTGAAAATTGTGGAACGTTCATTGACAATACTGCATTGAAGGGACCGAACGATCCCGATACAGATGTTGAGATTGCCGACAGTTTGTGTGCGAACATGCGCAAAATTTCCGACAATTTACGCATGATTGCTGGATAGTGGGAATAACAATTTCGGGATTGAATGCTGCATTTGGGATAACGGGGTCATACAGGATTCTGACTCGTGACGTGATGGGAATAACCGATTCACAATATCAACAGCCGCAGCACACAGTGAAGAATTTCAATCTCGAGGATTATAGAACCATCTTGCTGTTGGATCGAAGATAAGAGGTTAGCAGACGCTTCACAATGTTGCCTTTTAATGGCATACTTGCAGACTTCGAGAGGTGTCCTTCAGCTTTTTCGTGATAGAAGTCTCCGAGATTAATTCTCTCGCAAACTTGAGATGTTTTCGTTGCCATCTTGTCAAAATTCAAACATTGGGTCGTCGGTCTGGTCGTGGACAGACCAACACAGCATGTCACGAACTCGCAAGACATCTTGAAGTGAACATGCACCCTCAATGACAGAATATCATCACGTAAGTAGCAATAGGATACATATACAATTCAAATTTCACTGCGAACCAAATACATCTACCATAATTGAACCCAAACCCTCATCTCTAACACACAAACTCAAGGTTAAACGGGCCCAGGCTGACCGGCAGGCCATCCGCAGAAAAGCGGTCCGGGAGCAGGGAGTTGATAACACTGTGTTCCGGGGCCACAATCCCGATATACCCAGCCACTGTAATCGCAGGTAACGAATCCGGTGCCGCAACATTGCATTTCGCCGAGAGTGTTGCAAGGACCGCTGATTTTGCATGGGCAATTGTCGCCATAGCCCTGTGGAACGGCGTTGACAACGGCTGTGAGAGCGAGGATGACCGCGAATAAAGTCTTCATGGTGGGTTTGTGGACGTTTGCGAAGAACGGATCGGATGCTTCGGCGTTTGAAGGGGCTCTGGTGCGAGAGAAGTGTGGAGCTGATGATTTTCACCCAAGGGAAGAGACAGGGGTTTATATACCTATTTCTCGAGCGTGGTCCGGTTATTGTCGTATCACATGGGGGCGGCGGGTTCATCGCCGCCAACAGTGTACTGCGCCCCTTGAGCACATGTCAAAATTACGCCGCAGGGTGGCGCGGGGACCTCAATCGCAGCCTCCTCTGAAGAGAGTTTCCGGTGGCGGGGATTTGTCGTCCAATCGATGAAGGCTCCCAAAAATACGCAGACACAGATTAGAAAAAGGTTAAATTCTGGCAGCGTGCGGGAAAGGCGGCGAGGGGCGAATGTCGGCCGCACGGAGCAATTGGGCGGGGGCGGGTTCATCTGAACTTGGGACTTTGGCGAGGCGGGAGAGGCTGGTAGTACGGGCAAATGTCTCGGTTGTCACAACTTGGATAGGGTTATTGTGCTTCCCGCTGTTACCTACTCTCCACACTTTCTTCGTCAGGGGCAGGCATTGAACCATCACAAGCGAAATTACTATGCTATTTTAAGCGGGAGCTTTGTCAGCAACGCCACCTCTACCACCTTTAGAGCCAACCAATCGGAAACATTTCCGGTATGTTCACGAAACATCTCCATTAACGAAAAAAAAGGGCAAGAATTGAAAGCATGAACTTCGAGTGCTCACAACTGGCTGTACAACAGTGTCCTCAAGATGGGTTTTCATTGTTTTCAAGTCACAAAACTTCGAGAATAAACTTCCGCAAATCAAGAAATGCGCTTATATAATCACACAGCAGGGTTACGTTATCACCGAGTTTCTGCGAGGAAAAGGGGCCGCGTCTGCTCTGGAAAGGCCGCCCGTACCCCACTCTCTGGTTCGGCAAGAAACCACCAGCTTCGAAACAGAGTTTTTGACCAAATTAAATTGTGGAACTCGAGGATTCAAGTGCTCTGGCAGCCCCGCGCTTGATGCCATAGCAAGAATTAAACTTCCCGCCCATCCCACCCACCCCCACTTTACACAGCCTCCATACTTCCGTTGGGTTGCGCGCGCCAAGCTCGCCATCATTACCTCCCATCGGCATTTTGCACAGCTTGACATCATGGCCGAAGCTCTCGCGCTTACCGCCAGCGTCGTCGCCTTATTGCAGCTCACAGATCGCGTCGTCAGTCTCTGCTCGCAATTCATCGGCCACGTTAGAGGCGCCGAGCGCCAAGTCGCCCAAATGATCACCACCATCACTGGCCTAAAAGGCTTTCTAGAATTTCTCAAAGGTTCGATTGAAAATGATACCGACCCAGAGCGTTTCCCCCAACTTTGTAGGCTCTCCCGTCGTGATGGGCCATTGGACTTGTGCACAAAATTAATCAAGGATATTGAGGCGAAAATGCAACTCACACGGGACGTTCATGGGGTTTTGAAAGCGCTTAATTGGAGTTTGAAGTGGAAGGACATTGGAGAAGCGTTGGATGTGATTGAGAAGCAAAAGACCTTGATATTGCTTGCGATGCACGGTGATGCAGCCCGTACGACGGTCGAAATCGCGGACAGGGTCAAGGAGATTGAGACAGACGTTCAGGAACAGAAGCACATCGACGTTTTGAAGTGGTTAACTAAAGTTGATCCGTTCATGAATCACTTTGCTGCACGCGCTAAACATGAACCAGGGACTGGGGAATGGTTTGTTTCCTCCCACGAATTTACGTCGTGGATGCTGCCAGGGCGATCTCTTTGGTTACACGGCATTCCGGGAGCTGGGAAGACGGTATTGTGCTCGACAATAATCGAAAGCATTAAATCTCGTCACGTTTCTCCGCTTATTTTCTACTTCGATTTCAACGATCAAGGAAAGCAAAGCGTGACCAATATGTTGTATTCATTCCTCGCACAGTTATCCATTGATCGTCTTCCTGACGCGGTGCAACATTTGTATGCAACCGTCTGTGGAAAAGGCACGAGAGATGCCACAATCGACGAACTCAAAGAGACGCTTATTTCGGTTGCAGATCACCGTGCGTCGGAAGATCGCATATGGATTGTGATCGACGCATTGGACGAATGCTCGAGGCGCAAAGAACTCTTGAAGGTGTTCAAAGATATATGCAAAAATGGCAAGATTAATATTCTCGTCACCAGCCGGCGAGAGCAGGACATCTGCGAGGTACTGACGGGATTGGTGAACTGCGAGATCGCTATTCAAGACGAAAGGGTTGATCAGGATATCCGCGTGCACGTCCAACGCTGTTTGAAGGATGATCCAGACCTTTGCAAATGGGATGATGAAATTAAAGCATCCATGATCGGAACTCTCATTTCAAAAGCGCATGGCATGTAAGTTCTATACCATGAACTGGCTAATGTGTGATGAGGTTTCGGTGGGTCGAATGTCAGTTGGATACCCTCAGACGATGTCTTAAACCCGCCACTTTAGTAAAAGCTCTGGAAACATTACCGACGACACTCGATTCGACGTATGAACGGATTTTATTTCAAATACCAGATGAATACCTCCATGAAGCTAACGTCATATTCACACTCCTTGCCGGCGCCATGAGACCTGTGAACGTTTTAGAAGCAGCAGAAGCAGCAGCAGTGAACCTCGAACCAGAAGGTTTCAGCAAACGAAATCGATTGCGTGATCCTTTGACTGTCCTGACAATTTGTTCATCCCTCATTAAGATGTCAGACGAACAGATTCTGCAATTCGCACACTACTCCGTTCAAGAATATCTCGTATCCGATCGAGCACCCATCAAATTCCGAATCACCGGGATTTACGCAGCCGGTGTCATTGCAAGAATCAGTCTTATTTATTTGCTGTCGATCGATACATTTTCACCCTTTTCACGCTCTGACTGGCCATACTTGACATACGCGGCAGAATACTGGGTTTATCACGCACAGTTGTGTGAAGAGGGCAGTATCCCCCGGCTCGATGCGCTGATCGTCCAATTTTTCAACGGCCCTCTGATTGGCAATGCTCTCAATGTTTCGGTCGAATACTGGACTCATTACCCACGGCCCGTGAATATATTGAGGTTGACGGCATCACGGTTGTACTACGCAGCAAAATTTGCCTTTTCCCAAGCTTGTAAAGCACTTATCGAAAGCGGAGCAAATGTCCTCGAGGCTTGGCTCCATCATGGCACTCCTCTGCAAGCCGCCTCATTTGGAGGCAATTTAGCAATAGTAGAGATGCTGGTGGGACAAGGTGCAGACGTCAATGCACCTCCGGGACACGATCACGGCACTGCTCTCGAAGCCGCGATCACCCGTGGCCACCACGATATAACCCAATTCCTTCTCGAGAAAGGTGCGAACTCTAACCTCGTGGTAGGCGGGCGGACCCCAATCTTAACAGCTATCTACGCCCGGAATGATCGTGCACTAGAGTTACTTCTCAAGCAAGGCGTCCATGTAAACGGTTGTCGAGAGGTCAAGACGTCTCCTCTTTCTGCAGCCATTTCCACAGCTCGCGGTCAAGTTTCGTTGGTCAAGCGGCTCGTGGACAACGGTGCTGATGTCAATACCCTGAATGCCGCCGAAATCGCAGTAATGTTTGAGCAGATGGACGTATCGGTGGCCCAATTCTTTCTAGAGCATTGCGAAAAGAAGGATATCAAGATCCCGTCGAGAGCGATTGACATGTCTCTTTACCTCACAGCCTTGAGCGGAAATGTAGTAATGATGAAGTCCCTGCTGGAATATGCAGTCAAAATCAATGCTCCGTGGCATCGATCCGCCGGCTTGGCTCTCCGCACTGCGTCCAGTCGCGGTGATGAGGCGACTGTCAGGTTGCTGTTGCAGTATGGTTCAAAAGTTGACGATGCGCCGTTTGGAGAGACTGCGCTTCATTTGGCCGCACAAAACGGACACGAAGCAATTGCACGATTGCTGTTGAAAAGTGGTGCTGATCTTAATTACCAGGACTCTCAATATGGGATTCGGTCGGTGTTGCAGGCTGCAAGAGATGCTGGCCATGAATCGATGGTTGAATTACTGCGCGAGTGGGGAGGTGTGGATAAAAGACGGCAAGGTACGCCCTTCACAGGCTAGTTTGCAGAAATTTTTGGGATCGTAAGAGATTTGACTTGGACAGTCACTCTCGATATCTGACGAAAAGTTCGATTAAATAACTTGAGATTAAACGATAGGATATTCGAGGCACTTGAATACTGAAAATATTTGGATGCCCTATGTATTCAACATGTAATCCAACGTGTCGAATTGACGTGTTCAAAAGCTTGGAAAGGTTTTTAATGTCAGTGTCCTTTCACCCGGCAATCACAAGGTCTGGACAGGTGGGGGATTGCGGCTACCTTGCTGTGTGCAGGGGCCCTTGGGATTTTTCCTGAGGCATTATAACCCTCAGTACTACACTCAAATCCTGTGATTTAGAGATATTTCGACGCCACTTGGCAAACTTTATGCCGTGTCACCAATTCTTGCTACGTCACCGCTTCGCCACGTCATGGGAATTGCGTAATTCTTCAATTTACATGCTATAAAGATGGCGAGAGCACCATATAAGCCACAATGATGAGTGCTTCAAGTTGGTGTACGTGCAGTCGGTATAGATGATCGGGCTTACCCGTGCACTATTCCAATAGCTCTCAACCTTTGCACTCACCTGTTGAGCGGGGTGTAGGTTTTAGGCACGTTAGGTGCGCAGTGGTAGTGGTGTGTGTAGAACATAAATTGACTTGTCTTATTCTGTATCGCATGTGGGCACTCTGCCAGCTATATATACATGATGTATGATGTGGTGACACAGGCATCTATAATAATAGCGATGGTCAAGTGTCGCTATTACCGCTATTCTCCAACATCACCAAGCTGAGAACCTTTGGCGGATGTGGATTTTAGGGGCGGCCCATACATCCCGTGGCAACAGCGACCGCGATTTCTTGGCGGGCTCTGACAATCTCATTGCGGCAGTAAGGTTGCCGTCGAGGGCTCCGGTGCACTGGCCCCAAGGTGTGGGGCACTGCAAGGCAGAGACAGGGCCACAATATGGGAAATCCCGTCAGGCCGAAAGAAGAAACGATGTCACAACGTTGTTTTCCATACGATAATATGAAATCAGGATCAGAGACGGCCGTGTTTGGAACCACAGGTGTTTTAAATTTGTACTATCCAGCATTCTGTTTACTGCAACGGAGTAATATACCTCCTTACACCGATTCTGTGGGAGAAAGCTGGGTTTCAATAAACGGTGTGTATTTCGACTTTCCAAAGTTCCATGCATAAAATCGGGGGTCGCCAATTTCCCCCCCCCCACAATTCTTCAAACGAACTTCATTCTTCAACGGAAGTTTCACATATCGCCTTCTGAAACAAGACCGGACACTCCGAAATTTGCATCATTGCTAATTAAATCAATCCCGATATCTCTGCATCCTCTACTCCTCCGCCACCAAGGGGCTCATGAAGATGATGTAACAGGTGACCGGTAAGATGGAGAAAGGGGGAAGTTCCAGACATTGTTACAGTTGTCAAATGTCCAGCTCTCTACGAAGAGTATTTCGGGAGACGAGGTTGGAGCTGTATCAAGGTGGGGTATTGAATGCTTTACAGGTCTACAAATCCCAACTGGTCGATTGCAATGGCGCAGCATGGAATAAAGATACATACAGGTTCCCGATTTCTAATGGACCCAAACAACCAACAAACATTCTATAGTCGAGGGCGAAATGGCGCAAGATTTCACGACAAGCGTCAGTAACAGTTCCAAGTTTGCTACATGATCGTACCTATTGTTAACGAGCATGATGGAGGAGAGCCTACAGCGCTTGCCACAGGTAGTGTCATCAGCAGTTCCACATCGCAGACGACGATGCAGGTGTTCTGAGCTAATCGCGGCAGCTCTTGCCATGTCGATGGTGATCGCCAAAGTAATAAGAACAAGGTAGGTAACGATCTGTTTGTTTTCGGTTGGTCCGGCCGTAGGATTAACTTGTTGCAGATTGTAAAACTTTCTGGTGGATGGTAGAGGCTTAAAAGGGTGCCTTTTATATTGCGGACTGTGGCTTGATACTGCAATAGAGGAAGCCCTGCGGTTCCATATTCAATAACACTGCTCCGGGTAAGTGTGGAGGTCACTCGGATTCGGCTGAAACGAAACACGAATTTAACCCTGTTGGAAATTACGACAGAAAACTACCAGGCTTGGAGACCCGGAGTCCCCGAAATCCGGTGAATTAGTGACCTCACTCGAGTTAATTGAGCGTGTTATGCGTTCACTGGACATGTTGAATTCAATTCACATGAGTCTCCAAATGTAAGGACTCGTGACTGGTCGGGACATATCCTGGAGACCGCTGTCTCCTTACACATTTACTGCATTGTCTTGCTTCGTCCCACCTCCTGACTGAAGGCCCGGGGGGGAGGAACGGAGGAACGGGGGGCGGCGAATTGAGTGACGTACTTTCTGGCTCGTGTCATTAGATAGTTAAATAGGGTAGATTAACCCGTACATCTTCCCAGTCTTTCAACTAACTTTATCTTGGCCCGCTTGGCCTTTCAAACAGCCCAAATGAATCATTTGCGAAGGTTGGGGGCATGAGATGGCAAGTCATATGTTGTTACCAAATTGTCAGGAGGCTTAATCCCCTCAGAATTGAAGGGGGCAAGCATAGAAGGGTGATATTTCACGTTGAGCCGGTCACACATCTCATGCCTTCATATTGTTTCAGCAGTTGTGATCTCGGTCTTCTGATCGAGTTTTTGCTTCGATGCAGACGTGGCTTTTGCTGTTCCCTGCTGAACAGGGAACCCAACTTCACGTATTTGTTGGAGGGAGTCATTCTATACGACCGGCTTCGGTCATTTATAAATTAAGCGACGATAGAAAATGA
>Ga0335081_10017111_pt1 | contig 11748 bp, 7 predicted proteins | sample Lox_Sample_35_FD_206713 | JGI IMG/M metagenome (GOLD analysis project Ga0335081, IMG submission 206713) | Soil microbial communities from Loxahatchee National Wildlife Refuge, Florida, United States - Lox_Sample_3.5 | ecosystem: Environmental > Terrestrial > Soil > Wetlands | place: USA: Florida... | reverse complement strand
GGCTTCGCCAGGTCCAGGCGCGTGTCGGGGTTCGGAATGGGGACGCCGTTATAGTTCCGGCCATACGAGACCAGCGGCCATCCGTAATTCTTGCCCTTCTCGATGAGGTTCAGCTCGTCGCCGCCTCGGGGGCCGTGCTCGACTTCCCAGAGTTCGCCGTTGGGGGCAAACGCCAGGCCGTAGGGCGTGCGGACGCCGCTGGCCCAGGTTTCCGCCGGCGTCAGGTTCGGACTGGTGAAGGTGTAGGTGCTGATTATGGGCGCGGTCTTGGCCACCTCGGTGTCGCGCGGCGGATCGATCAGCGGGATCGTGGCCGCGCCGGTCTTGCCGTAGTTGGGATTGCCGGGGGCCGGCTTGCCGTCCAAAGTCAGACGTAGGATCTTGCCTTCGGGCTGGTCTGGATCCTGGGCGGGAGTCATGCGCTGGCGGTCGCCCACCGTGAGGAAGAGATACTGATTGTCGGGCGAGAAGGCGATCTGCGCGCCGGGCTGTCCACCCTTACCCGTCGGCAACTGGCGCCAGAGGACCTCGAAGTTTTCCAGTTTGGCGGAAATGGCGGTGGTGTTCAGGCGGGCGCGGGCCAGCACCAGGCCGCCGCCGTAATCGCCCGGCGCGACATAGGTGAGATAAATACTGTGATCGGCGGCGTAGTGAGGGGAGAGAAAGACGCCGTGCATACCGCACTGGTTTCGGTCGTAATAGACGGCCGGCGTATTCTCCACCTGGACCTTCTCGCCCTGTTGCGTCACCAGCCAAACCGGCCCGACCTTTTCGGTCACCAGCATGCGGCCATCTGGGAGGAAGGCCAGCCGCCACGGCAGCTTGAAGGTGGCTACCGTGGTGGTGTTGAAAGGCAGTCCGGGTTCGGGCTTTTGCTCTCCGATATTGACCTGGGCGAAGGCCGTAACTGACGCAAGGCTAACGAGGAGCGTCACTTCCGCCAATTTCATTCGATATTTCTCCTTGGTGATCACGCGTGTGCAAGATTGCGGTGTATCTGTCATCGTACACTACCGCGGAGTCGCGGCAGATGAGCGCGGACTTCAACGACCGCGCCGGGCTGGCCTCAAGGCCCGCGCGGGATGAATCCCACCCGCGAGCCGATGTCGGACGCTCCGGCACGCATTCCAGGACAATCTCGCGGCCTGAATCGCAAAGTCGCAATCGAGGGTGGTCAACTGGCGCTCCCCAACCGTGATAGAATCCCCCCAACAGATGAGTCCAGCCTCCTTTGTTGGAAGGAGATGGCAGGAGGGTGAGGATGTCCGCAGACCACAGCGCGCTCAAGATCAGGCTGCGCGGAGACGTGATTCAGCCCGGCGACGCCAACTACAACGAAGCACGAAAGCTCTACAACGGCATGATCGACAAGCGGCCGGGAGTGATCGCACGGCCGGTGGATGTGGCTGACGTGATGGAATGCGTCAAGTACGCGCGGGAGAATCGCCTGCTGCTGGCGATTCGGGGCGGAGGTCATAACGGCCCGGGACTGGGAAGCTGTGACGGCGGCATGGTGATCGACCTGTCGCGGATGCGCGGCGTGCGCGTGGATCCGTATGCCGAGACGGCCCAGGCCGCAGGCGGCTGCCTGTTCGGCGACCTCGATCACGCCACTCACGCGTTCGGCCTCGCGGCGCCGGGCGGCATCATCTCCACCACCGGTGTGGCCGGCCTGACCCTGGGAGGCGGCATCGGACACCTGTCGCGCAAATACGGCCTGTCGATCGACAATCTGCTGGCCGTGGACGTGGTGCTCGCGGATGGAAGTTTCGTGACCGCCAGCCGCGAGCGCAACGAAGACCTCTTCTGGGCGGTGCGCGGCGGCGGCGGCAACTTCGGCGTCGTGACTTCGTTCAGGTTTCGCCTGAACCCGGTCCACACCGTGACGGCCGGTCCGATGTTCTGGGCGCCGGAGGACGCGCCCGAAGTGATGCGCGCCTATGAGCAGTTCATCACCCAGGCGCCGGATGAGATCAACGGCTTTTTCGCGTTCCTGAACATTCCGCCCGTGCCCCTGTTTCCGGAAGCGCTGCATGGACGCACGGTGTGCGGCGTCATCTGGTGCTCGACCGAGGGCCCGGAGCGCACCCAGGAACTGCTCGCGCCCACCGGACGCTGGCCGAAGCCCCTGCTGGCGCACGTCGGTCCGATGCCGTTTCCGATGTTGCAGAGCCTGTTCGACGGCCTGATGCCGCCTGGCCTGCAATGGTATTGGAAGGCCGATTTCATCGACCGTCTCAGCGACGAGGCCATCCAGAAGCACGTAGAGCACGGCACCAACCTGCCCTCGATGCTTTCAACGATGCATATGTATCCCATCAACGGCGCGGTCCATCGCGTGGGAGCGGGCGATACGGCGTTCAGCTATCGAAAGACCACCTGGGCGCAGGTGATTTGCGGAATCGACCCGGACCCGGCTAATAACGAGCGGATCATCGGGTGGGCGAAGAGTTACTGGGACGCGGTTCACCCGTTTTCGGCGGGCGGGGCCTACGTCAATTTCATGATGGAAGAAGGCGCGGGACGCGTGGAGGCGACATACGGAGCCAATTACGCGCGGCTGCAGAAGATCAAGGCGAAATACGATCCGGAGAATTTGTTCCGCGTGAATCAGAATATCGCGCCGGCGGCCGGTTGACGTCAGCGGGATGATGCAGTCATGGCCGCCATGCGGCGGTGTCGCGGCATTTCAGCCATCGCCTGAGCTGTCGGCAACCGAGCGACCAGGTTGCTCATGTTGGTGAGCGCAGCGTGCTCGTCAACCTCTCGCCAGCTGATGGCGATTGAGCCTGCGATTTTGTGTTGGATAAACGCTTTCTCTTCGGCCTTGATCTTTCCAAGCCTCTCGTTCTTCGCCTCCTCGTCCGTCCCCGCGGCTATGAAGAGATCGCGATAGGCCTTTGCGGGGTCCTTCCTGAACCCCTTTACGAGGCGAGTCAGGTAGTCTTCAAAACGGGTCGGAATGACGGATTTCGGATCGTTAATCCAGGCATCCAGGTCGAACAATCCGATGTTGGTCTGGTAGATGAAACCGAAGATATCGCTGTTCGCTTGGTGTTGCTTGCTCAGAAAGATAAACGCGTGGCCGGCAGGCTGCTTATCGGTGTCGAAGCGGACCAGGACATGGCCTTTCGTCAGGCGCATCCAACCCAGGGCTTCCTCGAATTTCTCGCGTTCGTTGAGCCGAAAAGACTGCTTTGCACCCGTCATCGAGTCGCCGGTGAGCAGTTCACAGAGGATGGTGGCGCTGTTGCCGCAAATCATTGGACCCCTGATGTAAACCGCGGGGCTTGCCAGGTCATCAGGCTTGCGTCCATGTAAAAGGTCATCTTCGCGCGCAAGGTTCATGAACATTACGTTTTCCGCGACGTCGGCATCCTGCAGACGCTTGAAGAGCTTCAGGCCGGCGTAGGTCTTCCAACACAGGCGGATGGTGTGGCGGAGTTGCTGATTGAGGACATCCATTTGCTGCTCGGCCTTTTCGACGGTAGCTGTCGCTGATTTCAAGAAGGGATTCATTTTTCACCTGCCTGGGCAGATTATCGATCTGGGTTGAAGCCTGAGACGATTGGGGTCTCTCGGGAACGAGGCGGAGAATCGGCTCGAAAAATAGGCGCTGGTGACCAGCAATGCCCTCGTGGCATTGCATGGTCGGAACTATAGCAGCTGAGAAGGCGCGCTTCAAGGGTGGCTAACGGATAATCAGTACCCGATTAGTCATAATGCGGCTCCGACGCTTACGTTCCGATGGTGGCACGGAAACCCTACGTTCACGCGAACACCGTGTATTTCCGGCTGAACCAGATCAGAGAACGGACGGCGTGGACACGCGGACCTTCAGCGGTCTGAATGCCTTGGTCACCTCGCTTCGTCTGTTGGACCCAGTGAAGTCGGCAATGGCGCGACTCAATCGACGTAACCGGCGCGCTCAGTCGCGCTCAGTTCCGGGGCTGGAAAAGAGCTTCTATCCGCTGTATAACATTGGGGAGTGCACTCCATGAGAGGGTTCGTCTTTCTGCTCCTGTCGTCGGCGCTGTTGGCGCAGGTTCCTCCCGACCCGCGCGAACTTTTAGCTCGAGCCGACGCACCCATCTTCACCGCCAAGACAGTTCGATTGGCCGCCATCCAATCAACGGGTTTCGCGGGCGTTGCCGCGGCCTCCCCGGCCAATCCGTTCAAAATGGAATTTGTCCGCGGCGGCCGGGGTCGCGCCGAGTTCCTGGCCGGAAATACGACGATCACACTGATGGTCTTTGACGGCGCGAATTTGTGGGAATACCACGACCTCGGCAACCAATACACGAAGCGCGCAGCCCCCGCGTGGATCTTCCAGGGGGAAATCGCCACGCTCGATTACGGACGCAATCCCGCCAATATCGCGGCGGCGTCTTATGAGAATGAGGAGACCATTGATTTCGGAGGCCGCCCGGTGCCGTGCTATGTGGTCCGCGCCGACTATCGCGGCGCGCCGAACAACCGCCTGGGCAAAGGCGTGGTACGGCGCGTATGGATTTCCAAAGATGCCGAGATGATCCTCCGTGACTACTGGGAGGGACCGCTGACACCATTCATGGGGACCGCCAGGATGGCCGCGACGACGAACTACACCGTCATTGAAACCGATATTCCGCTGGCCGATGAGCTTTTCGTCTTTCATCCGCCGCCTGGAAGCAAGCTCGGCGAGCCGATCGTCCCTGGAGGCGTAATTGGCGGAGTAGTCAGTGGCTCGCTGGCCGCGCCACCTCCACCGCCTCCACCCCCGCCGCCGAAGACGGTCGAGGAGAAACCCGGTGGCACACAAAGGATCAACGTCAGCGCCGCCGTGCAGCGAGCCAAGTTGGTGCATTCTCCACGGCCGGTGTATCCGCCCTCAGCAAAGCAGCAGCGTATTCAAGGCGTCGTGAAGCTCCGCGCGGTTATTTCCAAGGATGGCACCATTCAGGATGTCCAGGTGATCAGCGGCCACCAGTTGCTCACCGCCGCCGCCGTGGAAGCAGTGAAACACTGGGTGTACCAGCCGACTATGATCGATGGCGAACCCGTCGAGGTGATGACTCAGGTCGACGTGACATTCACTCTCGGGCAATGAGCGACCCTCGCCGGGTGGAGCGCCTCCATCATTTGGCTGCAGGCATCGGAGCGTCCAGGAATGGCGTAACGATCGATACTCGGGCAGGCGACGAGAGAATGTTGTAGTGTGTGACGCCAGGCAGAATCGCAAGGCGAGCATTGGGCACTTCCAGCTCGTTCAACACAGCTCGGCAAACTTCCTTCCTGGCCAGATCTACGTGAGCGAGGATCAGACCAACGGCGGTGTGGGGTTCGGTTCAGCGGCAGGCGGCCCGAGCAGTATCGAGGCCGGCTCCGGCGCCGGGAAGGTTGCCGTGAAATCACTGGACGTTGGGCCTGCGGGGGTGACGATCAGCGCCCCCTGGTCGGTCATGAGCGCCGGCCCAGGTTCTCCAAAGGGTGCAGCCCCCCGGACAAAACCAACCCCCCCGACCGTGAAATCCGTCGGCAGGTCGTACAAAAAACGATTGTCCTACGTCGCGGTTCGGGTCAGGGCTTGAGCTTACTTTCCGTCCGGGACGCTGCGGAGAGCGTCCTCGACATCGATGTTGTTGCGTTCTAGCGTGACGCCGAGCGCCTGGTCGAGAGCCACCTGGGCGCGGACGAAGGCTTCGGCGGCGGCCAATTCCGTGGACTGGGCATTGGCCAGGTCGCGGCGGGCTTGCACGATGGCTGACACGGTCGATGTTCCCGCTTTCCACTTCTGCTCTTCGCCCTGGAGGAGTTCTTCGATGATCTTGCGGCTCTCGATGGCCGAGTGGTAGCGGGTGCTGGCTTGCAGCAGCGTAAGCCGCTGCAGGGCGATATCCCGGGCCAGGTCGGTGGCGGCTTTGGCGCGCGCCAGTTGCGCCTGGCGCTGGGACAACTGATCAAGGGCGCTATCGGCCTGCGCCAGCGTATTGTGCATCTCGGCGTTCAGTAGCACGCCGCCGTTTTCGTTGGGAAAATCGCGATGGAAGACTTGCGAGAGCGCGGTGCCGGCGCCGCCCACGAATGCCGCCGTGGGCGTTTGCCCAGGAACCGGCGCGCCCGCCTGGCCGACATTGAACATGCGCAGGAACACCCGCAGCGATGGCAGCACGCCGTTGGCCGTGCCGTAAGCCGTGATGGCGGCCATTTCTTCCTGCTGACGCGCGATCATCAGATCGCGGCGATTGGCGCGCGCCGTCTCCATCAGCGTGCTGAATTCGGCAAGATGCTCCACATTGGGAACCACCAGCGGGTCGACGGTGATGATGTGCGCGGCTTCCAGTTCAGGATCCTGTCCGCCGTGCCAGCTTAATACGTCCTTCATGGCGTTCTCGCGCTGCACGAGGTTGTTTTGCGCGACGTTCCAGGCCTGCTCCTGGGTGGCCAGATTGGACTGCACGCGGACCTGATCGATGGCCGGCACGGCGCCGGCGGCGATTTGCATGCGCACGTTGCGCAGGAACTCGTCGGCCAGTTCGCGATTGCGCGTGGTGTAGCGCAGATTATCGGCGGCCACGGAAAGGTCCCAATAGGTGTCGAGGACGTTGGTCACCAGGGTGGCCAGGCGGAGACGGAACTGGTTGTCTACCACCGTCCCGCGGTGCTGCGAAATGCGGATAAAACGATCGTTGACCAGCGAACCGCGGCCCTGTAACAGGTTGTGGTTGAAGGAAAACCCGGTGTTGATGAAGGACGTGCTGTTGATGACGTCCACAGGCACGCCTTCATTGAGGAAGGAGTCGGAATAATAGTAGCGGATGTTGCCGCCCGTCAACAGCCCTTGGGAAACCTGTTCGAAATAGGACCGGGCCTGGTAACTGAAATAATTGCTCGCGCTCTGCACCACCTGGTCCTGCGGCGACGTATAGTGCCCGGCCACGCTTTGCGCGGTGAAGATGGGGTCGAGCTGCGGCGTGACCGGGCCGATCTGCTGAATCAGCGCCGCGCCCGAGACCGACGCAATACCGCCTCCTCCGCCGCCGCCGGCATTGGCCTGCGACCCTGCCACGCCCTGGCCGGAACCCAGACGGATCCCGGTGCTGCCCGTGGAAGTGACGCCGCGCAGCGGGCCACCTGATTGCGCGCGCTGCACATCCCATTCTGCGCGGGCTATATCGTAGCGCGCCGATTCCAGATCGAGACTGTTTTCAATGGCGATCTCGAGCGCGTCATGCACGGTCAGGTAAATCACCCCGGAGCGGATCATGGCGTGCAAACGCAGGGAACGCGAAGTGCGCAGATCGGGGACGGTGACGCCCTTGTAGGAACGAAGAAAGGGCAAACCTTGGGGCTTGACGGGCGAGATCGGCAGATTGATCTGCGCCGACAGCGGGGCGGCGGCTAGCAGCCAGGCCATGGCCGCGGCGAACGTTTGTTGGAGAATTGATTTCGCCATGGCAGCCTCCTACTTCTTCTCCGGTAAGTCGGCGGGCAAGGAGCTTTGGCGCGAGACGCGGCCGTTGAGGACCTCCTTCATCTCGATGCCATTCCGGTCGAGCGTCACTCCCAAAGCGCCTTCGAAGGCGATGCGGTTGTGGGTGTAGTTGGCCATCGACTGAACCTGCTCGCTTTCGGCCGTCACCACGTCGCGCTGTGCCTGAATCAGGAGAGCGCTGGAGGATTTGCCGTTCTCGTATTTCTTCTGTTCGGCGGCCAGGGCTTCGTCGGCCAGTTGCTTGGTGCGCAGGGCGGTCTCGTAACGCAGATGGGCCTGCTGCAATCCGATGACGGCATTGCGGACGTCGACAGCCACCTGGTTCTGAGCCTTCTCGAGCTGGAGTTCCTGCTGGCGCGCCTGAATGGTATCGACGGCGAAGTCGGCCTGCGCGGCGCGGTTACGAATTGGGACGGTTAGCGAGACGCCGGCGGAATAATCGGGAAAATTGCGGCGGAATAATTGACCCAGGAGGTTGCCGGCTCCGCCATAGTAGAACGGATCGGGCGTACCGAATTCAAAACCGACGTTCAGCGGATTGGTCACACCTGCCTGAGCGTGATTGGCCAGGGACACGAACGCTTGCAGAGAGGGCTTCAAGGCACTGCGGTCGCCTTGCAAAACCAGCTTCTGGCTATCCCAGTTGATCCGGGTCTGTTGCAGATCGGGCCGCTGCGCCTCGGCTTCCGACAGCAGTTCCTTGATGGGCGGCAGCACCAGTGTCTCCGGCACTTCGATGTGGTCGAGAGGGATGATGTGCACATCGGCGACCACCGGGTCTTCGATGCCGCGGCGGCTGAGTGCGTTCTTGAGGACGATTTCCTGCTGTAGCAGGTTGGTCTGCGCCACCAGCACGTCCTGTTCACGCGCCGGAATCTCGGCCTGTGAACGCGTCACCTCGAGTGCCGCCATGGCGCCGGCCTCCACCATCTTGCGGTTGTCCTCGTACAGTTTGCGCGCGGCATCCAGGGCCAGTTGCTTCAGGCGGACATCTTCGCGAAACGCCACCAGGTCCCAGTAGAGGTTGAGCACCGCGGAGACGGTGGTGGTTACCTGCTGCTTCACCTGCAGGTCGGTAACTTTGGCGTTGTTGCGCGCGATCTGAATGTAGCGGCTGTTGGTGGAGTGCCCCCAGCCTTGCAGCAGGTTCTGCGAAGCCGTGAAACTGATGGTTCCGAAATCGACGGGATTGAGCAGTTGACTGGGACTGTTGCTGCTGTAGTGATTGGCGGAGAAACCAGCTGCGATGGCGGTGCCCGTCATGAACTGCTGGTTGTAACCGATCTGCACGCCGCCGCCGTCCTGCACCAGGTAGTTGGTCTGATCCACGATGATGTTGCTTTCGGGCGAGGTGCTGTGCGAGAGATTGGCGAAGAAGCTGATCGATGGGTCGGTTTGCGGGACGAGGGAACCGATGAGCGCGGTGATGCCGGCGCCCGATCCGACGCCCGCGCCGGTGGCCAGGCTGCCGGAGACGTTGATGCCGGCCAGGCTGACGCTCTGTGGGCCGGCCGCGATGGGCGTGGTGGGCGATCGCAAGGCGCCGCCGACCTGCGCGCGGCGAATGTCTTCCTGCGCCATCAAGGGACCGTATCGCTGCATTTCGATATCGATGTTGTTCTCGAGGGTGAGCGCGATGACATCCTGCGCCGTGAGGTACAGTGTGCCGGCGCGAATAAGCGAGGCGAGACGGCCGCTGTTATTGAGATTGATGCCGGGAACCGAGCGCGGTCGGTAGCGGGAAGTGAGGAATCCCAACGGCGCGGGGCGCGGCGCCAGCACCGTGATGTTGCTGGTTTGCGCGCTGAGAAAAAATGGCACAGCCAGAATGGCGAACGCGCGCCGCGTGCGGCGCATCGGAATGAACATAAGACTCCCTCGAATCAAGGCTCTCCCGAGTGCAATCCTAGGTCCGCTGGCCTGGTGGCAATAGCTGCCGTGGTTTCAGTGAGTTAGAGGTCAAGCTGGGTGTCCCCTTTTGAGACCGGCCGTCCGGGATCGGACACTACTGGAGCGTAAAGCGCGCCACTCGTCCGCGTCCACCGACCGCCCATCCCGCCTGGCGGGAAACCAAGACTAACGCGTTGTAGGAGGCCGAATCGAAATTCTTCCAGGTGACGCCGCCGTCAAAGGAAATATCGGAGCCGGATGTCCCGGTTGCCACCCAAATTTGGCCGCCGGCGAGAAACGCAACAGCGGAGCGAAAGCCGGCGGGATGGCCGGCCGGCGCAGTCCAGGTGCGCCCGCCGTCGGAAGTGACCGCGATGTTGCGAGTGTCCTCTTTGTCCTTGGCGTAATCGCCGCCGACCACGATGCCATGCTGCCCATCGGAGAATGCAACCGAGAAAATGCCCGCGGAATTGCCGTCATTGCGGACGGGAGTCTCGACGACGGTCCAGGTGCGGCCATTGTCGCCGGAGTGAAAAACGCGCGCCACGCTGGAAGTGCCGAGCCAGACGTCGTGCGCTCCCAAAAGTGCGAGCGAGGTGTTGCTGGCCGCGAATGCGCCTTCGTTGCCGATGGCGGGCGGCATCTTCTGGCGCTGCCAATGTTCGCCGCCGTCATCCGTGGTGAGAATGACGATTTGTCCATCGACCGGATCGCCTGCGATTATTCCGTGCTGCCGGTCCCAAAACGCGACGCCATCGAAGAAACCCTTGGCGTCCGGATTGGTGAAAAGCAGTTTCCAGGTAGCGCCGCCGTCGGTAGTCTTATAGACGCGCGAGGAATCGCCGTTGCCGATGCTGACCACGATTGCCGTCCGCTCGTCGAAGGCATGGATGGCGCGGAAATCGAGACGCTCGGCGCCCGCAATCCTCCCGGATTGCCAGGTCTCGCCGCCATCGGCGGTGCGGAGGAATGTGCCGCCGCTGCCGCTGGCCCAGACGACCTGGTCGTTGACGGCGCTGACGCCGCGCAGCGATGCGGTGGTGTTGCTGGTTTGCGGTGTCCAGGACTGCGCGAAAAGCAGAGACGGGAGGAGAACGGCGAGCAGTTTCATTTCTCAACATTTTACCGGTCTGAGGCGGACGGCAAAAAGGATCCTCCGCTCTGCTCTTCGCCCGAAGGTATACTGAGCGTTCTATGGCTTTTCAATGGCTGGACATGCGCATCGGTGAAGAGCGAGACCGCAGGAAGCGCGAGGCGGATATTCTGGAACGTCTGCCTCGGGCGCTGAATGAACTGCGCGACCTTCTCCGAGGATGTATTGCGGAGTATCAAAACGCCTTTGGGCCGGAATCCGCCGAGGTTTCCGGAGTCCTCTCCCGTATTCGGGTGACGGTACGCGAACTGCGCGACGGCAAATGGGAAACGGCGGCAAAAGTGGAAATCAACGTGGACAACAAGCTTCCGGGTTTGCAGATCGACCGCGCCGGCAAGGCGCTGCAGATTGAGATCGGCATGCTCGGTGGCGAAAAGTTGTCCTACCGGGATGTGGAGACGGATCAGTACATCACGACTGAGGATCTCACGCGTAGAATTCTCGATCGTGTGCTGTTTCCGAAGCTGCCGGAGTGACGCCGGCCACATAGGACAGGCGGTCGGTTTGTGCCGCCGTCGATAAGGTCGCCGCTCGCACGCGTACAGGTTTCGCGGAGTGCCCGGCTTATTTGGCGGCCTTCACGTACCGGGCGTATTCGGCCGGAAGATCCGCCGCGGCCGCGTCGCCGGCGTGAATAATCACCCGATAACGATAGCGCAGCTTTTGACCGGGCTCCAGAGTGGTCGGAGACTCCTGCGATTTGTCGCCGGTGAAGGTCGCGACACCGAACGGATTGGCGGCGAACAGGCCGTAGGCGCGGGCGTGCCAACGGACGGGGGAGCGCGGATTGGCGGGATTGTCCAGAATGGCTACGCCGACCTTTTCTCCATTGATGACGCCGGAATAATCGCACCATTTTGAGGGCTTGCCCCAGAGCGCCTTCTCGCCCACCAGGCCATCGGCGTTGGTGATGTGGCCGGAGCCGGTGTCTTCCTGCAGGACCGGGCGGAGACGCATCCCGAAAGTCCCGTCCTTGCTGTCGCCGAAGACCACGTGCTGCACGGCGGTGAGCACAAAGTCGAAATCGACTACGCGCTTATCCTTGTCCGCATAGAACGTCATGACACGCGCTTCGGTAAGGAGTGTGGCGCCGTCGTGATCCTTCCAGTCGAAGTTGGCGGCGATGGTTCCGCTCTTGCCGCCGCTGCTGACGCGGACCACTCTGTTGAGCACGATTTTGCCGCGATCGGGCTTGTTGTAGGGCGACTGATCGAGCGGCGCGATGTTCCAG
>Ga0335081_10017108_pt1 | contig 11748 bp, 15 predicted proteins | sample Lox_Sample_35_FD_206713 | JGI IMG/M metagenome (GOLD analysis project Ga0335081, IMG submission 206713) | Soil microbial communities from Loxahatchee National Wildlife Refuge, Florida, United States - Lox_Sample_3.5 | ecosystem: Environmental > Terrestrial > Soil > Wetlands | place: USA... | reverse complement strand
AGGATCATCCATAGCCACAGCCCGCCCGCCAGGCCCGGGTGAGCGCCCGGCGGGCGCCTGCTCCGCGAGCCGAGTCCGGCGTCGAAGCCCGGACAACAACGAAACCCACGACGCAAGGTGCTCCACGGCCACGGCCACGGCCCCCGGCCCGGGCCGGGCCGGGCAGCATCCTGGAGTGCTACCAGAGGCCGAGGAGGGTACCGAGGGAACGGGCGGCCTGGCCGCCTTCCTCCTCGGCGATCCGCAGTGCCGCGGGGACATCCAGGTCACGGGCGAGGGCCGCGCGCATCGCGGCCACCGCGGGAGCACCGCCGCCGGCGACGTCTCGCTCGGCCCGTCCAGCCGCGGCGTGCAGGCGCTCGAGCCTGGCGGCCGCCGCGTCCAGGGCCGCCGGGCTGAAATCCCAGTCCTGGTGCCAGCGGCGGTCCAGGATCAGCAGCCGGATAGCAGCCGCGGAATACTCCTTGAGCAGGTCGCTGACCAGGACGAGGTTGCCCGCGGACTTGGCCATCTTGGCCCCCGCCACGCGGACCACGCCCGCGTTGAGCCGCGACCGGGAAAATGGCGTGACCCCGGTGAACGACTCGGCCAGGGCCGCCTGGTAGGCGTGATGCGGGAAATTCAGGTCGCCGCCTCCGGCTTGCACGTCGACCGCCGGGCCGAACGCGTGCAGTGCCATCGCGGCGCACTCGGCATGCCAGCCTGGCCGGCCGGTACCCCACGGGCTGGCCCAGCCCGGCTCCCCGCTCGTGGACGCCCGCCATACCGCCACGTCGAACGGGTCGTCCTTGGCCGGGTCGGCCGGGTCGTCCCCGTATTCGGCGGCCAGCCGCAGCGCAAGGTCACGATCTGGCACGGCCGCGCGCGCGGTGGCGGCACCCCGGAACCAGACCTGCCCGTCCCGTTCGTAGGCGGCCCCGCGGTCGAGCAGCCCCGCCGCCAGCGCGATCACCTGTCCGATGTAGGCGTGCGCGCGCGGCTGCAGCGCCGGCTGGCCGACGCCAAGGGCGGCCATGTCCCGGTCGAAGTAGAACTGCTGGATGGCGGCGAACCTGTCGTAGGGCGAGCCGGCCCGGTCGGCGGCGGCGAGCAGCACGTCGTCCACGTCGGTCACGTTCCGGCAGATGATGACCTCGGCGCCGCCGTCGTGCAGGACCCGGGCCAGGGTATCGATCCAGACGAAGGACGCGGCGTGACCGACATGGGTCACGTCGTAGGGGGTGATCCCGCAGGCGTAGACGCGCGCCCGGCCGACCAGGGGCAAGCTGGTGCCGCCCAGTGTCATCGGGCCGGGCAGGCCGGCGGCCTCCATCTGATCCATCAAGCACCTCCCGCAGCAAGCATCTGCCGGGAGCCACGCTATGGCATCAGCCGTCGCCAGACGTCAGCGGGCGCGGCCGCCGCACGAACAGAGCAGTAGCCGCGCCCGTTGCCTGACGCCGTACGGCTAGAGGCTGACCTCCACCTTGGTCACCTGGCCGTGGTCCGCCTGCACCGACTGCTCGGCGCGCAGCCCGTTGGGCGCGAGAACGCGCAGCGTCCACGACCCGGGCGCGGCGAAGAACCTGAACCCGCCGTCGTCTCCCAGCGGGACCTCGGCCACGAACTCGTCGCCGCTACCCAGCAGCCGCGCGTACCCGGTAGAGACCGGCGCCCCCTCGCGGGTGACGTGGCCCTCCACCACGGCCTGGCCCCCGAGGGTACCCGTAGCCGCGCTGAGGCTGACGCCGCCCGCGGGCGCGCCGCACCCGTCGGCGGTCACGGTGCCAGCCGGATTCGCTTCGCTCATCGTGCCTCACCCAGCTCGATCGGGACGCCGACCAGCGAGCCGTACTCGGTCCAGGAACCGTCGTAGTTCTTGACGTTGGGCTGGCCGAGTAGTTCGTGCAGGACGAACCAGGTGTGCGCGGACCGCTCGCCGATCCGGCAGTAGGCGATGGTGTCGCGGCCGAAGTCCAGGCCCGCCTCGTCGGCGTACAGCGAGCGGAGCTCGTCGTCGGAGCGGAACGTGCCATCCTCGTTGGCGGCCTTGGACCAGGGCACGTTGCGCGCGGTCGGGATGTGCCCGGCCCGCTGCGCCTGCTCCTGCGGCAGGTGGGCCGGCGCCAGCAGCCTGCCGGTGAACTCGTCGGGCGACCGGACGTCGACCAGGTTGCGCTTGCCGATGGCGGCTATCACCTCGTCGCGCAGGGCGCGCAGCGACGCGTCCTGCTCGCGCGCGGTGTAGCTGGTCCGCGGCCGCTCGGGCACGTCCGGAGTCAGCTCGCGCGAGTCGAGTTCCCACTTCTTCCTGCCGCCGTCGAGCAGCAGCACCTTGTCGTGCCCGTACAGCCTGAAGTACCAGTAGGCGTACGCGGCGAACCAGTTGTTGTTGCCGCCGTAGAGCAGCACGGTGTCGTCGTTCGAGATGCCGCGCTCGGACAGCAGGTTCTCGAAGCCAGTTTTGTCCACGAAGTCACGCCGGACCGGGTCCTGCAGGTCCTTCTTCCAGTCGATCTTGATCGCGCTCGGGATATGGCCCTTGTCGTAGGCGCTGGTGTCCTCGTCCACCTCGACGATGACGACACCGGGATCGCCAATGCGGGCCTCCGCCCAGTCGGCGTCCACGAGGACGTCGGATCGGCTCATGGTGAGTATTCCTCCTTCTCCGGTCGCGCTCTAGGCGGACGGCCGGACCCTTAGATTCCGCTGGATGAACAGGTACACGTGGCAGCCCAGGCACACGTCGAAGGCTGCGTTGAGGAACGCCGCGACGAGCGCGAGGGCGGTGACGACCAGCCCGGCCGTGGTGGCGCCCGCAGCCAGGCAGATGAGCCCCATCCCGGCGATGGCCAGCCCCATCGCCTGGGCGAACCGCGGCGGCGCCTCGGCCTCGGTCCGCGCGGGCGGTCCCAGCCTCGGCCTGATCAGGTACCGGTAGACCAGGCCGTAGGGCGCGTACCGCAGCCCGGCCAGCGCACCCACCGCGAACACGGCCACCTGCGCGGCGAGCAGCCAGGCGCTGCCGGTGATCAGCACCACCGCTAGCACGATCGTGGTGATGACCGCGCTGAGCCTAGGACCACGCGGGTCGATTTCCATGCCTGAACTCCTCGCCACCATTGCGGCTTTCCTGGTTGAGTCACGGCCCCGGGCTCACCGGCAGGGCGCCGGGTCAGCGGAACACGGCGCCGGGAAACCCCGGCTATCGGGACAGCGCGGCCCGCGGACAGATCGCGGTGGCGACGTGGCAGAAATCGACGGCACGCCGCTTGGTCAGCATCTGCGCGGTCGGGGAGATCACGAATCCGATGCTATGCGGGCTCGGCAGTGCTGTCACGGTCAGGGCTGGCACGGTCAGGGCTGGCACGGTCACTCCGCCTCCGCCATGGTCCCGGGCGAGGCGGGCCGGATCACGCCGCCCAGCGCGGCGATCACGTCGGCCTTGCGGGGCACGCCCACGGCGCGCTTGGCGACCGCGCCGTCCGGGCCGAGCACGAGCACGGTGGGGGTGCTGTTGATCCGCAGCCGGCGGACCAGATCCAGCCGCTTGGCCGCGTCGAGCTCGACGTGGCTCACGCCGTCCACCATGCCCGCCACCTGGCCCAGGATCTGCCGGGTAGGGCGGCATGGGGCGCAGAACTCCGTCGAGAACTGGACCAGCGTGGCCTGCGGCCCGAGCGGGCCGCCTAGATCGGCCTCGGTGAGTACGTCCGCACGCGGACCAGCGGCAGCCCGCCCGGCGCGGAACCGCCCGGACCGGCGGCGCAGCACCAGGCCGAGTGCCGAAGCCACCGCGAGAGCCACGACGAGGGCGATCAGCCCGCCGGTCACGCCCATGCCCTGATCACGCGAATAAACAGCACACGCGCGGCGTCATCCATTCCCGCGGGCACTGTTCAGGCGGGCACTGTTCAGGCGGGCCCGGGTCACGTCGGAATGGCTGTCAGCAAGACCTTATGGTCCGCCGTGATCTGGAACTTGCTGATCGGCTGCGCGGTGGCCGCCATCGAGCCGGAGTACCAGACGTTGCCCTCGTCTTTGGCCGTGGTCCAGGAGGCCACTTGAGTCCGCGTCCCGTTCGGGTGAACGACCCACAGCTGGCAGGTGGTTCCGACCGCAATGTTATCGACCAGGACCTCGAACGCGTCGCCCCACAGCTCATGCGAGTAGGCCACTGAGGCGCTCGCCCCGGTGACGCTGTTCGTCGTCTCGACGGTGTCCCAGTGCGTGCCGGGGGCCCCGACCGGGATCGGGACGGTCCGCGAGGTCGTGATCGAGCTCAGCCCGCCGAACAGGCCCCCTGCGATGGCCACCACGGCCGCGGCCGTGGCCAGGAAACGCCACCGGGTCCGGCGCCGTCTGGCGTCGGCCAGGTCGAGCACCGTGCCGATCAGCTCTCCCGGCGGCCGGTCGGCGGCGGCGTAAGTTCCGGCGCCGACGGTGTCGTCGGCGCAGATCCGGCTGACCTCGTCCGGATTCACCCGGGCCAGCAGGGCGGGCAGGCCGGCCAGGCCGGCCAGTTCGTCCCGGCAGTCCCGGCAGGTCGCCAGGTGCGCGTCGACCAGCGCGCGCTCGGCGGGATCGATAGCGCCGAGCACGTACACGCCAAGCGAGAGCCTGGCGTCGGTGCAGTCCCATATCTGGGTCATGGCGCCAGCCCTCGTTCCTGCAGCGCCAGCTTGAGCGCCTTCAGTGCGTAAAACGTCCGTGACTTCACGGTGCCCGCCGGTATGCCCAGCGTGGCGGCTGCTTCGGCCACCGAGCAGCCCCGGTAGTAGGTCTCCACGATCACTCGCCGGTGGTCAGGTCGCAGTGATGCCAGGGCATCCGCGACGGCCCAGGACTCGAGCGTCCGGTCGGCGTCGTCGTCGGAAGGAAGCAGCTCCAGCGCCGCCTGCCCGGTCTCCGGCGGCCTGGCCTGCCTGGCGCGATAGGAATCGACGGCGAGATTGCGCGCGACGGCGAACAGCCACGGCCTGGCCGGCCGGTCGGCCAGCGCCTCGGGATGGCGCCATGCCCGCACTATCGTTTCCTGCACTAGGTCCTCCGCACGCTGCCTGTCACCGCCGGTGAGGTGGAGGGCATAGCGAAGCAGGGCACCACCGTGTTCGGCGTACAGTGCCCGTACAAAAGCCTCGTCTGCCACCCGCCCTGAACGGGGCGCGGTTCCCGCGTTCGGCACATCACTAGGAACGTCTGGCGGCCCCTGGCGGTTCAAACGCCCGGGAAAATTCACGTCGCCGGGTGCTGCCCCTGGTATCGGGGGGCCGGGAGGAGGTCCGTGCTGGCTCATGGGGCACCGCTATGCGACTTCGGAGAGTAACGATTCGGACACTTTAAGGCGTTATCATTCCAGTGTGCCGCAATGCGGCCGGAATGCCCAACTGTGCCGTCCGGAACGATGGTAGTGCGGGGGTTGATCATCCGCCGGCGAACTGGGGGAGGACCTCGATGACGGCGGCGTCAGGAAGGATTACGCCGGGCGCTGCGCCGCGGCTGGCGGCCGCGCCGTCGACCAGGAAGGAGGACGCGGCGAGCACCGCACGCAGGCGGCTGCCGTCCCCCCGCCGGGCGACGATCACGTCGAGGGCCTCCGCCAGCGTGCTCGCCTCGACCGACTCCAGCTCCACGCCGGCTGCCTCCCTGGCCGCGGCCCAGTACTGGATTGTTACGGTGGCCATCTGGGATATCCTTCTCTAGACGGACCCGGGCGCTGTTGCCCCCGGGTCCTTGTCTGTTTATACAAGTAGTCGAGTGGTGAGGTGCGACCGCACCGAGTGGAGGTGCCGCCGAGTGAGTGACCTGCTGCTGATTACCAGCGCGCTCGAGCCGTCCGCCGAGGTGCTGCCGGCCCTCGGACTGCTGCTGCACCCGGTCCGCGTGCTGCCCGCGGACGCGTCCGCCCTGGTGGAGGCGCCACCCGCCGATGTCGTACTGATCGACGCGCGCCGCGAGCTCGTGCACGCCAAGAGCATCTGCCGCCTGCTGCAGGCGACAGGCCTGGATTGCCCGCTCCTCGTGATCGTGACCGAGGGCGGCCTCGCGGCCGTCAGCGCCGAGTGGGGCGCCGACGACGTGATCTTGCACACAGCCGGCCCCGCCGAGGTCGAGGCCAGGATCAGGCTGGCTATCGGCCGCCGTACCGCCGCGGCGGTCGCCGCGGCGCCGGACGAGATCCGCTCGGGCGAACTGGCCATCGACGAGGCAACCTACGCGGCCCGGCTGCGCGGCCGCGTGCTCGACCTGACCTTCAAGGAATTCGAGCTGCTCAAGTTCCTCGCACAGCATCCGGGCCGGGTCTTCACCCGCGCGCAGCTGCTGCAGGAGGTCTGGGGCTACGACTACTTCGGCGGCACCCGCACGGTTGACGTTCACGTCCGGCGGCTGCGAGCCAAACTCGGCCCGGAACACGAGGCCCTGATCGGCACCGTGCGCAACGTCGGCTACCGGTTCGTGCCGGTCAAGGGCGAAAGGGCAAATTCCGACGAGCGCGCCAGGGCGGCACGAGACCACACCGCGGCCGCGGCCCGATGACTCGATGACCGAATCGGGGATCACCGGCGCCGAACTTACCACCGCCCAGGCCGGTGAGGTCCTGGTCCTGGTCGAGGCGGCGCGGCTGGCCGACGGCGTGGCGCCCCTCTCGGAGCACGGGATGCTGCGGCTGAGCGACGGCGGCGCCTACGGCGGCCTGGATTTCCTCGTGATCGCCGGCGGGCAGGTCGCGGGCTACGCCTACCTGGATCCGCCGTCGGGGGATCACCGCGGCGAGGGCGACGTGACCGGCGAGCTCGTCATTCACCCGGACCGCCGGCGGCACGGACTCGGCCGGGCGCTGACCGGTGAGCTCACCGTGGCGGCGGACGGCCACGTACTGCGGCTCTGGGCCCACGGCGATCTGCCCGCGGCCGCGGCGCTGGCCCGGGCGGCCGGGTTCGAGCGGTTCCGCGCCCTGGGGCAGATGCGCCGCTCGCTGAGTGAGCCGCTGGACCAGCCGGCGCTCCCGGCAGGCCGGGCGCTGCGCAGCTTCGTGCCCGGCCAGGACGAGGACGAGTGGCTGAAGCTGAACGGCCGGGCCTTCGCCAAGCATCCCGAACAGGGCGGCTGGACCCGGCACGACCTGGACCTGAGGGAACGGGAGCCATGGTTCGACCCGGCAGGCTTCTTCATCGCGGAACGCGATGGCCATATGACCGGCTTCCACTGGACCAAGATGCACGACCCCGCGCTAGGCGAGGTCTACGTGGTCGGCGTGGATCCCGACGAGCAGGGCAGCGGGCTCGGCCGGGCACTTACCCTGGCCGGACTGCGTCATCTGCGCGATCGCGGGGCGGCCCAGGCCATGCTCTACGTGGACGAGGACAACGTCCCCGCGATCAGGATGTACGAGGGCCTCGGCTTCACCCGGACCACGGTCGACGCCATGTACCGCCGCGGAGCCCAGCGCTAGTTACAGCGCCAGTCACTGGGCACTAGTTGTCGCGGATGCCGAGCGCCTCGTCGAGTTCCGCGGGCGTCAGCGGCCGGTCCGCGGCCGCTACCGCGCTCAGCACCTCGGCGTAGAGTTCTATCTCATCAAGGGCGACGCGGTCGTGGACACGAAGATCCAACTGCCTGGGAATCGTGCTCACCTCCGGCGCTGGTCGCGAGTCCGTTCGCTTGCGCCCCAGGTTACGTGCCGACACTGCTCCTCCGCATGACCCATCAGGGTCATTCCGTTACCACCTTCACGTGCGGTTTTACCCACCCGGACGGTAACGATTCCGGAAACCCGCCGCGCAGTTGCCGCTAATCGGGTAAAGCGAACCACAGGTGTCACACCGGCATCTCAACACAAAGAGTGCACTACCCGTTACATCGCCCATCTGGGCATAGAGTAGCGCCAACAGGGACGCTGGGTCGTTCCGGTTGCGCGAGCCGTAGTCACAGACCAGAGTCATGCACGTATTCGCCCCGTCCAACCCGCCGCGAGCCCGCATACTACAGAAGTAGCGGTCCTGCCGTTCCGGATACCGTTCCCGCCTACTTAACTAAAGATGATCTCGGGAAGCCATGAATGACAACAGTGATCTCCTGCCGAACCTCACTCACGAGGACGCCTTCGAAGTTCAGATGCGCGGCTATAGCCGCCGACAGGTGGACGAGTTCATCGCTCGCTGCCGCAGCCAGATCCGCGATCTAGAGCAGCGGCTTGCCCGCTCCCTCGACGACGGCGAGGAGATGAGGCGCGACCTGGCCACAGCCCGCCAGCAGGCACTCGGCGCCAAGCCCGCGCACGAGGAAGTCAGCGAGCGCATTGCGCAGATCCTCAAGCTGGCCGACGACGAGGCCAGGTCCCAGAAGTCGAAGGCCCACGAGGAGATAGCCCGGCAGCGCAACGACGCGCAGTCCGAGGCGGAGAAGATCAGGACCGAGGCCCGCGAGCAGGCCGAGCGCATGCTCACCGCAGCCCAGGAACAGGCCGAACGGGCCATCACCTCCGCGCGCGCCGAGGCGGAAAAGACCGTCACCGCCGCCCGGAACGAGGCGGACAAGACGCTCACCTCGGCCAGGACCGAGGCCGAGCGCACCACCACCGACGCGAGGAAGAAGTCGGAGAGCGCGCTGGCCAGCGCGAAGTCCCAGGCCAAGAAGGCACTGGACGAGGCGACCGCGCGAGCCACCGCCATCCACGACGGCGCGGAGCGCCGCCTGAACCTGCTGTCCACCAGGCACGGGGAGACGATCAAGAGGCTCACCGACATCCTGGACGGCGTCTCCAGCCTGGTAGCCGCCGAGAACGCCCGCATGTCGCTCGAGGACGAGGTCGACCAGGCCACCGCCAAGACGATCGCCGGAGCGGAGGCCAACGGCGCCCCGCGGGCCGCCGCGGGGCCGACCGTAGCCGGCCCCCGGCCCGCGGGCCCGGGCGGAGTTCGCCCGGCCGGACCGGGTCCTGCCCGCCCGACGGCCCCGTCGCCGCAGGGGACGCAGCCGTCACCAGCGCAGTCCTCGCCAGCACAGCCGTCACCAGCACCGTCGTCCCCAGAACCGTCGTCCCCAGCACAGGCACAGGAGAAGCCCGCTCAGGCCTCTCCCCGCGCCGCGGTCGCCGACAGCGACGACAAGGGCGAAGGCGTCCGGGTCAGGCCCGGCAGCGACAACTTAGGCCAGCCGCCCCGCTACCGGTAATAATTCGCCCAGGCCCTGCGCGAGCAAATCCAGGCGCCGCAGGATGACGCCCTCGCGCAGGGCCCACGGGCACAGTTCGAGCTGGTCGACGTCCAGCAGGTCGAGGATGGCGTCGGCGATGACGGCGCCGGCCGGCAGCTGAGGTACCCGGCTGGCCGAGACACCCGGGAGCTTGGCCCATTCGGCCTGGGTCAGCTTCGGCAGGCGCTCGGCCAGGGCCGCCACGTCGGAATGCCGCAGGACACGCTTGACGTACGGGCCGTCCCCCGACGGGGCCGCCCCCGCGATCCTGGCCAGCTGCCGGAACGTCTTCGAGGTGCCGACCACGTGATCGGGCGCGCCGTGGCGAAGCATTCCGCCGGCTTCCCTGGCTATCTCGGCCCGCACATGCTTACGCAGGCGGCGCACCTCCTGTGCGGACGGCGGGTCGGTGCTGATCCAGTCCCGGCTGAGCCGGCCGGCGCCGAGCGGCAGCGAGACGACCGCGTCCGGCTCCTCGTCGATCCCCGACGCCACCTCGAGCGAGCCGCCGCCGATGTCGATCACCAGCAGCCGCCCCGAGGACCAGCCGAACCAGCGGCGGGCGGCGAGAAAGGTGAGCCGGGCCTCCTCCTGTCCGGTCATCACGTTGATCTGAGCCCCGGTCCGCTCACGGATCCTGGCCAGCACCTGCTCACCGTTCACGGCCTCCCGCACGGCCGAGGTCGCGAACGCGATGATGTCCTCGACGCCCTTGTCCTCCGCGATGCTGAGCGCCTCCTCGACCACGGCGCGCAGCCTGCTCTCACCCGGCCCGGACAGCGAGTTGCCGTTCTCCAGCTGAGCGGCGAGCTTGAGTTCGGTCTTGTGGGAGAAGGCGGGCATGGGGCGCGCTCCCGGGTAGGCGTCCACCACGAGCAGGTGAACCGTGTTCGACCCCACGTCAAGCACCCCAAGTCGCATACCTTGACGCTACCCTGCCAAGTGCGGAAAAAGGCTGGCTAGGCCACCGATCGTGAACTGCGCCGAGAAGGGTTACCTGAGGATGAATCATGCGTAACGGGGAGGTGTCGTACTGGTGGCAGGCACGTGGCATCCCGCCGCGGCGGCCCGCGCTGCCGGGCAGCACCGAGGCCGATGTGTGCATCGTCGGCGCGGGCTATACCGGCCTGTGGACCGCTTATTACCTCAGCCACGCCGACCCCGCGCTCAGGATCGTCGTGCTCGAGGCCAGCTTCGCCGGGTACGGCGCCTCCGGCCGGAACGGCGGCTGGGTGACGGCCGGGCTGCCCGGGTCGCGGGAACGCTACGCCAGGCACCCGCGGGGCACGGACGGGGTCCGCGACCTCGAGCAGCACCTGCGCGACACGGTCGACGAGGTGGCCCGGGTCTGTGCCGCCGAGGGCATCGACGCGGGCCTGGTGAAGGGGGGCACGCTCTCCGTCGCCACCTCGGCGGCCCAGGAGGCCAGGCTGCGCCACCGGCTAGAGCGGGATCGGGCGTGGGGGGACGACGCCGGGACCGTTCGGTACCTAGAAAAGACGGAACTGGATGACCGCCTGCGGGTGACCGGGGCGCTCGGCGCCCTCTACTCGCCGCACTGTGCCCGGATACAGCCGGCCGACCTGGTCGCCGGGCTGGCCGAGACGGTCACCCGGGCCGGCGTCCGGCTCTACGAGGCCACCCCGGTGACGTCGATCTCGGCCGGGCGCGCTCGCACGCCAGCCGGTGACGTGCGCGCACCTTATATAGTGCGCTGCACCGAGGGGTACACCGCGGACATGCCGGGCCAGCACCGGACGCTGCTGCCGATGAACAGCTCGATGATCATCACCGGCCCGCTCGGCGACGAGGCCTGGAAGTCGATCGGCTGGGACCGCTTCGAGACGCTCGGCGACGAGGCCCACGCGTACATCTATGCCCAGCGCACGGCGGACGGGCGGATCGCGCTCGGCGGCCGCGGCGTCCCGTACCGGTTCGGCTCCGGTCTTGACCACGACGGCATGATCGCGCCGTCGACGATCGCGCAGCTCGGCCGGATCCTGCGTCGCATGTTCCCGGTCGCGGCCGGGGCCGGCCTCGAGCACGCATGGTGCGGCGTGCTCGGAGTGCCGCGCGACTGGTGCGCCACGGTCACGCTGGACCCGCAGACCGGCCTGGGCTGGGCGGGCGGCTACTCGGGCCACGGGGTGGCCGCCGCCAACCTGGCCGGCCGGACGCTCGCCGACCTCGTGCGCGGCGTCCCAAGCCCGCTCACCACCCTGCCCTGGGTCGGCCACCGCTCGCCGCGGTGGGAACCGGAGCCGGCCCGCTGGACCGGGGTGCGCGGCCTGTACGCCTTGTACCGGACGGCGGACCGGCTGGAGTCGGCCCGCCGGTCGCCGCGTACGTCGGCGCTGGCCCGCGCGGGCGACCTGATCTCCGGGATACCGCACTAGCGGTCAGATGCCCGGGCCGGCCGCGGCTACCCCCCGCGGCCGGCCTCGGTCATCGAGTTCAGAACAGGGTCTTGGTCTTGCTGCGGTGGTTGATCTGGCCCTTGTTGTTAGCGGTGAACGTGTAGATCTGCACATGAGCGCTGTAGCGCAGGGTCATGTTCCGGCAGATCGACTGGTG
>Ga0335081_10017107_pt1 | contig 11748 bp, 8 predicted proteins | sample Lox_Sample_35_FD_206713 | JGI IMG/M metagenome (GOLD analysis project Ga0335081, IMG submission 206713) | Soil microbial communities from Loxahatchee National Wildlife Refuge, Florida, United States - Lox_Sample_3.5 | ecosystem: Environmental > Terrestrial > Soil > Wetlands | place: USA: Florida... | reverse complement strand
CTGATATGTTGAAAGGTGCGCGCGAGTCCCTCTTTCGCGATTTCATAGGGACGCCTACCGTGGATCGGCATACCGTTATAAACGATAGCGCCTGAGTCGGGTGAAAGGAAACCAGATACGATATTGAAGAGTGTTGTTTTTCCGGCACCATTCGGCCCGATGACCGCCTTGATGCTTCCGTGCTCAACGGTGAAGCTAACTTCCTTCACAGCTTGAAGGCCACCAAAACGCTTGCTGATATTATTTACTTCTAGAAGAGCCATTATTGCTCTACCCAACAATTAAATGCCAATAATTCATGAAACCGTTTGACTCGAATGCTATGAAGAAATTCTTTACACTTTATTTGCATGATTCGCGTAACTCGGGTAGTTCACTAGGTTTGTATCCTCATCGCCTTTGACCGCCGCACAATCTTCTTTATAATCGCCAGAATATCGGATCCTAAAATACCGTCGGGCGCGAAGAGCATGATGACGATCAAGATGCCGCCGAACACTGCGTCATCAAAGGTCCCGAAATATCCGCGCAGCGAAAAGAAGTTCAAGACCACGCTCATGATGAGCGTGCCCCAGAGGCTTCTCATGCCGCCGACACCAACGATTGCCACATACCGGACGGACTTCATGATCGATGCTTCGGACGGACCGATGCCACCGTTAAAGTGGGTGAGGAACACGCCGGCAATAGCGGCAAGCACGGCGCTCAGCACGAACGTGTAAAGCTTGTAGCGGGACGTGTCAACGCCCATGGCGTTCGATGCGTCCTCTGCTCCGTGGATTGCGCGGAGCGCACGGCCTACCCGTGAGTTGATGAGGTTCACAAGCAAAAGCATGGCCATGATAACGAGGAGCCAGGCAAAGTAATAGTTCAGGACCCGGAGGGACGCGACGCCACTCACGCTGATGCCGGCAACTAAGGGGAAGGGCGGCACGCTCGAGATCCCGTCGGCAGCACCGAAGCGCTGGGTGCCGAGCACGATGCTGAAGATGATCGTGCCGAATCCAAGCGTCGCCATCGCCAGATAATGACCTTTGAGTTTGAGCACCGGGATTCCAATGGCGTAGGAAATGACCAGCGCAAGCAACGCGGAAACAACGCAGGCGACCCAAGGATGGACACTCAGGATCTGGGCGCCGTAAAGGTCCTGCCGGCCTGTCAATACGTGGAGCCGTGTCAGCAATGAGATAAACTGAACGTCCTTATACGCTGAAAGGTTGAGCGTCGTGAGCACGGCTGACGCATAGCCGCCGATGGCAAAGAAGCCTGCGTGGCCCAGAGAAATCTGACCCGCAAATCCCATTAAGAGACAGAGTCCGACGACGACGAGCGAATAATAAGCCGTCATGGTGAGCTGCGTTAGATAAAAATCCCTTCCCGATGCAAGCGTCAGCAGCTGGACCGCCACAACGGTACCGACCAGGCTCAGGATCGGAGTAAATCGGGAGGTTCTCATCAGAAATCCTTTAACCTCATGGCTTCCTTATTTCCGAATAGGCCGCTCGGCCTGATGAAAAGCATCACGAGGAGGATCGAAATGGAAATGGCGTCCTTATATGCCGTCGGGAGTACCCAGATACTGAACGATTCGAGAACGCCGAGAATGAAACCGGCAGCCACTGCCGCCATACTGTTGCCCAACCCGCCGAGGATAGCAACAGTAAAGCCCTTGATGGCAAGACCCGTCCCGATATTGTACTGCGTGTAGGTGATTGGCGACACCACGCATCCGGCCAGGGCGCCGATGCCGGCGGAGAGTACAAAGGAAAGCGTGACCATGTTCTTCGTCGGGATGCCGCAGAGTGCGGCGGCTTCGCGGTTCGCGGCACAGGCGCGCATTTCCCTCCCCAGCATGGTGTATTTGAAAAACAGATTCAGGAAAATGACAATGATCGAGCACACGCCAATGCTCCAGAGGACCTGTGGAGAGATATGGACACTACCGAAGGAGAGGGACGAGACTTCATTGCCGGTAAAATAGGGCAGGGATCTGACGCTTTCCCCCCACACGGCGAGCGCCGCCTCCCGGATGAGGATCGAGATGCCGATGGTGATGATGATCATACGCAGCACCGACGGTTTCACGAGCCAGCGGATGAAGGTCATCTCGATCAGCCCGCCGATGGTCATCGTTATTAAAACGGCGCCGAGGATCGCGAGCGAAAGCGGCAGGAACACATGCAAAGTCACGGCAATCATGCCGCCGAGCATCACGAACTCTCCCTGGGCGAAATTGATTATCCCCGTGGTGTTGTAGATGATGTTGAATCCAATGCCGACGATGGCGTAAATCGTCCCGTAGGTGAGGCCGGCGACGAGGTATTGAAAGAATAATTCTAAAAACATTCCACTCTCAATCTTAAAGAGGCAGAACAGCAAAAGCTATGCTAAGCGAAGGCGCGAAGGACGTAAAGAGAGTCTTTGAGACTGACATAAATAATCCCCCACACTCTTTGCGCCTTTGCCGCAATCTCAATAGTTTTAAACAAAACCCCTATTTCTCCAGTAACACAAACCTGCCATCCTTTACCGTCAGCATGGCGAAGGCGTCGATATCGAGGCCGTTGTGGTCCGTCGGAGAAAAATTGAATATGCCGGCCGTACCGATAAAATTTTTCATGTGTTCGATGGCGTTCCGGACCTTTTCACGGTCGTAGCCGGCCTCCCTCATAGCTCGGGCGAGGATCATAAGGGCGTCATGCGCATGGCCGCCGAAGGTGCTGACATCCTCATGGTACTTTGCCTCATAGGATTTCTTGTAGGCCATGATGACCGGCTTCTGCGGATTTTTGTCGGGCAGCACGTCGGCAACGATGATCCGGCTCGCCGGAAAGATTACACCCTCGGCGGCAACGCCTGCGGCTTTCGCGTACTGGATGTTCGCGAAACCATGGCTCTGGAAGATCGGAACGGTCATGCCAATCTGGCGGGCGTTCTTGATCACGATTGCCTGGGCCGGCTCGATGGACCAGTTGACTATCGCCTGGACGCCTTTGGCCTTGAGCTTCGTCACCTCGGCCGTGAGGTCTGTCGCCGACTTGTCATAAACCTCGCTGATCAGGATCTGGATGCTGTGCTCCGGCGCGAGCTTCTCGATCTGTTCCTTGCCGGCCTTGCCGAATCCCGTGTTGCTCGACAGGACGCCGATCTTCGAGATATTCATCTTTTTCATCTGCTGGAATATCTTGATTACCGCATCGCTGTCTTTCGGGGCTACTTTGAAGACATACTTTGCAAGGGGGTTCACAATAACATCGGCGGCGGCGCAGGAGATGAGGATAGTCTTACCCTCTTCAGCGATGTTCTTGATCGCCATGGTCTCTCCGCTTGTGGACGGACCAATGATCGCGAAGACTTTCTCCTCTTCGATCAGCTGTTTTGCGAATGAAATAGCCTTCTCAGGGCTGCTGCCAGTATCCTTGATAAGGAGCTCTACATTTCTCCCGATGATGCCGCCTTTTGCATTGATGTCATTGACGAGCATCTCGAGGGTTCGCGCCTCCGGAGCGCCAAGATTCGATGCGGGGCCGGTCACGGACAGGATAGCGCCGAGCTTTATCGAGTCGGTAGCCAGTGCAGGTGTGGCAAACACGGCCATGGTGCATACTGCGACTGTTAGCAATCTCACAATTCTCATTTCAACGTTACTCCCTTGGAATGAAATATGCCCACCGTGCGTCGGGGAACGGAATTACAATCGCCGTACCTGCTCGTCGCTCAAGATCCTGACACCTGCCTTCCGAAGCGTGTCGATGGCGTTCTCGATCTCGTCGAACCTGAAGATCAGGACGGCGTTTCCCTCGCTCTTCTGGACAAAAGCATACATGTATTCGACGTTAATATTTTTTCCCTGGAGCGCGCTCAGGATCCCCGCAAGGCCACCAGGCCGGTCAGGTACTTCCACGGCGATGACCTCGTTCTGACCTACAGTAAAGCCGCTGTCCTTCAGAAGTTTTTTTGTTTTTTCAATATCATTGACAATGAGCCGCAGAATGCCGAAATCAGCGGTATCGGCCAGGGAGAGTGCCCTGATATTGATTCCGTTTCTGGCGAGGATATCGGTCACTTCGGCAAGACGTCCCGATTTGTTTTCGACGAATATAGAGATTTGCTCTACCTTCAAGAGTTTCTCCTTCCCTCATGCATATAAAAAGGCACGCGCTCATGCACTTTGCATTTTACTCAGGGGAAATGCTTAATAATATGTCGATTTCCGTGTCTTTGTCAAGGTAAAGCTGTTTAAAAAAGCAGCAAATTGACAGGGGAAAAAATTAGCAAATATTATAGAATTATTAATAAATTTATATAAATAAGGTTTGAATTTTCATTTTCATTTTTGCTACAATATTGAAGTTTTATATACCAATGTGTTCTTTTGTAACATCGTTGATTAATTTTTATTTCATAAAAGCGTTCTCGTTCGGGAAACGATCTAAATCTATATAAAAGGGGAGATCTATGAAGAAAAAGTTATTAATGAAAGCTTCACTGGCTTTAATGCTCTGCCTTCTGTTCGCTGTATCAGCCTATGCCGAGGTCACAACGACCTACGGCATCAACTTCCGTCTGCGGCAGGAGACATGGGACAATCTGTTCGACATCAATCGTATTGACGTGACTTCTAATTCACCGGTGTTTACAAGACCCGACGACAATTATTTCCGTTTGAAAACATCCCCATGGTTTAAAGCGGCCGTTGATGATCAATACGTCTTTTACACCAAGCTTACGAATGAAGCGCGATATTTTATGGAGACGAGCAGCCAGACGAGCCGTCCTGCGGGTTTGAACCCGGATGAAGTTGTCTTTGACAACCTGTATGCCAGCGCCAAGAATATCGCCGGTTCTCCGGTTGACCTGACCATCGGCAGACAGGATCTCCTAACCTACGGGGAGGGCTTCCTGATCATGGATGGCACACCGGTGGATGGTTCGAGGACCTATTATTTCAATGCCGCTAAAGGGGTCGTGAAGTTTGGCGATAAGACAAGTGTTGACCTCATCTGGATAACTGATCAATTTAACGACCGCGCACTCCCATCGCTTTATGATGATGAATGGAAAAGACAGTTGAATACGACCGATGAGCAGGGTGCAGTAGTATACGGCAGGACAAAAATTGGAGAAACCCTGAACTTAGAACCCTACTATATATTTAAGAGGGAGCAGACTACTCCGCTGCCTTATGGCGGAAGGGGAGCTCTGAAGCTGAACACTGTCGGCGCACGGGCTGTGTACGGCTTCGGCACGGGATGGAATCTGCGAGGTGAATTTGCCCATCAGTTTGGAAGCTATGAAAACGGGGATGACCGCACCGGTGACGGCGGTTATGCATATATCTCGAGAAAGTATGAAGAAGTGACCCTGAAGCCGTATTTCGAGCTCGGAGGGGCCTACCTGTCAGGTGATGATCCGAAAACGACCAACAAGGTTGAGGCATGGGACCCCCTGTTCTCGCGCTGGCCATGGATGAGCGAGCTTTACGTCTTATCTTATGGAACGGAGACGGGGATCGTCGGCTACTGGACAAACCTCCAACTCTACAGGGCAAGTTTCAGACTTTCGCTGGACCCCGAAACAGGGCTTGATCTTTCCTATAATTATCTGCGCGCGAATGAAAACTCCCATGTATCAACAGCACCGCCCATTTACTCTGCGGATGGCAAAGACCGGGGGAGTCTCATCCAGGCAAAGCTAAGCCATACGTTCTCCAAAACCGTTGACGGATATTTTCTCCTTGAGGACTTTGTGCCCGGCAATTACTACGTACCCACGAATAGGGACAACGCAATGTTTGTCCGCTGGGAGCTCCAGTGGAAGATATAAGCTAAGTAGCGTACTAGGACGCATTGCCTCTGGTGTGTCCTCATCACTGAACAAGCAACTGCCCTTCATCAAATATGATGGAGGGCGGTTCTATTTTTCGAGTTCCTTTCCCTCAAGTGCAAATATTCGCACAGTACCCTTGTATTTTCGCCTGTTCTATACTAAGATTTTCATAAGAATGGCATACCGTCAGGCCGGCATTTTTTATCGATAAACGAACAGCTGGAGGGACCGAATGCACGCGAGTGGAAACATATCACGGAATACCATAGCAATGGTCATGGCCGGTGGCAAGGGAGAACGGCTCAGTCCGATTACCATTGGGAGACCGAAGCCCGCCGTTCCCTTCGGCGGGAAATACAAGATCGTCGATTTCGTGCTGAGCAATATGTTAAACTCAGGCATCAGGAAGGTCTATATCCTTACCCAATACCAGGCTTATTCGCTCAACAAACACATCAAGGAATCGTGGGGGAAGTGGGTCGGGCTCGGCGAGTTTTACGATGCTATATCTCCGGAAACGACGAATGTCGGCGAGCAGTGGTACAAGGGCACTGCCGATGCTATCTATCAGAACCTGAGGTTCATCGAGTCGTCGGGTGCAGAATATGTGGTTATCTTCGGCGGCGATCATATTTATAAGATGGACATCTCGCAGATGGTGGCATACCACCGCATGGACAAAGCCGATATAACCATTGCGGCACTCGAGGTCTCTCCCGCGGAGGCGTCGCGGTTTGGCGTCCTGCATGTTGATGAGGATCTGCGGGTCACCTCATTTCAGGAAAAGCCGAAACAGCCGCCGCAGGTCCCGGGGCGGGGGACCTGTTTTGCATCGATGGGGAATTACGTCTTTTCCACGGCAAAGCTTATTGATGTCCTCAAGCAAGGCAAGCGCAAATATGATGACCTCGATTTCGGGAAGCATGTCATCCCGATGATGCTCGAAGAGGGGAAGCGAGTCTTTGCCTACAGTTTCTTCGACAACTATGTCCCTGGGATGGAGCCCAACGAAAGGGGTTACTGGAAGGACGTCGGGACCATTGACTCGTACTACGAAGCGAACATGGACCTCATCAGCGTGAGCCCCCAGTTGAACCTGTACAACTATAGCTGGCCAATCCTGACCAATCAGGGGAACCTCCCGCCGGCAAAGACCGTATTTGATGCTGACGGTCGCCGCGGACAGAACCTCGACTCGCTTGTCTGCGGTGGCTGCATTACCAGCGGGGGCACTGTCCGGCGGTCGATCCTTGGGCCTTCCTGCAGGGTTAATAGCTACGCACTGGTCGAAGATTCGATCCTTTTTGAGAATGTGCAAATCGGAAGGGGTGCAAAGCTCAAAAAAACAATCGTCGATGAGAATATCACCATCCCGGAAGGGATGGAGATCGGATTTGACCATGAGAATGACCGGCTGCGAGGATGCATAGTCACCGAGTCGGGGATCGTGGTGGTGACGAAATAAGACACGGCATCCACCTCCGGCCGCGATCTCCGTTCACCGTACTAAGAACATAAGACCCCGCGATCATTGAAGCGCCTCCCTGCGCACCAACCCGTAAAAAATCCCCTGTAACGTGACCGACTGTTTCTGGGTGCCTTACATGTCACACAAGTAACATTCCATTGACATCATTCTGCTGGTTGTGATATTCATAGAATGCTTCCTGATTTCTGCAAGGAATGATGGGGAACCGATGACCTCTTTGATTTTTCAGAATACCATAACCCTTCCGCTCCCGTCCGACGATGACCGGCGCGCCCATGACCAGCGCATCAGGGATACGCTGGGGCTCGCTCCACTAACAATTCCTCTAGGGGTCCTGAGAAAAAGATATTCTCTTCTTACCGAGAACAGGACCCTGCCCTGCATCATCGGACGGACCGAGAACGGGTACAGGCTGATCGATATCGGCAGTAAGCGGTCCTTTTCCATCGCCCTTGACCTCGGTACGACGAACCTTGTCGCCCAGCTCTATGATAATACAGCGAAGAAAAACATACTGACGAGGAGCCTCGAGAACCCCCAGATAGCGTACGGAAGCGACATCATCACGCGAATGCAGCACGCGATATCAGGCCGTGCAGAAGAGGTCTATCGTGCGCTCATTGACGGTATTAACAACATGATCTCGGGGATTTGCAGCTCAGCCGGAATAGATGCACATGACATTCACGCCATGACCGTGGCGGGAAATACGGTCATGAGCCACTTCTTTCTCGGCCTAGATATCAGCACGATCCCTTTGGACCCCTTTGTCCCGGTTGTCCGGACGCCTGGCTTTCTCCGGGCCTCGGAGCTGTCCCTCTCCATCAATCCGGAAGCGATACTGTATGTGTTCCCGAACGCGGGCAGCTACGTGGGCGGTGACATCACTGCAGGGATCCTCGCCTCGGGCATGTTTCAGTCCGACAAGCTTTCCATTCTGATCGATGTAGGTACGAACGCCGAGATTGTGATCGGGAACAGGGAATGGATGATCGTGGGTGCCGGAGCCGCTGGTCCGGCGCTCGAAGAGGGGATATCGCGGATTGGGAAACGGGCGCAGAAGGGGATCATCTACGATATAAAGATCCGCGGTGACAGCATCGAGTGCAAGACCTTTGATAATGCCGTGCCCGAGGGCATCTGCGGCTCCGGCATGGTAAGCCTCCTGTATGAGCTCTATAACGCGGGAATCATCGACAAGAGCGGCACGCTGAATCCCGCAGGAAAGCAGGTGACGAGCATCGAGGGAGAACCGGCATTCGCCATTGCCTGCACATGCGAGGACTTTCTATATATCAGGCAGAGTGAGATCCACACCTTTATGAAATCCAAGGCCGCCATGTTCACCCTGCTTCTTGTGCTAACGCGGTCCGTCGGCATCTCGTTCAAGGATATCGCGAGCGTGTATGTCTCCGGCGCGCTCGGCACGGGTATCGATGTTGTGAAGGCGGTCGGCATAGGCATGCTCCCGTCATGGTCCCCGGAGATCGTTAAGCCCCTCGGCAACTCGTCGCTGGAAGGCGCACGAATGCTGCTTATGAACGGCAGCCTTGTGAGCACGGTGAACGAGATCGCAGCTAGGATCACCTACAAACACATGCACGATGATCCCGAGTTTATGAAGGAGTATCTGGGCGCCGTTTTCATACCCCATACCAATCCCGAACTGCTTCAGGCGGAATGATCAGAAGCGACTGCAGGGAGAGATCGTCATTAAGGATGCAGGCAGACCGTTTACGGCATCCCCGCAGCGTGCGCTGCGGGGCCACATCCTGACGGTTACTCGACGGTAACGCTTTTCGCAAGATTTCTCGGCTGGTCGACATCACAATTCCTCTGGACGCCGACATGGTACGCGAGGAGCTGGAGGGGAATGACATTCACAAAGGGCGTTAACAGCGGATGTGTTGGTGGAACTTCGATGATGTCGTCCGCCTTGCCTTTTAGTGCTTCGGGAGTATCAGTTATCGCTATTACCCGACCGCCACGAGCCTTAACCTCTTCGATATTGGAGAACACCTTTTCAAAAAGGTCGTTCGAGGGGGCCATGACAACGACCGGCAGCCCCTTTTCGATAAGGGCGATCGGACCATGTTTCATTTCTCCGGCCGGATACCCCTCTGCGTGAATGTATGATATCTCCTTCAGCTTTAAGGCACCTTCGAGGGCGATGGGATAGTTGATGCCCCGAGCGAGATAGAGAAAGTCCTTCGCATGCGTAACCGTCGTGGCAAGCGCTTTGATCTCGGCATCCTTATTCAGGGTCTTTTCTATCAGGCCGGGGATCTCGGAAAGCTGCGATTTCATGGTATCCATTTCTTCCTGGGTCAGACAGCGTCGTCCGAATCCCATACCGATGGCGAGGAGGCATAGCGCCGCCAACTGCGACGTAAAGGTCTTGGTGGATGCTACACCTATCTCCGGACCGGAGCGGGTGTACAGGACCGAATCAGCCTCCCTCGTTGATGTGCTTCCCACGACATTGCAGATGGTGAGGGTCCGTGCGCCCATTCGCCTCGCTTCACGCTGAGCCGCAAGGGTATCGGCCGTTTCGCCTGACTGCGTAATGACCACAAAGAGCGTGCCGTGCTCAACGATCGGGTTCCGGTAACGGAACTCCGAAGCGATCTCAACGCTAACGGGGACCCTCGCAATGCTCTCGATCATGTACTTGCCTATCAGGGCTGCATGGTAAGACGTGCCGCAAGAAACGATGTACAACTTCCGTACATCTGCTCTCCTCTGCGTATAAATGCCAAGGTCCATAATGAAATTCAAGGGATCATTTATTCGCTCACCAATAGTATTTCTGATAGCTCGTGGCTGCTCATAGATCTCCTTATGCATGAAGTGGTCATAACCGTCCTTCTCGGCCATGGAAGGGGTCCAGGCGATTTCGACCGCTTTATCCCTGCATGAAATGACCTCATTTGATTCAACATGACGCAGGTCAACGTCGTCCCGCGTCAGAGTACATATCTGTCCATCTTCCATGAATATGAACTTCCGCGTGTAGGGGAGGATCGCGGGAATATCCGACGCGAAGTAAAATGCCTCACTGCCGATCCCGAGAACGAGCGGGCTTCCTTTCCTGACGGCAAAGAGAGTGTCCGGGCAGGTTTCGCTTATGATACCCAGGGCATAGGTTCCCCGTAACTGTGCAATGGCGGCCCGGATCGCGTCGGTGATAACAAGACCCTGACGAAGATATTTTGATATCAGCTGCGGCACGACCTCGGTATCGGTTTCGGAGAGAAACCGGTGGCCTTCGCTTTCCAGGTGTGATCTAAGCTCTCGATAATTCTCGATTATCCCGTTGTGAACTACGGCAATACCCTCTACCCGGTGCGGATGCGCGTTCACGGAAGATGGTGCACCATGCGTGGCCCACCGTGTATGCCCAAGCCCTACCCGTATAGCTGGCGAAGGGTCGGGGAGGATGCTTTGAAGATCCCTGAGCTTGCCCTTCGTCTTATATATTTCTAAACCTTTCCCGTTCTGGAATGCCACTCCCGCCGAGTCATATCCTCGGTATTCAAGCCTCCTCAGTCCGTCCACGAGCATCTGGAGAGATCCTTTTTTACCAATATATCCAACGATGCCGCACATAGTACACACCCTCCACATTATCAATTAAACTGTTAACAATGAATTCCTTAAATAATCCTGACAATTAAAGGATGTTCCTTTTGCATTCATGACACTGCCTAGACTACCCCGAATTCACCGCTGAAAAGCTATAGTTAATTGATAGAGCAAATCTGTCAGCGTGCAACTGAGCAGAGATACGTATAATTATGAATAGTGAAGAAACTACTAATTTTAAAATCCAGGGACTAGGTATTCCCGGAAACGCTGTAGAACTCTTTTTTGCTCGAATATTTTCGGTGCTGAGGGCGTTGCTAGTGCTATAACGTCTCCGGTGCCGAAAGTCCTGTCGTTCTTATGCGCCAGGGCTGCTAGTTCTTTTCCGGGTGATAACATGATATCCGGCGTGAATGGTTGAACGTCTTGTGCCCTGGTGCGGGGCGCATCCGGCGTACCTTTGATTTCACCGGTCCTGGCCGGCGGCCCCGCAATAATAATCGTTGGAGCAATTATTGATGGTGCTCCTGATGTGACGGCGCTTGCTTGGCCTGACGTCGTTGTTCCGGCGAGGGCTCCTGGCCTTGAGAAGAATTCGAGGCCGTCACTGATGAATCGGGCGGATTGTTACCCGGGTCAGCACCGGCAAGGGATCCCCCTTGATATTTGCAAGTCTGGCACTGAGTGAAATGATTTTGCCAGGGGAGGACCCCGTGCATTCAAATTCCAGCGTCGCGATCAGTCCGCTGCCTTTCACCGGCGTGAGGCGGACAATAGCCATACGCACGGTTCCGGGCACATTCGGGTTTGTCGCCGTCATGGCCCCGGCAATGAGCGGCCCCTCA
>Ga0335081_10017106_pt1 | contig 11748 bp, 14 predicted proteins | sample Lox_Sample_35_FD_206713 | JGI IMG/M metagenome (GOLD analysis project Ga0335081, IMG submission 206713) | Soil microbial communities from Loxahatchee National Wildlife Refuge, Florida, United States - Lox_Sample_3.5 | ecosystem: Environmental > Terrestrial > Soil > Wetlands | place: USA... | reverse complement strand
GAGAAAAAGAATTGTGGAGCCTGTTGCGACAGGCATCCGGTCGATCGACACGTTGCTCACGTGCGGTAAAGGACAACGAATCGGTATCTTTGCAGGAAGCGGTGTTGGCAAGAGCGTTATGCTTGGCATGATCGCTAGGAAGACAAGTGCCGATGTCAATGTGATCTGTCTCGTGGGAGAGCGTGGACGCGAAGTGGGGGAGTTCATTGATCGTGAGCTTGGAGAGGAGGGGCTGAAACGTTCCGTCGTCCTCGTGGCGACGAGCGACCAGGCTGCTTTGATCAGGATCAAAGCCGTCTTCATGGCAACGACGATAGCGGAATATTTCAGAGACCAGGGACTCGACGTCATGCTTCTCATGGATTCCGTCACGCGCTTTGCCATGGCTCAGCGTGAGGTTGGCCTGGCCATCGGCGAACCCCCGACGACGAAGGGCTATACACCTTCGGTCTTCGCTCTGCTCCCCAAGGTTCTGGAGCGGGCTGGAAATTCCAACAAAGGAAGCATCACGGGTCTTTACACGGTGCTTGTGGAAGGGGACGACATGAACGAGCCGGTCGCAGATGCGGTGCGGTCAATCCTTGATGGACACATTGTCCTGTCGCGCCGGCTTGCATCGGCAGGGCACTACCCTGCGGTCGATGTTCTGGAGAGCATCAGCAGAGTCATGCCGGCCGTGACGAAAGAAGACCATCGTCGCGCAGTCCATAAAGTCCTCGATATGATGGCCACCTATCGGGAAGCGGAGGATCTTATTAATATCGGTGCGTATGTGAAGGGGAGTAATCCAAGAATTGACCAGGCTGTTTCCCGGATCGGATCAATCAGATCATTTCTCCGGCAACAGTCTGATGAACAGGTGGAGTTTGGACAGAGTATCAAACAGCTTCTAACACTGGTCGAATAAGGTGCAGAGAATGTTCGAAGGCAATGGGAACAGTGATGTTATGAAAGCCTCGCATAAGTCGAGATATCGGACGGTCCTCAAAGTGAAAAAGATTCAGGAGCGCAAAGCGCAGGGAGAGTTGCGCCAGTTGCAGGCGGTCCACACGAAGGAAGTTGAGGTTCTCAACGATATCAGAGATGAACGCCAGTACGCCCTATCCGATGCAGTCAGAGCGATGAAGGTGAAAGCGACGGAAGCGCAGACCAGCCGGGCGTTCATTTTGAAACTATCGCGACAAATGAAAGAACAGGAAAAAAAGGTGGAAGCGGTCGAATCACAGGAAACAGAAAAACGAACTGAACTGGTGGAGCGAACCAAGTCGAAGAAAATGGTGGAACAACTGGACGAAAAACTCCAAGCCGAGGAGGAAAAAGAAATAGAGAGGAAGGAACAAAGGCTGATGGATGTGTTGGCACAGAGGATCCGATCGGTTAAGTCGTGAAAACAATTGTCGTCATAATCGCTGGATCATTGATTTCGTTTCTCGCGCTCCTCCTGATTGGGCTCGCAGTCCTCAAGACGAAACCGGAACTCTTCGGTATAGCGCCGGAGTCTGCCAAGCCGGCAAAATCCGTGGCTTCAGACACTATGGCACAGGGAACTCCGGCGGTGGTCAAGCAGGACAATCCTCAGTCTCAGGCTCCAGTGGTTCCACAAGCGAAACACACCAGCGACACCTTGTTGGTTGCCAGACTGCAGGAACATGCGGATAGCCTCGAGCAACAGGTTGATTCGCTCAAACAGTCTTTGAAGACATCGAAACAGGAGGCCAAGCCGGTCGAACCGCGCGATTGGACGTCGACAGCAAAGCTTCTTGCCTCGATGAACGCAGATGATGCCGGCAAAATCCTGAAACAAATGAGTGATAGCGATTTGAGACAGATTCTGAACAAGATGCAAAAACGACAAGCGGGAAAAATTCTCGCTGTCCTGGACCCAGGTCGTGTAGCACGCATACTAAGGTAATCTATGACAAATATCATTCCTCTGAACATTCCCACACCCAAAGGACGAACCGCTGCGACCAAAAAAGGGAACGCGGAGTCCGAGAAGTCCGGAAAAGAACAAAACGGCGATGTGAGCAACCTGCCGGGACTACTCTTCAATCCGTTGCTTGCACAGATGCTCGCGCAACAGATTCCTCTTTCACCGAATGGTGCTGCCACGTCGACTCTTTCGTCCGGTACACCGGGTGCATTGCCCAATGGAGAGGATGGCGGCAAAGCAAACGGACAGACGAACCCATTTGGCACTCCGATCATGCTCCCAAGCGTTGCGACAACGACAATGCTGCTTGATTCCCAGGCGGTGGCCGGTAGGACCCCACAGGGCCCCCACGCCGACGATACAGCGGTCGTTCAGAATGAAGGACAGAAACAAGGTGGAACGATAACGTTGGAACCCTCGATCGCCGCTGCGATGGGGGCAGGGATTCACGATCTCGATACTGCACCTGCGAATCGCACGATCCAAGCTCTCCAGGTTGTCAAGGCCACTGATACCGCCGCTTTGGAAATGACAACCATTGAGGGCACCAAGGCAGAGAAGAGCGCAAACACGCAAGGGAAATCAGTCGACGTCAAGATGAAGGCAAACGTGAATCTCCAGAACGCGGATCACATTGTCCAGGCCGCCTTGTCGGAGAAGACAGGGAACGGACTTGCCTCTGGCGAACAAAGAATCAATACGGATGTAAACGCCGTGAAGCTGCTGGATAGTAATGCGTCTGCTCAAAGCAAGAAAGTGGCGCCGGTGGAAGATCCTGCTTCCTCTGCCGCACAGAAAGCGGTTGTTCAGGTGAGCGGGCAGTCTTTCGCTGAGTCAAGATCGAACCAGAGCAACGAGGGGAATCAGACAAAGGACGGCCAGGGACAAGATCATTTGCAGCGACAAACGACTGTATCGAAGCCGGGGCAATCCGGGTCTCCGGCCATGAAAGATCTTGTTGATGCCCTGAAACAACAGAGCCTCGTCGTCGACACGAAGGCAGATGTGAGTCAGGCGACAGGATCGAGCCAGGCCGTGAGTCCCCGGGTGTCTTTGGCGGATCTTGTTGCCAGCATCCACGAGCAGATCGCCAACAGCATTTCGCTGAAATTACCCAACCACGTTTCTGAAATGCGCGTCGCTCTGAAGCCGGAGTCGCTCGGCGAGGTTGTCGTCAACGTCAGGATGGAAGATAATACCATGGTTGCGCGCATCGACGTCAGCCATCAAAATGTGAAGGCGATGCTTGACGCAAACATTGCACAACTGCACGAAGTGCTCGTCAACAAAGGCATCCGGGTGGATCGCATCGATGTCCTCGATGCCTCGAATGCTTCGATGAGAGATTCGAACAGCAACCCCCGCGGGAAGCCAAAAGGCTCCTCAAAGAACAAGCCAAACGATTCCGTTGAAACGCTTGAGCCCATGCGTCAGCTCGGTTACAACACACTGGAGTATCTTATTTAGGAAAGGGACCACCCATGCAAGCAGTTCAATCAACAACCACGTCGCAAGCAATGGCATCAACGACGCCGATCGCACAAAAGACACTCGGCGAGGATGATTTCTTGAATCTGCTGATGACGCAGATGGAAAATCAGGATCCTTTGAATCCGATGAGTGGCTCGGACTACGCGGCCCAGCTTGCCCAATTCAGCTCGCTGGATCAGTTGACGCAGATTAACGGCAGCCTGAATCAAAGCATCAACGCAAGCTCCGTGCTTTCTTCATCGATCAATAACGCGCTTGCAGCGACCTTCATCGGCAAGAATGTCCGGGCGACCGCGAGCTCGATCCAGTACACTGGAACAGGTTCCGTGAGCCTGGGTTATAATCTGCCGACCTCGGCGGGGAGTGCTACCGTTACGATATACGACGGCTCCGGAAATGTTGTAAAGACGATTCAGGGCTCAACGGATCAGGGTGATAATTCGATCACGTGGGATGGCACGAATGACAACGGTCAATCGGTCGGCTCCGGCACGTATACGTTCCAGGTATCGGCAAAGGACAGTACCGGCACAGCGATCAATGCTACCTCCTACATCTCCGGCACGGTTACCGGTGTTCGGTACACCTCCAACGGAACCGTTTTTGTCGTCGACGGCGAGGAGATTCCGCTTTCGGACATACTCGAAATTATGGAATAAGAACGTATGTCTTCCACAACCATCAATGGTGTAAGCGTTCCGTTCCTTCCCGTCGGCGGGGCCGACGGTCTGAAGGAACGGGCGCCATTCGGAATTCCGGACGAGGGGTCGTTCAAGAACGTCCTCGATGCGGAACTCGGTGAGCTGAAATTTTCGAAGCACGCCCAGGAACGCCTTGAATCACGAAACATCCAGCTCGATGATCAGGACAAATCGCAGCTTGCGCACGCGGTCTCGCTTGCCGAGGGGAAAGGCTCGCAAGACTCCCTGGTATTTCTGCGCGATATGGCGTTTATCATCAATGTCAAGAACAGGACGGTCGTTACCGCCATTGACCAGGAGCATATGAAACAAAATGTGTTCACAAACATCGACAGCGCAATTGTAGCATCGTAAATAACCGGGCTGGCCCTTTCGATTCGCACTTCGTGAAGAAAAAGGAAGCCCCTCCGCCAGGTTGAATGACCGAGATCTGGCGTTGTTCACACATCAACACATAGGAGGGCCCTACCATGGGTTTTCTTCGTTCACTTTCCGCGGGCGTTACGGGTCTGCGAAACAATACCACAATGATGGACACCATCGGTAACAATGTTGCCAACATCAACACCATAGGGTTCAAGAGCAGCCGCGTGCTTTTCGGTGCATTGTTCTCCCAGACACTTCGGGGAGCGACAGGACCGACGAACACGAGCGGCGGCGTTGACCCGATGCAAATAGGACTTGGCAGCTCGGTGGAAACGATCGAAAACAACTTTTCACAAGGTTCTATCGAATCGACGGGCAACGACTCTGACCTTGCGATTCAGGGAACAGGTTTTTTTGTTGTGAAGAGTGGTGGAAAAAATCTCTACACACGCGTGGGTTCGTTCGAGCGTGATGCAAACGGAAACCTCGTCATGTCCGGTATTGGCGCGGTCCTCCAGGGGACCGTCGCAAACGCGCAAGGAGTGATACCTCCGGGAGCCTCACTGCAGGATATCAATATCGATGTCAGCAGGACCTCGGCACCCAAAGCAACCGACACCGTGAAGATGTCGGGAAATCTTGATGCATCGGCAGCGACGTACGTGCCCGCTTCCGCGGGTCCGCCGCCGGTTGCAGAATCGGGCGGCAAAGCGATGTCCGCGCTGACGGTCTTCGATTCACTCGGAGACAAACATACCCTGACCGTTACCCTGACGAAAGACGCCCCGGTGAACACGTGGGACTACGCAGTCACCGATGAGAACAATGCTACTGTGGGTACCGGCACCCTGACATTTAATTCGGACGGGACTGTCGCGACCGGGTCACCAGGCGTCATCCCGGCGATCACTCTCACCAATGGCGCCGATCCGCTCAACATCACGGTCGATTTCGCCAATGTCACCCAGGACCAGGGGGATGCGACCCTTGCGCCCCAAAACATCAACGGGTACGGGATCGGTACGATGAGCGGATGGTCGGTGGATCAAAATGGGTTCATTACGGCCAGCTTCACCAACGGTCAATTGTTGAAACTTGGTCAGGTCATGCTCGCTGAGTTCAACAACCCCGGCGGACTGGCGAGCAGCGGCAATGGGCTCTACGATATCTCGCCGAATTCGGGCATTGCTTCGATTTCCGCACCGGGCGGAAACTCGCGTTCTCAAATTGTCCCAGATTCATTGGAACAATCAAATGTGGACTTGTCTCAGGAATTCACCCAAATGATCATCGCCCAGCGAGGCTTTGAAGCCAACGCAAAGGTGATCACCACAAGCGATACGATTTTGGATGATCTTGTCAATCTGAAACGCTAACGGTTCATCATCCGGGGTTGCGTGCACGGCAACCCCGGCCGTCGGCGGGCAAGACAAGGGCCGCACGGTGCGCGGGAGCGCGCTGTTGTTGAGATTTGTGGTCGCTTCACTCTTAATTCAAGGAATCTTGAAGCATGATTGAACTCACGAGACTTCACAACCAGAAAATTGTCGTCAACGGCGATCTTATTGAATTCGTTGAGGCAACGCCCGACACGCTTGTCAGCACGACCTCCGGAAAGAAGCTGCTTGTCAAGGAATCGGTTGACGAAGTGGTGGAGAAGTACATCCAGTACAAACGGAGGGTCGTAGGCCTGAAAAAAAAACGCTGAACGGCATCCAGAAAGGTACCTACATCTGACTAATATTAGCCAACACATCTGTAGTAGTTCCGCGCTTTCGTCCCCCTTTCTGTCCAATCTTCGATGTTTTGAACGATTCTTTCCTCCATTGAATTGCGCGTAGATGGCACGGGCTTTGCCAAAGTTGCTCTTGTAAACTGGAGAGCATGCATGGCAAAAGACATCGGTTCCCCCGATCCAAAGGCGCAACAAACAACACCAGCTCCGCAACCAGCACCCCAACAGGGTTTTACACTCAAGAAAATTCTGATGATTGGAGTCCCGGTACTCGTCGTCCAGATCGGATTGGTGTATCTGCTGATATCGAATTTCTTCGCGCCGCGGGTTGCGGCAGGGCAACAGGGTGTCGCGACAGAAAGCAAGACGGATAACAAAGTTGCGGAGGACCAAACCACGCAGATTGTGGTCGTAAAAGATGTCATCGTCAATCCTGCCGGAACAAATGGAACGAGATTCCTGGTCACAACCGTCGGGTTGGAAGTTCCCACGGTGGCGGCAAAAAAAGAGCTTGAGGAAAAAGAAATTCAGACCCGGGATGTGTTGATCACAATTCTCTCCGGCAAGACCCTCAACGAACTCGTGACCACGGAGGACAAAGACAGCCTTCGTGCGGAAATAGAGCGCCGGGTGAACGCTATTCTGATATCCGGCAAATTGAAGAACGTGTACCTCAGCAAGTTCATCATTCAGTAACCTATTCATCCATGCCAGAAATTCTTTCTCAACAGGAAATCGACAGTCTCCTTGCGGGGATATCCGTCGGCACCGTTGAACCGACTGCAACCGAGGAAAAGGAGAAGAAAGCCGCTCGTGATGTTATCACGTTCGATTTCCGCCTGCCCCACAGGTTGTCAAAAAATCAACTGCGCACCCTGCAGGCGGTTCACGAGAGCTTTGCGGAGACGTTCGGATCGTATTTGATTTCCAGGCTGCAATCAACCATCACGCTCAATGTGACTTCGGTGGATCAGGTTTTTTATTCGGAGTATGTGCTCTCCATTGGAAATCCGAGCTGCCTCTATTTGTTCCGCATCGTTGAATCCGATGCACTTGCTGTCATCGAGCTCAGTCCGCAACTGGTCCTTGCAATTGTTTCGCGATTGCTTGGAGGTTCTCTGGAGGGAAGCCGGGATCCACGGCTCCTGACGCAGATTGAACAGAGCATTATCAAGGGAATTGTCAACCGGGCATTCGCAGATCTTCAGAAGGCTTGGAAGACGGTGGGCTCGCTCACCTTCCAGTTCGACCGTTACGAATCGGAAGGAGACTTTGCACAGATCGCTCCGATGAGCGAAATCGTCCTGCTGGTCTCCTTTGAACTCACGATGGGCGATCAGAAATACCTGATGAACATTTGTTTTCCGACCTTCGCGCTGGATGAGTTACTCTCGAAGCTGAACGTGCAATCGCTCAAGAGCGTGGCAACCAGCGAGCGGGGAGAAAAATGGTCTCAGGCGCTTCTCAAGGACATTTCAACGACGACGATTCCCGCACGCGGTGTGCTCGGTGGGACGACAATCACCCTCCATGAACTCCTTGACCTTGAACCAGGGGATGTTCTACGGACGAATATACCGATTTCCGGAGAAGTCTATGTGGAGATTGGTGGGAAACCGTGGCTGTGGGGCAAGCCGGGCATTTCGAACGGCAAGCTGGCGGTCAAGGTACAACATACGACAGGCGATAACAAAAAAGAACCGTAACTCTTTCAAAACGGGAACAACAGTATGGAAGCAGACAATACCGAAGTCAAGGCCGAAGAGGCGATATTGAAATCTTCTGCAGATGACGCCAGCCAAAATGCGGCCGCGACGGCGCCGGTGGCACCGGTTGCGGAGGCGAAAACGGCACAATTTCAGAGAGTAGATGCAACGCCGTTGAGCGGACCCAAGGAGCGGAAGCTCGACATGCTCATGGATCTTTCTCTTCAGATTTCGATCGAGCTGGGACGAACGACCATGCTCATCAAGGACATCCTCGATCTGCAAAGAGGTTCGGTCGTGGAATTCGAAAAACTGGCAAGTGAACCCGTCGACATCCTTATCAACGGAAAGAAGATGGCGGAAGGAGAAGTGGTGGTGATCGAGAAGCACTTTGGAATTCGCATCACGAGCCTTGTCGATGCCTCGGAACGAATAAAGAATCTGGGGAAATAGCCCATGGAATTTGCATTGCTGAAGACCATTGTCTCCCTCGTGGCGGTGCTTGGCTTGATGGTACTCGTGGTGGCCGGGTTGAGGAAATTCCTCAACATCGGGACTTCGCGCGGGACCAACGTTGTGGACATCGACATTCTGGGACAGAAGTCGATACACCCAAAGCGTGCCCTGTATGTCGTGAGAGTATTGAACAAGGTTCTCGTTCTCAGTTCGACCGAACACGGTGTAAACTCCCTCGGCGAGATTGACGATGAATCGGTCATCAACACGCTGGACCTTCGACAGGCGGCATTACGTGAACAGAGGTCCTTGGGCTATGCCGGGTTGAAAAGGAAACTGAGCCGCGCTCAATCGCTGGGAGAATTCTTCCATAAACCGTTCAATGTCGTTCTGTGGAGAGCCGTGAAGTCGGGAACACGCCCTCCTGTTGCCCAGAGTTCTGAATTGCACATTTAATCCCTGTGGCCGATCCCTGGCTGCAACCTTTCTGAACGTATGATGACTACCAAAAGACTGTTCGCAGCACTTGTTCTTGCGTTGTTTGCTGCCGGTGCGATGTTCGCGCAGCAGAAGATGCTTCCAATGCCCAAGATCGCCCTCGAGGTCGGGAAAGCCACCAAACCGGAAGATGTGTCCGTCACGCTCCAAATTCTCCTCCTCATGACGATTCTCTCGTTGGCGCCGGCACTGCTTATTCTGACGACCGCATTTACACGAATTGTCGTGGTGCTTCATTTCCTGAAGCAAGCCTTGGGGACGCCCCAGATGCCGCCTCCCCAGGTTCTTGTAGGCCTTGCGATGTTTCTCACGTTCTTCGTTATGTCTCCCGTCTGGAACAAGGTCAACAACGAGGCGCTTCAACCGTACCTGAACAACAAAATGTCGATGACGCAAGCCTATGACAAAGGTATCGTTCCGCTCAGAGATTTCATGGCAAAGCAAACACGGGAAGAGGATCTTGCACTCTTCGTTAAGATGGCAAACATGGAGAAACCGAAGACGATGGACGACGTTCCGACCTACGTGCTGATTCCTGCATTTGCCATCAGCGAGTTGCGTATCGGATTCCAAATCGGTCTTCTCTTGTTTGTGCCGTTCGTGATTATCGATCTGGTTGTTGCAAGCATCCTCATGTCGATGGGTATGATGATGCTTCCACCCACCATGATATCCCTTCCGTTCAAGATTCTGCTGTTCGTCCTGGTGGATGGATGGCACCTGATTGTCGGGTCAGTCATATCAAGTTTCCACTACTAGCGGAGGGAAAGACCGTATGAATGCGGATTTTATCGTTCACTTGTTCCGTGAAGCGTTTTACACTGCAATGCTGGTATCGGCACCCACCCTGTTGGTTTCGCTGATTGTAGGGCTTGTCATCTCCGTGTTTCAGGCAGCGACCTCGATTCAGGAAGCGACCCTGACGTTTGTTCCCAAGATGATCATCATGGCAATCGTCATCGTGCTTACGCTGCCGTGGATCCTCGACGTGCTGATTTCATTCACAGTCAATCTCTTCGGTCAGATTCCGATGGTCGCGCGGTGAGTCTTGGAAATTTACGTATCACACTTCGTCGTCTTTATTCTGATTTTCCTTCGCACGACTTCACTGATCGTGACCGCCCCCATTTTTGGCAACCAGGCAGTTCCCGTTCAATTTAAGGCCGCGCTTGGCCTTTTTCTTTCGCTCGTTCTGCTTCCCTTGCAACTGTCTTCAGCACCGGTTGTCGATACGAAACTCCTCGGCCTTGCAGTGCTTGCAGTGCAGGAAGTCATCGTAGGAGCAATGATTGGATTTGCGACAGGTCTGGTTTTCGAAGGGATCCGGTTTGCAGGAGACATCATAGGTTTTGGCATGGGATTCACGCTGGCGGAGACGTTCGACCCGGAGACAAATGCCAGCACTGCCGTGGTTGGAGAAATGATGTACACGCTCGTGGCAATGTATTTCATCCTGCTCAACGGACACCACTTCATTCTTGAATCGCTGCAACTGAGTTATGCATCGGTACCCTTTGGCCATTTATCGCTCAGCATTGCGGTGCCCGTCGATTTGGTGAAAATGACCGGTGCGGTCTTTGTCGTAGCTATGAAATTCGCCGCCCCCGTCATGGTTGCCGTCTTCCTTGCTGACGTGACGCTCGCAATCCTGACGAGGATCACACCTCAGATGAACATTTTCGGCGTTGCGTTCGCGCTGAAGATCGGCGTAGGGCTGATTGTTCTTATCTCCTCGCTTCCCGTGATGATCGTTGTCTTCAAAAAGCTCCTGGGAGTATTCGAAAATGATGTTCTGCAACTTGTAAAGGTACTTTCCTGATGGCAGAAGAACGCCCCGATGCCGAAGAACGGACCGAGCCAGCGACCGCGAAGAAACGTGAAGACTCCCGGCGCAAAGGCAAGGTGGCCAGAAGCGTGGAAATGAACATCATGAGCGATATGATCGGAACGCAGGTATCGGCGGTGTCGCGCGAGATCTTTTCCCACGCAGGAGCGATCGAGATTTCCCGGTCGTCCATCCAGGCCGCGGCTGCGAGAGGGTTGACGCTGTTCGCGGTCGTCGTTGCTCCCGTTGCCATTGGCCTGACGATGCTCGGCATGCTCATCAACTTCCTGCAAGTGGGGTTTCTCATTTCATTCGAATCGATCCAGGTGAACTGGGGTAAGCTGAACCCGCTCAGCGGAATCCGCAACATTCTTGGCTCCCGCCGTTCGGCAGTGGAGCTTGCCAAAGCCGCGGCCAAGATCACGGTTGTAGCCCTCGTCGCATACTCTTCGCTCGAATCACTCCTCAATGATTCTGTTACGCTCGTCGATGCGGATATTCGGAGCATCGTCGGGTTCATGGAAAAAGGGGCGCTGTCTGTCGGTTTGAAAACAGCCATGGCAATGGTGGTGATTGCCGTTCTCGACTTTGCCTTCCAGCGGTACGAACACGAGCGGGACATTCGCATGACGAAACAGGAGGCAAAAGAAGAGCTCAAAATGTATGAGGGAGATCCTCTCATCAAGGGAAGAATAAAAACCGTTCAGCGTCAGATCGCCTACAAGCGTATGATGGCGGACGTTCCGAAATCGGATGTCGTGGTCACAAACCCAACGCACCTGGCCCTTGCGCTCAAGTATGATGCAACGAAAATGTCCGCCCCCAGGCTTGTCGCGAAAGGAGCTGACTTGATCGCACAGAGAATCAGGGAGATTGCGCAGCAACATCACATCCCCATCGTCGAGGACAAACCGTTGGCGCAAGCCCTGTACAAAAATGTCGAACTCGGAGAGGAAATCCCCGAGAAACTGTTTCACGCCGTCGCGCAGGTGCTCGCATACATTTATCGGATGCGTGATCGGGCGTTCAACCCAATC
>Ga0335081_10017103_pt1 | contig 11751 bp, 10 predicted proteins | sample Lox_Sample_35_FD_206713 | JGI IMG/M metagenome (GOLD analysis project Ga0335081, IMG submission 206713) | Soil microbial communities from Loxahatchee National Wildlife Refuge, Florida, United States - Lox_Sample_3.5 | ecosystem: Environmental > Terrestrial > Soil > Wetlands | place: USA... | reverse complement strand
ATAACCTGAAGGTCGTAGGTTCAAATCCTACCCCCGCAACCAAATCCCGTATAAGTCATTGAAAATACAAGACTCGCTCGCCTGAGGCGTGGCAATATCGGATGGATCGGGGATACATTCAAGGGCGCATGGCCCCTTTGGCCAGGCCAAGCCTTGCGATTATGGCATGGCCTGAGCCGGGCGCGCCAATTTTCGGCGCGTCGATTCACGCCTCCGACAAAGATTCCCCCGCGCTTAGCGCGTCGCTTTCGCCGAGCAACGATAACGCTGTGCCACAGCAGACATGTCGCTTTTCGCGGGCGGTCAAATTTGGAACCTTATCCAACTCTGCGAGCGGGTCCTGATAGCCCATGTCGAACGGATTATCCGTCCCAATCGCCACATGATCGGCGCCGACTTGGTCGATCAACAACCGCAAAGAATGCGGATCGTGCGTCAGGGCGTCGAAATAAAAGCGGCGCAACAGCTCCCGTGGTGAGGTTTGGGTATCGACTCGTGCCGCCGCGCGATTGCGGTGCGCGCATTCGAAGCGGCCGATTTGATAAGGCAGATAGCCGCCGCCGTGGGCGATCAGGATGCGCAAGCGACTCAATTCATCGAGTGCCCCGCTAAACATGAGATGCGCGGCCATGATCACTTCATCGAGCGGGAAGCCTATGGTGTTGAAGAGCTCGTAGCCCTCCATGCCGCCCTTCGCCGTGCAGGTGTAAGGATGCACGAAGATGAAGCAGCCGAGTTGTTCGACGGTTTTCAACACCTTGCGAAACTTCGGATGCGCAAGCTGCTCGCCTTCGATTGAGGTGCCCAACTCAACGGCCTTGAAACCGTACTCCTTCACCACGCGTTCAAGCTCGGTGATGGCGGCATCCGGGTCCTGCATCGGCAACGTCGCCATGCCGCGAAGACGGTCGGGCCTCTCGGCCACCATCTGCGCAATTCCATCGTTGCTGAGCTTCGCGGCATCGAGTCCGGTTGCGGGCGGGAGATAATAAAAATAGGTCGGCGGCGCGACCGATAGCGCGGATATGTCGATGCGCATGCGGTCCATCGCCGCCAGCTTGGCTTCAACGTCATAAAGCTCCCGGTCGATAGCGTTCAGACGGCTGTTGTTTTCGAAATACGGCACGCCATTGCGTTCCACGGTCCTAACGCCGTTGCCCGAACGGCCTTTGGCCCCGAATCGGTCGGGATCCCTCACCATCGCATCGATGAGCGCGCGCGGAACAACATGCGTGTGCAGGTCGATAGCCTTCATCGCCGGTCTCTGCTGTGGCCGTGGCCGCGATTACTTAACCTTCAGATCCATGGCGTTGACGACCTTGTCCCATTTGTTGATCTCGCCAGAGATGAAGGTCGTAAATTCCGCCGGCGTCCCTCCGGCCGCCTGCGTGCCGACTTTTTCGATTTTTGCCCGCACGTCTGGCACGCTCAGCGCCTTGTTGATGGCGGCATTGAGCTTGTCGATGACGGGCTGTGGCGTCTTCGCAGGCGCGACAATGCCAATCCAATCGCCCATCTCGTAATTCGGCACCCCCGCTTCCGCGATCGTGGGGACGTCCGGCAAGGTCGGATCGCGCTTGATGGTCGAGATGCCGAGCGGCCGCAACTGTCCCGATTTGAAGAACCCTTGCGCCGAGGGAATGGTCGCGAACAGCGCGTTGACCTGACCGGCGACAGCGGCGGCGACCTGCGGCGCGCCGCCATTGAACGGCACGTTCACCATTTTGAGTCCTGTCAGATAGGCAAACAGCGCCATGCTCAAGTCGCTGCCGCTGCCGTGACCGGCGGTGTCGTAGGTGACGCCGCCGGGCTTCGATTTTGCGAGATCGATAAATTCCTTCACCGATTTCGCCGGCACCGATGGATGCACGGCGAGGACCAAAGGCACGCGCGCCACCAGCGCAATCGGAGCAAAATCTTTGCGCGGATTATAGGGAACGGATTTCAGCAGCGATGGATTGGCGCCGAACGAAATATTCGCGGCCCCGAGCGTGTAACCGTCGGGCACAGCCTGCGCGACCGAGTTCATTCCGATGGTCGCGGCGCCGCCAGGGCGATTGTCGACGACTATTGTGCCGCTGAGTTCCTTCTCGAGCTGAGCGCCGAGAATCCGCACGACGACATCCGTCGAGCCGCCGGGCGCGAACGGAACGACGATATGGATGGGGCGCGCGGGATAATTCTGCGCCAACGCCGGATCTGCGGAAAATGCACAAATGACCAGCGGCGCCAGCAGTAGTGTCAATATCGCTTTCATGCTCTCCTCCCGTACTCGTGCGCAGATTATTTTTCGCAAATGCAACCCGGCTGTTTGTTCTTGCCAATGTTCGCGTTGCGGACAGCGCAACATGGTGGCATCGAATCCGATATGGTAGAAGCTGAAAAATCACAAGCACCGAAAATGCGGCACGCCGCCACGTAGGGAGGTCGAGAGAATGTCTGCTGTGCGGGGACAAGAGGCCATCGGCAAGCTGACCGGCGCAACGCCTGCAAACTTCTCGCCTGAGTTGCGAAAACAGATGGATTTGCCTGCGCGCGTGGTGCTCGACGACATCACGCTGCGCGAAGGACGACAATTTGAAGGAACAATCCTGACCACCGATGAGTGCGTGAAGATCGCCGAGATTCTTGTCCACGATCTGAACATTCCGATGATCCAGATGGGCGGCTACAAGCCGCGTGACCGCGCCTTCATGAAAGCGGTCGGCAGGTTCCTGGAGACCTGTGGCCGCAAGGTGCGCACGGAAGCGATGACCAGCGCGCATCAGAATTCGCCGAACTTCGATGTCGCTCAACTGCTCGGCACTCTCGATATCATCGCTGACAGCGGCTTTGGCACCGTCATCTGCCTCGCGGCCTCCGACACGTTTCTGCGTGCGTGCGCTGAGCATCGCGGCGACGGCAACCGCTCGCTTGAGGATCTGCGCCAGCAGGAGATCGACACGGCGCTGCAAGCGATCGAATACGCGCGTAAAAAGGGCATTCCCGAGATCAACGTCAATTTTCAGGACTTTCTGCGCGCGGATCTCGAATTCCTCAAGCGTTTCTCCAAGCTCATGGGCGACGCCGGCGTCGACACCATCGTGCTTGATGATTTTGGCGGCGGTCTCGGCTTACCGATCCTCTACAAGGAGATTTTCCGCGCGGTCAAAAAGGTCGTGCCGAAAACGGCGCTTGGCATCCACGCGCATAATCACGCCGGGATGGCGGTTGCGGCTGCGCTTGCTTCGGTCGAAGGCGGCTGCGAACTGATTACCGTCGGCGTCAACGGCTACGGCGAGGGCACCGGCCACGTCAGCCTGGCCGAGACCGTCTACCACCTTGAGGCACTCTACGGCTTCGACACGGGAATCAAACTGGAAAATCTCCGTCCCGCATCCGTCATGATCGCCGACATCATGAAGCATCCGCTGTCCAAGGTCGCGCCGCTCGTGGGCGACGACGCCTTCGTAGTCATGCATGACAAGCACCACCAATACCCCGAATATCCCTTTATGTTCGTACCGATGAAGCCGGAGATGGTCGGCAACAAGGGCCGCGTCGGCTTCAGCGAATGGGCTGGCCCTTTCGGCCTGCGTCTGCAGGCCAAAGCGCTGGGCGAGACCATTCCCGACGACAAAATCGCGCCAATGCTTGCGGCGCTGACCGACGAAATGCAGTGGCGCAAGCGGGCGCTCACTGACGGGGAATTCCGCGCACTGCTCCATCACGTGCGCGATTCAGCGAGCGCGGCCTGACATGACTGAACATGCGAAGCCTTACCTGGGCAACTGGATCCACAGTTTCCCGGATCACTATCAGTGGTCGAACGCCACCTTGGTGTGCAAGGGCATGGCGCCGTGGGGCGCCGTGGCCATGGGAGAGATCGATCAGGTCATCCAGCGGCTGCATGCGCGCATCGAAGAGCCGCAAGCTTGGTGGGAAGAATGGTGCGCCATGGGCGACCGTGTCGCCAAGGCCGGCGACCTCGCTGCGGCGGAGAAGCGTGACGCCACCGCCGGCAATTACTATCTGCGCGCCGGCAATTACTACTACACCGGCGAGCGCATGATCCCCCCGGGGGAGCACAAGACGTCGGTCTACAAAAAAAGCCTGCACTGCTTCCACGAAGGGCTGCGCCGCCGTTATCGCAATATCGAGTTCGTCGATGTACCTTACGAGGGCACGGCGCTTCCGGCCTATTTCATGAAGTCGCCGATGGCGAACGGGCCGGCGCCGACCGTCGTCCTCTTCGACGGGCTCGATAACTGCAAGGAAATGAGCGTCATCTTTGCCGGGGTTGAACTCGCCTTCCGCGGCTTCCATACGCTTGCCATAGACGGACCGGGGCAGGGCGAAGCGCTGCGCCTGCGCAATCTGCCGTCACGCTATGACTATGAGGTGCCGGCCCGCGCGGCCTACGACTACGTCGCTTCGCGCAATGACGTCGCCAAGGATCGCGTCGCACTCATGGCCTATAGCGCCGGCGGCTACTACGCGCCGCGCGCGGCGGCGTTCGACAAGCGATACAAGGCGCTGGTCGCCTGGGGCGGCCACTACGATTACCACGCCGCCTGGCAGGAGCGCTGGGAGAAGATCAAGTCCAACCCGACCGGCTCGGCCACATCGCATTTCCAATTGCCGTGGGTGCTCGGCGTGCCCGACATGGAAACGGCGATGGAGAAAATGAAAAAGTTCACGCTCGCGGGCGTCGCTGACAAAGTCGAGTGTCCGATCCTGATCTGCCACGGCGGCAGCGATCTGTTGACGCCGCCGTCAATCGCTCAACAGCTCTACGACAATGTCGGATCGCGGGATAAAACGCTGAAGATCTTTTCGGCCGAGGAGGGCGGCGACCATCACGTTCAGGTCGATAATCGGCAGGTCGGCATCGACTATATCGGCGATTGGCTGACAAGCCGGCTTTAGCGCTGGAAGAGGTCAATGACGACCGACCTCTATTATACGACAGGCGGCCCGGCGAATGCGCCGGCGCTGCTGCTGTTGCACCCGCTCGGCTCAAGTCACGAGTTCTGGGAGGAGTGCACGGCTATCTGGTCGCAGCGGTATTTCGTGGTGGCGCCCGATTTGCGCGGTGCCGGACGCTCGCCAATCCCGGATCGGCCGCAGAAGGTCGACGTGCACGTGCGCGACTTGAAGACCCTGCGCGAGAAACTGGGCCTGAGCGCGATCATCCCCGTCGGCTGCGCCATCGGCTCGGTCATCGCCACCGCCTATGCCGCGGAGGATGCGAGCGCCGTGCGCGCACTCATTTTGTCGAACACCACCGACCGCCTCGGCGAAGAATCGCGCCAGCGGCACGAGTCGCGGCTCAAGCTCGTGGCGGAGAAGGGCATGGAAGCCCTGCTGCCGGCCGTCATCGACATGGCTTTCGAGGGGTTGCCCAAGGACGAGCGCTATTGGCGCTATCTCGATCGCTTTCGCAAGAATGATCCCCGTGGCTACGGCGCTCTGGCCTTAGGCATGGTCGGCACGGACAATGCAAAAGCCCTGTCGTCGCTGGGTTGTCCAACGCTGGTCGTGGCTGGGGCGCACGACATCCTTCTGCCGCCGCGGCTTTCCCGCGGCGTGCACGGCATGCTCAAGGATTCCGAATTTGTTGAGCTTGCCGATGCCGCGCATTTCGCCCCTTATCAGGCTCCGAGTGAATTTGCAGCGTTGGTCGTCGATTTTCTGGCGCGGCGCGGAATTTAGACGTTCAGCCTGAGCATTTGAGCAAGGTCTTGGCGCGCGCACCGAGTATGCTGTCGCGCTGCTGTGCCGGCAGCGAAGCCTGCTCGACGCGGCGTACGCAATCGAGATTGCCCATGTCGAAAGGATAGTCGCTGCCGAGCAGGACGTGCTCGAAGCCGGCAATGTCCACCAGATATTCCAGCGTGCGCTTCGAATGCACAATGCTGTCGTAATAAAAGCGGGCGAAGGACTCGTCGGGCGGTGTTGTCAGATTGACCTTTGGCTCGGGCCTGACATGCCAACCGTGGACGAAGCGGCCGAGCTGGTAGGGCACGAAGCCGCCGCCGTGTGACAGGCAGATCTTGAGCGTCGGATGACGATCGAGTACGCCGCCGAAGACCAGCGACGTTGCGGCAAGCGTTGTTTCGAACGGCAGGCCGACGAAATTGTTGAGAAGATATGCGTGCAGTCGTTCGCGCGAGGTGAAATTGTGCGGGTGGATGAAAAGGAAGGCTTCGAGCTCGGCAGCCGTTGCCCATACCGGCTCGAGCGTCGGGTCGTCGAGATTGCGCGCGCAGATGTTGGAGCCGAATTCGAAGCCGCGCAGCCCCAGCTTGGTCATGGCGCGGCGCAATTCGTCGGCGGCAAGTTGCGGCGCCTGCATCGGCAGTGTCGCCATGCCGATGAAACGCTTCGGATGTGCAGCGACGGTCCTGGCGATCTGGTCGTTCTGCAAGGCGGCGCAGTCGGCGGCGAGCTTATCCTCTTCTTCGTAGTAGAAGGTCTGAGTGGTCGGCAACAGCAGCTGTATGCCGACGTCGTTCTCATCCATCTCGCGCAGACGCCAATCCACGTCCCACATGCCGCGTGGCACCGGCCGTTGCATCACCTTGCCGTTGATCTCCATGACCGCGGCTGAATCGCGGCCGATATCCTTCATGATCGGGGCCACGCGCGGCGATAGCTTGCCGAGTAGGCGCATGGTCTCGTCGGTGAGGATATGGCTGTGGATGTCGACCGTCTGACGCGCGCTCATGCCGTTGGCTCCTTGTCAAAAAGATAAGGGACGGCGGCAAGCGCCATCCCAAATGCCAGCTGCGCGTTGCGCTCGGCGGGGATGCCGCGGTTCGCTAGTCGATCTTGATATGCGAATCGCGGGCGACGGCCTGCAGGCTCTTGGCGTTGCTCTGCAGGAATTCGCGGAACTCCTCCGGCGTATTGCCGACGGGGAACTGGTTGAATTTCACCAGCTTTTCGTGGGCCTCGGGCGAGCGCACGGCGGTAGCAACGGCGTTGTGCAGCTTGTCGATGACCTCCTTCGGTACACCGGCCGGCGCCACGACGCCGGCGAAGGTCTGCACGTTTACGTTCGGATAGCCGAGCTCGGTGAAAGTCGGCACATCCGGCAGCGCCGGCAGGCGCTTGGGGCTGGTGACCGCCAGAGCATGCAGCTTGCCCTGCTGCACATAGGGCGTGATGCCCGAGCCGACCATCATCATGCCCATCTGCCCGGCCAAAAGTGCAACGATGCCGGGCCCCGATCCTTTGTACGGATCGTGCACGATCTTCAGGCCGAAGACATGGCAGAACTGCTCCATCGCCATGTGGCCGCCGCTGCCGATGCCCGGCGAACCGTAGGTCAACTTCCCCGGATTGGCCTTGGCGTAATCGAGCAGTTCTTTCAGCGAATGAAACGGCGAGCCCGGCGGTACGGCGAGGATGAGCGGCGTCGCCGAAATCAGCGATATCGGCGTGAAGTTTTTCAGCGGATCGTAGTTGGCGCTGCTGGAGATGGTCGGGTTGATGATGAAGGCCGGATCGAAGACGCCGATGGTGTAACCATCGGGCGGTGCGTTCTCCACCACTTTTGTACCGATCAGCGTACCGCCGCCGGCGCGATATTCGATGACGAGCGATTGGCCGAGCACCTCTTCCATCTTCTTCTGCACGGAGCGCAAAGTGATGTCGGTGCCGCCGCCGGCGCCGTAAGGCACGATCACGCGGATTGGCCGATTCGGATAACCTTGCGCGAAGGCCACGCTTACGTTCGCAGCGAAAACAAGAATTGCGGCGAGCGCAAGCGACAGGCGATAGATGCCGCGCTGCATGGTGAACCTCCCTCGCATTTTGTCGTTCTGGTTTTCGTAGAGAATGTCCGCATCGCGGACATAACGATGCTGTTGTGTCGCCGACACTAAGATGTAATTTCCGCCTTGGCCATAGAATTCGAATTGCCTCGTCACATTGGACTCAACCGATGACTGAAAAAGTGCGCGTCGCGTTTGTTGGGCTGGGCTGGTGGTCCAACATGCTTGCCGATGCCGCGAAGGCGAGCGCGCGCATCGAAATCGCCGCTTGCATGTCGCGCTCGGCGGACAAGCGCAACGCTTTCGTCAAGGCGTATGGCGGTGCCGCGAAGGAGACGTTTGACAGCGTCGTCGGCGATGCCGCTGTCGACGCCATCGTGCTGACCACGCCGAACTCGCTGCATGCGGAGCAATGCCTCGCGGCGGCGGCCCACGGCAAGCATATGTTCATCGAGAAGCCGATGGCGCTCACGGTCGCCGACTGCAGACGCATGATCGCGGCGACCGAGAAGGCCGGCGTAGTGCTGGCGCTCGGTCAGAACAAGCGGCGCATGCCGATGTTCCGCAAGGCCTTCGAGATGGTCAAATCGGGCGCCGTCGGCACCATCACGCTGATCGAGGCAAATTCCTCGAGCGAAACCGGCTTCAACACGACGCCGCAGCAATGGCGCTGGTTCCGCACGGAAAGCCCGGGCGGGCCACTGACCACCCACACCGTCCATCATGCGGACTTCTGCAATCTCCTGCTCGGATTGCCGAAGCGGATTGCCGGTTTTTCGCGCAAGGTCGGCGGCGCGATGGAGGCGGACGATGTGGTCAACGCCTGCTTCGAGTTCGAGACAGGCGCGCTTGGCTATCTCGGCGGCAGCTTTCTGTCCCCGGTGCGCAAATACGTGAATCTGTTCGGCACCGGGGGCTTCATTTTCATCGACGAAGATGCCGGCACGCTTTCTTACAAGAAGCGCGGCGCCAAGGATTTCGAGCTCATCGGCACTTGGGAGCCTAAGCAGCAGCAGCGCGCCTCGCTGCAGGAGGAACTCGACGAATTCGCCGCGTGCATCCAAAACGGGACGACGCCGGAAACCGGCGGGCGCGAAGGCATGCAGGCGGTCGCGGTGATCGAGGCGATCGTGCGCTCCTCGGACACCGGCCGCACCGTGGCGCTGAGCGAGCTGATGCGCTAGCTGCGGCGCGACGGCCACACCTCGCGATTGACCAGCGTGGCGGGTTGCCGGCCGGCAAAGACGTCCTCGACGATGTCGACGCAGGCGAGCCCGACATTCTTGTCCGCCTCGATCGAGAGGCTGGCGCTGTGCGGCGTCATCACCAGGTTCGGCGTGCGCAGCAGCGGATCGTCGGGTGCCGGCGGCTCGACTTCGAACACATCGAGCCCGGCGCCGCCGATCCAGCCCTCCTCGAGCGCGCGGCAGAGCGCTCGACCGTCGACGAGTTTGCCGCGCGCGGCGTTGACCAGCACGGCGCCGGCTTTCATCAGGCGCAGCTCTTTTTCCCCGATCAAGTGCTGCGTTTCCGGCGTCAGCGGCACGTGCAGCGAGACGACGTCGGACATGCGTAATAGCGCCGCCAAATCGTCGACCTTCTCGACGCCGAGCGCGGCCATGCGCGCGCGGTCGACGTAAGGGTCGTAGCCCAGCACTTTCATGTCGAAGCCGCGTCCGCAGATATGGGCGACGCGGGCTCCGATATTGCCGAGGCCGACGAGGCCCAGAGTGCGGTCGCTCAACTGTTCGAAATTCAACTCCCAGCGCCGCTCGAACTGGTTGGTCTTGACGAAATCATGCGCGAGCGGCGTGCGCCAGATGGCGCCGAGCATCAGCGCGACGGTTGCCTCGGCGACCGCCTTGCCGTTGCCGCCCGGCACGTTGGCGACGACGATGCCGAGACGCGTCGCCGTCGCCATGTCGACGCTGTCGACGCCGGCGCCGTGCCGCGCAATCACTTTCAACTTGGGACAAGCTTCCAGAACGGCTTTCGGCATTTTGTAGCTGCGCGGGATCACCGCCGCGGCCTCGGCCAGCGCCGCTGTGGGGTCAGCCTTGAACGCATCGGCGCCCATGACGCGGAATTGCGGCTCGAGCCGCTCGAAGATGATCGGATGCACGCGGTCGGGCACAACGACCAGAGGTTTGTCCATTCTCTCGCCCCGGCTACGCCACCGGCGCCGCGCCGCCGATCGCGGCAATCGTCTCGCGCGTGACGCCGAGCGCCTCCGCCGAGCGCAGGATATCGTTCCAGCCGTCGGCGGCGAGCGGGATGCCATTGGCGAGGCGCTCCTTGCGGCTGCGCCGCTCGGGATCGCCGGGCACCATGACGCGCTCCACGCCCGGTTGCGGCTTGCACGAGCGCACGAAGTCGATATAGCCGGAGACGAGCTGCGGAAAATCCTGCTTGCGGTCGAGTTTCTGCGGGTCGATGTAGATCGACAACATTCCGTTCCACGGATGCGGGCCGTTGCTCGCGGTCCCTGAGCCGGTGACGACGCCGGCGAGCAATTCGCAGGCAAGCGCAAGGCCCGAGCCCTTGTGATCGCCCATGGCGACCAGCGCGCCGGGGCCGCCGCGCGGGTTCGGCGCTTCGCCTTCGGGAATCTTGCCGTAAAGCGCGAGCGGATCGGTGGAGAATTTGCCGTCGCCGTCGATCAGGTAGCCTTCGGGCACTGGCTTGCCCGACTTATAGGCAACGAGGATTTTTCCTTCGGCGCTGCGCGCGGTTGAGAAATCGAGAATGAAATGATCGTCCGCCCCATTGGGAATGCCGATGGCGACGGGCGCGGTCGACATGCGCCGCTCGCGCCCGCCATAGGGCGCGACCAGATTGCTGTTGGCGACATTGACGAAATGGATGGAGACGTAGCCGGCCTCGGCGGCGAGCTCGGCCCAGGCGCCGATTCGTCCGAGGTGGCCGCCGTGACGCAACGCCACCAGCGCAAGTCCATTCGCCTGCGCCTTGGCGAGACCGAATTCTACCGCCTGGCCAAGCACTTGGCCGAAGCCGTGATTACCGTCCAGCGAGGCCATCACCGCGTTCTCGCTGAGCACGCTGATGCGGCGGCCGAAATGCAGATGGCCGCGCCGGAGCCAGTCGAGATAGCGAGGAATGCGGAACACGCCATGGCTGTCATGACCGGCGAGATTGGCGCCGACGAGATTGGTGGCAATCTCCAGCGCTTCCTCGCGCGAACCGCCGGCAGCGGCAAAGATACGCGCGCCGATCTCGGTCAGCGCCGGCGCCGATAGGCGAACATAGTCCATGGCGATATGTCCCTGACCGCTAGCTTGCGATCGCCTGCTTGATCTCTTTCAATCGCGCGGCAGGATATTGGATGAGCGCGGCGCCATCGGACATGCAGTACATCATCGTCATGCCCTCCTTGACCCAATGACGCATGATGTCGAGCGCGAAAACGCCGCCGAGGCCGGAAGCAACGCCGGCCTTCTTACATGAGGCGACGATCGCGTTGAGTGCCTCGACGAAGCGCGCGTTTTCCCATTGCGCCGGCACGCCGAGCGTCATCGATAGGTCGTTGGCCCCGACCAGCACCGCGTCGAGCACGCCAAGCGCGAGCAATTCGTCGAGCCGATCCACGGCCTCGGGACTTTCCACCATGCCGACGGCGAGCGTGGTCTCATTGCCCTGCGCGCCGAGCTCCTTGTGCGGGATCGGCAGGAAGTCGTTGATCGCCATGGGACCGGGCAGGCTGCGCGCGCCGCGCGGCGGAAAGAACAACTCGCGCTCGATCAGCTTGATCTGCTCGACGGTTTCGACATGGGGAAAAATGATGCCCTGGGCGCCGTTGTCCAGATATTGCGTGCACAGGTGGTGGTCGAAGCCGCACACGCGCACGACAGGCGTCACGCCGGCATCGAGGGCGGCGCGGCAGAGCGCCGTGCCTTCCTGCAGATTGAATGCACCGTGCTCGGAATCGATGAACAGAAAATCGAAGCCCGCATTGGCGGCGAATTTGGCATGC
>Ga0335081_10017102_pt1 | contig 11752 bp, 8 predicted proteins | sample Lox_Sample_35_FD_206713 | JGI IMG/M metagenome (GOLD analysis project Ga0335081, IMG submission 206713) | Soil microbial communities from Loxahatchee National Wildlife Refuge, Florida, United States - Lox_Sample_3.5 | ecosystem: Environmental > Terrestrial > Soil > Wetlands | place: USA: Florida... | reverse complement strand
CCGAAGCGTCGCCACACGCACGGTCTGTTCCCCTCCCCCTTGGGGGGAGGGGCTAGGGGTGGGGGTGGTGCGGAAAGGCAATCATGGTTGGCGATTCGAAGCCTGACGAACCCCGCACCTGGGCGCGACGTGACCGCTCGATCGTGTCACCGAACGAAGTCTTCGCGCGCACAATGCGCAAGACCCCGACCGATGCCGAAAAGAAGCTATGGTGGCATCTCCGGCATCGTCTCCGCGTGTCAGATACGCATTTCCGCAGGCAGGTGCGTCTCGGCCGCTATATCGTCGACTTCGCCAGTCATGGTGCAAGACTGGTGATCGAGATCGACGGCGGGCGGCATGCCGAGCAGGTCACCGCCGATGCGGAGCGGACCCGGTTTCTCGAAGCGGAAGGCTATCGTGTGCTGCGGTTCTGGAATAACGAGGTGCTGACGAATATCGATGGCGTGCTGGAGGTCGTTCAGCGTGCCCTCGCAACCACCCCCACCCCCAACCCCTCCCCACAAGGGGGAGGGGAGCGCCGGCACGGTGCCTAGAAGAACAGGTCGATGCCCGATCTCCTGCTCGAGCTCTTTTCCGAGGAAATCCCCGCGCGCATGCAGGCGCGGGCGGCGGAGGATTTGAAGGCGATCGTCACCGGCAAGCTGGTCGACGCCGGCCTCGTCTACGAGGGCGCGCGCGCCCTTGCGACGCCGCGCCGCCTCGCGCTCACGATTCAGGGCCTGCCGGTGCGCCAGCCCGACCTCAAGGAGGAGAAGAAGGGCCCGCGCGTCGGCTCGCCCGAGAAGGCGATCGAGGGATTTCTCAAGAGCGCCGGCCTCGCCTCGATCAAGGAGGCGACGATCCAGAAGGACCCGAAGAAGGGCGACTTCTATCTCGCGCTGATCGAGAAGCCGGGCCGGCCAGCGATCGATGTGCTCGCCGAGATGCTCCCGGTCGTGATCCGCACCTTCCCGTGGCCGAAATCGATGCGCTGGGGGGAGGGCCGGCTCACCTGGGTGCGGCCGCTGCATTCGATCGTCGCGACTTTTGGCCCGGAGACCGAAGAGCCCGCCGTGGTGCCGTTCCAGGTCGAGGGCATCGCGGCCGGCCGTACCACGCGCGGCCACCGCTTCCTCGCGCCCGACCGGATCGAGGTGAAGCGGTTCGACGACTACGTCGCAAAGCTCGCCCGCGCCAAGGTCGTGCTCGATCCCGAGCGGCGCAAGGCGCAGATCCTCGCCGATGCGAAGAACCTCGCCTTCGCGCAAGGCTTCGAGCTGGTCGAGGATCCGACCTTGCTCGACGAGGTCGCCGGCCTGGTCGAGTGGCCGGTCGTGCTGATGGGGGCGTTCGACCGCGAATTTCTCGCGATCCCGCCCGAGGTCATCCGCACCACCATCCGGGTCAACCAGAAGTGTTTCGTGCTGCGCGACCCGCAGATCGCGCAACTCGTCGACAAGTTCATCCTGGTCGCCAACATCGAGGCGCCGGACGGCGGCAAGGCGATCGTCGCCGGCAACGAGCGCGTGATCCGCGCGCGACTCGCCGACGCGAAGTTCTTCTACGAGACCGATCTCAAGACCCGGCTCGAGGATCGGCTGCAAAAGTTCGAGCACATTGTGTTTCACGAGAAGCTCGGCACGCAAGCCGAACGTGTCGCGCGGATCGAGCGGCTCGCGGCCGAGCTCGCGACGCTGCTCGGCGCCGATGTCGCAAAAGTCCGGCGCGCCGCGCGGCTGGCCAAGGCCGATCTTGTGACCGACGTGGTCGGCGAGTTTCCCGAGCTGCAAGGGCTGATGGGCCGCTACTACGCCGAGGCGCAGGGCGAGGACGCGGCCGTCGCGCACGCGCTCGAGGATCACTACAAGCCGAAGGGCCCGGACGATCTGGTGCCGGCGGATCGGGTCGCGGTCGCGGTCGCGCTCGCCGACAAGCTCGACACGCTGGTCGGATTCTGGTCGATCGACGAGAAGCCGACCGGCAGCAAGGATCCCTACGCGCTGCGCCGGGCGGCGCTCGGCGTGATCCGCATCCTGCTCGACAATGCGATCCGCCTGCCCCTGTTCGTCGCCTTCGACATCGCGCTTCCGGTGTTGCCCGGGGCTCATCGGCATGGGTCGCGCGTGTCGGCCGATCTCCTCGCCTTTTTCGCCGATCGCCTCAAGGTGCAGCTGCGCGAGCAGGGCGCGCGCCACGATCTCGTCGACGCGGTGTTCGCGCTCGCGGGCCAGGACGACCTCGTGCTCATCGTCCGCCGGGTCGAGGCGCTCGGACAATTCCTCGACAGCGAGGATGGCAGGAACCTCCTCGCCGGCGCGAAGCGTGCCGCCAACATCCTGCGCATCGAGGAGAAGCGCGACGGCGCGACCTTCGACGGCCCGCCCGATCCGGGCCTCTACGCCCAGGCCGAGGAGCGCGCGCTCGCCGAGGCAATCGAGGTCGCCAAGACCGAGGCATCCGGTGCCGTCGCCAAGGAGGATTTCGCCGCCGCCATGCGGGCGATGGCGCAGCTGCGGCCGCATGTCGACGCCTTCTTCGACAAGGTGACGGTCAACACCACGGACAAGCCGGTGCGGGCGAACCGGCTGGGCCTGCTCAACCAAATCCGCGCCGCGACGCTGGCGGTCGCCGATTTCTCCAAGATCGAAGGCTGACCCGCGCGCCGTGGCGGTTCCGGCGCGTGCCGCCCGGCGTTTTCGGCGGCTCGATTTGACTTGGAACAATGATCGATAAGTCTTTCATCTGACAAGCCTTCCTGGCCGTCTGGAACTCTTGCGCCGGGTTGTGAGTTTCCTGCCACGGCAGGGTTGCACGCCACCCGCCGGGCGTGCTTTCTGCCCCTCACCAGCACCCTTCCCGGAATCGTCATGGCCAAGAAGACCACCGCCCGGCGTTCGCGACCGACCAAGGCCGCGCGCTCCGCTGTCCGCCGCCCCGCGCGCAAGCCGGCCCGCACCGTCGCCTCAAAACAGCCGGCCAAGCCGGCACAGCAAAAGGGAAGATGGGTCTACGGCTTCGGCGACGGCAAGGCCGAGGGCAAGGCGCAGATGAAGAACCTGCTCGGCGGCAAGGGCGCCAACCTCGCCGAGATGGCGAATCTCGGGCTGCCGGTCCCGCCCGGCTTCACCATCCCGACCGAGGTCTGCACCTATTTCTACGCCCACGGCAAGACTTACCCGAAGGAGCTGAAATCCCAGGTCGCGACTGCGCTGGAGCGGGTCGGCAAGATCGCCGGCAAGCGCTTCGGCGACGCCGAGAACCCGCTGCTCGTCTCGGTGCGCTCCGGCGCCCGCGCCTCGATGCCGGGCATGATGGACACCGTGCTCAACCTCGGTCTCAACGACGTGACGGTCGAGGCGCTGGCGAAGAAATCGGGCGATCGCCGCTTCGCCTATGACAGCTACCGTCGATTCATCACCATGTATTCCGACGTCGTGCTCGGCCTCGGCCACCATGTCTTCGAGGAGATCCTCGACGAGCACAAGGACAAGAACGGCTACATGCTCGATACCGATCTCGACTCCGACGATTGGGCCGAGCTCGTCACCCGCTACAAGGCGCGTGTCGAGGAGGAGCTCGGCAAGCCGTTTCCGCAGGATGCGCAGGAGCAGCTGTGGGGCGCGATCGGCGCGGTGTTCGGCAGCTGGATGAACCAGCGCGCCATCACCTACCGCCGCCTGCACAATATTCCGGAGAGCTGGGGCACCGCCGTCAACGTCCAGGCCATGGTGTTCGGCAATCTCGGCGAGACCTCGGCGACCGGCGTCGCCTTCACGCGCAATCCCTCGACCGGCGAGAAGCGGCTCTACGGCGAGTTCCTGATCAACGCCCAGGGCGAGGACGTCGTGGCCGGCATCCGCACGCCGCAGGAGATCACCGAGGCGGCGCGCGTCGCCGCCGGCTCCGACAAGCCCTCGATGGAGAAGGCGCTGCCGAAAGCGTTCGCCGAGCTCACGCGCATCTACGGGCTCCTGGAGAAGCACTACCGCGACATGCAGGATCTCGAGTTCACGGTCGAGCAGGGCCGGCTGTGGATGCTGCAGACCCGCTCGGGCAAGCGCACCGCCAAGGCGGCGCTGCGCATCGCGGTCGAGCTCGCGAACGAGCAGCTCATCACCAAGGACGAGGCGGTGACGCGGGTCGATCCGGCCTCGCTCGACCAGCTCCTGCACCCGACCATCGATCCGAAAGCCGAGCGGCAGGTGATCGCCACCGGTCTGCCGGCCTCGCCCGGCGCCGCCTCGGGCGAGATCGTCTTCTCCTCGGACGAGGCCGAGCTCCTCAAGACCCAAGGCCGCAAGGTGATCCTGGTGCGCATCGAGACGAGCCCCGAGGACATCCACGGCATGCACGCCTCGGAAGGGATCCTCACGACCCGCGGCGGCATGACGTCCCATGCGGCGGTGGTCGCGCGCGGCATGGGCAAGCCGTGCGTCTCCGGCGCCGGCGCGATCCGCGTCGACTATGCGGCGAACACCCTCCAGGCGGGCGGCGTCACCCTCAAGAAGGGCGAGATCGTCACGATCGACGGCTCGACCGGCCAGGTGCTTGTCGGCAGGGTCGCGATGCAGGAGCCGGAGCTGTCGGGCGACTTCGCCACCCTCATGACCTGGGCCGACCGCGCCCGCAAGCTCGGCGTTCGCGCCAATGCCGACACGCCGAACGACGCGCGGGTCGCGGTCAAATTCGGCGCCGAAGGCATCGGGCTCTGCCGCACCGAGCACATGTTCTTCGACGAGGACCGCATCCGCGCGGTGCGCGAGATGATCCTGTCCGACGACGAGAGGAGCCGGCGCAATGCGCTCGCCAAGCTGCTGCCGATGCAGCGGCAGGATTTCCTCGAGCTGTTCGAGATCATGCAGGGGCTGCCGGTGACGATCCGCCTGCTCGACCCGCCGCTGCACGAGTTCCTGCCGCACACCCCGGCCGAGATCGACGAGGTCGCCAAGGCCATGAAGGCCGACCCGCGCAAGCTCGCCGACCGGGCGCGCGAGCTCGCCGAGTTCAATCCGATGCTCGGCTTCCGCGGCTGCCGGCTCGCGATCGCGTATCCGGAGATCGCCGAGATGCAGGCGCGTGCCATCTTCGAGGCGGCGGTCGAGGCGGGCAAGCGCACCGGCAAGCCGGTGGTGCCCGAGGTGATGGTGCCGCTGATCGCGACCCGCGCCGAGCTCGACCTCGTCAAGGCGCGCATCGACGCCATGGCGGAGGCGGTCGGCAAGGAGACCAAGACCAAGGTCAGCTACCAGGTCGGCACCATGATCGAGCTGCCGCGCGCCGCGCTCAAGGCGGGCGAGATCGCCGAGAGCGCCGCGTTCTTCTCCTACGGCACCAACGATCTCACCCAGACCACCTTCGGCATCAGCCGCGACGACGCCGCGAGCTTCCTCGGCACCTACACGGCCAAGGGCATCCTGCCGATCGATCCGTTCGTCTCGCTCGACCGCGAGGGCGTCGGCGAACTGGTGCAGATCGCGACCGAGCGCGGCCGCAAGGTGCGGCCCAAGCTCAAGCTCGGCATCTGCGGCGAGCACGGCGGCGATCCGGCCTCGGTCGCCTTCTGCCACCAGATCGGGCTCGACTACGTGTCGTGCTCGCCGTTCCGCGTGCCGATCGCGCGGCTCGCCGCCGCGCAGGCGGCGCTCGGCAAGGAGATCGCGAGCACGGCATAGCGCATGATCCCGAAAAGTTGACAGACTTTTCGGGCAAAGATCATGCGCCATGAAGAGAAGCGTCTGGCGTAGATTGCGTTCGGCACAAAAGGAGCCTTGCGCCAGATGACCGAGCCCGTCACACCGCAGTCCACGCGCGCGCCCGTTTCGGGCCGCATTCTCACGTGGTGGTTCGGGCTGATGAGCGCGGCCGGCGTCGCCTTCGGCCTGTTTGCCAACGACCGCCCGTTCGGCGACGACGTGCTCGAGCATCCGCTCGTGATCTTTGCCGCGGCTGTCGCCCTCGCGCTGCTGGCGTTGCGTTTTGTGCTGCGCCAGCCGGTGCCGGAGATCATTCCGGATCGGCTGCTGTTGTTCGGCTGCTTCGTCGGGCTCGCGGCGTTCCTGATCGGCAATTGGCTCGCCGTCAGTCTCGTCGCCATACGCTAGCACCGCGCAAGCACGACGCGCTCCGGTTCCATCGCCATCGATTGTGTTCCATCGCACCCGACGGGAGCGCCATTAACGCCGCATCAAGGTTAACTCCCTAGAGTGGTTGACCGTCCCCCAACCGCAACACTCGAATTTTAACGATCTCCCCCGCATCGTCGCCGCCGAGAAACGTTGCGTTCCGTTGCGTCGTGAATTTTTGGAAGTCGCGTGGCGTAGAGATGCGGATGTGTAGCGTTGCGAAGGCGATCAAGTTCGGCGCTGGCGTGGTCGGCCTCGGCCTGCTGCCGACGCACGTCGGCTTGCAGGATGCACGCGCGTTGATCGCGCCGCAGCCGATGGCGGCGATCGGCATCCGCCAGCACCTGCTGGCCTCGCCCTTCGGCACCATCCATGCGGCGCTGTTCAGCTTTCCGCGGCCGGCCGGTGCCGACATGCCGCGCCCGGTCGAGTTCCGCCTCGCGAGCCTCGACCTCGGCGACAACGACATCACCGGATCGATCGGCACGCGCGCGCTCATGGACACGCGCGACCACACGCGCATCTTTCCCGAGGTCAATCGCGCGCAAAAGGGCGATCGGCTGACGCCGCAGATCAGGCCGGAGCCGGCCTCCGCGCCCGCCCCGGTGCCGGCGCCGAAGCCGCAGCAGGGCGCCGCGCTTGCGCCGGGTCAAGGCGAGTCGACCTATGCGCTCGCGAGCGTCTCGCTGACCGATGTGGCGCCCGCGCTCGGCGAACCGGAGAGCACGTCCGAGGACTCCGCTCCGGCCGAAGCGAAAACTTCATCGGCGACACAGGTTGCGCTCGCGGTGCCGGAGACCAAGACCGACGCCAGCGCAGAAGCGAGCCCGCGCGACGACGATCTGCCGACGGCCGCGGATGCGCGCATCTATTTCGGCGCCGAGCCGATGGGCATGCTCGCCGCGATGCAGCCGTGGACGCCGGACGATTTCGTTCTGTTCGACCGGCCCGACGACTCCGACGGGGTTGCGCCGGCCGCGCCGGGCGGCGAGACGGTCGCCGCCAAGGGCGAGGTGACCGGCGTCGGGCGGCATCCGAAGAGCCCGGCCGAGCGGCTCGGTCTCGCGGGCGCGGCGCGCACCAAGGCGGAAAAATGCCTCGCCAACGCGGTCTATTTCGAGGCGCGCGGCGAGCCGGTGCGCGGGCAGATCGCCGTCGCGCAGGTGGTCATGAACCGGGTGTTCTCGGGCTACTATCCGGACAACGTGTGCGGCGTCGTCTACCAGAACGCCAACCATCGTTTCGCCTGCCAGTTCACCTTTGCGTGCGACGGCACGCGCGACCGCAATCCCGAGCCGGACGCCTGGGTGCGCGCCAAAGAGATCGCGCGCGACACGCTCGACGGCAAGCTGTGGCTGCCGGACGTCGGCAAGGCGACGCACTACCATGCCTACTGGGTGCGTCCGGTGTGGGTGCACGAGATGCACAAGCTCGACCGCATCGGCGTGCACACCTTCTATCGCCCGCGCAACTGGGGCGACGGCGCCGACGCGCCCGTCTGGGGCGATGCGGCGACGACCAAGGAAGAAGTGAAGAAGCTGTAGCTTCGTAGGGTGGACAAAGCGAAGCGTGCCCACGCGTGGGCACGGCACGTGCCGCGCCTTTGCCCACCCTGCGAAGCGGTCTCACATCTCGACATCCAGCCCCACATCCAAATTCGGCGACGAGTGCGTGATCGCGCCGGAGGAGAGATAGTCGACGCCCGACTCGGCAATCGCCTTGGCGGTTGCGAGCGTGATGCCGCCCGACGCCTCGATGGTGAGGCGGCCCGCCACCATGGCGACCGCCTCTTGCAAGGTCGCGGGGTCCATGTTGTCGAGCAGGACCGCATCGGCGAGCCCGACGTTGAGCACCTCGCCCAGCTGGTCGAGCGTGTCGACCTCGATCTCGATCTTGACGAGATGGCCGGCGCAGGCCTTGGCGCGCGCGAGCACCGCGCCCACGCCGCCCGCGACCGCAATGTGGTTGTCCTTGATCAGGATCGCGTCGTCGAGCCCGAAGCGGTGATTGAATCCGCCGCCGCAGCGCACCGCGTATTTCTGCAGCGCGCGCAGTCCGGGCGTGGTCTTGCGCGTGCAGCAGACCCGCGCCTTGGTGTGGGCGATGCGGGAGACGAACTCCGCCGCCGCGCTCGCGATGCCGGAGAGATGGCCGACGAAATTGAGCGCCGTGCGCTCGGCGGCGAGCAGCGCACGCGCATCGCCGGCGACCGTCAGCAGCGCGGCCTTGGCCGCGACCTTCGCGCCGTCGCGCAGATGCGCCACGATCTCGACCTGCGGGTCGAGCCGGCGAAACACCGCCGCCGCGACCGGCAGCCCGGCGATCACGCCGGCTTCGCGCGCCGCCATCACGGCGCGCCCGCGCGTGCCCTCGGGCACCGTCGCCACCGAGGTCACGTCGCCGGCGCGGCCCAGATCCTCGGCGAGCGCGCGCGCGACCGCCTCGTCGATCGCGAGCGGCGACAGGAACGCATCGGGGCAGAGCAGGGCGTCGGTCATGGTGGATCGCCTCGATTGCGGCGTCAGCGCGCCGCGGCCGCCACGCGGCCGTGGCCTCCGATTGCGGTCTCGGCGATCGCGCGCGCCTCGACAAGCGTGAGGAAGCTGCGCCTGGCTTGGGCGGGATCGGTCTCGGTAAAGTCGGAGCGCGCATGCGCGCCGCGGCTTTCCCGCCGGCGAAATGCGGCGGCGGCGATGATGAGCGCCGCCGTCGCCATGTCGCGCAGCGGTCCCGGCGGCGTGTCGCGCTCCATGGCGGCGATTTTCTCGATCGCTCCGGCAAGCCCGTCGGCATTGCGGATGACGCCGACGTCGGCGGCCATCAGCGCCCGCAAGGCCTGCTCGCGCGACGGTGAGGGCGCGGCGGGCGCGGCTTCCAGGCGCTCGACGATGCCGCGCGCGGAAACTTGGGCGGGCACCATGTCGGCGACGTCGCGGGCGACCCGGGCCGCAAACGCGACCGCTTCGAGCAGCGAATTCGATGCCAGCCGGTTCGCGCCGTGCAGGCCGGTCGAGGCGACCTCGCCGGCGGCCCACAGGCCGTCGAGCGAGGTCTGCCCGTGTGCGTCGACCGCGACGCCGCCCATGTGATAGTGCGCGGCCGGCGCGACCGGGATCGGCGCGAGCGCCGGATCGATGCCCGCCGTCATGCAGGCTGCATGCACGGTCGGGAAACGCTCGGCGAATGCCGGTCCGATCGCCGTGCGTGCATCGAGGAAGGCGCCGCGTCCGGCGGCGATCTCGGCAAAGACGCCACGCGCAACGATATCGCGCGGCGCGAGCTCGGCCCGCGGATGCAGGCGCTGCATGAAGCGCTCGCCGTCGCGGTTGATCAGGATCGCGCCTTCGCCGCGCAAGGCCTCGGTCGCGAGCGGCGCTGGATCGCGGCCGATCGCGATGGCGGTCGGATGAAACTGCACGAATTCGGCGTCGGCGATCACGGCGCCGGCCCGCGCGGCGGCCGCAAGCCCGCCGCCGTAGGCTTCCGCCGGATTGGTCGTCACCGCATAGAGATGGCCGATCCCGCCGGTCGCCAGGATTACGGCGCGGGCCGGGATATTGAGCCTCTCCGCGCGGCCGTCCGCCGTGACGTGGGCGCGCAGGCCGACGATGCGGCGTCCCGCAACGAGGAGGTCATCGAGCCGCGCGCCGGCGATCACCCGGATCGAGGGCGTCGCGGCGACCGCTGCGGCGAGCGCCGCCACGATGGCGCGCCCGGCGGCATCGCCGGCGACGCGGACGATGCGGCGCGCGGAATGCGCGGCTTCGCGGCTCACCGCAAGCCGGCCCGCGAGATCGCGGTCGAACGGCACGCCATAGGCGAGGAGGTCGCGCACGCGCTCCGGCCCTTCCTCGGCCACCACGAGCGCAAGGCGCGCGTCGACGATGCCGGCGCCCGCCGCGACCGTGTCGCGCGCATGCGCATCGGGCGTGTCGCCCTCGGCGACCGCGGCCGCGATCCCGCCTTGCGCCCACACGCTCGATGCGCCCTCGCCGATCGGCGCCGCCGTGAGCAGCGTCACGGGGCGCGGCGCGAGCTTGAGCGCGCAAAACAGGCCTGCCAGCCCGCCGCCGACGATGACGATGTCGGCGAAGCCGGAGAGTGAGTTGGTGACGGGACGTGCAGGCATCGTGTGTGGCCTCTGGATCCCGGATAGCGGTGCTTCGCACCGCTTCCGGGATGACGGCGTTCGGCCATCAGCTCTTGAGGTGGATCATCCGCTCGACCGCGCGGCGCGCCTTGGCGGCGATCGCCGGATCGACCACGACCTCCTCCTGCATGTGCACGAGGCTGTCGAGGATCTTCGGCAGCGTGATGCGCTTCATGTGCGGGCAGAGATTGCACGGCCGCACGAACTGCACCTCGGGCAATTCGGCCTGCACGTTGTCGGCCATCGAGCACTCGGTCACCATCACGACCCGGCGCGGTTTGCGCGCCCGCACCCAGTCGATCATGTGCGCGGTCGAGCCGGTGAAGTCCGCTTCCGCCAGCACGTCGGGCGGGCACTCGGGATGGGCGATGATCTGGATCGCCGGGTCGCTCTCGCGATAGCCACGCAGCTCGTCCGCCGTGAAGCGCTCGTGCACCTCGCAATGGCCCTTCCAGGCGATGATCTTCACGTCGGTCTGCGATGCCACGTAGCGGGCGAGATACTCGTCGGGCAGAAAGATCACCTTGTCGCTGCCCAGGCTCTCGACCACCTGCAGCGCGTTCGACGAGGTGCAGCAGATGTCGCTTTCCGCCTTCACCTCGGCCGAGGTGTTGACGTAGGTGACGACCGGCACGCCGGGAAAACGCTCGCGCAGCAGGCGCACGTCGTCGGCGCTGATCGCCTGCGCGAGCGAGCAGCCGGCGCGGCGATCGGGAATGAGCACGGTCTTGTCCGGATTGAGGATCTTTGCGGTCTCCGCCATGAAATGGACGCCGCACTGCACGATCACCGCGGCGCGGGTCTTCGCCGCCTCGCGCGCGAGCTGCAGCGAGTCGCCGACGAAATCGGCGACGCAGTTGTAGATCTCCGGCGTCTGGTAATTGTGCGCCAGGATGACGGCGCCGCGCGCGGCCTTGAGCTCGTTGATCGCCTTCACGTAGGGCGCGAAGAACGGCCACTCGACCGCCGGCACGACCGCCTTGATGCGCGCGTAGAGATGGGCGGTCTCGCGCTCGACCGTCGCGTTCCAGTCGAGCGGCGGCATCGGCAGGGACGGAAATCGCCGGCCGCCGGCGCCTCCCACGGCGGGAAGCGGGCGGTCGAGACCGGGACCGAAGGCAGCAAGAAAGGGCATTGATTGGCTCCGCTGAGGGCTGGTTATTATGCTCATTACGAGCATAACAGGACGCCGATATATCCGGCTACGGGCCGGCGCTCGGATCGACTTATCCTCAATTCGAGCAAATAGGAAATAACACCTTTCCGGCTGCCCTGCCAGACCCCGCCCGCGATGCAGCCATGCAGCGAGCAGGCAGCCATCGGTTGGACAAATCGAGTCGATGAAGAACATTTGTTTGGGGGGCGCGGCCCTGCCCCCTATTTAGAGGACCGTCGCCCCTGCGGCCCTGCAGCTCGCTTCGGCCAACTCGGAAATGTCCATGACGACCATTTCGTCGACCGCCACCGCGCGGTCCACCTCCTGGCGGACGCCGGCCGT
>Ga0335081_10017101_pt1 | contig 11752 bp, 11 predicted proteins | sample Lox_Sample_35_FD_206713 | JGI IMG/M metagenome (GOLD analysis project Ga0335081, IMG submission 206713) | Soil microbial communities from Loxahatchee National Wildlife Refuge, Florida, United States - Lox_Sample_3.5 | ecosystem: Environmental > Terrestrial > Soil > Wetlands | place: USA... | reverse complement strand
GGTCGGCGGGCCTCGCTTTTTCCACTCGTGACAAAGTAAAAAGGACACCTGCGCTGTAGAAAGTACCCGTAGGGCGGACGAATCAGGTCGAATCAGGCGTGTAAATTCAAGCGGATTAAACGGATGCGAAGGGGTACGCAATTTGCGGCCATTCCGGCGGTCACACGAGCCTGAGGCAGCGCTCATTGTCTCTGCCGGCGGAAGGGCGTCAAACAACGATCAACCATGGACGAACAAGACTCTACACTTCTTTCGGCGGTTATAGACGCAATCCCGTCGCCCGTGCTCGTCGTGGACGATGATTTTCGGGTCCACGGAGCCAACAGCGCGGCGCGTCCCCTTCTCAGCGAAAGCGTGAACTCCCTCACCGCCATTCAATGTCTGTACCACGGCGAGCCAAAAAGCACATGCGGGAAGGGCCCACACTGCCGCGCATGCTTCATCGTACGGTCCGTCGATGAATCATTCGAAAGCCATGCCGCGGTCACGCGCGCAGGGCGGATCAATCAAGGAGCGGGAAGCCGCCAGGTCCTCGTGAGTGCCGCACCGCTGAACGTCCGGGGAAAGCCGCTCGTCGTGCTCAGCATCCAGAATATCCATGAGATCGCTCACCCGGGAAGGCTCATCCCCATATGCACCCACTGTAAGAAGATCCGAAACGAGCGCGAATATTGGGACACCGTGGAGGACTACTTCGAACGCCATCTCGACCTGGAATTCTCGCACGGGATATGCCCGGAGTGTCTCGACGAGATCTACCCCGAGATCTCCGAGCGTGTCAAAAACGGGGGGAACGAGCCTGCACAAGAGCCTCGCTGAGCAGACTCCCTACGGAATTTCGAAAAATACCTCGCAACACGTCCCCGGCGGTTTCTCTTGCCGCCGGGGACACCAACCTCACTCACTTTCCCGATCGCATCGATCCTGATTCTCGCGGGGCGCCCGGATTCAAGCGCGTTTCATCAGCCGGTAGATGAGCGGGAGGGCAAAGAACAACAGGAGGCTTGAGAGTGAGAAGCCGCCGATCACCGCGATTGCGAGCGGCTGCTGCATCTGGGAGCCCGCGCTGAGACCGAGCGAGAGGGGCAGAAGGGCGAACACGGCGGCCATCGCGGTCATGATGATCGGTCGCGTCCTCACGCGCGTCGCTTCCACAAGCGCTTCGTCCAGCGGGGTACCGCCGGCGACGAGACGCTTCATGTTGTGCATGACGAAGATCGCATTTTCGGCGACGATCCCGATGATCAGGATGATCCCGACGAAGCTCGATATGTTGAAGGTCACACCCGTGATCCAGAGCGCGCCGAAGACTCCCAGAAGCGAAAGCACGTTGATGACCAGGATGGAAAGCGGGACGGCGAACTCCCCGAATTCAAACAGGAGAACGATAAAGACCAGGGAAACGGCGGCGAGCGACACGAGCAGGAGGCCGCGGAAGCTTTCCTGCTGGGTCTCGTAGACCCCCCCGTACACGACCGTCATATCGGAGGGGATATTCAATGAACGGGAGAGCGTTTTTTGAATGTCGGCGATCGTGCTACCGAGGTCGCGCCCGCTGATCCGTGCCGTCACCGAGGCAAGGCCCCGAAGGCCCTCGCGGCGCAGCTCCGCCTGCCCTTCGGTCTTCTCGATCGTTGCCACTGAGCGCAGCGGAAGGTATCCCCCCGATGGCGTTGCAAGGCGCATCGACTGGATCCTCTCCATGTCATAGTGATATGCCTCCGGGTAGCGGACACGCACCGGGATCAGCTTTTCTCCCTTCTGGATGTTGTTCGGCGCCCGTCCCTGGATGATCGTCTCGAGCTGTTCCTGCACGTCAGAGACGGTCAGGCCAGCGAGCGAAGCACGAAGGGGATCGACGTGGATGACGAGAGAGGGGCCTGAGATCACGATGCCGTTGAATGCGTCCACGACACCGGGAACCGCCGCGATCAGGGATCGCACTTCTTCCGCTTTTTGCTCGAGGATTTTCTCGTCGGATCCGAAGATCTTGATCTCGACGGGAGAGGGGTTGTTTGTCAGGTCGCCGATGACGTCCATCATCAGCTGCCCGAATTCCACGCGCAGGGAAGGCTCACTTGAGGCGATGCGGGTACGGACATCGGAAATCACCTCGTCAATCCGGCGCGAGCGGTCCGACTTCAGTTTGACGAGATAATCCCCCCGGTTCGGCTCCGTGATGAAAAAGCCGAGCTGGGTGCCCGTCCTGCGGGAATACGATTCGACCTCCGGGATCGACATCAGCATCCGCTCGAGTTTCATGAGCACACGGTCCGTTTCGGCCAACGACGTCCCGGGCGGCGTGCTATAGTCCAGGACGAATGTTCCTTCGTCCATATCGGGCATGAAATCGCTTCCGATCTGGCCGTACAGCCAGTATGTCGCGCACACAATGAGGAAGGCGGCTGGGACCACGATCCAAGGGACTGCGAGCAAGCGTCGCAGGACCCGCGTATACGCCGTACTGAGGGGGGATATCCGCTCGTGGCGCGAGATTTCCCGCGCAACGTCGTCCTGCCGGATCAGAAATGACGCCAACAGGGGTGCCAGGGTGATCGAGAAGAGAAACGAGATCAGCAGGGCAAAGACCATGGTCACGGAGAGCGAGGTAAAGAAAGCGCCCGTTACACCGCCCAGAAATGCCAGGGGGATGTGAATCACGATCGTGCTTGCGGTGGAGCCTATGATGGCAGGCATCAGCTCTTTGAGCGAGCGGCCTGCCAGGGCCGCGATCGAATTGCCTGGCGAAGGTCCTGCAGTGCGCGCACCGAAGTGAGCGAAGACGTTCTCCAGAATGACGATCGAGTCGTCAATGATCAGTCCGACGGCAGCCGCGATTCCCCCCAGGGTCATGATATTGATCGACTTTCCCACAGCGGAGAGACAGACGACCGTGCAGGCAATCGTGACGGGGACGACCAGGGCGATGACCAGCGCGACTCTCCAGCTCCGCAAAAACACCAGGAGAACCACCATCGCCAGGAGGATTCCGACAACGATGCTGTCCCGCGTGCTGTGGATGGAGCCCTTGATGAAGCCTCCCTGATCATAGAAGTTCTCAAAGCGGACGCCGCCGGGGAGCCGGAGCCCGGCGAGCGCGCTGATGACATCGCTGCCGATCTGCACCGTGCTTCCCGTTGGCTGCTTCATGATATTCACCAGGACAGCCTCGCGCCCGTGCGCGGTCGTCCGGATATATTTGTCGGCGACACCCGGGTGCACCTCTGCGATGTCCCGGATTCTCACCGGGACTCCGTCCCGGACGGCGACCACGCAGGACTCGATATCCGAGATTCCTGTGTAGAGTCCGGAGACCAAGGAGAGATACAGCTGATAATTGTTGTCGACGAGGCCGCCCGAAGCCACGAGGTTTGACTTCTCGACCGCATCGGACACCGCGCGCATGTCCAGACGGTATCCGGCAAGCCTCTCCGGCGACACCGTCACGCGGAACTCCCGCACATCCCCGCCCGTGACCTCGACGCGCGCGACACCTCGAACGCGCATCAGGGCCGGGCGGATCTGGTACAGGGCGATGTCGCGAAGATCCACGAGGCTGATCGAATCCGAGGTGAGGCTGTAGCCGAGGATCGGCATCACCGAGACCTGCATTTGCTCGATTTGAATGCTGGCGCTCGCCGGCAGCGCGCTCCGGATGTTGGCGATTCTCCCCTGGATGAGCTGGAGGGACTGCTGGACGTCGCTCCCCCAATCAAGACTCACCGAGATCTCGCTCGTGCCGCGGCTCGTCGCCGAGCGGACCAGCCGTACGCCGGGGACGGAGCTTGCGGCTTCCTCGAGCGGTTTCGTGACCTGGATCATCATCCGTTCGGCGGGCTCCTCCCCGTTGTCGGCAAGGATCACGATCCGGGGGAAGGTGATGTCCGGGAAGAGCGAGACAGGCATCTGCTGGAGGAGCGCGACGCCGGAGGCGGCAAGTACGGCGACGGTGAAGAGGATCGCGCGCGCGTGACGGCGAACGTAGTCGAAGAGGCTCATTGGCTCGGCGTCGGCTCAATGCGTGTGGAGTCGGCCAGGGCGTAGTTCCCCTCGACGACGACCCGCATGCCGGGGGCGAGTCCTGTGCCGCGCACTTCAGCGGTCGAATCGGTGCGCGCGATGGGTTCGACAGGGACGATATGTGCCAGCGAGTCCGGACCAGCGGTAACGACCGTGTACGTGTCGTTCTCGTCGTTGCGGATCAGCGCCCTGCGCGGAACGACAAGCACATGGGGATGTATGCCGGTCACAATCCGGGCTCTGCCGCTCATCTCCGTGAGGAGCAGGTGCAACCACTTCCCCGAGGATCCCTGGAAGGAAAGGCGGACTCGCACGCTTTGGCTCTGCGGGTCAGACCGCGGATTGACCGCCTCCACCACCGAGGCAAATGTGTCCTCGGGCAGCGACGGGAAGGATACCGTCGCACGTTCTCCTCTGCGTATCGCCGGCAGATCGGCCAGGGGCACGTCCGCCACGAAGACGAGCGTGGAGAGATCGAGCAGGGTCAGGAGCTCGGCGTTTTCCGCAACCTGTTCCCCCTCCATGGCGCTTCGACTCGCAACGACGCCGTCCCGGGAGGCCCGGATCTCCAGATTGTTTTCCGTTTGGATTGCGAGCGCAAGCGCCTTGCGCGCCTCCGTTTGCTCCTGGGGGGTCGTGGCGCTCCGCAGCAAAGCCTCCGCGCCGCTGATCGCCGCGCGGGTTTCCCGCGGCTGGATGACGGCGACAACGTCGCCGCGCCTGACTGCCGTCCCCTCCAGGACTTTGAGAGAGATGAGCGTTCCGGCGATCGGCGAGAGGATCTTTTCCTTGGCGACTGCCTCGGTGAGTCCGGTGGCAATGACGACGGTCTCCATGTCCGCCCGAACGATCGGTGCGGTCTTCACGGCGACAACAGATTTGACGGACTCTGCCTCATCGTCGTCCCGCTGGCGGTGCGTGCATGCCGGGAATGTGGCGGCGAGCGCCAGAAGCGCGGCCAGATGAACGATTCGTCGGATCATGTATCGGGTCTCGCGGTTTTTATCGTGCGGTGAGCCGCTCAAAGCGCGCTTGGAGCGCCCGGATGTCGGCAAGCGCCTGAACTTCGGCCAGGCGCGCTTCGGTCAGCGACTGTTGGGCGGAGAGAACTTCGAGCGAGAGAGAGGCCCCCGCGGCGAATTTGGATTTTGTCAGGATAAAATTCTGCTCCGCCCGGGAACTGTTTTCTCGAACGGGACCGAGCCGGGCGCGTGCATTCGCGAGCTGGATGCGAACCCTCCGCTGATCGGAGGCAATCGAACGTCGCAGCAGCTCCATGCGGCGGCGGAGATCGTCGGTCGCGATCTCCCGTTGCTCTGTCCGCAGGCCGGTTGCGCCCCACGTAAGGATCGGGACTTCGATGCCGATACCGACCGAATACCCGATGCCGTTGATCCGTTCGGAGGCGGGGACCCGGAAATTATCCCCGGAGCTGACGTATCCGCCGTCCGCGACAAAGGAGATCGCCGGGAGCGATTCCCGGCGCGCAATATCCTCCTCGACGAGACTCCGTTGGATGAGCATGCCGGCAACGGTCATATCAATAGTCGAGTCGGAGGAAGGCTCCCCCCCGAGCAGCGTGGCTTCCTCGGGGGATGCGAGAGAATCGGATAGCGAGCCAGCGAGGATGAGGGACGTGTCGGGCGGCAAGCCCACGATTTCCTCGAGCGCGATCTTTGCCCCGGATGCATCTTCGCGGACCCTCATGAGCGCCATGCGGGCGTTCGACGTCTCAACCTCGGTCTTGAGGAGATCAGTCGCGCTTGCGCTGCCGCCTGCATGGAGCCTCTTGAGCAGGGAGAGATAGGATTCCAGTTCATCAACGCTCCGCGCTTCGAGGGCCGTGGCGGCTTCCGAGCGGAGCGCTTCGGCGAAAGCGAGCTTTACCGAGAGGGCCAGATCGAGCTGGGCCAGACGCCTTTCGTGAGACAAACGCTCCCTGTCGCCGGTGAGCTGATCGGAGCGCAGCGATCGGACCCCAGCGTCGTAGAGCGTCTGTCGCAACACGATGCGGCCGCTCAGCTCGCCCCCGTTGGTGATCGCCGGATCATATCCGAAGGTCGGCGGGGATGGGGTGTAGATCCCGTTGACCACTGCGCCCAGTTGCGGAAGCCCGGTAGTATTCAGCTCGGAGAGCGAGAGCTCTGCCGTGCGCAGCGCGTTCTCTGCCATATGGATATTGGGACTCGATCGCTCCGCGAGCGTTAGAGCGTCCTCGAGATCCAAAACCTTTTGTCCCCGGGCGTCGAATGCCGCGCTGGCAAAGAGGGCAGCGCCGAGCAGAAGGCGCATCCGATGCCGGAGGGCGGAGTGCTTAATCGTTTTCGTTTTCTTCGTCTCCTCCAGAGTGCTTTTGCGATTTCCCGCCCGGAAGACGTTTCTTCAACACCTTGCCGGAGGGATCGATGAGTATCGACCCCCTGGTGCCTCCCTGTGCGAGATGAATCTCGTAGCTGACCGCATCCCTCCTGGTCACCTTCTCCGCTCTGGTAACCGTTGCTTTGGCGATCTCCTTGGAGAGCGTGCTGCGCACGACCTCCGGCAGAGTGCTCACGGGGATCGTCTCCTCCGATTCCGACATCGCGCCGTCCTTCGTGTAGAGGAGGTCGCGCATCACGCTTCCGTCTTTGCTTTCGATCTCATAGTAGGTGAGCGCCCCCTCTCGCTCCCAGGCGGTCCCCCTGATTTTCGCATTGGGATACGATTTGGCAAAGGCAGAGAGGACCGCCTGCGGGACTTCACTTCGGGGTATCCTTTTCTCTTGAGAGCGCGCCTGGGGGTCTGTCAATGCTGTCAGCACGGCCGTGCAAATGACTGCCACCATCACGTGTTGTGTCCGGACCATTGGGTACCTCCTCGCCTGTGTGCGGAGATCATGGGATGGTGGCAATATAGCGGGCAAAGATGAAACCAGGATGAAAATGGGGCCCGGCGCCCGGATTCGGCGGATTAGCCGGGAAAATGAAGCGAAATAATCGTCCCGTGCCCGGGGGTGCTTTCCACTGCAACCATCCCCCGGTGCATCCTGACAATCTCGTCCACGATGGCGAGGCCGAGCCCGCTGCCGGCGGTCTCTCCTCGCGTGGCGGAGGAGCGGAAGAAGCGCGTGAAGATGTGCGGGAGATCCGCGGGAGCGATCCCGCACCCCGTATCCTGTACGCTCACGTGGACCGGAAGTTCACCGCTCGTGTCCCGTTCGAGCCGCGCGCTGACGCGACCGCGGCGCCGGGTGAATTTCAGGCCGTTATCCAGGAGATTCACCATCGCGCATTTGATCGCTTCCCGGTCGGCAGGCATCTCGACGGCCTCGCCGATGTGAACGTCCAAACGCACGCCTTTGGATTTGAACAGCGGGTCCATTGCGTGCACGCATTCGACGATGAGCTCATCGAGCCGGACCGCAGTGCGCTCCCGCACCGCGTCCGGGTTTTCGAGTCGGGAGAGGACCAGCAGGTTCTCAGCCATGCGTGAAAGGCGGTCGAGTTCGGCGACCGTGTCGCGCAGCGCCGCCTGAGGTTCAGCCCGCCGGAGCTTTCTGTGGAGGAACTCCAGGTTGCTGCGGATGACCGTCAGCGGGGTGCGAATTTCATGGGAGGCATCGGCAATGAATTGCCTTTGGGCTTCAAATGCTCTCTGGATCCTGGTCATCATGCTATTGAGGGTCTCTCCCAGGAGGCGGATTTCGTCGCGCGCCACGGGAAGCTCGAGACGCGCCTGGAGATTTTCCGCAGAGATGTCGTTTGCCGTCGCGATCATGGAGGTGACAGGAGCGAACGCCGCCCGGGCGATCAGAGATGCCGCAAGAGCGGCCAGCACAAGACCGGCGGGAATCACGGCGAGAAAAAGCAAGCGGAGCATTGCAAGTTGTGCTTCAACGCCATCGAGCGAGGAACTCACGGTGACGGCGAACGTGATCCGGTCATTCACCTCGACAGGATTGCTCAGCACGCGCCAATCCGCCTCGCCCCGCTGTATCTCGCGATAAACCGGCAGCGTGTCGATGGGAGCCCCCCCCACCATGGGCTCCAGGAGCGTGTCTTCGATGACGGTGCGGCCGGCAAGGTCCCTGAGAAGATAATGCGGGCGGCTCAGGCCTTCACCGCCAATAGCGTTGAATTCCGAAATGACGGGGAAAGCGCCTTCGCTGTACTGTTCTTCGACTTCCGCGCCCAGACGTTCCGCGAAAGTCCGGAGGTACGCATCGAGCTCGGCCCGCTGCGCCTCCCTGATCGTTCGGTAGACCAGGAAAGCGAACCCGCAGAGCATGAGCCCGAACACGAGCGTGTATGCGACCGTGACTTTCGTGCGGATGGAGAGTCGGATGGTCATTGTCTCGTCAGGGCTCCCTGTCCGAGAAGAGATACCCGGCTCCCCGAACGGTGTGGATCAGCGGGCGGGGGAATCCCCTGTCAACCTTCTGGCGGAGGAACCGGATGAACGACTCGAGCACGTTGCTCCGCGGATCGAAGTTCATATCCCAGACATGTTCGCAGATGACCTCTCGCGAGAGAATTTTCCCCGGATGCATCATAAAGAGCTCCAGAAGCGCGAACTCCTTTGCTGTCAACGTGACTTCCTTCTCCTCTCGCGAGACGCGATGGGTGTTCTGATCGAGTTTCAGGCCGAAGTGCTCCAGCGTACTCGTCCGGGTCTCCGTGCGGCGCCGCGTCAGAGCGCGCACGCGCGCAAGGAGCTCCCCCCCGTGAAAGGGTTTTCCCAGATAGTCGTCGGCGCCCCTGTCCAGCCCCCGGATGCGGTCCGAGACGTCTCCGAGCGCCGTCAGCATCAGCACGGGGGTCATCACGCCGGCCGACCTTAGGTGCGCGAGGGTCTCCAATCCGTCCTGTCGAGGGAGCAGGACGTCGAGGATGATCGCATCGTAGTCATTCGATTTTGCGAGTTCTTCTCCCCGAATCCCGTCGGTGGCAATATCGACAGCAAAGCTCTCTGAGCGGAGCCACCGCGATATCGATGTGGCAACGCGTTTGTCATCTTCGATCAGAAGCAATCTCACCGGAGGCGGCCGCGCAAAGGGAACATTGACCGGGAATTCCTATATTGGCGTAAATAAGAAATCTATGCGTCGAAAAGCAACCACGCAGTCTGAGAGAGAGCGGAGCGCCGACGGGCGGCCCCTCGGTGACCTCGCCAGGTTATTTCTCCGTCTCGGCCTCACGGCTTTCGGCGGGCCAGCCGCTCATATCGCAATGATGGAAGAGGAGGTGGTCCAGCGCCGCGCCTGGGTAACGCACGAGGACTTCCTCGATATGCTGGGTGCGACGAACCTTATCCCGGGTCCCAACTCCACGGAGATGGCGATTCACATCGGCTACCGGAAAGCGGGGGTGAGGGGTCTGGCGCTCGCCGGGGTCTGCTTCATCCTGCCAGCCACGCTGATCACTCTGGCGCTTGCCGCTCTCTATGTCAGGTTCGGCACCCTTCCCGATGTCGAGCCGTTCATGCGGGGAATCCGGTGCGCCATCATTGCAGTGATCATCGGTGCCGTGGTGAGGATCGGAAGACCAATTGCGCGCAGTCCATTCGGCCTTATCGCGTCGGCGAGCGTCGCGGTGCTCAGTGTCGCGCATTTCGACGAGATCGCTCTCCTGCTGGCGTCGGGCGTGTGCGGGATCGCATGGGCACACCGCGAGACACTGCGGGAGATCGCCCGCTCGAATTTTTCCCTGGCACTGCTGCCCCTGACGGCGTACGTTCCGGGCATCGCCTCGTCCCCTGCGGGCGAACCTCCAACGCTCGTTGGACTCGTCCTTTTTTTCCTGAAGATCGGCTCCATCCTCTACGGCAGCGGGTATGTTCTCGTGGCGTTTTTGCAGGAAGGACTCATCGACTCCCGCTCCTGGCTGACGCAGAGCGCTCTTCTCGATGCCGTGGCCGTCGGACAGTTCACCCCTGGGCCCGTTCTCTCTACAGCAACCTTCATCGGTTACCTGCTCTTCGGCATTCCGGGCGCCTTCCTCTGTACACTGGCCATCTTCTTTCCCTCTTTCCTGTTCGTGCTCGCGGTGGGTCCGCTCATCCCAAAACTCAGGAAGTCACCCGGCGCCCGGGGGTTTCTGGACGGCGTGAATGCCGCATCGATCGGCCTGATGATCGGGGTCTGCTTTACGCTTGGCCGTTCTGCGCTTCTTGGGTGGGGGGCGTGGGGGGTGTTTTTGGGAGCGCTCGTCGTTTCACTGCGCTATCGGGTGAACGCCGCGTGGATTGTCGCGGCGGCTGCGCTGGCCGGCTGGGCCCTCGGCGCCCTTCACGCGCGATGGTGAGGGCCGGGGTCTCGCCTTTCATATGCCGATATTGGCGAGCATCGTGCAGATATAGTTGACCTGGGAAACAAGCCGGGGGTGAGACGCCTCGAAGCCCTTCACCGATGCAGCGAGGCCCGCGAGGGAGAGCTTGAGGAGTTCCGGATCCCGTTCCCGTCGCGTGGCCTCATGTGTCGAGCGGTCGATGAAGCCGGTGATGCTCTCGGCGTGTTCGGCTTTAGTGCGCGAGAGCTCGGTAATTTCCGCCTTGAGGGTTGCGACCAGCTCCAGGAGCTCTTTCTTCTTCTGGGGCGTGATCACCTTCGCCGATCCAATCCTGCCTTCGATGGTCTTGATCGTCTTCTGGATCATGGCGCGCTCCTCATCCGTTTCCGGTGCAAGAAACGGAACTCCCCCGGCAATGTCAAACCTTCGTCTTCTCCTCCTCGTCGGGAGCGCACGGGCCATGACGGCGGAAGCGCGCGCGTTCCTCCGGACTCATTGAAGCCAGCTTTTCCTCGAACCGGTGGCGCCATCGTTCCCTGCGCCAGGAGTGCCCATAGCGCCATGGCGACCAGCCGCGGAGCAGGATGTGGGCGAGCACCAAGAGCGCGATCGCCTGAACGAAGGTGATCTCCGGACCGTGGAACAGTTGGGGCACGGTCGCATTCCATAGAAGCATGACCAGTGCCCCGAAGGCAGAGGCGGCAACCACAGCCAGCAGGAGGAAGAGGGCCACTTTTCGAATCCACCACGTTTTCATCGCGTTTCCTTTCATGAGAGAGTGATTGTCAATCTTCTTCTGGTTCCTGCTCGGTGAAATCCCGGTACAGCTGCCCGAGCCGCCAGCGCAGGTATTGCAGAGCGTAGCGCTTGCGGGAGAGGAGCGTGTTGATATTTTCGCCGGTGATCTCTCCGATTTCTTTAAAACTTCTTCCTTCGAGTTCATGCATGATAAAAACCTCCCGCTGTGCATCCGGGAGTTCCTCGAGGGCTTCCGTGAGTTCCTCGCTCAGAAGCGAGGACTCCAGCAGGACGCTCGGATCACCTCCAGGGTCCACAAGCATCTCTGCCAGGTCGAGCGGCCCTTCCCCCGTCGCCGGATCATCCACGGACGCCCGGTACCGCCGGTGGCGGCTCCAATCGATGATCCGGTTGCGTGCCACCGTGTAGAGCCATGCGGTGAGATGTTCCAGCGGCTCCGTGACGCTGTAACTCGTGAGGAGCTGGTAAAAGACATCCTGGAGAATGTCTTCGGCCTGGCTCTGGTCGCGCACGCGCCGGCGGATATAGGCCAGCAGCGATTCACGATGCGCCTCGGCCGCGGCAGCCGTTTGGTCAGCTAGCATGTGCGCATCGGAATCCAGTCGGAAGACCTCCTTTTCCTATAAACGATTGAGCGGCGGCAATATTGTAGGCACAGGCAATTCGTTGTATATTTTCCCCGTATAAGCGGAGAAACCGATGCGTAG
>Ga0335081_10017099_pt1 | contig 11752 bp, 8 predicted proteins | sample Lox_Sample_35_FD_206713 | JGI IMG/M metagenome (GOLD analysis project Ga0335081, IMG submission 206713) | Soil microbial communities from Loxahatchee National Wildlife Refuge, Florida, United States - Lox_Sample_3.5 | ecosystem: Environmental > Terrestrial > Soil > Wetlands | place: USA: Florida... | reverse complement strand
CGTCCTCCGCTCCCTCGCTATCCTCGACAGGAAGCGCCTGCTCCCAGTTTTTCCAGTCCCGGTTCTCAATTCGCAGGGCAATTGGAGCGCCGATCGTCTTGCCGTGGCGCACTCCCGCGAGGAAATCGGCCTGGTCTTTCTCGATCCTCTGACGCCCGCCGCGCCCGTAACCCAATTGGCGCCGGTGCAGCTCGCGCCCGACGAAATCCATATCCACCGGCACACCCGCTGGCAGGCCGGAGATCCACGCCACCAGCGCCTGCCCGTGAGACTCCCCCGCTGTGACGAATCGCAGCATTCTATGTGCCGCCTTGTGCTACGGGACGAACGAAGGATTCTACCGGACGCTCCCGCGCCCGTAAAGGCCGCGTCCTCGCGCAGATGCCGCGTTTCGAGCGGGCCTGTCATCACACGCTTGTTTGCTTGACGGCTTCGACAGCCGACGATACGCTTTCGGGGACTCAGCTCCACAGCGCGGCTCGCGCTCGAGACGATGCCCGAAAACAACGAACGCCCATCGCTGCTGTCGTTTCTCGGGGACACACTCAAACGTCAGGTATTCGCTGTTCAGGACTACTCGGTGCTCTCGTTGCAGGCTGCTCTGAACATCTTTTCGCCACCGCTTTACTGGACAGACACCCTGGAACAAATGGATTCGATCGGGGTGGGTTCGCTTCCGATCATCATCGCGGCGTTCTTGTCCATAGGCGGTGTGCTCGTGCTGCAGACAGCCTCGCAATTTCAGCGCTTCGGAGAAACGAGACTGACTGGTGACGCAGTGTCGCTGGCTCTGGTCCGTGAGCTCGGGCCAGCGATCGCGGCCTTGCTGGTTTCCGGACGCAACGCGTCCGGAATTGCCTCTGAGTTAGGTTCGATGGTAGTTACCGAACAGGTCGACGCCATGCGCGCCCTGGGAACCGATCCCACGCGCAAGCTCGTCACGCCACGCGTTGTCGCGATGGTGCTTGTGCTGCCGCTGCTGGTCGCCGTGGCAGACTTCGTCGGACTGGTCGGCGGGTTTATTGTCGCCCACTTTACTCTGCGGCTCGGCGCCGTTGAATTCTGGACGCGCGCGGTGGACGCACTGGAATTCGGAGATCTCGTTCAGGGGACAGTAAAGCCGCTGATCTTCGGTTTCGTGATTTCGACAATCGCCTGTTACAAGGGGCTGCGCGTGACGGGAGGGACGCAGGGGGTAGGCCGCGCGACGACTTCGGCCGTAGTCGTCTCGTCGCTCTGGATGCTCATTCTCGATCTCTTCCTCGCGAAACTGCTGCTCTACGCCTTCCAGAAGTGACGGAATGACCGGGAGCCGTACCCTTCGCCAATGGGGCCCCCAAGGGCGAGAAAACGTCCGCTCGGTCTCTTACCCGTTTCCATCTATAATTCCGGCATGACGCTTCCGGCCCGCCCGGCGTCGCAGCAACTGATGGCGACCATGGTCCCGGGCGAACCTCTCATCGTCTTCAAGGATGTCCGCATCGGTTTCGACGAAGGCGATGTGCTCCAAGGGGTTTCGTTCGAGGTCTTGCCGGGTGAAACCAAGGTCCTCTTGGGCGAAAGCGGCTCAGGCAAGACGCTGATCATGAAGCTGGCGGCCGGCCTTATGCGTCCGGATCAAGGCCGCATCTGGGTGATGGGACAGGACCTCGGTGGAATGTCGGAAGATGAGTTGCTGGACTTCCGGCGACACGTGGGCTTTGTTTTTCAGGAAGGCGCGCTCTTCGACTCGCTGACGGTCACGGACAACGTGGCGTTCCGGTTGCGCGAGGAAAATATCGACGACGCGGAGGTCGAGTCCCGCGTGCGGGAAGTGCTGCGCTTTGTCGAGATGGAACAGGCGATCGACATGTACCCCTCGGAGCTTTCGGGCGGCATGCGCCGGCGCGTTTCGATCGCGCGCGCTCTCGTGGACCGTCCGCCTCTCGTGTTTTACGATTCTCCAACGGCCGGCCTCGACCCGGTGACATCGCAGACGATCATCACTCTCATCTTGCGCGGCCGCGACCTGCAGGGTGTGACGTCGATGCTCGCGACGCACCGCGTCCAGGACGCTTTCGGCCTCGCGCGCTTCCGCTTCGATTCGAAATCGAGCCGAGTGATGCGAATCGGCCGAAACGGCGAACTTACTTCGCGGCGCGAGGGGGAACGTGCTCCCGAGGGCGCCGCGCCTACCAACGTCCTGGTCCTCCGCGACGGAAAAATCTATTTCGAGGGAACGGCGGAGGACGTCCTGCACACAACCGATGAATACTTGAAGACTTTCTTGGCATCTGCGGAATGAACTTTCGATTCGGCATTACGAAGGAGGAAGGGCCATGGCGCAACGGAAACAGTTGACGTGGGCGGAGCTTCGAGTCGGAGTCTTTGTGCTCGCAGGCCTGTTCATTGCGATGATTGCGGTCTTCTACGTGACCGGCGCGAGATTCTGGGGACCGAAATACCGCCTGTATACGCACCTGCCGTCGGTCGAGAATCTGAAGATAGGTGCCGCCGTGGATCTCGACGGCATCGAGATTGGCAATGTCGATTCGATCGCACTGACTCCTCATCCGGCGGATCGAGGCCACAGCGTTACGATCGTGATGCGGGTTGACAAGCGATATGAGGACCAGATTCGCACCGATTCCGAGGCGCGCCTTGTTACTCAGGGACTGCTCGGGGACGGATACATCACGATCTCGCGCGGCGTTACCGGCACACCCGTCCCTCTCAACGGAGAAGTGACTGGTACAGAGACGGCCGGCACGAGAGAAGTTGTGGAGCGCGCCGCTGATCTGCTGGCGAGTTTCAATGAACTCACTGGGGATGTCCGGGACGTCGTCGCTCGGATTCAGAAGGGCAATGGCACGGTCGGGAAGCTCATGAACGATCCTGCTCTCTACAACAACCTCAACGACACGACCAAGAGACTCGATGCCATGGTCACTTCCGTTCAGGAGGGGCAGGGCACTGCGGGAAAACTAATTGCCTCGGATGAGCTGTACAAGAAGGTGGACGCGACCATGGGGCACCTGGAAAACGCGACCGCGGCCATCTCCGATCAAAAAGGCACGCTGGGCAAATTGATCTACGATCCCAGCGCTTTCGACGACGTCAAGGGAATCGCGCAGAAAGGCAACGCGCTTCTCGGCGACGTGCGCGAAGGCAAAGGCACCCTCGGCAAGCTCGCCACCGATGACGCGCTCTATGCCAATGTGCGTGACGCCTCGGCCAATGTCCGCGATGCCACCGCCAAACTGAACTCGAATCAGGGCACAGCAGGCAAATTCTTCACCGACCCGGCGCTCTACGACAATCTGACAGGACTCACAGGCGACATGCGCCTGCTCATCGGCGATTTCCGCCAGAACCCGAAAAAATTCCTCCACATCAAACTCGGAATATTCTAGCGGTGTGAAGGAAACTAGCTTCGGTAATTCGGGTGCACCTAGCCGGGTCGCCCGAGCTTTGCCCGGACGCTAGCCGCTTCCTCTGACTTTCCGATATTGTCGAGGAAATTGGCGAAAAGCTCTGCACCGTCTGATATCTCCGGGCATAGGCTCGTCGCCAGTCGGTACGTGTTCTCCGCTTCGTCGTTTCTCCCCTGCACCGCCAGTAGATTTGCCAGATACAGGTTCGACCAGTAGTCGGCCGGATCGATTTCTAGGCAACGGCGAAAGTGGTAGTGGGCGCGGATGAGGTCGCCTGCTTTTTGGTACAACCGCCCCAACACTTGATGTGCCTCGGCGTAATCGGCGTCAATCCGAATCGCTCTCTCCAACTGGTCGATCGCCTTCTCCGGATTGGAGTCCTCTTCAAGCACGGCAAGGTTATAAAGGGCCTCTTCGTAGTCCGGATCTAATTGGATGGCCTCCTCCAACCACCCTCGGGCGCCTTCCTCGTTGTCCAACGCAGCATCCACGCAAGCGAGTTGCGTCAGAAGGCGCGCATGGCGACCGAGCTCGAGAGCCTTCAAAAACCACTGTTTGGCAGTTTGGAACGACTCGGCGTCAGTCTTATCCGTTCGATCGGCCCACAGGCTTCCCATGATTTCCATAACTAAGGAGGAAGTCGGTGCCATTCGGAAAGCCCGAGCGAACGCTCGTTCCGCTTCCTCCCACTTTTGAAGTTTCTGAGCGACCCTCCCGTAACGAGTCAAAACGTACTCATCACTGCTGGCGGGTGCAAGCTGTTTCCAAAGCTCATAAGCCGTTTCTAAATCTCCGACGTTCTCTGCGTCCTCGGCTCTCTTGTCGATCGGTTCCATCGCTAACTCTCCACCTTTCAGCTGATCGTGCCTTTTGCGATGACGCGGCACTTCCCGAGCGCCGGGCCGAAGTAGGACCGCAGCTGCGCGACTGGCTAGCATTACGGCGTCGCGCACTGCGAATCGGTGCCCGCAGGCACACCTCGGCCCAGCCGTTCGAGAACTTGTTGCCCCGCCTCATCCCTTCACGCAGATGACCTGGTGCAGCGTATGGACGATCTCGACCAGATCGGTCTGAGCCGCCATCACCGCCTCGATCGGCTTGTACGCGGCGGGAGTTTCGTCGATCACGTCCGCATCCTTCCGGCACTCAATGCCTTCCGTCATGCGTTCGTGGTCCTTCACCGAAAAGCGCCTCTTCGCTTCCGTGCGCGACATCGCACGGCCTGCGCCGTGGCTGCAACTGGTGAAGCTCTCCGGGTTGCCCTTGCCGCGAACGATGTAGGAACGCGCTCCCATGCTGCCGGGAATGATTCCCATATCGCCTTCGCGCGCGCGGACAGCGCCCTTTCGAGTGACGAGAATGTTCTCGCCGTAGTGCGATTCGCGGGCCACGTAGTTGTGGTGGCAATTGATCGCCTTCAGCTCGGCAGCAAACGGCCGAACCTCTCCGCAAGCGCGGACGGCCGCCACGATCTGCTCCATCATCAAGTGGCGGTTCCAGCGGGCGAACTCCTGCGCCCACTCGACCGCCTCGACGTAGTCTTCGAAATGTTCCGAGCCCTCGGAAAAATATCCGAGGTCGCGGTCGGGCAGATGGATGAACATCCGCTCCATGTCCTTGCGAGCGAGTTCGATGAAGTAGCTGCCCATTCGATTGCCAACGCCGCGCGATCCGCTGTGCAGCATGAACCACACCGCATCGGCTTCGTCGAGGCACACTTCGATGAAGTGATTGCCAGTTCCGAGCGTGCCGAGGTGGTTCGCGTGATTCCCGCGATCGAGCTTCGAGTGCTTCGCGAGAATCGCGTCATAGCCCGGCTTCAGCGTCTGCCAGACTTCCATGTTGCGCGCGGGAATGTTGTGCCACGCGCCACGGTCGCCCCGGCCGCCATGCATCGTGCGCCCGTGCGGCACGGCCTTTTCGATTCCCGCGCGAATGCCCTTGAGATTCTCGGGAAGATCGCGCGCGTTCAGGTCCGTCTGCACGGCCATCATTCCGCAACCGATGTCGACGCCGACCGCCGCGGGGATGATCGCGCCCTTGGTCGGAATCACGCTGCCGACCGTCGCGCCGATGCCCCAGTGCACGTCCGGCATCGCCGCAACCCAGCGGAAAATGAACGGGAGCTGCGCCACGTTCAGAAGCTGCTTGCGCGCTTCGGCTTCGAGTGGCACACCCTTCGTCCACGCCTTGATGGGCGCGCCCGTCTCCGGCGTGATCATGTTGTAGTTCTTCTCGTTCGCGTCCGACATCTGACTTCTCCTCTGCAATCTCCTTTTGGTGCGCAGTTTCATGCTCGAGCCCGAGGCGCGGAGCCGGCCCCGCCCCGCGCCTCCAATGCCACCTCGCCGCGCGAGTCTTCGACTTTTCTCATCGCCGGCGAAGTCGAGTTACTTCTGTTTATCAAGTTCGCTCTCGCTGAATCCGCTCAGGATGTGCGCGTTCATGCACGACTCGCACAGCGACGGGCCGTGCAACGGCGTACCGTTCTTTACGTTGACGCTCATGGCGTCACCCTTTCTAAGAGGCGCGAAAACGCCTCGGGTTTGCGCGCCGCTCTGCGACTGCACGCGCGGTTTTGCGTTAGAAGAAGTTCCGACCAGTTGCCAGCAAGCGATTGAGCTACAAGGAGATGACTACTGTGCGGGACTGAAGCCCGTTCGGCGGCAATCCCGGCACGGCGTCTCCGCCGCTTGCCATGGCAACGAATTGTGTTTACTAAGTTCGTTCATGCCGAATGTTCTCCAGCGTCCGCCATCTTACGTGAGGGTACTGAATGACGCAACCGTAAATTCTCAAATGGCGAAAAATCGCGGTCGAACGGTTTCGCGCAGCGGCCGAAATGTGAATATCGGTAATCTAGCGCGGCTCGGCAAGATCGATTCCCGCGCTAATCCTTGTCGCCTATGGAAAATTGCACGGCCAGCTCGCGGATGCGGCGGAGGTCGAGTTTCCCGGTGCCCAGGTGCGGCAGATCTTCGACGAAGAAAAACTGATTGGCGCGCGGCGTCCAGAGATTTGGCAACCCAGCCTCGGGCAGCCTTTCGAGAACGACCTTCAGCTCGTCTTGCTTTAGCACGTGAAGAACGACCAGACGCTCGCCTTTTTTTTCGTCCGGCACGCCCGTGACGACGAACGTTTGTTCAGTGAGATTTGCGATTTCATGCAGCCGCTCTTCGATCTTTACGTGCGGCACCATCTCGCCGCCGATTTTGCTGAATCGGCTCAGCCTGTCGGTGATGGTGAGGAAGCCGTCTTCGTCCTCGGCGGCGATATCACCAGTGACGTACCAGCCGTCGCGCAGGACCTCCGTCGTTTTTTCGGGCTTGCCCAGATAACCCTGCATCACATTCGGACCGCGGACGATCAGCAGTCCGGGCGTGCCGACGGAGACCGGTTCCTGCGTCTCCGGATCGACGATGCGCACGCTGATGCCCGGCAGTGGATGACCGATCGAGCCGCGCTTTGCGCCGACCTGGCGAAATCCGGGTGCGCGAAAATCTTTCGTATTCACGGCGACCACGGGCGAACATTCCGTTGCGCCGTAGCCCTCGAGCGGACGGATGCCGAACCGGTCCTCGAATGCCAGCGCGACGCGCTCCGGCAATTTCTCCGCGCCGACGAGAACGAATTCCAGGCTGCCGAAATCTTCCGGCGAACAGCGCCGCATGTAGGCTTGCAGAAACGTGGGTGTGGCCATCAAAAGCGTCACGCGATAGTCGCGCACGAGTTCGCTGATGGCGGCGAGATCGAGCGGGCTCGGGTGGTAGACGACGCTGACGCCGAGAACAGGTGGGAGCCAGAGAGTGACCGTAAAACCGAACGAGTGGAAAAACGGCAGCACGCCCAGCAGCGAATCGTGGCGATCGAAACTGAACGTTTGGCCCATCTGCTCGATATTCGATGCGATGTTGTAATGCGTGAGCATCACACCCTTGGGATCACCAGTGCTGCCGCTTGAAAAAATGACGGTGGCGAGATCGTCGAGGCTCCGTGCGTTCTTGCCGCTCAGCGCTCGCTCGAGCCACGAACCCGGCAGAAACCAAAACAGCAGCGCGGCAATTCTTTCACCGAGACGCGGAGCGGCCGCGGCCTCTTCGAGGAAAACCGTCCTGCCCGGCACCTCCAGTGGAATCCGATCGAGCAGCAGTTTCGTCGTGATGACGGTTTGGAGATTGCACTGCGCCGCGCACGAGGCCAGCGCTTCGCTCGAAGACGTGTAGTTCAAATTCACGGGGACTTTTCCCGACAACGTCGCCGCGAAATTCACGAGCGCGCCGGGCACTGAAGGCGGCAGCAGAATGCCGACCATTTCCTGTCCTGCCCACGTTGCGCGGAGTCGCCGCGCAAGGAAGATCGCACTGAGCAGTGCGCTGCCCCAGTTCATCCGCGGCCGCCGCTTGTCTCCCATGGCGAAGCGGAGCGCATTGCGATGCGCCATGCGAATGAATGAACGATGGAGCGTGCGCAGGCGGCTCTTGCGATGGCGGTACGCCTCGGTCTGCAATTCCTGCACGGCGCGGCGTACCTCGAACGGCATCGCAGTCGGCGGCAGCGGCTTTCCGAAGCTCACAGTGACCGGGTAAGGAATCGTTCGCGGCAGCTTCCAAAAAAAACGTCGGCGCTCGAAGCTAAAGATGCTGCCCCAGACACCGTCGAGATTCACGGGCACGATGGGCGCATCTACGCCCTTCATGATCCGCTCCATGCCGCGCCGGAACGGCAACAACTGGCCGATGCGCGTGATTTGGCCTTCGGCGAAGATGCAAACGACCTCGCCATTCTTGATCGCGTTCGTTGCCGCGCGCAGCGAATGGAGCATTTCACGCGGCCGCTGCTCGGACGAAATCGGGATCACACCGATCATCTTGGCGAACGGTTTCACGTACGGCAGGTCGTAGATGCCCTTGTACATCAAGAAGCGAACGGGCCGGTCGATCGAGGCGATCAGCAGGCAAGCATCGACGAAAGACATGTGATTGCAGACGAACAGCGCGCCGCCGGCTTCGGGAACGTTTTCGCGCCCTTCGACGCGGATGCGGTAGACCGTGTGCGTGGCCAGCCAGAGCGCGAATCGCAGGAGCGAATCCGGCAGCAGGTAAATCGAATAGACGGTGGTGGCGAGCGTCAGAATCGCGCCGTCCAGGAAAATTCCCCGGGCCGTCTGGTGCAGCGCGGCCGAGAAAAAGTAGTAGGCGCCTGCTGCGACAAAAATGCCGACGAACGACAACAGATTCGCCGCGGCGATTACGCCGCCTTTTTGTTCCGGCCTCGGACGATGCTGGATCAGCGCGCCAATCGGTACGGCGAACAAGCCGCCGAAGAATCCGAGAAACGCCAGGTGCGCCGCAGCGGACCGGAGAGTCAGTCCCGGATCGTAAAGGACGGCACCGAAGATCGTCATTCCGACCGCGCCAAGCGGAATCAGGCCGTATTCGATTTTTCCGCCAGAGAGGTAACCGGCAGCGGCGCTGCCCAGTCCGATTCCGATGCCCACAGCAGCCTGCAAGTAACTCGTGTGCGTATCGTCAATGTGCAAGACGTCGTGCCCGTAAATGACGATGGCGAACTGCAGAAGCGCAGCAAGAAAGAAAAGATAGGTATTGCCGAGGACAGCCCAGGCGAGGACTTTATCTTGCCGAATTCTTCGGATCTCGGTCCAAAGATCGCCGATGGGGTTCCAACGAAAAGCTCTCTGCGGATCGGCTGCCGGGACGCGCGAAATTCCGACGCTGGTGACAAGACCTACGACCGTGAACGCGAGAAGCAAGATTCCCGCGACGCTCTCGCGCCCGTGATAGCGGTCCGCGAGCGTTCCGGCGGCCATCATGGCGGCGACGCTGGCAAGAAATGTGCCGAGCTCGATGATGCCGTTGCCCCACGAGAGTTTCGGCTCCGGCAGCAGCTCCGGCAGCAGGCCGTACTTCGAGGGGCCGAAGAGCGCGCCTTCCGCGCTGATGAGAAAGACGCCGGCGCACTCCATCGGGAGATTGCGCAGCGCGAGGCTGACGATGAAGAAGGCCATCACCGCGACTTCGAGGAATTTCGTGCCGATGGTGACGCTGCGCTTGCTGTAGCGGTCGGCAAAGTAGCCGCCCGTCATCGAGAACAAAATGAAGGGAAGCGCGAAAAGGCCTCCCACGACCAGCACCAAGAAATCCCGCTGCTTCTCGGGGAAGTTCGCCGCCACGATCATGTAAATGACGAGGAATTTCAGCGCGTTGTCGTTGAAGCCCGTCTGAAACTGCGTGACGATGAGGCTCCAGAGACCGCGTTGCCAGTCGCGAGGTGGTTGCGCGTGGCGCGCGGCGGCCGAGTTGGTCGGGCTTGCGGTCATGGCTGATGCTGCATTCTCAATAAGCGAAGTTTTTGGCGATTAGACGCAGCACCCGTCCTTTCTTTTGAATAAGTTACCGCTGTTTCTACCTGCGGAGTTTGGCGATTAGATATAGCGTTGCGCCCGAGAAACCGCCAGCTTCGCAGGTATGGGAAGAGCGACCGCGGGCTCGCGGCCGAGAACCGGAAGTGGTCAACGCGGGCATTCATGAGGCCGGCGCGAGCAAGCGGTTCGCTCATCTTGTCTCCTTTCTGGCCGCCCACACGCGGCCAAACAAGTCACCAGCGTAATTCTAGATCGCGGCATCGGGTGTCAAGCGAAGAATTCCCTGTGGACTGAGTAAGGCCGGGCCTTGGAGGGTGACTTGCTCGTCGCCATCTACCTCGCAGTACTGTTGACCATGCCGTATAGATGCTCGATGCTGGAAGCGGTCGAACAGTATGAAGGGGACAAACAAGGCGAGGCTTGTAGGCGGTTTGTTGCTGCCGCTGGTTGTTTGTTTCGTGTCGTATGGCAAGACCTCTTCCGGCCAGATGGGGTCACTTGCCATATCTCCTGACGGCAAGCTCATCGCAATTAATTTCGAACAGGGCAACACTTCATTCATTTATGAGATTGCGGTGGACACGGGCGTCGCGACGCGCTTGACGAAAGCCAAAGCGGGAGTCGAATCGAGTCCAGCGTTTTCGTCCGACGGGAAGCGGATCGCGTTCGCATACCGGCCCTCCGAGCACGATCTATCAAGGATCGTCACCGTGAACGTGGACGGCTCCGATTTGCGGGAGTGGGCGCCTCAGGCGAATGATTTCACGCCGGTGTTTTCGCCCGACGGGAAAACCATCGTCTTCGGTCGGTCGGGATATTTCGGCAGCTATTCACCCATCGCGCAGCCGCACTGGCACGCATGGAATTTTTACGCGGCCGATCTTGACGGCACCAACATCCGGCAGATCACAGACGAAAGTTTCTTCGATGCGTCGAGTGTTTCCGTATCGCCCGACGGAAAAAGCATGGTGGTGGTAGTGGAGACTTTGGAGAGCTCGCAGCAGATTGCCGTCTATTCGCTTGAGCAGACTGGCAAGCGGATATTGTCACTGCAGCCGCACGTGCCCCACGCGGTGAGCCGCAAAAATCCAATCTATAACTGCCCGAATTACGCGCCCGACGGAAAGGCGATTCTATTTATGGCGGCGAGCACGCGCTTCGACTATGACGTGTACCGGCTGAATCCCGACACCGGCGCGATCGAGAAGCTCACGGACCGGAATGGTTATGCGACGGACCTTAGGGTCTCTGCAGACGGCAGAACTGCCGCATTCTTGAAGTGGCGTAACAATTGGCTTGGAGACTTGATCGGCAACCAAATTTACTTGCTCGACCTGCAAAGCCACAAACTCACTCCCCTGATCGTCGCCGGATTCAACTGAAATCGAGGGCCCTCAGCAGATCCCTCGCCGCCATCCGCACATAACGCGGCTGGGCTCGGGATGACAAGCCGCTGCTACGCGAGGACGCGGAGGGAGCGCTTGGTGATGGTGACGTGATCGCCAGAGGGCGGGATGGCCGAGGCAGGCAGCGGGGTTTCGCGCCTCGGGTATTTCGTCGAAACGTAGTCGTTGACGAGCGCTTGGAATGCGGCGGAGAGCTCCTCGTACGTGCCTTCGAGCGTGGTGAATTTCTGGCCGTCGATGTAAACGGGGCAACGCGGCGATTCGCCGGTGCCGGGTAAACTTATGCCGATATTGGCGGCCTTGGATTCGCCGGGGCCGTTTACGATGCAGCCCATGACTGCGAGTTTCAGCTCCTCGACACCTTCGTGGTGACGCTTCCATTCCGGCATTTTTTCGCGGATATAGCCCTGAATGCTCTCGGCGAGCTCCTGGAACGTGGAGCTGGTGGTGCGGCCGCAGCCCGGACATGCGGTCACACTCGGAGCGAACGTACGCAGGCCGAGCGCCTGCAGCAATTCGCAGGCTGCATAGACTTCGTCGCGGCGGTCGCC
>Ga0335081_10017098_pt1 | contig 11753 bp, 12 predicted proteins | sample Lox_Sample_35_FD_206713 | JGI IMG/M metagenome (GOLD analysis project Ga0335081, IMG submission 206713) | Soil microbial communities from Loxahatchee National Wildlife Refuge, Florida, United States - Lox_Sample_3.5 | ecosystem: Environmental > Terrestrial > Soil > Wetlands | place: USA... | reverse complement strand
AGGGCACACTGCTGCGAGACATCGCCGCCGAGCTCGGGGTGTCGACGACGACTATCGCCCGCTGGCTTGACCCCGCGCAGGCGGAGCGGATGCGTGAGCGCTCGCGCCAGGCCAAGCTCGCCCGCCGCGTCCCCTGTCAGCGCTGCGGCCAGCCGCTCGGCTACCAGCGGACCGAGGGCATTTGCCGGCCGTGCTCGATCGGGGATGCTCATGCCCGGATCGACCGGGTCGCCGCGTTATACGGCGACGGCCTCGACCTGCCCGACATCGCGCGGCGGGTGGGGCTCGCCGACACCTACGTCTCGGTCCTCCTCGCTCACTTGGCCCGTGACGGGCGAATCCGTCTACGTCATGTTCCGCGCGACCGCGCCAGCAGCCGCGAGCGCGAGCGCCAGATCGTCGCCTTGCGCGATCAGGGCCTCCCGCGCCGCGAGATCGCCCGTCGCGTCGGCCTCACGCCGGGCTCGCTCGGGGTGGTGATCGCCCGCATGCGTGCGCGCGACTCGTCGCCCCCCATCATTTGACCGCCGCTGCAGCCACCGCCGCCGCGCGGGGACGGTTGCGCAGCCGCAACTTCGGGTCAGGGTTAGAGGCCGATTCCACCCACACAGTTGCGCCATGCGTGGCAGAAGCGCTCAGAACACTTCCAGCTAGTGGGATCGGAGAGGCCCCAGGGCCGGTCGGGTCCCAGCCGCTCATAGGTGACCGCGATCTCGCTCGCGGCCAGCGCGATCCGGGCCAGCGTCGCCCGCATCTGCCCGACGGTCCGGGTGGTGGCGACGAGCGCCGAGCTCATCTGCTTGCGACGCGGTCCCGGCTTTCCGATCTGAGCGAAGCAGAGCTCGGCGGCCGGGTTGCCCTGCAGCCAACGGCCAGCCAGGTACAGGCTCGCTTGCGGATCCCGTTTGGCCTGGGTCTCGCTGATCGTCTGTGCCTTCACCTTGTAGTCGATAACCCGCCCGATCTCCTCGCCGGTCACCGTACGCGCTCGGGTCTCGAGGTCGAGGTAGCTCAGGCAGGTCCATTCCAGCCCGGGCTTGAGAGCGAACTGCACCCGGCGTTGAACGGCGACCGGCTCGCCGAGCCTTGGCACCAGCTGCTCGAACGTGAGCTTGACCGCGTCCAGTCCCATCTCCAACGCGGCCCGCGGGTGGAGGTCCGACCAGTTCACCCCGAGCTTCTCCTGCTCCGCGTCGAGCCCTGCCTGCCACAGCTCGTGGTAGGCGTCGGTGACCTGCGCGAGGTCAAGCCGTTCGTCTTGCTCGAGGATCCGCCGGTAGTAGAGGGACACGGCGTCGTCGACTCGGGAGCCGAGGAACATCGCTCCGGACGGTGCCTCCCGTTCGCCGCAGATGTATTTGCGCCTCCAGGCCTCTCTGCATAGGACCCAGAGGCCGTAGGAGGACGCCGACAGGTGGCGGATCGGTTCGCTGTCGTAGCGGGCCGGGAGCCGCACCGGTACGGGGATCCGCGCGGCCAGGCGCGCTGCGCTCACCGGCTGAGCGTCTGGTTCCGCGATCGCGGGTATGGCGATCGACATCGCTCACCTCCTCGCTTCCAGAGACCTGTTTCGGCCAGCGTTGGCGCGGGCGTGGCGCGCGTTGGCACGCGCAGCTTTGACGGCGACGGTCCAGAAGCGATCGCGCCAGCGCTCCGGCGCGCGTTCGCGGCAGGCGTCGAGCAGCTCGCTTGTCTGTTCGGCGCTCAGCCCCGCCTCGGCGAGCAGCTCGATGGCGTCTGCGAGCTGCCCCAGCTGCTGCTCTTCTAGCCGCTCGCCCGCGGTGTATCTGGGCAGGGTCGCGTGCGCGATCGCCGCGAGCAGCGCGCCCGGGTAGCCGGCGTTGGCGGCGGCTGTCACCAGCCGCCGCTGTTGGTCGTTCATGCCGTCTGGGGCGGCTCGAGCGCTGAGAAGTCGACGCTCGTGGACTCGCTCGCCGCCCGGTGTGGAGTGGTTTCCGGCGGCGGGTAGAACATGTCGAGCAGCGCGACGGTGTGCTCGCAGATCTCCTCGGTGATCCGCGCGAGCATCTCGGGCAGCGCTGTGCGCGCTCGGTCGGTCGGGATCGGCCCTTGGCCGACGGCGTTGCGGATCAGGTTCGCCAGGTCCGCGTCGCTCACCCCGCGCCCGGTCGCGATCGCGCGGAGCCGCTCGCCGTGAGGGTTAGCCGTTGGCGGCGCGGCCGCTGCGGCGCCGTGTGCCTGCCCGGCTTCTCCGGCGGGCTGGGGCGGCTGCTCGGTGGGGGGTTCGGCGCTCGCGGGAGTGTGCGCCGGTGCGGCCGCTGTCTGGTTGCCGGCGGCGGGTGGCGCTGTGCTGTCGGTGGCGGTGACCAGTGCTCTGGCGGCCGCCTCGGGCATGTAGCCGTCGAGTCCGTCCTGGAGCTTCTGCCACAGCGCTTTGGCGTGTTCGACGTCGCCGCCGCACAGCTTGATCGCCGCCTGCGTGGCCTGCTGCTTGAGCTCGCCGGACACGACCGGCCCGTATGTCAGCCCGGCGGCTTCGGTGTCGGCGGGGTCGCCGCCGATGTCCTGGGTGAAGAACGCCGACGCGCCGCTGACCCTCAGTACCGCGTCGACGAACGCCCGCTTGGCTCCGAGCTTGTCGACTGGGTTCCAGGCGTCCGGGAGGTCGGGGTTGTCGATCTCGCCGGCCGCCTGCGAGGTGATCTGCTGGTCGCCCTCGGGGAAGGTCGCGCCGCACCCGTCGGTCTTGCGCCAGCAGTAGTAGCTGTCATCGCTCCTGCTCTTGCGGATGTTCGCCGCCCCGCAGGCCGGGCAGGTGAGTTTCGCCTGGCGCTTGGCGTGCTTTCGCTCCCGCGTCGTGCAGATCCCTTCGCCGTAGCCCAGCCGCGCGCCGGTCGGCGCGTGGTACACGGTCGCTCGGGAGATCACGGTCAGGTGCTCGGCGGGGCCCCAGACGAGCTCGTTGCGCATTTGCACGTCGAGCTTGAACAGCGCGGCGAGCTTCTCCGCGCCGGGCTTGGCCAACGCGGGCTTGTCGACGCCCGGGACGCTCCCGTAGTCCACGCCCTCCTTCATCGTCGTGCGGATCGCCTCTTCGATCAGCGCCAGCCGCTTGACGAGCTCGCCGATCGTCTGCGGCACCGCCCCGGTCTCCGCGCTGGTCACCTGGGCTGACGTCGCGCCGGCGCGCTGCTCGAGCGCCTCCGGCGGGTTCGCGGCGATTCCGTTTGCTCCGTTCGTGCTCTGCTCCGTCATCGGTCCTCCTTCGCTTCGTGCGTCTCACTTGACTGGCGCGCTCTCTCGAGCGCGCGGTGAAGCGGCGTGATGCGCGGTCCGCTGCCGCGCTCGTCGAGGTCCCATCCGTCCGTAGGGAACCTCGAGCGCTGCTCGCCGTCCGCGCTCCGTGTTTGCGGCGACGTGCGTCGGGTGTTGTGCGAGCAGCGTCTCGGCGCAGCGCTGAAGCAGTGCGACCCCAGTCCGCGCACCGCTGGTGTAGCGCTCGCTGGGCGATCGGCGCCTCGTGCTCCAAGACGGGCTCGAGTCGCTTGGGCGTCGCCTTCGCTGGTCGGCTTGGGGCTCATACTTGGCGGTCCAGCAGCCCGGCCTCGTGCAGGAATCGCGACGGGCCGGCGGTGTCGCGGCCGCTGCGGGTGGCCGCGTGGGTGATGTAGAGGCGGTCCTTGGCTCTGGTGCAGGCCACGTAGAACAGGCGGCGCTCTTCCTGCAGCTGGTCGGGCGTCTCGAGCGATCGCCACGAGGGCAGCAGTCGCTCCTCGCAGCCGGCCAGGATCACCAGCCGCGCCTCGGTGCCCTTCGCCCGGTGGATGGTCGACACGGTGATTCGGCGGTCCTCCTGGCCCGGGGTCAGCTCGCGGGCGTGCAGCCCGCGGGCGTGTTCGAGGAAGCCGGTCAGCGCGGGGGGGTCGTGTCGCTCCTCGTAGGCCTGCACGGCCCGGCACAGCGAGCGCAGGTCCTCGAGCACCCGTTCGGCGTCGCGGCGGTGGGCTGGGTCTGAGCCGTGCTCGGCGACCGTCTGGTGGTGGGCCACGAGCCCGCCGGGCATCGTCACCACGCTGATCGTCACGTGCCCGAGCGAGCGGCCGTCCCGCAGCTCTGCGCGGGCTCGCTCGAGTCCATGGCCGAACCGCTCGAGCTGCTCGCGCGTCTTGCGCTGGCCGACCTCGGCGCCGGGGGCGGCGCTGGCTGCGATCAGATCGCCGGGGTGCTCGCCGCGGGCGCTGGCCACGATCTGCCCGGCGGTCCGTTCGCCGATCCCTCGCCGGGGGGAGGCGACCGCGCGCCGGAACGCCTGCGCGTCGGCCGGGTTGGCGATCAGGGTCAGGTAGGCGAGCGCGTCGCGGACCTCCGAGCGCTCGTACAGGCCGAGCGAGCCGAGCACCCGGTGCGGGATGCCGGCGGTGGCCAGCGCTGCCTGCACCAGCCCGTTGGCGTAGCCGGTGCGCGCCAGCAGCAGGATCTCGCCTGGCGGCGTGCCCTCGTTCAGCTCCTGGGCCACGGTCGCCGCGATCCAGGCCGCCTCCTCGCGCTCGGTGGCGAACGCGATCGCCCGCGCCTGGCCGCCGTCGCCGCGCATCGCGATCAGCGTCTTCGGCACCCGGTCGGGGTTGTTGGCGATCGACCGGCCGGCCGCGGTGAGGATCTCGGCGTGAGAGCGGAAGTTGCGCGCGAGTACGATCCGCTCGTGCTCTGGGAAGCGCTCGGCCAGCCGGGCCAGCCCATCGGCGTCCGCGCCACGAAAGCTGTACAGCGACTGATCGTCGTCGGCAACGCAACAGAGGTTCCCATCGCCGGCTAGCAGCGAGACGAGCACGGCCTGGGCGTGGCAGGTGTCCTGGTACTCGTCGACCAGGATCCACGGCCATCGGCGGCGGTAGAGCTCCCGGTAGTGCGGGTGCTCTGAGAGGAGCTTGACCGCGAGCACCAGCAGGTCGTCGAAGTCGAGCGCGTTTGAGCGCCGCAGCTCTCGTTCGGTGTCGCGCCACACGGCGGCGATCACCGGTCCGGCCGGATGCCGCGCTGCCTGCTTGTAGCTTTCGGGGGTGAGCAGCCGGTTCTTGGCCAGCGAGATCTCCTGCAGGACTTCGCTGGCGGCGGGGCGGCCGAAGTCCTCGAGCGCCCGTTGGATCTCGGTGCGCTGGCGGTCTGAGAGCAGCCAGTCGATCACCTTGCGGACCTCGAGCTGGTCGTAAACCGTCCAGTTGGCGCTGCGCCCGAAGATCTGCGCGTGCTCTCTGAGCATTCGGGCGCAGAGCGAGTGGAACGTGGCCGCGCTGATCTGTGAGGCGATTTGCTCACCGAGCAGCTCGGCCAGCCGCAGCCGCAGCTCCGCGGCGGCGCGGACGCTGAAGGTGACCGCCAGGATCCCTCCCGCGTCGGCCAGGCCCTGGGCGAGCAGGAACGCGATCCGGTGAATCAGCGTCTTGGTCTTGCCCGCGCCAGGCCCGGCCACGAGCAGCAGCACGCCTTCTCCGTGGCTGACCGCTTTGGCCTGCTCGGGGGTCAGTCCGGCCAGCAGGCCGTCGGCGGCCGGCGACCGCGCCTTGACCGGCGTCGCGCCGGTCTCGAGGGCTGATGCCATTCAGACCTCCCTTCCGGGGGGTTCTGTGAGCCAGAGCGCTCCCCGGGCCGGGGGCTCCGCGCGTGGGCGTGGCGCCTTAGCTTGCGCGCCGCAGCGTGATGCTGCGCTGGCCGCCTGCCACCGGCTGGCGCCAGCTGCGCTCGCGCTCGCCGTTGATCGCGACCTCTTGGCCGAGCATCAGCTCGACCAGCTGTAGCGCCCGCTCGCGCTCCTGCGGCGGGCTGACGTACTGGCGGCCGTCGTGACCGGCCAGCGCCCGGGCGCGGCTCTCGTGGACTTCAACCACGAACAGCTCCACGATGCCGTTCATCGCCAGCCCAGAGCATCGCGCCCGGTTGGATCGGCGAGCCGCTTCAGCTGTTGCTCGGCCACACCGACTTCCTCGTCGAGCAGGGACAGGTTCACGGCAGCGTCTCGTGCTCTCGCCGCGAAGCCGGTTCGCGGTGTGTGAGCTTGTCCGGTTCGGCGGCGACGGCGCGCACAAGCCGGCTCGGTGGCCTGCGGTAGCGCTCGCATCATGCGAGTTCTCCGAACGCGTCGCGGACATAGGCTTGCGCGCGCTTGAACTCTTCGCCCCGCAGCGCCTGGCCGGTGGGGCCGCCGAGCAGCACCGAGGCGAGGTCGTAGATCGCCCCGCCTACTCCGCAGCTGCGGCACGTCCAGCCCTGCGAGGCGTCTTGCCCGACGTCGCACGAGGGATCCTGGTCAGGGTGTATGGGGGAGGGGCACCGCACCCGTCCGGAACGCGGGACCATGATCCCGGCGAGGATCTCGAAGTAGTCGGCTGGCGCGATCCGCTTGTATGGGTCCGGATAGTTGCTCGGCGCGGTGCGGGAGCGCGGATACCTGACGGGCGGGGGCGCTGCCGGGTCGGGCAGGTCGCCTACCAGCTGCCCCAGCGGGTAAGGCGCGAGCGCCAGGTCGGCCTGCACGATCCGCGCGTAGCGGCCGGTCTTCCAATTGATCGTGCCGGCCAGCCGCAACGTTCGCGCCCTCTCTGCGCATTGGCGGTCAGCCACCGACGGGGCGCCGTCGGGGCCGATCCCGAGCCGGTGGATCAGCCGCAGGTTCGCGCGCTCGATCGGCTCGATCATCTCTCCGGTCGTGTCGCATACGCGCGCGGCCGGCAGCGGCCGGTCCAGCCGCCAGTAGGCATGCACGCCGCCTGACCCGGCGCTCTCCACGATCAGCTGCGCAGGGTGTTCAGCCAGGAATGCCCACAGCGCGGGCAGCTCCCCGGGCTTGTCGACGTCGACCCACAGCCAGCGGGTGTGCGTGACCGCGTGCTTGCCGCCCTCCGGCTTGCTGCGCGGCGCGGCCCCGACGAACGCCTCTTCGCGCGGCTGGCCGGCGAACCGCCGGCGCGCGTAGGCGCCCGCGACAATCTGCTCGGCGTGCTCGAGCAGCGGCGCCATCCACTCCCGCTCGTCCTTGCCGGCGCCGCCGGGCAGGTAGTGGCAGGCGTGCTTTCGCCGGTCGAGCTGCACCTTCCCGTCGGGCGGCCGTGTGCCGGGGGTCAGCTCGACCAGCCCGTCGGACTCGGCGTGCAGCATCCTGAGCTGCAGCGCCCGGTGCCGCGGGGCTGGCAGCCGGCCTGAGAACGTTCGCCCGTCCTCCAGCCGCACCCGGCAGGGGAGGGGCACGCTTGCCGGCGGGCCGCTCGGCGCCTGTCGGCGGGCGCGCCGTCTGATCGTCGGCGGCTGCGGGCGACTGCTGGTGGCCAGTGCGCTCATCGTTCGCTCCTCGCGGTTTGGGTCTGCGCCCACCGGCTGATCGTGCTGCTGGTGAGCGACCACGTGCCGTGGCGTGAGAGCCGGGCGATCATGTCGCGCAGAACGCCTGGTAGGAGACGAGCAGCCCGTCCTTCTCCCACTGGTGGCTGGACGGTCCAAGCTGGTAGTGGTCGAGCGGGATGCAGCGCGCCGGCTCGGCGCACCCCGACCCCATATGGCCCCACTCGAAGCCGGTCGTGGAGTGACGCACGAAGTGCCGCAGCGGCCTCACCCCGTCCTCGTCGGCGACCAGCACCTCGACCGTGGTCTCGCGGCGCAGCGCATGCTGCTCCGCCTCGGTGCGGCTCCAGCCGAGCGCCAGCCAGTCCTCGACCGTCATCGCTCGCCGCCGCCCGAGGTACACGCGCTCGCTCATAGCAACCCGCTTTGGGTTGCCATGGCGTCGCGACGCGCAGGAACCCCCGGCTGCAGCCGGGGGGGAGAAGCGCTGCCACGGGCGTTCCGTCCACCGTGGACGCGAACATCCGTTCGATGGAAGGGTTCATCGCGTACCGGTATCGCCTGTATCCGACCCCCGCGCAGGCGGCGACACTCGGGCGCTGGGGCGGCTGCGCCCGAGCGGTGTGGAACGCGGCGCTCGAACAGCGCCGCACGGCCTACCAGATGAACGCGGCGACCGTCCGCTACGAGTCCCAGAGCGGGGCCGAGCTGACCGACGCCAAACGCGAGCACGCATGGCTGCGCGAGCCGCACGCCGATGTGCTCCAGCAAGCTCTCCGTGACCTGGACCGCGCGTTCGAGCGCTTCTTCCGCGGCGAGGCTCGCTACCCGCGCTTCAAACGCAAGGGCCGCGAGCGCTTTCGTATCCAGAACCGTAAGCGCGGCCGCATCGAGGTCCGCCGGGTCTCCCGCCGGTGGGGCGAGGTCCGTGTCCCGAAACTCGGCTGGGTTCGCTTCCGCTTCTCGCGTAGGCCCGTCGGCGAGATTAGGCACCTGACGGTCACCCGCGACACGCTTGGCTGGCACGCAAGCGTTTGCTGCAAGCGCGAGGTCGCGCCGCGCCCCGCGCATCCTGGCCCGCCAGTCGGTATCGATCGCGGCGTCACAGCCACCGTCGCGCTGTCCACCGGCGAGCTTCGCCGCGCCCCGGGTCTTCCTCGCGGCCAGGCCGAACGACTCAGACGCTTGCAGCGCAAGGCCGGCCGCCAGGAAACGGCACGTCGCCGTCGCCCACCCGGCGAGCGGCGCCGCTCTGACCGCCACCAGCGGACGCTTGCTGCAATAGCGCGGCTTCGCGGCCGCGAAGCGCGGATCCGAAACGACTTCCTTCACAAGCTCTCGACCGAGATCGCCAAGAGCCACGGCATCGTCGCGATCGAGAGGCTCGACGTGCGGGCGATGACCCGGTCCGCGCGTGGCACGCTCAGCAGCCCAGGCGTCAACGTGCGCGCGAAGGCGGGACTCAACCGTTCGCTGCTCGCCCAGGGCTGGGGCGAGCTGCGTCGCCAGCTCGCCTACAAGTGCAAGCGGGCGCTTGGACGGCTCATCGAGGTGCCCGCACCGTACACGTCGCAGACGTGCTCGGCATGCGGCGCAGTCGATCCGGCCTCGCGCAGCGGCAGACATTTCGAGTGCGTCACGTGCGGCCATCGCGCCGATGCGGACGTCAACGCAGCTCTGAACATTCTCGCGGCCGGGCAGGCCGTGACTGCGCGGGAAGCCCTCGCCGCTGGGCGGGGCGATGAACCGCGAACCCCTCGCACTGAGCTGGCCGATGTGGTCAGCCGAGCGCGAATGCCGCGCATTCATGCGTAGCGAGGAAGTCAAAGTCCCGGCACCTCGCACGGCGGGATCCCCAGCGCCCGCACCACCCGGCCGGCCGCGTCGATCCTGATCGTCTTCTGCCGCTGAGCGCGGTAGCGGCGCCCGGACTTTGTCCGGGCGGAGATGGCGACCATCCCCAGCGAGCGGCGCAGCGCCTCGTCGCTGATCCCCAGCCTGGCCGCCAGCCTGCGGGTGCCCGACCCGGTTCGCTGCTGCCAGGCCTCGACTACCTCGCGCACGATCCGGTTGGGGACCGCGGTTCCCTGGATGATCGAGCTCTGCTGGCGGTCGCTGTAGGACCACCAGTCCTCGCCCGGGCATTGGCGCTCGATGTCCTCCAGGCGCTCGTCGAGCTCGATCTCCGCCGCCTCGAGCTCGATCGCGTGCAGACGCACCAGCAGGCCGGCCACCTCGACCGAGACACCGGCGCTGTTGGCAGCCTGCGCAACCGACAGGCCCTCGTCCTCGATCAGCCTTACCAGCTTCCCGGTGAGCGAATGGACGTCGCCGAGCGCCAGCTGGTCGTTCGGCCTGTCCGCGACTGCCATCTGTCCTCCCTTCAGGCCCGGCTCGGCGCCGTCCCCTCGCCTCGTTCCGCGCGCCACGCGGCGCTCGACGAGAGCAGCGCGACCACCAGCTGGTTGAGGGACACGCGCTGCTCGGCGGCCAGCGTCGAGAGCTTGTCGTGCAACTCGTGCGGCATCCGGACCATCAGCCGGCCGGAGTGCCGCGCGTTCGGATCGTTCGTTCGCATACGCAAACGATGTCATAGATAGTGTCAAGTTGTCAACTCTTCTTTCTCGTCGTTGGATGTCGGTCGGTGGCCGGCATGGGAGCGGGGACACCGGCTCCTCGCCGGCGGCTCAGGTGAGTCGCGCTGCGCTTGACGGCGAGCGGGGCGACCGGGGGGATTCGATCCCGGTCGACCTCATCGCCCGGGTGTGCCGCGTCTTGTCTCTAGTGGTGACGAAATGCTCGAGCTGCCTCTGCGGCAAGCCTGCGGCAATCGTGGCGGCCGATCACCTCGTCGAGCTTGCTTGCGCCGGCTCGAAGCTCGTCTCGCAGCCCCGGGCCGTGAAGTGTCGGCGCGCAATCTTCAGTGCGCCGAGCGCGAACGCCTCGCGCGCGTCGAGGCAATCTCGGTCGAAAGGCTGGCGCTTCCGCTACGCCAATCCAGCGGTCCTCGTCAGCGCAGGCAGTGGTGGAGGACACGTTTTCGCTACGTAGAATCGCCACGGTGACGACGAAGGAACGGCTGCACAAGCTCGTCGACGAGCTCTCGGAGCAGGAGGCTGATGACGCGCTGCGGTACATCGCGCAGCGGCGCGAGGATCCGGTGATCGCAGCATTTCGCAACGCGCCCGAGGACGACGAGCCCTGGACGGACGCTGACGAGTCGGCGATGGCCGAGGTCGAAGCTGATCGAGCTGCTGGCATCCCGCTCATCTCGCTCGACGAGCTCAAGCGCGAGCTCGCCAAGGAGTGACCGGCGATCCCTGGTCGGTCGCGATCGAGCGCCGCGCCAGCCGGGATCTCCGCCGACTCGATCCACCTGTTCGCGATCGCATCGTCAGCGCAATCGAGCGGCTCGCTGCTGACCCAGCTGCGGCAGACCTACGCCAGCTCACCGGCCGTCGCGAATCACGACTGCGCGTCGGCGACTGGCGCATCATCGTGCAGCTCGATCCCACCGCCCGGCGGATCGTGATCTGCCGCGTTCTACCACGCGGCCGCGCATACGATCGCTGACCCTGCGGTCCGTCTGGGCCTCCGAGGCAACGGCGGCCGGCGCGCGACGGCGACAAATACAAACCGTTGGATTCCGCGCGTTTACTCTCGGAGGTCCATCGAGAGGCAGCGCTCGGCTACTGGGCAGCGTGTTTGGCGATTCGGCCGGCCAGCGCAGCGGGTGAGCAGCCTGCCGGTGCCGGTCGCAAACAGCTAGGCGGGTGGACTGCCACGTTCGTCGAGCTACTTATCTCCTCCTCGCTGGAAGATGGCCCGGTCGCGTGCGAGCTCGTCGGTGAGCTTGATCAGCGCCTCGCCGTAGTTCTGCAGCTCGGCTGCGAGCCGAGCGACCCGCCCCGCGTGGATCGCGGCGATCGTGTCGGCGGCGTGCTCGGCGGCGATCTCCGCGCATACCTCGCTCGGTGATGTCACGCCGCTGCCCTCTCCGGCGTGTGGTTGCAGAGCCGAAAACCGACGCCCCACACGTTGATCACCAGCGGCCGGTCCGCACCGGCGTGCTTGAGCTTCTGCCGCAGTCGGCAGGCGTGGCTGTCCAGCGTGCGCGAGCCCGCGACCGCCGAGGATCGCCACACGGTGCGCATCAACTCCTCCCTGGTGAGCACGCGCGCGGGTTCCGACATCAGCGCTCGCAACAGGTCGAACTCCTTGGCGCTGAGCACCACGCGCCGCCCGTCGACGTGCACCTCGCGGCTTGCCAGATCGACGCTCAGCGTTCCGACGCGGGCGACCTGCCGGCGCTCATGCGCGTATGAGCGGCGCAGCACCACTCGGATCCTTTCGCGCAGCTCGGGGTAGGAGAACGGCTTGGCGACCACGTCGTCGCCGTCGTGCTCGAGCACTAGCACGCGGGCGAGCTCGTCCGCCCTGCTGCTCAGCACGATCATCGG
>Ga0335081_10017097_pt1 | contig 11753 bp, 12 predicted proteins | sample Lox_Sample_35_FD_206713 | JGI IMG/M metagenome (GOLD analysis project Ga0335081, IMG submission 206713) | Soil microbial communities from Loxahatchee National Wildlife Refuge, Florida, United States - Lox_Sample_3.5 | ecosystem: Environmental > Terrestrial > Soil > Wetlands | place: USA... | reverse complement strand
GGCAGCCCCAAAAATCGCTAAATGTAGCGGCGTTATCCGCTAAAATATCCCAAGCCTTGCGTCTCGACGCTGGCATGATGCCGGCGAGCGGTGTATCAGCGGTCAACGGCGCTCGCCGGTGAGGAGCGTATTATGTCGGTCAGTTCCCAGGCGAAATTCTCGGACGAGGGCTTCTTCTCTGCCGCGCTTGGCGACAGCGACCCGGAAGTGGCCGAGGCGATCAGGCGCGAGACCGGCCGCCAGCGCGACGACATCGAATTGATCGCGTCGGAGAATATCGTCAGCCGCGCCGTGCTCGAGGCACAGGGCTCGGTCCTCACCAACAAATATGCCGAGGGACTGCCCGGCAAGCGCTATTACGGCGGCTGCCAGTTCGTCGATATCGCGGAGCGGCTCGCCATCGAGCGCGCGACCCGGCTGTTCGCCTGCAACTTCGCCAATGTTCAGCCGCATTCCGGCGCCTCGGCCAATGCCGAGGTGTTCATGGCCTTGATGCAGCCGGGCGACACCTTCATGGGGCTCAATCTTGCTGCCGGCGGCCATCTCACTCACGGCTCGCCGGTCAACCTCTCGGGCCGCTGGTTCAAGGTCGTGCCGTATGGCGTGCGCCGTGACGACCATCTGATCGACATGGCCGAGGTCGAGCGTCTGGCCAGAGAGCACCGGCCCAAGGTGATCATCGCCGGCGGTTCGGCTTACCCCCGCACGATCGATTTTCGTCGCTTCCGCGAGATCGCCGATGAGGTCGGCGCCCGTCTGATGGTCGACATGGCGCATTTTGCGGGCCTGGTGGCAGGCGGTGTGCATCCGAGCCCGCTGCCGCATGCCCACGTGGTGACGACCACCACGCACAAGACGCTGCGCGGGCCGCGCGGCGGCGCGATCCTTTGCAACGACGAGGAATTGGCCAGGAAGTTCAATTCAGCCGTATTTCCGGGCATGCAGGGTGGCCCGCTGATGCATGTCATCGCGGCGAAGGCTGTCGCATTTGGCGAGGCGCTGCGTCCCTCGTTCAGAATCTACGCGAAGAACGTCGTGGAAAACGCCAAGGCCCTTGCCGAAACGCTCAAAGCGAGCGGTCTCGATATCGTCTCCGGCGGCACCGATACGCACCTCATGCTGGTCGACCTGCGCAAGCTGCGCCTGACCGGGCGAGTGGCCGAGGTCGCGCTGGAGCGTGCCGGCATCACCTGCAACAAGAACGGCATTCCGTTCGACCCGGAAAAGCCGACGGTGACCTCGGGCGTGCGGCTTGGTTCCCCGGCAGGGACCACGCGCGGCTTTGGCATCGGCGAGTTCCGCCATATCGGTGAGCTGATCGTCGAAGTGCTCGAAACGCTGTCGCGCAAGGGCGTGACGGAGGATGCGCCGGTCGAGGCCGCGGTGCGCGAAAAGGTACGGCGGCTGGTCGGCCGGTTCCCGATCTACGAGGGGTGAGGGGATGCGCTGTCCGAGTTGCGGAAGCCTCGATACCCAGGTCAAGGATTCGCGGCCGACCGAGGAATCCTCCGTGATCCGGCGCCGGCGTGTGTGTTTGACATGCAATTTCCGCTTCACCACCTTCGAGCGCGTCCAGTTGCGCGAGCTTGTCGTGATCAAGCGCAACGGTCGTCGCGTGCCGTTCGACCGCGACAAGCTTTTGCGCTCGGTCGAGATCGCGCTGCGCAAGCGTCCGGTTGAGCCGGAGCGGATCGACCAGATGGTGTCGAAGATCGTGCGCGAGCTCGAGGGGCTTGGCGAAAGCGAGGTCACTTCGGAGACGATCGGCGAGACCGTCATGGCGCATCTGCGCGATCTCGACGACGTCGCCTATGTGCGCTTCGCCTCGGTCTATCGCAATTTCCGCGAGGCCAAGGACTTCGAGACGGCGCTCGCTGAATTGTCGGCGGATGAGCCCGTGGAGGTGGCGCGCAAGTGAGCGCCAATCACGTGAGCGCCAATCACGTGAGCGCCAATCACGTGAGCGCCAATGCGAACTCGCTTGCCCAGAACTGCAGCTACCAGGACTGCAGATACATGGCTCTCGCATTGGCGCTCGGCAGGCGAGGGCTGGGGCGGACCTGGCCAAATCCGGCCGTCGGCGCGGTGATCGTGAAAGACGCGATCGTGCTTGCCCGGGGCTGGACGCAGCCCGGCGGGCGTCCGCATGCCGAGATCGAGGCGCTGCGCCGCGCCGGCAGCGACGCGCGCGGCGCGACGCTCTACGTCACGCTCGAACCCTGTTCGCATTTCGGCAAGTCGCCGCCCTGCGCCGACGCGGTCATTGCCGCCGGGATTTCGCGCGTCGTCTCGGCGCTGGAGGATCCCAATCCCGAAGTGGCGGGGGCGGGCCATGCGCGGCTGCGCGCTGCCGGCATCGCGGTTGCTGTCGGTGTTGGCGCCGAACAGGCACGTCGCGATCATGCCGGCCACATCCGTCGCGTGACCGACGGCCGGCCCCACGTCATCCTCAAGCTCGCGATTTCGGCGGACGGTAAGGCCGCAGCCGCGGGACGACGGCCGGTCGCGATCACCGGCGAGGCGGTGCGCGACCGGGTCCACATGATGCGGGCGCAAAGCGACGCGATCATGATCGGCATCGGCACGGCGCTCGCCGACGATCCCATGCTGACCTGCCGATTGCCCGGTATGACCCGGCAATCGCCGGTCCGCGTCGTGCTCGATGCGGCCCTGCGCTTGCCGCTCCGCTCCCGCCTCGTCAGCAGTGTGCGCGAAACGCCAGTCTGGGTCGTGGGCAGCGTCACGGCCGATCGCTCCCGGACGGACGCGCTCGCGGCGTGCGGCGCGGTGGCGATGCAGGTGCCGGCACGCGAGGGCCGTCTCGACCTTGTCGCCGTGTTGCGCGCTTTGGCGGAGCGCGGCATTACCCGGCTGATGGTCGAGGGCGGCCCGACTATTGCGGCCGCATTGCTCGCCGCCGATCTGGTGGATGAAGCCGTGCTGTTTCATTCCGATATGATCGTCGGCGCCGGCGGCATCGATGCGCTGCCCGCGCCGGGGCTGTCGCAGCACTTGCGCGTGTTTCACAGCGAGCGGGTCGGAGCCGACCGCTACGAGCATTATTTGCGGCGCTGAGCAGGACCATGTTTACCGGTATAATCAGTAACTTGGGCGAGCTGATTAAGGTCGAGGAAAAAGCCGAAGGCTTGCGCAGCTTGACCATCGGCTGCGGCTACGATCCGGACGATATTGATATCGGCGCTTCGATTGCCTGTTCCGGCGTGTGCCTCACCGTGGTGGCGCGGGGCCGCACCGGCAATCGCGCCTCGTTCACGGTCGATGCCGCGGCGGAGACGTTGCGCGCAACCACGGCGGCGAGCTGGATGCCCGGCACCCGGCTCAACCTCGAACGGGCCTTGCGTCTCGGCGACGAACTCGGCGGCCACATGGTGAGCGGTCACGTCGATGGCGTCGCCGAACTCATCGCGCGGGACGATTTCGTCGATTCGGCGGAGCTCGTGTTCCGCGTACCTGAAGACCTTGCCCGGTTCATCGCGCCGAAAGGGTCGGTTGCGCTCGATGGCATCTCGCTCACCGTCAACAGGGTCGAAGGCAATAGCTTTGCCGTGCACATCATCCCCCACACCTTGAAAGTCACCACGCTCGACGGGCGTCGCGTCGGAGCCCGGCTCAATATCGAAGTCGACGTGATGGCGCGCTATGCAGCGCGCCTCCTCGACACCACGCCGCGCGCCGCCTCGCGCTGAGCTCCAAAGCCGAGCCCGCTGCCGATCCCATCGACTGCGCGCCGCACTGCGCTCGCCAGCACAGCGGCTCTTGACAATAATGATCATAATTATGATGATCATACTTATGACGATTATCGCCGCGATCTAAACCGCCGCACGCCATGGCTATCCGCCGCAAACCGTCCCGACCGGAGCCGTCTCGCGCGGCCTCCGAGCCGTTGCGGCCCTATACAATCCATTTCGACAGCGGGGTCGCTCCCGTGCGGCGGACGCTCGGTTCGCTGACCCGCCGCGTTCATCAAATCTGCATGGCGATGGCGGCGGAATCGGTGGCCGGTGCCGATCTCACGCCGGTGCAATACGGCGCCATGGCCTGTCTCAACCGGCGCGATGGCGAGCCCGGCATCGATCAGGCCGGCCTTGCGGCGCGGCTCGGCGTCGATCGCAACAGTGCGAGCGACTTGGTCGACAGCCTCGTGGCGAAAGGCTTGCTCGAGCGGCAAATCAACGAGCGCGACCGGCGCGCGCGGCTGCTTCATCTGACGCCCAAGGGCGAGCAGCTGTTTCTGCAGGTCCGCAAGGGCACGCTGGCCGCGCAGGCGCGGATTTACGAGACGCTTGGCCTCGCCGAACGAGAGATGCTGCTCGATCTGCTGACCCGCATCATTGCGGCCAAGGGCGCCTATGCCCGGCCGGGCGCCGGCCGTCGCAAGCGCGGCTCCCGCCAATCGTCGCAAAGCGAGCGCAGCAACACGCCGCAATCCACCGGCGCATGAAGGGGAGGACGCCTTGCGGATATTCAACCGACCGGACCGCGATCGCGCCCTGGGCGTTGCGGCAAGTATTCTCCTTGGCTTCGCGCATCTGGCGATTCCGGCAAGCGTCGAAGTGGCATGGGCGCAAGCTTATCCGTCACGGCCGATCACGATGATCGTGCCATTTCCAGCCGGTGGGCCGACCGACGCGGTGGCGCGCATCATTGCCGAGCGCATGCGGGTCTCGCTCGATCAACCCATCGTCATTGAAAATGTGGTGGGTGCCTCGGGCAGCATCGCTGTCGGCCGCGTCGTGCGTGCGGCCCCGGATGGCTACACGCTCGGCTTCGGCACCTGGAGCACGCACGTCGTCAACGGCGCAATTCTGTCCCTGCCGTACGATCTTCTCGCCGATCTCAAGCCGGTCGCGTTGGTGTCGGACAGTCCGATGGTGATCGTCGGCCGGAAAACGCTGCCTGCTGGTAATCTGAACGAACTTGTCGCTTGGTTGAAATCCGACCCCGGCAAAGCGCTGAACGGCACGCCAGGGGTCGCCACAGCCGCTGCGCTGGCGGGCGTCCTGTTTCAGGACAAGACCGCAACGCGGTTTCAGACCGTGCCATATCGCGGTGTCGGTCCGGCGATGCAGGATCTCGTCGCTGGCCGGATCGACCTGATGTTCGATCTTGTTGCCGATGCCATGCCGCAATTGCGCGCCGGAACGATCAAGGCTTATGCCGTGCTCTCGCCGCGACGGGTGAGTGCCGCGCCGGAGGTCGCGACCGTGGACGAGTCAGGTTTGCGTGGGCTCTACGTTTCGTCTTGGCAAGGCATCTGGGTGCCGAAAGACACGGCCGATGCGGTCATCGCTGCGCTCAATCACGCGGTCATGGATGCGCTGGGCGATCAGGCTGTGCGGCAGCGGCTCCTCGATTTCGCGCAGGAGATTCCGCCGCGCGAGCGTCAAACTCCGCAAGCGCTCGGCGCGTTGCAGAGAGCCGAAATCGAGAAATGGTGGCCGATCATCAAAAACGCGGGCATCAAGGCAGATTGACGCGACGGCGCGCCGGCGATTCGCTTCTGCTTGTTTGCGCGCGCGTCGCTTGCTACGACCTTGGCCGACACGGAGCGCAGCATGGCCGGCCCGCGGCGAGGCAAATCTGACAACAGCGTCGGCAAGGGCGCGCGCATTCTGATCGTCGAAGCGCGCTTCTACGACGCGATCGCCGACGCCTTGCTGGCGGGCGCCAAGAAAGTGCTGACGGCGGCGCGCGCCAAGTTCGATTGCCTCAGCGTTCCGGGCTCGCTCGAAATCCCGACCGCCATGGCGATGGCGCTCGATGCGGCGCAGCGCCGCCGCCGACCCTATGATGGGGCCGTCGCGCTCGGCTGCGTCATTCGCGGCGAGACCATTCATTTCGAGATCGTGTCGCACCAGTCGGCGCGCGGCTTGATGGAACTCTCGATGTCGCGCGGCGTGCCGATCGGCAACGGCATCATCACCGTCGAGACCGAGGAGCAGGCCTGGGCCCGCGCCCGGATCGAAGAGCAGGACAAAGGCGGCGATGCTGCGCGTGCGGCGCTTGCCCTTATCGGCCTCAAGCGCAAGCTCGAGCGGCGCTGACATGGCTGCCGCCGCCAAAGCCACAGCCAAGGCCAATCCACGCGGTGCCGCCCGCCTTGCCGCCGTGCAGGCGCTCTACCAGATGGACCTGGCCGGCACCGGCCTCAACGAGATCATCGCCGAGTTCGAGAGCCATTGGCTCGGCGGCGAGATCGAGGGCGCGCATTATCGGCCGGCCGAAGCGGCGTTTTTCCGTGACATTGTTAGCGGCGTGGTCCGTGAACAGAGCACGCTCGATCCGCAAATCGACGCGGCGCTGTCGCGCGGCTGGCCGCTCAAGCGCATCGAAACGGTGCTGCGCGCGGTGCTGCGCGCCGGCGCCTACGAGCTCGCCTGCCGGCCCGACATCCCGGCGCGCGTTGTCATGTCCGAATATGTCGATGTCGCCGGCGCCTTCGTCGGCGACGACGAGACCGGCATGGTCAATGCGGTGCTCGATCAGCTGGCGCGCGCGCTGCGCCGATCCGAGTTCGATCGCCCGTCGGCGCCGCCGTCGCGATGAATGTGGACGCGATGAATGCGGATGTCATTGCCGCGCGAACGGCAAGGTCGCGGGGCTGCGAAAGTTCGACGAAGAATTCCAGGTAACGGTGTCGACCGTGAGCGCGTAATCGGGCACGCGTTCGAGAAAGCTCCGCATCGCGATCTCGGTCACCAGGCGGGCCATCTGGCTGCCGAGACAGAAATGCTTGCCGGAGCCGAAGCCGAGATGACCTTGTGGCCGTCGGTCGATGTCGTAGACGTCGGGATTGCCCGATCCGAAGGCCAGCGCCACCTTGTCGCCGACGCGCAGCGTTTGCCCGTGCAGTTGCGTATCGTGCATCACCACGCGCTTGAAGCGTTGCGCCGAGGTGTTGAAGCGCAGCGACTCCTCGATTGCCGGCCCGATGAGAGCCGGATCGGCGGCCAAGCGGCGCCGCGCATCGGAATAATCGTGCAGATTGAGCGCGAACATGCTCATGAAGCTCGACAGCGATTCGACCCCGGCCATGACGAAAGTTGCCGTCGTCAGCACCACTTCACGCTCGGTGAGGCGGTCGCCGTCGATCTCGGCTTCGGTCAAGTGCGTGATCAGGTCGTCGGTCGGCTTGGCGCGGCGCGCCGCAACTTCGGCGGAAAGAAATTCGCTGAGCTCTTTGAACGCCGCGATGTGCTCGGCCGTGCGCCCTTTGACGCTCTTGTCGGTCGAGACCGCGAGAATGACCTTGCGCCTGATCTCCGCATGATCGCGCTCCGGCAGTCCCATGGCGCGAAACAACACGCCGACCGTGATCTGGCTCGAAAAATCGTTGATGAATTCGAAGCGCTCCGCAGCGCAGATGCGGTCGAGCGCGCGCTCGGCGATCTCGGTCGCCGGTTCGACCATGCGCTCGAGGTTTTTGCGCAGGAACGCGGCTTGGCTCAGCGCCCGCAGTCGATCATGTCGCGGCGGATCGGTGGTGCCGAGCGTGGCGCCGGCGCGGCCGGGCAGCTCGTCGATCATGTTGCCTTGGCTTGACGAGAAGGTCTGCCAGTCGCGCGCGGCTTCGACGATGTCGTCGTAGCGTGAGATGATCCACAGCTTGGCGCTCTCGCTCCAATAGCACGGATATTTGTCGCGCAGCTCCGCGTAATACGGAAATGGGTCGGCATCGATCGCCGGCGAGTAAAGATCGAACGGCTCCATGGCATTTCCCCGTGCCCGCAGCGCTGCTACATAACCAGCACTATCACCCGGTGCGCAAGGCGATGGCAAAGGACAGCACGGAGTCGGCCGAAGACCGCCTGATCGCGCGTTATTTCCGGCCGCTCGCCAAGCATCCGGGTGCTCTCGATCTCGTCGACGACGCGGCCGTCGTGACGCCGCCCGCCGGTTGCGATCTCGTGCTCAAGACCGACGGCGTGATTGCCGGCGTGCATTTTTTCCCGACCGATCCGCCCGATACGATAGGCCGCAAGGCGTTGCGCATGAATCTGTCGGACCTCGCCGCGAAAGGCGCAACGCCGCTCGGCTTTCTGATGTCGGTCGCGCTGCCCGCGGGAATTGACGAGGCTTGGATCGCGGGCTTCGCGGCGGGCATCGGCGCCGATGCCGAGCTTTATGGCTGTCCGCTGCTTGGCGGCGACACCGATCGCACGCCCGGTCCGACGTCGGTTTCGGTTGCGGCCTTCGGCGCCGTGCCGCACGGCAAGATGGTGCGGCGCTCGACCGCAAAACCCGGCGACCGCATCGTGGTAACGGGCTCGATCGGCGATGCGGCGCTCGGCGTGCTGCTGCGGCGCGAGCGACAGCTCGCGGAACGCTGGCACCTCGACGGTGCGATGGCCGATCACCTCATTCAGCGTTACCTGCTGCCGCAGCCGCGCAATGCCTTGGCCGCGGCCGTGCTGCAGCATGCCGCGGCGTCGATGGATGTCTCCGATGGGCTCGCCGGCGATCTCGCCAAACTGTGCCGCGCCTCCGGCGTCGCCGCCGAAGTCGACGTCGCGAAAGTGCCGCTGTCGGACGCCGCGCGCGCGTCGCTCGCCGCCCAACCGGGATTGCTCGACACCGTGCTCACTGGCGGCGACGACTATGAAATCCTCCTGACGCTCGCGCCCGATCAACTTGCCGGTTTTGCCGCGAAGGCGCGCGCCGCCGGCATCGGCGTCGCCGAGATCGGCGCGGTTGCTGCCGGGCAGGGCGCGCGCTTTATGCGCGAGGGAGTGGCGATGACATTCGCGCGGCCGTCCTTCAGCCATTTCTAGCAAACCGCGAAGCCGGCTATAGTGTCGGCTCGGAGGATCGCCCATGCATGACACGACGGCCATTGCCGCGCCGCAGAACAAGCCGCGTACTGGCAAGAACGCCAATCCAAGATATGCCGAGCTCTATCGGCATTATCCGACCATCGACTATCTGCGCCGCGCCGCACGCCGCCGACTGCCGTATTTCGCTTTCGAATATTGCGATGGCGGCTCGGGCAAGGAGGATGCCGGCATCAGGCGCAACTGGGCGGCGCTCGACGCGGTCGAATTGGTGCCGCGCTACGGCGTGATGCCGGCGCTGCCGCCGTGCGAGGTCGAGCTGTTTGGCCGCCGCTATGCTGCGCCGATCGGTGTCGCGCCGATGGGTGGCCCGGCGATCGTCTGGCCGGGTGCCGACGAATATCTCGCTCACGCGGCGCAGCGCGCCCGCATTCCCTATACGCTCGGCACCGTCGGCTGCACGACGATCGAGCGCGTCGGCGAGATCGCACCGGACGTCTTCTGGTTCCAGCTCTATCGCGCGGCCCGTAACAACCACGCCATCGGCTTCGATCTGGTGCGGCGCGCGCAAGCCGCGGGTTGTCACGTTCTGGTGCTGACGCTCGACGTTCCGGTGCGCACGACGCGCGCGCGCGAGGTCGTCGTCGGCCTTGGCGGCGCCTTCCATGCCGACCTCGCCAAGATGCTGCAGATGGCGATGTCGCCGGCCTGGTCGATGGCGTTGTGGAAGAACGGCATTCCGCGCTTTTCCAATCTGCGCGCCTATGCCGGCGACGTCTCGATCAACGAGATGGTCGCCTTCGCGCGCCAGGAGATGGGCGGTGCCTTCACCTGGGATGAAGTCGCGCAATATCGCGAGCGTTGGAAGGGCGCCCTGGTGGTCAAGGGCATTCTCCATCCCGAGGATGCCGAGAAGGCGATCTCGCTCGGCGTCGACGGCATGTTCGTGTCGAACCATGGCGGGCGCCAGATCGAGGCGCTGCCGGCGCCGATCGATGTGCTGCCGGCGATCGTCAAGCAGGTCGGCAAGCGGGCAACGGTGATGCTCGATTCCGGCGTGCGCAGCGGCACCGACGTGGTGCGCGCCTACGCGCTCGGCGCCGCGGCGGCGTTCGCCGGCAAGGCGTTTCTGTGGGGTCTCGGCGCGCTCGGCGCGGAAGGGCCCGGCCACACCATCGATCTGTTGATTGAGGAGACGCAGGCGGCCTTCGGCCAGATCGGCGCGCTGACGCCCGAGCAGGCGCGCAGCGTCGTCATCCGCCACACCGGGGCGCTGCACTTCTGACCTGCGCGCGGCGCGGTGGCGCGGTCGTGCGGTCACCGCTACAAGCAGTCCGCCGCCGATTGAGCGTCGTGATCTGCTCGGAGGCCCGCTGGCGCGGGCTGGCCGCCGCAAAGGGTTTCGCTTCATGGCCGTTGTCGCCGAACCGGCGTTTGATGTGACCGACGACCGACTTGCGGCGCGCAACGCGCGGGTGCTGGCCGTGGCGCAGGCGCTCGCCGGCGGCAACAATACCGTGATCGCCGCGACCACCAGCATCATCGGCTCGGTGCTGGCACCCGATCCGGCGCTGGCGACGCTGCCGGTCAGCATGATGGTGTTCGGCATGTGGGCCGGGACGCTGCCGGTCGGAATGCTGGCCAAGGCTTACGGCCGTCGCTTTGCGCTGCAGACCGGTTCGGTGTTCGGCGCGCTGTCCGGTCTGATCTCGTGCACCGCGGTGCTGCGCGGCTCGTTTACGATCCTGCTGTTGGGCACGCTGTGTGGCGGGCTCTATGCCGCCGCGCACCAGTCCTACCGATTTGCCGCGGCCGATACGGCGAGCCCGCATTTCCGGCCGAAGGCGGTGTCGTGGGTGCTCGCCGGCGGCGTCTTCGCCGGCATCCTCGGCTCGCAGCTTGTGATCTTCACCAAGGATATGTTTCCCGCCTATCTGTTTGCGGGAACTTTCATCGCGCAGTCGCTCTGCGCGGTTGCTGCCGCGACCGTGCTGATGCTGCTGAAAATCCCGCGGCCGCCGGTGTCGCATTCGCTTGCGGATGGCCGTCCGTTGCGGCAGATCGTGGTTCAGCCGCGCTTCATCGTCGCCGCGGTCTGCGGCCTCGCCAGCTTCTCGATGATGAACATGGTGATGACGTCGGCGCCGCTGGCGATGGTCATGTGCAATCACCCGGTGAGCGACGCCGCGCTCGGCATCCAATGGCATGTGCTCGGCATGTACGCACCGAGTTTCATCACCGGCTCGCTGATCTTGCGCTTCGGCGTGCGCGCGATGATGGTGGTTGGCTTGACGCTGATCGTCGCCGCGGCCACGACGGACCTTCTCGGCATTGCGTTGTGGAATTTCTGGGTCGGCCTGAGCCTGCTCGGCATCGGCTGGAATTTCGCCTTCATCAGCGCCACGACGCTCGTCACCGAATGTCACGATCCGCACGAACGCAACAAGGTGCAGGCGTTCAACGATTTTCTGATCTTCGGCACCATGGCGATCGGCTCGTTTTCTTCCGGAGCGCTGTTGGCGCGCTACGGCTGGACCGCCGTCAACGAAGTGGTCTATCCGGTGATCTTCATCGCCGCCTTGCTGCTTGCCTGGAGCTCGCTGGTGCGTCGGCCGAAGCCGGCGTGACGCCCAAGTCTTCTCGCCCAAATCCTCTTGCACGGCAACGCGACAACGGTACAGTCTGCTGCGGACAGCTTGATTGTTCGCTTTCTCTCGCAATCTTGGTGTGGCGGACAATTCCGGCGATGGCGGCGCAACTTGGTGAGGGAGGTTTAGATGACGACTTATATCGTGCTCTGTCATTTCACCGATCAGGGGGTTCGCGGCGTCAAGGATTCGCCAAAACGCGCTGCTGCTTTCAAGGCGGCCGCAAAGAAAGCGGGCGTGACTGTGAAGGCCTTTTATTGGACGCTCGGCAGATATGACATGGTCTCGATACTGGAGGCGCCCAACGCCG
>Ga0335081_10017096_pt1 | contig 11753 bp, 18 predicted proteins | sample Lox_Sample_35_FD_206713 | JGI IMG/M metagenome (GOLD analysis project Ga0335081, IMG submission 206713) | Soil microbial communities from Loxahatchee National Wildlife Refuge, Florida, United States - Lox_Sample_3.5 | ecosystem: Environmental > Terrestrial > Soil > Wetlands | place: USA... | reverse complement strand
ACTCATTCCCGGACCAAATCGCCAGGGATTCTTCAACCGCCTCCAAAATAAAAGCGGTAGTCGATGGTCCATCCTCCGACATACCAAAACCAGGATGTCGTCGAAACAGGAGAATCTGATTCTCTACTCATTCTACCGTTCATCATGCTCGGCTCGTGTCAGGTAACCAAATTTGCCTACGCTGTAAATGACTGAGCAGACATGCATTGATCCATAAGGGAATTCCAGTGACATATCGATTCATAGACCTGACAAAGAAAGTTCAGAATTCTCCCGATTACATCGCCGTCAACCCAAGCCACTCAGTTCCAACTCTGATAGCGGAGAACGGGACGTTGAAGCTGACACAATCCGTGGCGATCCTTGAATATCTGGAGGAGAAGTACCCTGAGAAACCCTTGCTCCCGAACGACATTCAAAAACGAGCGATTGTGCGGAATCTTGTCAATATAATTACGAGTGATATGCAGCCTATTTCGAACCTTCGAATCCTCGTTCACGTTGAGAAACTCGGCTCAAGTCGAGGAGATTGGGCAAGGCAATATTTACAAGTCGGATTAAATGGTAAATCCATATAACCCCGCGCTCCGGATACAAGGCCGCTTAATAATATTTGTAGCCTACGAAACTCTCGTGAAAGACTCTGCCGGATTGTATTCGGTGGGCGATGAGGTTACGATGGCGGACGTAGCTCTTGCTCCAGCAGTCGAGGCTGCAATGAGATGGGGAGTTGATTTTTCGGCTCTACCGACTGTATCGGGAATCTATGACCGTCTGAAGGTTCTTCCAGCGTTTGAGAAGGGAGATTGGAGACATCAGCCAGATACGCCTGAGCATTTCCGTACCAGAATAGAGTAGAAAGCCATTCGGTTATTGGCGGCAATTACAAAAAAGGGGCGAATTTAAGGTAAATTCTTTTTACATTTTTGTGAATGGTTCGGTTCGGCCTTCGGTGGGATCAGAGAAAATTTAGTGACGAGGAACCGTGGAGCAATGCGGCAATGTCTGCGGATAATTGTGTTCCCAGCAGGCCTCCAGCGGAGAGCTTTGCGACGCACAAGATACGCATGTCCCCAATTGCTTGTCCACAATGACCGTCGAATGTGCCGTGTACGAAGCTACGCCGACGAGGCAAGCGTTTCCAACGTAAAGCACGACGAAATTCCTCCCGCGAATGTCGAGTCGACCGGAACAGTGCCCGCAGACACCATAACAACAGAAAAACCAGAAATTCAAGAACCTCCACCAACGTCGAACCCGGTCCCTCCATTGACACAATCTTCTTCGCCACCCCCCTATCTCCCTAAATCAGGAGGCCTTAAGAAAGCTGTTCCGTTCAAGCTGGAGGAGACAAATAACCCGAAACGAGCGGCTACACAACTCCAAAGGGCATTAACTCAGACTTCCTTGCGGAAGAAATTGGGCTGGTCAGAGCCTCTGCGTGGCATCAATCCGGCATACGATATAGCTGTTGAATATCTCAAACATGACCGTCAAGAGAAAATAAGAAACATCGCACGCGTGGAATCTTTCATCCGTCGTGAACGGGAAAGTAATCTCTCCTATGGAAAATAATGGTCTCTGATGTAACGTGTAGACGGCGCTTCTGTAGAACGAATTCAGGAACTAGAAGATGAACGATATCGACAGTTGATCCTGCGAGATATAAACATGCCAGAAGTTCGCTGGCGTTTCAAAACCGGGGATATTGACCTTCGAAAACCAGCACATCAGTACCTGTGGCGAAAAAATTGGGCATCAGGACAGTATGTTGGAAGATTAATGCAACGGTTGACGACGATGCACGTTCTTCCAGATTCACTACCCACGTTGACACCCCGCGTTGAATTCCGACTACGGTTCAATGAGAAAAAGTTCCCTTCTCGAATGAAAAGACGGGATTGTGGATGGAGAGATACGGAGGCTGGGGAAATGTTGCCGTCACTAGCATTGATGGAGCCTCCGAGGATGGAGATTATTCCGTTGTATAAGGAATGGTGGTTGGGGAGACGCTATACCGTTGTCATGCTCGATCTTGGTAATTTTCGAATGCGGTGCTAAGATGGACTAATTTGGCAGACGTTCCGGACGTTTTGAATGACACATTCAAAACAAAGTTGCATTGGATGGTAAGGAATATCATGGCCTCGCCGGTCAAGACGATCATCCGTGAAGGGAACGGAGAGACGGTGGTGCCATATTTACCACCTCATCCATACAAAGGGATGAAGTACCACCGATATCCCATCTTTGTCTTCGAACAACCCTCCAAAGAATGGGAAGATAAGCCAGCCGCACATCAACTTCTCCAAAAATCACAACAGAAGAAGACCCCCGAACGAACGTTAGATGCTACATCGACAACCGACGTAACCCAAGTAGGCCCGCTGTTGACGATGATGGGATCAGCGTCGGCAACACCCTTACGAACTTATTCTACATCCTCCCGATTGCCAACACCAGCCTACGGTCGCGATGATTTCAATATCCGTGCTTGGGCGACTGCCAACGGCTTGAAACCCGTCGGGGCTCACCTCGTCCGCTGTGAATGGGATGAGAATGTTTCTGAAATCATTGCATCACTCGGCTTGGAAGAAAAGGTGTTCAAGAAGATTAAAAGTGAAGAAACTTCGCCATTTGACTTCCCTCACCCGGGTTCTTATAGAAGTTCATAAAATGATAAATTACCGACTGCTATGCAATGAAATATTTGCGATACCCTTTGCGCACCAAGACAGAATGGAAAAACCGTGAGCGTGATCATCATCCCTTGCACAATTGGCTACCAGGACCCTGCACCTCATTCCAACTGGTAATCATTGAACCGAAATAAAACCTCACGGTGCAAATCACTTACGCACCGTATAATAATACCCAAAACTATCCCGGTTGTTTTTTTCTTTCGAGTCCCATGCTTTAATTTATTCTGATGCTTCTGCTTCCGCAATGATTTCTCGGACTACGCCGGCCACCATGATTAGGATCTCCCTTCTAACTTCCGGAGGGAGAGTCTTCTCTGCCTCAGGTTTCACAAGTTCGGATAAAGTATTAAACTTCATCGTATTAACCCCTTTCAAATGTCCTATAGCAAGTTAATATATTCAAGATGTATGATGAGCAGAATACGGTTTGCTATCGATTTAATACCGTCTGTCCAGCCAGTTTCATCGAGCATTCGTTTGGCCGACTTCGACAGCCTGCATATCAGCATGGGGTCAAAGGAGGCGAGGCTACCGTTCGTACTCCCCTGACTCTAAGAGCCGCTTGTTTATTTGTGTTCTTATCGACGGGGATTGCTCTTTGGCGGGAGAAGACGAGGATGTCATGGGGGTTGATGACATCGTCAAGCCAATCGTAAAATGAAATCGCAAAGGAAACAGCCTCAAACAGGGCAAATCGGTTATTTATCTCAGGCCCGTGTGAAAGACAATTAGACAGGTTGGCATATCTTACGACTCAAACCGCGCATGTTCATCTTCTCTGTTCTGCATCAAGAAAACACGAGATGAGACGCAATCTGTAATGCTCAATCTAATTAGGATTAAATAAGATGATAAGGCCGACCGCGCGGCAAATATGGTCCTTCGATCGTTGTTCGAGGGTTCGCGACTTTAAAGTGATCGACATTCGTGCTCAACCGAGCCGTCCGCGGCCCACTTTTGCTCGACTCTTCCAGCGAAAGATGAACCGTATGTCCACAGTTGCAAGCGATACTAATTGATAGCGAAGCATTTAATCAATGAGCCCGATACCCTCGTCGTCGAAGGCCTAAAGGGTCTTTTACGGACAAACCCTGAACTCTCGCTCATTGAACATGAAAAAGGCACATCGCCCTGATTGCTCGGAGAGAAAGCTCATCGGGTTTAGTTGTCTTTCGCACGCCAGACACGACTAAAGTTACTTTGCTTTCTGGGGGTTTGGTCCTTGCGTCTTCGTTATTGAATTTCTAGGGGGGAGTGGTCACGAACCTGTTTGTCCTCATTGTACGAACGCTGATCAGAGGCCCATGCAGGATACGTCGGGACGGGAATGCTCACAGCCGCCGTTGCTGGCACAATATTTGCCTCCCCGAGTCCCAAGCAGATTTTGGCCGGCCTGCGAGCAATACAATCCAAAGCGGGCACTCTCGTCATCGTCAAAAATTATACCGGTGACGTTTTACATTTCGGATTGGCAGCAGAACGAGCCAAGGCCGAAGGTCTCAAAATCGAGATAGTCGTAGTCGCCGATGACGTTGCTGTGGGCCGTCAAAAGGGAAGTCTCGTGGGACGAAGGGGTCTTGCTGGAACAATCCTCGTTCATAAGGTCTCCGGAGCCCTTGCAGAGAACGGGTGAATTTCGGCCTCTTAACAATGTCTGACTCACAGGGAGTCATTGGAGACAATTACCGCAACAGCAAGGGACCTCATCCATAATCTCGCTACCATCGGATTCTCCCTTGATCACTGTTCTGTCCCCGGCCGACCGTCCGAAGGATTGCTTGCCGCCAATGAAGTCGAGATCGGAATGGGAATCCATAACGAACCGGGAGTCAACCGCCTCAAGTCCATTCCCTCATCCTCGGAACTAGCCTCCAAAGTCCTCAAGCTATTGCTCGACCAAAACGATCCGGATCGCGCCTTTGTCCCCTTTTCCGCTGGTGATAAAACGGTCCTTCTCGTCAATAATCTTGGTGGTATAAGTAACCTTGAACTCTTTGCATTTGCCGGACTCGTAGTAGACCAACTGGCCTTGAAGTATGAGATGTCTCCAGTAAGAGTATACACGGGGACTTTCATGACCTCATTGAATGGGCCGGGGATATCTGTCACTCTTCTGAATCACTCGAGGTTGAAGGATCGGAAACTGGTGCTAGCTGCCCTTGACGCGAAGACCTCTGCCCTAGCATGGTCAGGGAATGTAACGGCCTGGGATCGTATTGGTAAACTCGATCTACGCCCTTCGCCACCGGAGAAAACCAACGAATACGTGGTCCAAATCTCAGCTGATCCAGCAACATTTACAAAGATTCTCCAAGGCGCAGCTAACGCTCTTATTCAAGCTGAACCGGAAATCACCGAATACGACACGATTGGTGTACCCCACTAGGAAAAGTAATTAATCTGTAGCTGGAGATGGCGATTGCGGAGAGACCCTGGTGGCAGGATCGAATGGGATCCTCTCTGCTTTGAAATCAAATTCAATACCCCTATCGAATGCCGTGTCCGCCATCGTCATGATATCCGCATTAGTTGAAGATACAATGGGAGGAACTTCTGGAGCACTGTACTCGATCTACCTATCGGCTCTTGCGCAAAGCCTCGCTCAATCCGAAGAATCCAAAGTCACTCTACCGGTCATAGCCAAATCGGCTCAGTTTGCTCTGAACGCACTGGGGAAATACACTCCCGCTCGCAGGGGAGATCGTACGCTTGTCGACGCTCTGGATCCTTTTGTCAAAGAATTAAATGAAAGCAATGATCTCTGGAAGGCAGTTGAAGCTGCAAAAGAAGGGTATTTCCGGTTATACTGCCCCGGCTTCTGACCTGTAGGGCTGCTAAGACTGCTCAAATGACCGCTAGGCTTGGGAGAGCGAGTTATGTTGGACGGGAGTCATTGCCGCCTGATCCAGGTGCGGTAGGATTTGCTGCTCTCGTTGAAGGAATAGCAGATGCTTTGGGAGAAAAGTAAACTATGAATCATGTCAGGGATGAATATGCCAGTCGGATAGGAAAGACGACCAATATAAGCATCAACTGATTATTATTAACTTATAGCGCTTGAATGCTTGCTGTTCCACTGACTAGAAAGTCTCACCGTACCTCATATGCGCTGCATATAAAGTCGTAAATGTTCGCCTATCCATTCCGATCAAATTTAAACAAGGATATCGCTGAAGAATCTCTCCATCGCATCATCATCTGGCTCAACATTCTCCTTGTCCTCAATCGTCTCCTCATCCTCATCCCCACTCTCCAATGAATCTCCACTCACACCACGTAAATATCCCATCCGTGGAAGACAAATCCCCTCGCTCAAGAGCGGATGGTCAATCTCGCTCATGGGCTCATATGTCCGTTGTGGTGGACTTGATGGGCACACGTCAACACGCGGCTCTGTTTCAACGACAGGAAGAGGGGTATTCGTTGCGCATGGCACATTTCCTAATTGGCGTTTGAAACGGCGGCGTTTTGCTGGTTTCTTTGGCTCATGTACGTTTTTTAATACCCCATGCTTTTTGTAATACAGCCCACATGCTATTCATTAACATCTGACGCCGTTAAAGCGAACGAACCATTGCAGAAGCGTTCTTGGTTATCATTAACCATGAGATATCGCCAACTCGCAGGGAGAATTTCCCCACAACAGTAACACATTTTTGGGACTTTCCCTTTACACGTTAACAACCCCCCCCTCTCAATAAACAAAATACCTTGAGAAATATGTTCCATCATCGAATCCGTAATACTCGCACGTATCCGTTTGCTCCATTGATCATCTTCCTTGGGCGCAGCAGGATCCTTCTCATTTTTACTTTTCCTGGGTTTCTCTGCAGCTTTTGTAGCCGGGGCAGCTGGTTCTGCATCAGCAACCGCCCGATTTAAATCCTCGATTGTTTGCGCTTCTTTATTCTGTGGTTTTCTCCATCCACGCGGACGACCTCGACGTCTCTTCTCCTGGGTAGTAGGGGCTAAGGTCTCCGGATTATTGATGGTTTGCCGAGTGACATCCGAAAGTACCATCCGCGAATCGACGTTATTTGCACTGGTGCCGGCGCTTAGGCCAGCATCTTGGCTTGCAGCGGGGTTTTCCACGCCCGCGAAGGGAGTCAATCCGTTCGGTGATGAGATGTAATCGCTTTCTGTTTGAGCGCCGCCGGAGAGGGACTGGTCCGGCGAACTGATGGGTGTGAATTCTGCGTTTAGGAGGATTTGTCGCGCAGTGAATTCACGACTTGCTTCCAGTGTTGAATTGACGGCGGTAAAGGCGATCACAGGATGTGCTGGGGCTGCGTCAGTCGATGAGTTGGGGTTCGTTGCCGCGGGAGGAGGAGGATGTTCAGATGTTGTGCTTGTTTGTAGGTTTTGCCACTGAGATTCGGAATCACTGTCACTCATGAGGAAGTCTTCCCATGAAGAACCATTATTGAGGGGTTTTATGGAGGCGATGGTGGCTGGTGTTTGTCCTTCGGATAAAAACGCATCGACATCTTCCGTTGAAAAGTGTTTTAATGCGCGAGTGGGTGGGGACGAGGGCATGGTTAATTCTCGCTTCGATTTCTTGTTGCGTCTATTTTTGGGACTTTTATGACTTGTAGCAGAACGTTTCTTCGACTTCTTTCTATTTGTCTCTGCGATCGGGGTGGGCGGTCCAGGTAGTGGTGGTGGGGGGATGGGTGCGGCAAAGGGTGTTGAAGCAGCGGGCATTGAGGGTGCGTCGATAGATGCAAGGAGTGGCATAGCCAATGTTTGTTGTTCTAATGGCCATTGAATGTTCAAGTCTGTGGTGTCGTTTGTTTCGAAGATGGAAAAATCTTGATCTTGGATGGGAACTTCAAAGTCGGTCCATAATTGGTCTGTGAAGGCCGGGAAGGAGGATGCTGGCGGAGTAGGTTGTTGCTCTTGCTGCATGAGAGGAGCAAGAAGACGACGAGTGGGCAGTGTTGGCGAGGACCGAGCCGGGAGGATGGGTGATGAAGGGGCTGGTAGAGTATTGTGGAGGGAAGAATGTTGCAAGGCCAAGGGCAAGAGTTGCTCGAGAGAAAAAGCCGATTGTTTCTTCGCAGGAGTGATAGGGACCTTTGTTAGATGGTCGATGATGGGGAACGAACTCTCACGAGCCGTAATTCGATTTCCAGTAGCTCCTTTCGGAACTTCTTTTTGACTCTGCCGACGACAGGTACCGGCTCATCTTCCTCGAGGACCGAGGTAATGGTGCCATTGCCGCTAAACTTATGGTCGGACGCGCTCTGATCAAGGACATAAACACTCCACGGCTCCTTCTTCAACTCGGGACTAGAGGGCCAGTGAGCAGGAGGGGGCCACACAAGAGTACATACCTCGCGGCGAGGATGGCCCGGAGACAAACGCGGAGATCCACCTCACCAAACTCGATGCCCGAATCATCGTCCAACTCCTTGCAGACCTCGGCTGCCTTGACGCGGGTGATGCACGTCATCATCAGCGTTGGCTCTGCCTTGTATGTCAACTCGACTACCCGATCAGCCTCCGAACCCTCTCTTTAGGCGAGAACGTACCCTGCATCATCGTTGGGGCCGCGTTGGACGATGACATTTTGAAGTTGCGGGGAGATGACGATGGCGGGGATCTGTATATATGCTGTCAGGGGATGAGTCACAACGTGCGCATTGAAGTGTGAAGATTCTCTCTCGTCACGCGAGTGTTTGTCCGCCCTGTTGTGTTGATGGTCGTTCGCGCTTTGTTTGAGGTTGGTCAGAATCCGAATCATTTATCTCGAGACAATTCGCGGTGGCGCGTTGAGCGCGTGAGTAGCAGGCTGCGAGCTGATCCGCAGCCACAGGTCGCGTTTACGAGGTTCAAGTTACTGACACTGGGAGCACTATCAACGTCATGTATAAAAGATGCTGCATTGTGATGAGAGTAAATACAGAAGGTATGTCAGCTGCAACTCCTGCTCCCCAAAAGAAAACAAATGCTGAGATACATGAAAATCTGTATTGCTGATCTCCAGCAAACTGCCAAGATTAAGATAGAATGAAATGGAGAAGATCGAATGGAAGAAAAATGAGAAAGAAATTTCGAAAAAAGTCCACAACCGTAAACAACCCAATTTAAATCCATACGGCTACGATTAAACCCTCCTCTTAGAGTAACTAAGATGAAAGGGAATGCAATTCCCTTCCATCCTCAGACTTTGAGACGAAAAACTTACCCGTTCTAAAATCCCCTATACCCTCGGCCCGCCTCTCTCAACCCATCACCAGACTCCATAGGAGGATACGCCGATTTCTCCTGTCCAGCAGCAGCGCTCGTAAACTGTCGAATTGTATTCCCCCTGGCCAACACAGCCGATCCACCACCAGCCTTCTCATCTGTCGCATCGAAACTATACTTACTCGAAGCGTTCGAATTTGAACGATGTAGACTTCCGGTGCCGCCAGCAGTAGCAGTGGTATTCTGCATGTATCCGCGGAAGGTGCGTGGATCGTTCCATTCTTCCAAATGTCCTGTGTTTGGTTCCATGCGAGACTCGAATGCGCGGGATGGCTTGAGCCTGAGTTTTCGGAAGATGGAGAAACCGATGAAGGCGAGGATGATGACGCCGCCGACCGTTCCGCCGACGATGAGAATTAGTTTTGTGTTTCCACCGGACGAAGTGGAGGAGGTGGAAGATTCGGCGGTGGCGGACGCAGTATTGGACGTAGTTGAACTTGCTGTTGGGGCGTCGGGGGTAGCGGTGGTAGTGGGATTGGGTTCGAAGGAGGGAGTCGTGATGGAATTGGTGTGAGAGGGGATGGTGGTTGGGGCTTGTGTCGGCTTTGTTTGCTGTTGTTGAGTTGTCTGTGGAGTCGGGGCCGGCGTGTTGACTTGTTGGGAAGTCGCGACGACGACTTGCGATGTTGATGGAATTGCAGTCGTCTGGACTTGGACCGGGGTATTAGAAGTTTGTTGCTGCTGCTGGGTGTCCGTATTCTGGCTCACTTGATTCGGGGTCGTCAAGCTGACTTTGGGGGTGGACAACGTCGTGGACTGTTGATGGTGTGGGAATGAGGATGTTGTGTCGACGGACTTGACGCTGGTGGATGAATCGGTGGCAGCGCTGCTCGAGTCTCCACCGGTGTCTGTCTGTGGTGCTGGGAGGGCACTTGCTCCGACAAGGAGAATGGCGGCAAAGGTGAGAATGCTCCGTCGGAAGTACATAGCTCTTAGTCTCTCTTTCTCTCGAGTCTATAGACTAGACGGGTATCTGAAATGGACCAAGATGGACTGGAAAAAGAGAGAAGTGACAAAAAGGTAAGGAATGGTTGGAGCAAGAGAGCCAGCCCTCACTCCTTTCCACGGATTGCTAACAAATGACAAGCCCGAAGGTAACGAGTGACTGAGCGAGGAAGCACACAAAAATGGGCGCCGACGGCTCTCTTATTGCAGAACGTGAGAGAGGCCGATGGTCAGCACTAGATGATGATATTGCAGGCACGCCCGGGGGAGATGAGGCTGGTGAGCGCGACCGTGACGAGCAACAATAATAAATGAGCGACGAGGGAAGGTTGAAGACGCAGAAAGGAGTGTGTGGTTGGATGTATGAAGGGGTGGAGGGAGGAGCAGTCTGTCAGAGCAGCCGACGCTTGGGGCCTCGCTCTGTCAAAGCGCTGCTAATAATACTTACAATGCTCGGAATGTTTCCATAATCACGTTGTGCTTCCTCGATACCCACGCTCGTTGGGCCCCAGGGGCCCCCAACTAATTGCCCAATCACCGTCCTGCACGCCCGGACCCCTTTATTATTTTTTTGCTCAATTGGCGCCCCTCCGTAATTTCCGTGCTAATTTGACTCGATTGGGGTTTCGCTTCAAGACGACCTTCGAAACACGCCACTATCGCTCTCAACCACCCCTCCAAGGAAAAGGAGTTGGAAAGAGGACTGAGCGCTCGGCTGCTGTCTCGCCCAAACACCTGACCATATTAAAATATGCAAACATGCAAGTCTCAATCCCAATCCTTAAAAATGGCAGTGTCCTGCAAACACGTATCTAAATGACGTATGTCATTCGTTACGGTCGGCCAGGTCCAGGACCGTCGAAATACCCTAATTCACCCGCGAGCATCCCTTGCACATCAAACTCATGCCAAAACCGAACGAATTTCAGAATTTATTGAATGAAATCCGACCCATTATACGGGACAACTCCTTGAAACGCATTCGGCTTCACGGGATAGAAATCCCCCATCGAATGACCTCTTCAACCTGCAACGCGGTCCGTGGTTGCTTTCTTTCACCAGGACAAAGCCAGTAAAATCTCAACCCAAAATAGATCACGGTTTGCTCATGCTTTCAGATGATATCTTTCGACGTACATATGCAACCAATATGAGAGGATTCCCAATATAGAAATGATGATCGCTGCGCGACGCCAAGGATCTTCGCAAATCCTGCGGACGATGTACATTCCTCTCGAAAATTTTTCAAGCTTGTCTGCACATCACTCGGCGAATCATCTGACTGCAAAATTCGCGGATCGATGGCTTTTAACCCTCTGACTCATCTCCTTCCTGACTCGATCGAATACCCCACAAAGACCCAAAATCGCTCGCATCACTCAACTCTTTTAAATCGTCACAGGCTCTACTTGCTCAGAATGTTCATGCAAAATCTCTTGTTGAGTTGTTGGGCCTGCATCAGTGGCCACCGTGCAACCTCTTGTCAACATCACACTCGCCCACTCTATGCCCTCAAAAACAAGGGTCGTCCCCGTCCGGGAACGGGAAGAACCAAAGACTGCCCAGATATCATGTCCCTTAATGACGCCTCATTCCAGTGTTTCCGCGAAGAAGTCATGAACGATCCTGTCAGCCGAAAGGAGTATTTCCATGAGGCTCCCATAGAACCCGCCACCAAATCTGCTCTCAGCAAAAGCCCAGGTGCTTCAAAGGCAAAGAGATCTGCTCCATATATCGTCAAAAATCGCAAGACGGGAGATGTCGGTGGTTTGCAGGATATTTATGGGGGTGTTTGTACAGAAGAAGGAAAACTGCGATGGCGGAAACTTACTGGAATTGATGCCGCCTGACTTC
>Ga0335081_10017095_pt1 | contig 11753 bp, 8 predicted proteins | sample Lox_Sample_35_FD_206713 | JGI IMG/M metagenome (GOLD analysis project Ga0335081, IMG submission 206713) | Soil microbial communities from Loxahatchee National Wildlife Refuge, Florida, United States - Lox_Sample_3.5 | ecosystem: Environmental > Terrestrial > Soil > Wetlands | place: USA: Florida... | reverse complement strand
ACGCTTGCTTGATTAGACGCATGAGTACCTGTTATTTCGTTTTGCTGTACAGAGAGTTCTTTGCAATGTAATGACGGATCGTCTCCGGGACAAGGTATTTGATGGATCTGCCCTCTCTCGCTCTTTGCCTGATATCGCTTGACGAAATGTCGAGAAAGGTGACCCCCCTGAAAAAAATGACATGGCCCGTAGGCCCCCGGAGTCCCTTCACACTTTCATCATACTTGAAGCGGGCGGCAAAATCCGCGGGAAGTATTCCTTCCAGGCCTTTGTCATCGTAACCGGGCCTCGTCATGACGACAAAATTGCACAGGAGAAGAAGCCTCTGCCAGTCCTTCCAGCTTCCGATGGCGTGAAAGGCATCCTGCCCCAGGATGAAGTACAGCTCCAGGTCCTTTATATACTTCTTCAGTATGTGATCTACGGTTTCCACGGAGTAAGATTTATCCTCGCGCTGCTTCTCCACGTCGGAATATGTAAATACCGGGTTCCCTTCGATGGCGAGTTTGATCATCTGCTCGCGGTGATAAAACGACGTGATGTCGCCGTCTATCTTGTGCGGGGGCTTCGCCGCCGGGATAAAGATAATCCTGTTGAGATCGAACATCTCGAGTATTTCCTCAGCGCATCTGAGATGGCCGATATGTATCGGATCAAATGTGCCGCCCAGTAATCCCCATTTCATGTTCTCACCTGTCCATTCCCGTAAATAATAAACTTTGTGGTCGTCAGCTCTTCCAGCCCCATGGGACCGAAGGCGTGGAGTTTCGTCGTGCTGATCCCTATCTCTGCCCCGAGTCCAAGCTCAAATCCGTCGCTAAAGCGGGTGGACGCATTCACGAGCACGGTTGACGAGTTGACTTCATTTAAAAACCTCTGCGCATTCTGATAATTGCTTGTGACAATCGATTCAGTGTGCAGTGAACCATATTTCTCGATGTGTGCAATCGCCTCTTCAAGATTCCCGACAATGCGCACGGAAAGAATCAAGTCGAGGTACTCCCGGTACCAGTCTTCCTCCGTTGCCGGTTCGATGTCTGCGATGATCTTTCTTGTCCTGTCGCAGCCCCTGAGGACCACGCCCGCCTTTTTAAGATTACGCTCAACGAGAGGCAGGAACTTACCGGCTATACCCTCGTGCACAAGAAGCGTCTCCATGGCATTGCAGACGCCCGGGCGCTGCGTCTTCGCGTTCATGCAGATGCTTGCGGCCATGGCGATATCCGCGCTTTCGTCAACAAACACGTGGCAAACGCCTTTGTAATGCTTGATGACGGGAATCTTCGATTCGTTGACCACGGCCCTGATCAACTCCTCACCGCCCCTCGGGATGATGAGATCGATATATTCCTCAAGCTGAAGCATCTCACGAACCGCTTCTCTCTCGGTCATGGAAATGACCTGAATGGCGTCTTGGGGAAGGCCCCTCGTGGCGAGTGTATGCCGAAGGATCTGCGCCAGTGCAATATTAGAATTTATCGCCTCCGATCCTCCCCTGAGGATCACGGCATTACCCGATTTAAGGCAGAGGGCCGCCGCATCCGCCGTCACATTGGGACGCGATTCATAGATGATGGCTATCACACCGAGGGGGATTCTCATCCGGCCCACAAGAAGACCGTTAGGTCTCCGCCACATGGAGGTGACCTTTCCGACGGGGTCGGGAAGAGCGGCGACTGCCTGCAGGCCTTTTGCAATGCCCTCAATCGTGCCCGCGGTGAGTGTGAGCCTGTCCATCATGGCAGCGGGAATGCCCGTCTCTCTCGCCTTCTCAACGTCCTTCGCATTTTCTTTCATGAGGAAGCCGGTCTCCGCCACGAGCGCCTCGGCCATGGCAAGTAGCGCACCGTCCTTTGCATCCGAGGGCAGGCGGGCGAGTGCAGTCGCCGCCTTTCTTGCCTTTCTTGCAATGTCCTCTACTCTTTCCTTCACATCCACCATGAAGTATCTCCGGCTGTTGAAATCTTTTCGACCGGGCGATCAACAATAGACGTTGACAAGACTGCTATTGTTTATGTATTAACCGCCAGCAAATGAAGAAGTGGGCAAATCCCTTCAAGATGTGTTACTTTATCGAACAGCCGGGAGAGTGTCAAGGCCATTTGTGGCAAATGCCCTCGGTCTCACAACATCCGTGAAACATTTTGCTCCAACCACATGATCGTCGACGGCTGATAAGAAATGAACAGGATATGTATCAAGGCCGGCAAACGGGCCTACGAAATCATCCAGGATGGAGGTTTTCATCTGGACCGTGTGACAACCTACTTCGGTCCCGCGACTGGTCCGCGGTGGCTGATTGCGAGCGGCTTTGATCTCACCCTCTTGACGAAGGGTCTCCTCGGACGTGCGAGGGCGACTCATCTTGTCGGCTCGTCGGCAGGAGCCTTGCGTTTCGCCGCCTGGCTTCAGCCCGAGCCCGAGAAGAGCTACCGCCAACTCTTGGAATCATACATCACCACATCGTACATGAGAGACGCCACACCTGCTACGGTGCTCGACTCGCTCATGGGCATTGTGAATTCATACATCGAAGACGATGCCATCCCCTTTGCACTTGCAAGCAAGAAATACCGTCTCGCGGTTATCACGGTACGCGCGAGGAACCTCGTGGCTTCGGAACTCCCGTGGGTTCAGCGATTGGGCCTCGGCATGGCCTTCCTCCTCAATGCGATAAAGAGATCATACATCCATTATTTTGCGGAGAGGGTTGTGTTCTATAACGGCCCTAAACCGCCTGCATTCTGTCTCAGGCAGGGATTCCGCGGGCGGTTCATTCCGCTTACAGAGATCAATTTCAAGTATGCGATCGCCGCTTCGACCGCCATTCCCCTCGTAGTTGCCGGAGTCAGAAATATCTACGGTGCGCCGATGGGCATGTACCGGGACGGCGGACTCGTTGACTATCACCTGACCCACAATTACGCCGCTTCAAACGACGACATCGTGCTCTTCTTCAATCATCAAGAAAGGATCATCCCCGGATGGCTCGATAAGAAACTCCCCTATCGCCTTCCCTGCAAAGACGATCTTGACAATGTGCTCATGATTCATCCTTCCCCCGGCTTCGTAGCCCAGCTCCCCGGGGGCAAGGTGCCGGACAGGGACGATTTTGCAACCTTCGTGGACGACCCGGCGACCAGGATCAAAAACTGGTGGAATGCGGTGGAATACGCGCGTCCTCTGGGAGAGGAATTCATGGAGCTCGTCGAAAGCAAAAAGATCAAGAGCGTTGTGGAAATGGTGGAAATTCAGCGAGGCATATAGGAAGTGAGCGCTCCTGCCATCTCACGACGAAAAATCGATCAACTTAAAAAAATCCTAAAAAGCTGCACGCTCTGTCCCAGAAGATGCCTTGTCGACAGGACAAAAGGCGAGCGGGGGTTCTGCGGCCTCGCAGATGACGTGAGAGTGAGCCGCGCCCTGCCGCATCACGGCGAGGAGCCTCCCATCTCGGGCACCCGCGGAGCGGGCACGATCTTCCTTTCCTCCTGCAATCTGAAATGCATTTACTGCCAGAACTACCAGCTGAGTCGCGAGGGCCTCGGCAACAGGATGGACGTTGAAGGACTCGCAGACATAATGGTCGAACTCGAGAAAAAGAACTGCCACAACATCGAGCCGGTTACTCCCACACCTCAGCTGCCGCAGGTCATGGAGGCGCTGGCCTTCGCCCGCCGGAGAGGCCTCTCTCTTCCCCTCGTCTACAATTGCGGCGGCTATGAAGACGCCGATATCCTAAAACTTGTGCAAGGAATGGTAGACATCTATCTGCCGGACTTCAAATACGGGAGAGAAGCGGGTGCCGTGGTCCTTTCCGGGGTCAAGGACTATGCCGCCCACGCCGTTTCCTCAATAAAGGAGATGGTGCGCCAGGTAGGTGAGGAAATTATCCTGGAAGGCGGCGTCGCAAAAAAGGGAGCCATCATCAGGCATCTCGTCTTGCCGGGATTCACGTCAAACAGCATTGATGTACTGAAACTCATTAAAAGGCACATATCTCTTTCCGTGCCGCTCAGCATCATGTCCCAGTATACGCCCATGCCCGCTGTTAGAGAACATCCTCAACTGGGAAGGAGGATCACCAAAAGCGAGTACGAACTTGTCGTCAATTACGCCCTCGACATGGGCTTCGAGACGATCTTCACACAGGATGTTGACGAAAGAAGCCTTGCACCGGACTTCAGCAAGGACGATCCTTTCGAGTGGTAGCACCACTAACGCAGAAATCAGTCGGAGCATAGCGATCGGTTGGATTGCCTGGTTGGGATCTTAAGTATCGATAATCTTGCCACCCCTTCTAATAAATGTCTCGCAACATACCGACTGAAGTATCATATAATTACCGACAGGGGCATAGTTTGGATCATTATGTGATAGGGGATTTGCACCAACCCACTCAACTACAACCGTATCTTCAACAATAATTGCTTTGCTCTTAGCCCAAGAATAGAAAGCTGGGTCAATTTCATCAATTACCAAATCCAGCCCAATCGCAACCACATGTGCCAATGATTCCCTATTCGGGCCATATTGCACTATGACTTCATCACCCAGCATGATATCTGTTCCACATTTATATCTCATCTAATATGCCAATAAGTTTAACGGGACGGTTTTAATTATTACTGTTGTCGGCAAACATATCCACTAAATAGAACCACCCCAATTTTACACGATGCTGAATCCCACTTTATTTAATAAAAAAATGGAAAGGCAAAATTATGCCATAAGATTAAACGTAAATGGATTTTCCATATCTGGCATTTCATGGTATCAATATTAAGTGAGATATAGAAGAAAAGAGTTTTAAGGATTGTTCTATTGAGTGGGGGAACGCATGGCGGAATTTTCCGGGTTCGGCAAGATTCTGATTGTAATCGGCCTCGTCATCGCCGGCATCGGCGGACTTGTCCTGCTGGGAGGGAAGATACCGTGGCTGGGAAGACTTCCCGGTGACTTCTACTACAAAGGCAAGAATTTTACCTTCTACTTTCCCCTTGCCACAAGCATAATCATCAGCATTATTCTTACGGTCATCATGATGTTCATCAGCCGCAAGTGAGCTTCACCGTCTTTCCGCAAAACCATTACGCCCAGAGGATGAGACCTGTTGCATGTTTTGCGGCGAGGTTCCTATGGTATGGGAGTACACGGATGCCGTACAGATAGGGCCCGTTGTGCTTGACGATGTACTCTGCAGAGTAAGTGAGCACCCCGTCCGCTCCCCTCTTCGCCATCTCAAGAGGAACGCAGTCAGGCGACTCGGCAAACTCGTTGCCGTCCCTTCTTCCTATTATCAGCTCCACCAGGATTTCCTCCGGCTCCACCTTCCCCGGGTCCACGCGGGCGCTTATCACCAGCGGCTGATCAACCGGAACCGTATCGCCGTGGATGCCTTCGATACTTGCATCAAGGAGTCTCAGTGAGGAGAAACGCATCGGTATCTTCCGTCTCCAGTCCGCAAGCTCGCGCGTCAGTTTATGCGCGTTCATATAGAGCTCGTGCTCCCTCTCCGCCGTGGGCAGATACATGTCGTTGTAGTAATCGAGGAGCATCCTCTCCGTGTTGAATACCGGCATGAGCGTCTGTAGAGACCTCTTGATCATGCCGATCCATCTTTCCGGCAGCCCCGATATCTCTCTGCTGTAGAAGGCGGGTATCACGGAGCTCTCGAGTATTGAATAGAGGGACTGGCTGTCCTCCTCATCGGCATTCGGCCTCTCGTCAGCATATCCCGTGCAGAGTGGCCCTATCGTCCAGCCGTTTGTCCCGTCATAGCCTTCGCACCACCACCCGTCGGAGACGCTGAGGTTGAGCACCCCGTTGGCGACGACCTTCTGTCCGCTCGTTCCAGAGGCCTCGTAAGGCCTCCGCGGCGTATTCAGCCAAACGTCCACGCCCTGAACGAGGCGCCGCGCTACACTAATGTCATAGTCCTCGATGAAGAATATCTTACCCCTGAACCTCTCATCTCGGCAGACATCGATGACCCTTTTGATGAGGCTCTTACCCATTCCATCGTTGGGATGCGCCTTTCCCGCCATGATCACGTGAACCGGACGCGTCGGATGGTTCAGCATCCTGTCCAGACGGTCGAGGTCGGAAAGAAGCATTTCCGCCCGCTTATACGGGGCGAAGCGTCTTGCGAAGCCGATAATCAGCGCCGCAGGGTTGATCTTGGAGAAGAACTCTTCCCGCCACGTCTTAGAATATCCGTACTTCACCCAATGCTTGGAAAGGTATTCGCGGAGGAAATTGATCGTCTTCTGCTTCAGTTCGTATCTCGTGTCCCAGAGCAGCGAGTCCGGAATGTTCTTGACCTTTTCCCAGGTCTCCGGACTGTCCATGTTCTTTTCCCAGTCTCCGAGATATGCATCGAAGAGCGATTGCATCCTCTGGGCGATGTAGGACTTCACATGGATGCCGTTTGTGATATGGCGGATCGGGATGTCGGATGTGTTGAAGCCCTTCCATACGTCGCGCCACATCCGCTTTGACACCTCCTCATGAACGTGACTCACGGCGTTGCTCATATGGGCCATCTTGAGCGCGAAGATCGCCATGAAGAACGTGCGCTCTTCCCCGCCTTCCTTCCGGCCCAGTTCCCAGAACTGCGTCCAGGACATGCCTGTCTTCTTGATGAAACTTGCGAAGTAGTGCTCCATCAAATCCCGCGGGAATCTCTCTATGCCCGCCTCGACCGGGGTGTGCGTGGTAAATGCGGTGCTACCGCACACGACCTCAATCGCCTCGTCGAGTGACAGCCCCTCTCCGGTCATGAGGTCCGTGATCCTTTCAAAGATCAGGAACGCCGAGTGCCCCTCATTGAGGTGGTAGACACGCGGGCGGATTCCGAGTTTCTTTATCAGCCTTACACCGCCCATTCCCAGGAGGATTTCCTGTTCGATCCTTATCCGCTGGTCCGCAGGATAAAGACGCTCGGTTATCTTGCGGTCCTGAACAGTATTCCCCGGCACGTCGGAGTTAAGCAGGTAGAGCGACACCCTCCCTACCTTGACCTCCCAGATGTTGGCATAGAGCGTTCTTCCGGGCAGCTCGATGGATACCTGAACTTCATTTCCCATGTCGTCCCTGACGATCTCGACAGGCATCATGGAAAATTCATTCTCGGGATATTCCTCTATCTGAAGACCGTTCCTGTCGATGACCTGCCTGAAATAGCCGTTCTTGTAAAGGAGACCGATACCCACAAGCGGAATGTTGAGGTCGCTTGCCGTCTTCAGATGGTCTCCGGAGAGCGTGCCCAATCCGCCGGAATAGACAGGAATGCATTCGTGGAGACCGTATTCTGCGGAGAAGTACGCGATAGGGGAAGACCATTTGATTGCTTGCGAGACCTGTACCCTTGCGTCGGGCGTCCTATCATTCATGTACTCATCGAACTGCTGCATGATCTGCGTATACATGGACATGTAGGTCGGGTTCTCCGAGGCCTCAAGAAGATTTTCCGGAGATACGCTTTCCAGCATTCGCACAGGGTTATTCGCCATCTGCTGCCAGACCTTGGGGTCAAGCGCTATATAGAGGCTGCGCGCCTTGGGATGCCATGTCCACCAGAGATTGTAAGCGAGTTCCCGGAGACGCTCGATCTTGGACGGCAGATTCACGACTGCTGTAAACGAGCGGAAATGAGGCTGCGTGGATACACTGCCGGCAAAGACATGCCTTCTCTCCGCCCGGTAGTCGATCAAGGCAAGCTTCTCCGCGCGCTCACCGGCTGCGGATATGGCCGTGCCGTAGGCATCGAGGTAATACTTGTAGAAGTCTTTCCAGTTCGCCTGAAGGGCTACATGCCTCGCGCTCCTTCTCCTCTCGTCCGTTTCATGATCAGTCCATGACAGAAACTCTTTGAAGACACCATGCAGGTTATCCTCTATTGATTCTATCTTCTGTCCCTTCCGTTTGAGAAGGATCACCCCGCTGTGCTCACCCCTGTCCTGGACCCAGAGGCCGAAGCCCGCCTGGTCCGTCGTCACGGTGGGTACGGAGTGGGCGGCGCTCTCCAAGGGCGTATATCCCCACGGTTCATAGTATGACGGAAAGACACCCAGATCACATCCGGACAACGCATCGTAATAGGTCATGTTGATGAACCCGTCATGGCCGTTTAGGTACGCAGGATCAAAGATGACGTAGACCTTGTTTTGCGGCCCGTTCATGAGACCCAGTTTGTTGCAAGTCTGGAGGATCGGATCGGAAGCCTCGTAGTGGAGTCTGTGTGTGGCAATGGGAGGGCTGCCGGGCTCCGGCCTTCCCGCCTCATATTGGAGGGCGGGGATAAGATCCATGTGCCCACCCAGTACGAAGAGACAGGCCAGAACCTCTTCGTCTTTTGTCATGTCCTTCTCCAGACGGCCCAGGGCATCTAGAAATATATCAATGCCCTTGTTGTGGAATTCGTAGCGCCCTGATATCAAGAGGATCTTCGTATCAGGAGAGAAATCCTTTCTCAAGAAGCGGGAGGCGGAAGCCAGAAGCTTTTCCCTCGCCTTCAGCGCGGGTGATCTGTTTACCGTGAGATCGTGGATGTGTTCGACGTCAAGGCCGTTGGGCGTTATTACATCCGGGTACCTGCCGAGAAAATTCTTCGCCTCCGATGCCGTTATCTCGCTCACCGTCGTAAAACAGTCCGCCTCGCGCGCGGAGGCCGCCTCCATCGAGTACTTAGCCTTGATGTTGTGGGCGCTGGCTTCCGCAAGCGGTGAAATGCCGTCCATGGCGGAATAAATGTCAAGACCCGAGCCGGCAAGGGTTCTCCCCAGTATCGTGGCGTGCGTCGTGAAAACCGTTCCCATCTCGGGGACCCTCTTCTTGACGCAGAGAAGACCTGCACCGCACATCCACTCATGGAATTGGGCCACGGCAGACATGCCGTGGGGTCTCACCATCAGGTTGTAGATCGTCTCGATTACTTCACCGCATGCATAGCTGAACATCACGGGTTCCACGTAGTCCCATCCGCCCGCTATGGAATCGATGCCGTAATCCTCCCAGAGCCTGTAGAGCAGCTGGTCTTTGTCATATTTTTTGCCGAAGTTGACGAGGATGACCTTCGGCTCTCCGGGGATCTTCCATCTGCCGAAACGGCAGGGGATCTCTTTTATCGCCGTACTCTCTCTCAGCTTCACCCAGCAATCTTCATCGGTCTCTTCGAAATCAGGGTTGGTTTTGAGGTCAGGTCCGAAGAGGAAATATCGCTCACCATAGGTCCTTATTGCTTCCCTCATCTTGCTCGTAACAACGGTATATATTCCGCCGACCTTGTTGCATACCTCCCAGCTGACCTCGAACAGATAACCTCTTGTCTGCCGCTTCATGCCTAGCTCCTCTTTCTTGACAGGTATCCGGAAAAGTCGTCGATGATATTCATATAGTTGATGTATGCATCGTACGGCGATCCATAGGGATTGGAATATTTATGGGCCCCGGGGCCGGCCTCCCTGGTGCGCATGTAGAAGAAATGTTCTGATGCCTGGAGCATGCGCCATGCATGGAGAAAGCGTGGATCCTTTCGCCGTCGCACGTCCGCCTCCATTCCGAAAAGAGCTCCTATCGCATCTTTCTGCAGGGCATTGCCCAGCCGAGAGTCGAGATCCCTTTCAGCATCAGCCCATGAGATATTCTCTTTCACATCGAGTTCATCGCTTGCCACGTACTTACCCGCGATCTCGAGCGGAGTATGAAACCTGAATTCGCCGTGCTTCAGGATCTCGGGAGGCAGGAGGCGGAGGAAATCCAGTATCCCCGTTTCGTTCGATTGGTGTTCGCCGAATGTCTCATAATTCATGAAGAGGTTTATCACATCGCCTGTGCCGTTCATGCTGTGGATCCAGTCGGCATATTTGTCCGCCGAAAGCGGTTGATCGGACCACGTGGGGTCGGAAAAATGAAAGGCAATGTCGTCCGAGAGGCGGTGATTTCGGAGGAGCACTTTCAGATTCTTGCAGCCCGGAGGCCGATAGGCGTAGTTGGGAGAACGCCATCCCAGAATCTTGTCCGCTCCCTCGGCAACGATGACACTGAATCCCATCTTCTCTGCTTGCATCGCAAGGGCGCTGCTGTAGACGAGTTCGGTATTGCGGAGCGTCTTCGGTGTTCTGCCGAACAGGGTCTTTATCCTCTTCTTATGGAGCGCCACCTGCTCCTTGAATTCTCTCTCGGAATAGAGGGAGGCAAGTGAATGGTAGTAAGTTTCGCCCACAAATTCGACGCACCCCGTATCGGCAAGCCGCTTGAAGCTGTCGAGGACGTCTTTGCGATGTTTTTCCAGCTGATCGAGGAGAACGCCCGTTATCGAGAACGCGACACGGAATGCTCCTTTATAGCGCTTGACGAGGTCAAGTACGATGCGGTTGGCGGGAAGATAGCATTGTTCCGCGGACCTCACCAGGTTTTCGAGATTCCTCTCCCTGTCCTCGTAGACATGGTCATGATTGATGTCGAAGAAGGTATAGTGCTTGAGCCAGCGGGGCTTGTTCACATGGAAGAGGAGACATATACTTGGCATATTATTCTATACCTCTCAGTGCAATACGCGCCTGTAGACCTCGGCGATCTTTTCTGCGGCCTTCCCCCAGTGAATATTTTTCAGTTGCTCGCGCGAGCGCGCGACTATCTCCGCCGCCAGGCTGGGGTGCCTAAGGATCGCAATTATCTTATTTGCGATTTCATCCACGTCCCAGAAATCCACCGTGAGCACATGGTCAAGGATCTCGGAAGCGCCGGACTGCCTGGAAATTATCACAGGCACGTCGTAGACCATCGCCTCCAGCGAAGATATGCCGAAAGGCTCCGATACGCTGGGCATGACGTAGATATCGCTCATGGAAAAAATACGGTCGACCTCTTCTCCCTTAAGGAACCCGGTAAAATGGAAATTTTTCCCCATCTGAAGCTCCGCCACGCGCTCGATCATACGGGGCATCATGTCCCCGGAGCCCGCCATGACGAAAGTCACGTCCGGAAAATCCGCAAGTACCTTGGCCGCGGCCTCAACGAAGTAGTCAGGACCCTTCTGAAATGTGATTCTTCCGAGAAAGAGAACTATCTTCCTCTCCGGCATTCTTTCCCAGTGATACAACCCGGGCGCCTCCGCCCGTGAGACTGCGTTATGGACAACAGATATCTTATCGGCGTCAATCCCGTAATGCTTTACTATCATATTCTTCGTATAGTTGCTGACCGCGATGATATGATCGCATAACACCATTCCGTAGCGCTCCAGATAGTAGATGTCCCTGTTCATGTGTTCGCCGCTCCTGTCAAATTCCAGGGAATGGATGTGAAGGACGAGCGGCTTTCCGCTTACCCTCCTGGCGTAAAGTCCGGCAAACACGGTCATCCAGTCATGGGCGTGGATGATATCGAAGGAGTGGCCCCGGGCTACTCTTCCGGCAGCCCTCGCATACCTCATGACCTCAGCGATCAAGTCCCCGCCATAATGCCCGGGTGTACCCAGGATATGGGATATTCCCGATTCAGCGGTAAACGTCTCGAAGGGAATGCCGGAATGTTCACCCTCGCGCAATTGATCATATTCCCCCTTTCCGAAATAGGGCCTTAATGTGGACTTGATCAATCTTACGTCGAGTCCTCCAAAGATACCCAGGGCAAGCGGGCCTTCGTCGGCTGGTAACGCTTGCGTACGAATCAATTCCACATGCGACGATGTAGTGTCGCCCGGCCACCTCGGGACGACAAAGGAAATTCTGTGGCCGATGGCGACCAGG
>Ga0335081_10017094_pt1 | contig 11753 bp, 12 predicted proteins | sample Lox_Sample_35_FD_206713 | JGI IMG/M metagenome (GOLD analysis project Ga0335081, IMG submission 206713) | Soil microbial communities from Loxahatchee National Wildlife Refuge, Florida, United States - Lox_Sample_3.5 | ecosystem: Environmental > Terrestrial > Soil > Wetlands | place: USA... | reverse complement strand
CTTTTCTTTCAGTTTCTCCAATGTTTGAAACAGATGGGGCTCGATCTTCAAATACTCAACGTAATTTCTCAAATCGACCTGTCTCTCTTTCAAAATTTCTAACGCCTTCTTTTCCAAATCGCTTTCTTTCCCGAAAATGAAGCGGAGGGCTTCGAAGACCGTGTGAATGTGAACGTATTGCATCTCTTCTTCGCTGAGAGGGCCTCTTCCCACCCAGGCACACAGATCGTTATACAACTTTGTGTTGGCCTCAAAGGAATCGAAGAGGACGCCGTCGCAGTCGTAGATCACACAGCGGATTTTCGATTGAGACTTTTGAACACGCATCTCTTCTCTCTCTTTAAGCCGCCCTCATCGTTCTCCCAAAAGAAATCCTTCCCTCATCTCGCCATTCGCAGGATAAAAGACCTTGGGTTCGCCATTCTTTTGGACCAGATAAAAACAGCCGTTGCTTTGCTGCATCGCTAACATCTCCTCCGGCGGACAATCCATCAGAAGTCCGATCAGCATTTGATTGACAACACGGTGGCCGACGATCAATATCTCCTCTCCTCTGTGGTTCTGAAGCATCGTCCCCACAAAGGGCCTGATTCGGTTCATGACATCCGTATAATTTTCGCCTCCAGGGATGCGGTAGGTGAAACGGTTTTCCTTGAACCTCTCCCACTCGCGCCTCACTTCTCCGTCGGAGTCAAGGAACTGCTTCCCTTCCAGAATACCAAAGGCGATCTCATCCAACTCTGGCTGTTCCTGAAGAGGGAGACCCAAGTGGTTGGCAATCGGTTGAGCGGTGAGAATGGATCTCTTCAGAGTACTGGTGTAAATGGTTGAGATGGCGCGGCCTTTAAGTTGTTCAAGCAACGCCCGGCTCTGGGCATAGCCCTCTGGACTCAAGCCGGGGTCGCTTCGGCCCTGAATCCTTCCTTGCACATTCCACGTCGTCTCTCCATGCCGCGCAACGTAAATCCTAATCAATTCGAAAAGTTCCTTCCTTCTCTTCGGACAGCAGATGCCGATCCGCCTCCGATCCCCTGACTTCAAAATAGATATAATCTAAGATTTTTCCATCTGCGTCCGCAATAGCGGGGGAATATTTTCCCGCTTTCGCGGTCCACGGGATCGTTCCCCCTCCCTCTTCCTTGGGTTCACTGACTCCTCCCCCAAGATTTTGGTTTCAAAAAGAAATATAGATTGTTACCCTTCTACAAAAATGTCCAACGATTGTAATATCATAAGAAGGAAAGCCCAGCGCAAATGTTTTCCCTCAATCGATTCCTCGCTCGGCTTTAGCTCGTGAGGTACAATTCAACGGAAGAGTCCCAAAAATTTCTTGACAGAAGTTGAAAAGAGTTTAAAGTTTTCTTATAAATTGGAGAAATGGAGAATTCCTGGCTTGAACCGATTTCCTGCGGGTCCCAACGGCATCTTTGGGGTTTTGAGAAAAAAGCCCCGTAAGGAATTCAAGAGAGCACCTGAATTCATGTAAGAAATTAAGCGAAAAGGGCTTAGCAAGTGGAATACCTTCCTGTTACGGTCGATAAAAGCCATCTGATCACCATCGGGGAGAGACTCTATTCCGAGAGTATCGAACTCATCCGTGAATTGGTCAATAATGCTTATGATGCTGATGCGACAGAGGTCGATATTAGAATGACGGATGAATCCATCGAAGTGAAAGATAACGGCACTGGAATGGATCGGGAGGGACTTAGACAGTATTTCAATATCGGTTCCCCGGAAAAGGTCCTAAAAAGTAGGTCCCCGGGTTTCCATCGGGATCTCGTCGGCCAGTTCGGAATCGGAAAATTCGCAAGCCTTTCTGCTTGCGAGTGTTTTGAGGTTCGCACTCAGAAGCGGGATTTCGCAGCCAAGGTCACCTTCGACAAGACGGAATGGGAAAAGGAAGGAGACCGGTGGAATCTCCCGCTCCAAACGTTGTCTCCCGACCGGGAAAGAGGAGATGGAACTACAGTCACGCTTCTCCGCCTGAAAAGAGTATTTGATCCAGAAGAAGTTGTCCGGAAGATAGTTGAAGGGACTCCCTTAAAAGCACAGAATTTCGAAGTCAGGCTAAACGGGTTAAGAATTACCCCGAGAAGCTTGACGGGCCATCGGATCCCTTTTCTCGAGGGTACGAACTTTGGACCTGTTCACGGAGAAATTATCATTTTACCCTCCTCCACTCCTTCTCCAGAGGAGTTGGGGATCGAAGTGAAAGTGAAGCAGGTCACTGTCAAGAGGGAGTTTTTTGGTCTGGAACACTGGGGAAAAGTTGCTTCCAGAGTTCAGGGTGAAGTGCATGCTAATTTTCTGCCGGTTACCACGGACCGAACAGATTTTATTCTGGATAGTCCAGAATACCAAGCCTTCGAAAAGGTTATGGAGAAGGTCATTCAGGAAGTGGAGGGCATCCTTAAACGCCTTGCAGGGCGTAGAGAAAAAAGGAAAGCAGGCAAAGCACTCAATGAAGCGCTCCAAAGGGTGCATCGAGCCTTGGCCCTTAACCCTGATCTTTCTCCTTTCGGCGCCATTCCTTTAGCCGGAGAAGGGGAGGGCATGGGAGGAGCAGGCGTCGTCACAAAAAAATCGAATCAAAAGGGAGAAATCGAGGCTCCACTCACTGAAGGTGGAAAAGGAGATGAAGGCGTTCAGCCCTCTCAGCAACAGAAAAAGCTAAGAAAGAAATCCCCAAAGATCAAGCGCTTGACACCTAATGCAGTCGTCCGGAGGATGAAATTCGGAGAGACGGGAGTTTCAGTCTGCATCGATGGTTTTGGAGAGAATGAACCAGAATGTTTTACCGAGGGTACGGTGATCTATATCAATCAGGAGCATCCGCTTTACCAGAGGGAGGGCAAGAAGCCGGAGACTCACCTTTTGAATGTCACAAGGCTGATTACGCAAGAAATTTCACTGCTGAAGGATACCAAGAGCCCACGCCAGGCCTTTTCGAGGCAAAGCAAACTCCTCCGGGATGCTTTCATTGACCCACCATGATTATGGCTCGATGCGCATCTCGTGTATGCTAAGGTTCGGAGTTTGGTAATGCCCGATTGGGTAAAGGCCAGAAACTTCGCCTCCACTACGCCTTTCCCTCCTGCGATTAGACCATTTCAAACAAGTTTTGTAATTCACCAAATATTTCCCATGTTCATAATTCTTCTTCGGTCTTTTGTCTCCAAAAAGAAACACAAATTGTCACCCTCTTACAAAAATGTCTAACGATTATAATACCATAAGAAAGAAAGACTTTTGCCATTATTTTTTGATACCCCTGCTTCTCAAAAAAATAAAAAAGGTGTATATTAGAAACATGGGTTGGTAAGACAGACATGTTCCAAACTCAACTGAGAAATGTGGCAGCAACAATAAGGAGGCAACATAATGAAAAAAGGGGCGCTTAGGTCCAGGATTACTTTAAAGCCGGAGGTGTGTGGCGGAAGGCCCTGCATCCGCAATACTCGCATTGAAATCGCCGTCATCCTGGACGGGTTGGCAGAGGGCTTGACAGAGGCGGACATCATTGATCACTATCCGCAGCTCACCAAAGAGGATATCCAAGCTGCTTTGGCATATGCGGCTGAGCTGTCCCATGAGAGTGTTTGGAAAACTGCGGTGCCTGCATAAACTTAAAAAGGTTTTATGAGGAGAAGATCATTAATAAGAGACATTCAGGTCAATATATTGCAGAGATCGATACTGACCTTATCGAAGAGGACGCAGGCTGGTCGCCCTACCTTTCCCTCGAAGGTGCGCAGAAACTTGATGAGGTCCGTCAAGCAATTCGAAGGGCGGATATTAGGTCAGCTGGTCGACTTGCTCGTGTTTACACGCCTACCCCGGTTGGTCTTTAGACTAAAACGGGGACATGTCGTTGGAGGGAATCTGACACTATTAGATATTGCAATATGTTCGGAGGATTCTGTAAAACTCGGTTGCAATTGGTGTTAGCACTGAATAAAGAAAGGATAAACCATGCCAGAAATTTGTAGGTTTTTTGGAATTATCATTAGAATGTTCTTTGATGAGTATGAACTTCCACATTTCCATTCCGAATATCAGGGGAATAAGGCGGTTTTTGATTTCAACGGGAACATCATGAAAGGAAGCATGAAATCGAAAACAGCCACAAGACTCGTGAGGGAGTGGATAGACCTGCGTCTTAAAGAACTCGAGGAGGATTGGGAACTGGCAAGGGCTGGTAAAGAAATAAAGAAAATTGCACCCTTAGAATGAGGTGGTGAACTATGTGGAATATGAACGATGTGATAAAGATCGAATATAGGGGAGGTTTTGTCTATCATGTTGCTTTTGATGACGGGAAAAGCGGTGACATAGACTTCTCAGAGTATATAGGGAGGGGTCCTGTTTTTGAACCTCTGCGAGATACAGCATTTTTCAAGAAAGCAACCGTGGAGGGTGGAACTATCGCTTGGCCAAACGGCGCTGACATAGCTCCAGAAACATTATATGAGAAGATAAGCCGCCAGCAAAGCGCTTCACCGGATGCGCAAAAAGCTGCGCACCGGTGACCTTATCGTTGAGGCTTTAGAAAAAGTCTTAAAAGCGTGATAATATCGCCATATCAGTAACGAAGAAGAGAGCGAGACCGCCTACGAGGACCGCATGGGGAGATATTCGGAGTAAGATTATTCCGGCCGATACGGCCGGGGGTTTGTGCAAATGGATCCGGAGTGGGTGGTAGGGTATTGTGGTAGGAAAACTATCATAGAAACGGGCCCATTTTACCAAGGATTGTAAGAACTTTCGATGACAGAAAATAATTTCCTATTTTTGATCCAGCAGAAGAAGCGGTTTTTAAAAACGTGATTTTTTCGAAGGGGGTCAGGTCTTTTGTCTTGGTATTTTGGGCTAACGAAATATGGGGATTGGTGTAGTGGAATCGTCTCGACACCTATGCGGGCAGGCATCCACAATAAGTGATGCCATCAGACCAAAGGATAGCGCCAAGATAAAAGACCTGACCCTGATATTTGAGCAATGTCTTATCAAACAAACCAAATTATCATTACGCTCCGCATGTTGTTATTGATGTACATAATGGGCGGATCCTCCTGCATTATGACGACCGTAAGGGATATCGCGAAGGAAGCTATGCTATGAAATCACTATTCAAGGCAATCCGCGTTACGTGGCTTGTCTTGTGGGTGTCCATTGCGACCATTCTCCTGTGTATTCCCGTCATCGTTGCGGGCCTGTTAAGCCGTACCGGCAATCTCGCGTTCTCCATTTCGAAGATCTGGGCATACATCATGCTTGCCGTGTCCTTTGTCCGCACGGAAATAAAGAACAAGGCGAAGCTTCTGAAGGGGACATCGTACATCATTATTTCCAACCACCAGTCGCATTTCGACATCCTCGCGCTGGTTACCACGCTGGGCATTCAATTCCGATGGTTCATCAAAAAGGAAATTCTCAAAATCCCGCTTTTCGGGTACGCGTTGTACGCCTCACGGAACATCTTCATCGACCGCTCCAATATCACCAGGGCAATCGAGAGCATTAACAAGGGCATGGATCGACTGCCCAAAGACGCGGGCGTAATGGTGTTTGCCGAAGGGACCAGATCGTCCGACGGGCAGATTCACCAATTCAAAAAGGGGGGATTCATAGTAGCCATCGCCCGGAAGATCCCCATCCTGCCGGTTACCGTCAATGGAAGCCGGCGCGTCCTACCCAGGGGAAGCGCCGTCGTGAAGCCGGGAAAGATCCAGGTCGTGATCGGGGACTCCATCGATACCAGCGGTTATACCACCGACACCGTTCAAGAGCTTATCGACAAAACGCGTCAGGTGGTCATGGCAAATTTCGATCCCGAGTACGCGGGGAGGGCTGACGTTACAAATTAAAAAACCTGGCCCGTTACATTCCCTTTCTCCTTCATCAACACCACACCTCACATTTTGTGGTCAATATTTCCTTGACATACAAAATCGAAAGTTCTTATACTTACCTTGCAATATCTGATCAAGAAAATATTAACACAATTTAAAGAACGGAGGCATAAGCATGGCAGAAGAAAAAGGATTGGATAAACCGGTAAAATTGAAAGCCGACTTGGCGGCATTCTTAGGCGCTAGCTCACTTCCTCGTACGGAGATAACCAAAAAGTTATGGAATTACATCAAGGCAAACAAACTACAAACCAAAACAATCAATGGTAAACCGGAAAATGCCGGCAAGAATATTGTGGCTGACGCTAAATTAATTAAAATATTTAACAACACCAACATTACCAGTAAGACTGGCAAAGTAACTGATTTTACAAAATTAAAGGAAGGTCAGACTATCGATATGATGCAAATGGCATCTGTTGTTAGTGCCAATATCGAATAGACTAAACATATATATAAAAAGTATGATAGTGATTCGTCATGCCCCGCCAAGTGGGAAGATGGGGACTATCCCCATTTTCTGCCTATAGCATGCCAAACACTTCTATCGTTACCGAGAGAACCATCATGAAGAAGTTACTTGTCTTTGCGGCGCTTAGCCTGCTCTGCATGCTTGGGTGCGGCGACTCGCTGGCGGAGGAGCTTCGGGACGGAGACATCATCTTTCAAACGTCGCGGTCAGAACTGAGTATCCCGATTCAGAAGGCAACCCACTCACCATACAGCCATATGGGAATCGTCTTTGTCAGGGATGGGAGTCCCTATGTCTATGAAGCTATTAAGACCGTTCAATATACTCCGTTTAGGAAATGGGCTGGCAGGGGTGAGGGCGGCCACTACGTGGCAAAGCGCTTGCGCGAGGCCGACCGAATTCTAACCTCACAGGCTGTGAAGAAACTCCGACAGGCTGCCGCCAATTTTCAGGGTAAACCGTACGACTCCTACTTTGAATGGTCTGATAAACGGATGTACTGTTCTGAGCTCGTGGGGAAGATCTATGACAGGGGGCTCGGCATTCGTATCGGCAGACTCCAGAAAGTTCGGGACCTCGATCTTTCCGACCCTATCGTAAAGGCCAAAATCAAAGAGCGCTATGGCAATAAGGTCCCGTTGGACGAAACTGTCATTTCTCCTGGCGAGATGTTCTCGTCCGACCTACTTGTAACGGTGATCCAGAAGTGACTCCTTGTTAGAAAAAACTCTCGCGCACGGGCAGACCTTTAAAACTCTGGAGCCAAAAACCGAGATCCCGAATCAAGTTCGGGATGACAGAACAGGAGCGGGACTTCTCGCAGTGACCACCTTTAAACTTCTTCTATTTGATGGGCCACTCCCCTCTTTCCTTCAGGACGTCTCTATAAACATGAAGGGCCTCGTTCACAGCAGGCATTCCCGCATAAGGAGCTAATTGGAAAAAGACCTCGGCAAGCTTTTTGGGGTCGCAGCCGACATTCAAGGCTGCATTCACATGGAGCTTCAGTTCATCCGTCGCCCGGAGCGCCGCCAGCATGGCACAGGCGACCATCTGCCTTTCGGGGAGAGTTAAGACCGTCCTCGAATAGAGCTTGCCGGTGATGAACAGGGAGAAATCGTTGGCAAGCTCCCTATCAAATTCTTTCCACGTCAGGTAAGGCGGATCCATCTTGATCCCCTTGCCGAAAAGACGATTTGCCGTCTCCTGAGTCTTCTTTCTCAACGCGTCATCCACGATGTAGGTCCTCCTTCAATTATTTAATGCCTTCAGGTAACAATCTCGAAATAATAACGACATTGATTTGTAAAATCCCTCCCAACCTCCCTTTGCCTGTCTTTGACAGGAAGAAGATTGCCAAAGGGAGGAATTACCCCTCTTTGGCAAAGAGGGGCGAGGGGAGATTTTCTAATAACTATGTCAATCCAATTTCGAGACCCTTACAAAATATTCCTGAAAGCATTATCACAAGCTTCGATCGTTCGATCCAGATCCTTCTGCGTATGGGCTAAAGAAACGAACCAGGCTTCGAACTGGGAGGGAGGAAGATAAATCCCCTGCTCCATCATCTCGACAAAGAACTGGGCAAATCGTTTGGTATCGCTCATCTTGGCCGCGTGGTAGTCCTTGACCGGACCCTCCGTAAAAAAGAGGGTGAACAGCCCCGTGGCTCCGTTAATGGAAACGGGAATTCCGTTTATCTCCGCCCGTTCAGAAATATTTTCTGTCAAATAGGAAGTCTTCTCATCCAGCTCCTGATAAACCTTTTTTGATTTCAAAAGCCCCAGAGTCTCGATTCCTGCGGTCATGGCCAGAGGATTCCCCGAAAGTGTGCCGGCCTGATAAACTCCTCCCAGGGGAGACACCTTCTCCATGATATCCCTCTTACCACCATAGGCACCTACCGGAAGGCCACCCCCGATAATCTTTCCGAGGCAAGTCATATCGGCTTCGATTTTGTACAGCTCCTGAGCGCCGCCAAAGGCCACCCGGAATCCGGTAATCACTTCATCGAAAATGAGAAGGATTCCTTTCTCGTCGCAAATTTTTCTCAACCCCTCCAAAAATCCCGTTTCAGGCAGGACGACTCCCATATTCCCTACAATGGGTTCCACAATGATGCAGGCGATCTGCTCCGGATATTGATCGACCAGGGCTTTTACACTTTCCAGGTCATTATAGGTGGCAGTTAACGTATGCTTTGCCAGGTCCTCTGGAATCCCCAGGCTATCGGGGATACCGAAGGTGGTCGCACCGGAGCCTGCCTTGACCAGCAGACTGTCACTGTGGCCATGGTAGCATCCTTCGAACTTAATAATTTTCACCTTTCCCGTATGGCCCCTTGCCAATCGAATTGCACTCATCACAGCTTCGGTGCCGGAGCTCACCATTCTCATCAATTCCATGGAGGGAAAGGCCTTCTTCACTTTAATCGCAAGTTCGATTTCGAGAAAAGTGGGGGCACCGTAACTCGTTCCCTTGGAGATCGCTTTTTTGAGTGCTGCCACAACCCTGGGGTGGGCGTGGCCGAGGATCATCGGCCCCCAAGAGCCCACATAATCAATATATTCGTTGCCGTCTACATCGAAAATCTTCGATCCCTTCGCCCGGTCGATAAACGCGGGCGGAACGCCGACGGCCTTGAAGGCCCTGACCGGGCTGTTCACGCCACCCGGGATGATTTCCCATGCCCGATGAAAGAGTCCGATCGATTTTTTTCTGCTCATTTTCAATCTCCTGATCATTCCTCGACAATCACGTTGTTGCTCAAAGTGCCGATCCCTTCGATCACCACTTCAACCTTATCGCCAACGGCCATCGGGCCAATTCCGGAGGGCGTGCCTGTGGCGATCACATCCCCCGGCAGAAGCGTCATCACCCGTGAGATGAAACTTACCAATTGACGAGGACCGAAAATCAGGTTCTTCGTGTTGGAGTGCTGACGCCTCTCTCCGTTCAGATAACTCGCTACATCCAAATGATGGGGATCGACGTCCGTCACAATCCAGGGACCGATGGGAGCAAAGGTGTCGAAACCTTTTGCGGTCGTCCACTGACCGTTCTGAGGTTGCAGATCCCTGGCAGTCACATCATTCAGACACGTATATCCGAGGATATATTCCCCTGCCCTCTCCTCGGAAACACTTTTCGCCACTTTTCCAACGACCACAGCCAACTCCGCTTCGTAATCCACCCTCTTTGACATCTTCGGGTAGACGATCCCCTCTCCCGGACCGATCACAGACGTGGAAGGTTTGAGAAAAAGAAGGGGTTCTTTGGGGAGGGCTATTTTCATCTCTTCCGCATGGTCTCGGTAGTTCAAACCCAAGGCAACAATTTTTGAAGGAAGACAGGGGGCCAGAAGTTGCACCTCCTCCATCCTTTTTGTCTTGGAGGTCAAATGAAAATGACCAAACGGATCTCCCTCCATTTCCCGAACGGCTTCTCCCTCGATCACTCCCCAATTTGTTTTGGACTCGGCTTCATATCTGATGATCTTCATTCTTGCTCTAATCCTCCAAACTTAGCTATTGGAAAAAATCCGCAGATGTTTAAACTCTAAACTCTAAATCCTAAATCCTAAACAAATCCAAAATATAAAACTCAAAATGTAATTTTGACTTCTCAGCGATTGAATCAAATATTTTCTAAGTCGTAAGGTTTTGAGTTTTGTACTTTGGACATTTGAGTTTGTTTAGAGCTTAGGGTTTCGAGTTTAGGGTTTAACATGTTTGTTTCAAACCGATCCCCGTAGGATGCTTCGTTGGTGCTTCGAATTTCGAGTTTTTCCTATTTTTTCAACCCCAACACATCCTGCATGTCGTAAAGCCCGTTGGGTTGATTCACCACCCAAAGGGCTGCGCGGATGGCTCCGCGGGCAAAGTTATCCCGGCTGTGTGCGCGGTGGATAATCTCTAATCGTTCACCAATCCCGCCGAAGAGCACGGTGTGTTCTCCCACGATATCTCCTGCCCGGATCACCTGCATCCCAATCTCCTCTTTCGTCCTCTCGCCCACCATCCCCTTCCTGCCATAGATTCCAACTTTTCCAAAATCTCGTCCCGCTGCCTTGGCCACCAACTCTCCCAATTTCACTGCTGTGCCGCTGGGCGAATCTTTCTTGAGACGGTGGTGGGCCTCAAAAATCTCTATGTCGTAATCCGGGCCCAAGACCTGAGCGACCTCCTGAACGATCTTGAACATGACATTGACTCCCACGCTCATGTTGGGCGAGAAGACACACCTGACGCTTTTCGCAAGATTTTTGATCCGCTCCATCTGCTCCGGGCTCAAGCCGGTGGTGCCGATCACGATGGCCGAACCCGTCTCCTTGGCAAACTCCAGACTCTCGATGGAGGATTTAGGATTGGTAAAATTGATGATTACGTCTCCTCCTGCCTTTCCCAGACCTCCCTCCAAAGGGATATTCATTTTCCCCAATCCGATGACTTCTCCAATATCTTTCCCGATGGCCGGATGATCAGGTCTCTCAACGGCGCGATAGAGGGAGATGGAAGGGGTTTCATGAATGATATGAATGATTCGGCTTCCCATTTTTCCCGCGGCGCCAACGACAATGGCTTTGATCTCCTTCATTGATACGCCTCCTCCCACATCTCGGCTTCATAGATCATGTGAACTTCTCCCTCGAAAAAGACTCTTTTTACTTCCTTGCCTTCGATCTCAAAATGGACTGTCAATACCTCTCCTCCCCTGGTCTTAACCGATACCGGAGATCTTACCAGTCCTTTGAAGGCAGCAATCAATGCTGACGCCACCACCCCGGTACCGCAGGCAAGGGTTTCATCCTCTACGCCCCGCTCATACGTGCGGACGGACAACGAAGCCCCCTTCTCTACTCTGACAAAATTCACATTGGTTCCGGCAGGCGCAAAATAGGAATGGCGCCGAATCGCCCTGCCGATTTTAACAATATCCAACTTCTCAAGGTCTTCCCTGAAAAGCACGAGATGGGGAACGCCTGTATTAATGAAAGAAAAAACTTCTTTCTCCCCATTAACGAGAAGGGTCTCGTCGAGCTTGAGACCAAACGGTTTTGTCATTTCAAGCTTTACCCTTTTCCTGTCCACCGTGGCAGAAAGGATCCCAGCTAATGTCTCAAACTTCAGGGAGGGACCTGCGATTCCCTTTAAATAGGCAAAGCGGGCTGCGCAACGTCCTCCGTTGCCACACACTTCTGGCTCGCTTCCGTCCGCATTGTAGAAACGCCATTTGAAGTCAGCGTTCTTCGATTGCTCGATCAGAATGAGACCATCTGCTCCCACAGAGACTCTCCTCCGGCAGACCTTTTGGATGAAGTCTTTCAGACGATCCTCTTCGAGGAAGGGCTTCCGATGATCGATGAG
>Ga0335081_10017093_pt1 | contig 11753 bp, 7 predicted proteins | sample Lox_Sample_35_FD_206713 | JGI IMG/M metagenome (GOLD analysis project Ga0335081, IMG submission 206713) | Soil microbial communities from Loxahatchee National Wildlife Refuge, Florida, United States - Lox_Sample_3.5 | ecosystem: Environmental > Terrestrial > Soil > Wetlands | place: USA: Florida... | reverse complement strand
CGGATGCGCTCTTCAGGCCGGCCTCCGTCTCCACGATCTTCAAGTCAACGGTAGGGGGGAGTTGAATATCGATCGGGCGCCCCTCGAAGTACTCCACCTTCAGCATCACGTCGGGGATAAGATACTGGGCGCGGTCACCGATCACATCCTTATGGAGAGCGGTCTGCTCGTAGGTTTCGGTGTTCATGAAATGGTAGGAATCGCCGTCGGAATAGAGATACTGCATCTCCGTCTCGTCGATTATCGCCTTTTCCACTTCGTCGGTGGAGCGGAAGCGGTGGTCGGCCAGGGCGCCGGTGCGCAGGTTGCGCATGCGTGCCTGCACGAAAGCGCGCAGATTGCCTGGCGTGCGGTGCTCCGCCTTGTGAATGGCGAAAAGCTCGCCGTTGTGCTTGATTACCATTCCCGGTCGCAAATCGTTGGCCAGCATGAGAAACGCCTCAGTTATGATTTAGTCTGTGGGCTTCGGACCAAAGGGAGGACTGTGGAATCCGTTCCTGGGTGAGCCCCAAACTGCTATTCTACGGCGCGGACGGGGCTTCCGTCAAATGCTGGAGGCTATCAGCATTGGCTCATTTGGCGGCTCCCAGCCGCAGGCGCGATCTACCGGCAAAGGACCGTCACGCCGAGGTCAGGAACTTCGGCCGGATTCGAGGCCTGCCCCGTGCTGCCGACGAACGCTACGAAATACTTCCACGACGAAGAAGACGGAGAGGCAAGTGCCGGTCACGAGAATAATCCAAGACAGGAGCATGGCCGTAATATACCGGATCGACAAAACGCAGCGCTGGAGGAGGGCGAGCAAATGGCCGCAACCGCGCTGAGCACGTTTCAGGGCCCTCGCAGCTCGCGCGCCTCCGCCGAGAAGCTATTGCTGGCCTTCGCCGCGGTGTACGTGATTTGGGGTTCTACTTATCTCGGAATCAAGATCGCCATCGAGACCATTCCGCCCTTCCTGATGGCGGGTACGCGATACGTTATCGCTGGGACGCTGCTCTATTTGTGGTTGCGGCGGCGGGGCGCCAAGCCTCCTACCGCGGCGCAATGGCGCTCGGCGACTATCGTCGGAGCGTTGCTCTTCCTGGGCGGCAACGGCGCACTCACGTGGGCGGAAAAGCGGCTTGACTCCGGATTGGCCTCCCTACTGCTCGCCAGCATTCCGATGTGGATGGTACTGATCGCGCACGCCCAGCATAAGGTCCGGCATCGCGGAACCGCGCTGGGAGGACGTGTGGTTGCCGGTCTCGCGCTTGGCATCACCGGGATCGGATTGCTCGTCGGTCCCAGTAATCTCGTTGGCCACGGCGGTGTGGATCGCCTGGGTGCGGCGGTACTGTTGTGTGGAGCGCTTTCCTGGGCGGTGGGTTCGCTGCATTCACCCAAGGCAGACCTGCCTCGTTCTACTCTGCTGGCCGCGGCCATGGAGATGGTCTGCGGCGGCGCCCTACTGATCCTGCTTGGTCTGGTGACGCGCGAAACTGGAACGTTCCATTTCCACGCAGTCTCCGTCCGCTCGGTACTCGGGTTCCTGTACCTGATCACGTTCGGCTCGCTCGTCGGCTTCACTGCTTACAACTGGCTGCTGAGCCACGCCAGCCCGGCGCGCGTCTCCACCTACGCCTACGTGAACCCGGTGATCGCGGTGTTTCTCGGCTGGGCGATGGTCCACGAGCGGGTTACTCTGAGGACGCTCGCAGCCGCCGCGCTGGTGGTGGCTGCGGTGGCGCTGATCATTACCCACCGGGCGCGGCCGCCCGCCGAGGTGGCCGGGGCAGTTGCTCCATCCGGCGAGGATAAAGAAACGTTGCCGGTAGCACCACTCGACTGAGGCGGCAAGATGCACACGCAGTTCAGTCGTTGTGATAGATTTGGGGTTGCGAAAGCGAGGATCCTAAACGAGCATCGAGTTTCGGTTTTCGAGTTTCTCGTTCTCACAAAAGGAGACGCAATGTCATCAGACACCAAACTTCCCAGCCGTACCATCCTCGAAGGACCGGAGCGCGCCGGAGCGCGCGCTATGCTCAAGGCCATCGGTTTCACTGATACCGACCTAGCACGGCCCATCGTCGGCATCGCCAACACCTGGATCGAAACCATGCCTTGCAACTTTCACCTGCGCCGCCTCGCTGCCAAAGTCAAGGAAGGCGTGCGTGCGGCGGGCGGGACGCCGATGGAGTTCAACACGGTGGCCATCTCCGATGGCGTCACCATGGGCACTGAGGGAATGAAGGCGTCGCTGATCAGCCGCGAGGTGATCGCCGACTCAATGGAACTGGTGGGCCGCGGCCACATGTTCGACGCCATGGTGACGCTGGTGGCGTGCGACAAAACGATTCCTGCCGGGGCCATGGCGCTGATCCGCCTCAACGTGCCCGGTCTTCTGCTCTACGGCGGGTCGATTGCCCCGGGGCACTTCCAGGGGCATGACGTGACGGTGGGCGACGTTTACGAGGCGATCGGCGCGCATGCCGCCGGCCTGATGTCCGACACCGATTTGAAGGGGCTGGAGGACGTCGCCTGCCCCGGCGCGGGCGCGTGCGGAGGGCAGTTCACCGCCAACACCATGTCCACAGTGATGGAGTTCATCGGCCTCTCGCCCCTGGGCTTTAACAGCGTCCCGGCAACCGTGGAGGAGAAGGACCAGATTGCCTATCGCAGCGGCCAACTGGTAATGGACCTGCTGCGTGCCAACTTGCGCCCCCGCGATATCCTGACGCGCAGCGCGTTCGAGAACGCCATCGCCAGTGTCGCCGCCACGGGTGGTTCCACCAACTCCGTGCTGCACCTGCTGGCCATGGCGCGGGAAGCGGGCGTGCCGCTGACCATCGACGATTTCGATGCCGTCAGCCGCCGCACGCCGATCATCGCTGACCTGAAGCCCGGCGGCCGCTACATGGCCGTCGACGTGCATCGCTCGGGCGGCATCCAGCTTATCGCGCGGCGCCTCGTGGAAGGCCGCAAAGTGGATGGCGCCGCCGTCACCGTGACCGGCCGCACTCTGGCCGAGGAGGCTAGTCACGCTGTCGAAACCCCGGGACAGGATGTGATCAAGACCGTCGAGCATCCGCTCAAGTCAACGGGCGGCCTGGTGATACTGAAGGGTAGCCTCGCTCCGGATGGAGCGGTGGTGAAGATTGCGGGACACGAGCGCCTTTACCATCGCGGTCCGGCGCGGGTTTTCGATCGCGAAGAGGAGGCCATGCACGCGGTGACCTCGAAGAACATCAGGCCGGGCGACGTGGTGGTGATCCGCTACGAAGGCCCTCGCGGCGGCCCCGGTATGAGGGAAATGCTGGGCGTGACGGGCGCGATCGTTGGCGAAGGCCTGGGGGAAAGCGTGGCGCTTGCCACCGATGGCCGCTTCAGTGGCGCCACTCGCGGTCTCATGGTGGGCCACGTAGCGCCCGAAGCAGCGCGCGGCGGGCCGATTGCCATTGTCGAGGAGGGCGACACGATCGTGTTCGACATTGAGAAGCGCCGGCTGGATCTCGAGCTGAGCGAAGAGGAAGTTACCCGGCGTTTCGCCGATTGGCGCGCCCCAGAACCGCGCTACAAGTCGGGGGTCTTCGCTAAGTACGCCGCCTTGGTCTCGTCCGCTTCCGAAGGGGCGATTACTCAGGCGCCCATCGCATGAAAAGGGTGTGACGAATTCGAGAGAATTCTTCAACGCAGAGACCAGAGGCGCAGAGAAGTAATCCTGAACGATGAACGACGAATGGTAACACCAGGATAGGTCTCCTCAATTCAACGCTCTTCGTTTCTCTGCGCCTCCATGCTTCTATGTTCGCGTTTCAGCCTCGTAAGGTCGAACGATGTCCGATAAGTCACCTCCCAGGCACGCTTCTGCCGCGGCCGCGATCGGGACCTTGGCGCTGATCGCCGCCCTCCAGTTTGTGTCCGTCTATCAGGTGCAGCCTCCAGCGCCAGTGCCGGCAAGCGCGCCACCCACCGAATTCTCCTCCGAACGCGCCATGGAGCAGCTCCGGGCGATCGCTCAAAAGCCCCACCCCACCAGCTCGCTGGAAAATGCGAGAGTGCGCGACTATCTCGTGGACCAACTCCAGGCGCTGGGACTCAACCCGCAGGTTCAAACCGCCACGGTGGTGCGCTACGAACCCAAGTTGCGCGGGCCAGCCGTCGCAGCCACCGTCAACAATGTCCTGGCGCGCCTCCCAGGGACGGCCAGCACCAAGGCGGTGATGCTCGCCGCGCACTACGATTCGGTCCCAACCGGTCCGGGAGCGAGCGACGACGGGTCGGGCACGGTCACCCTGCTCGAAACCGCTCGGGCGCTCGAAGCCGGCCCGCCGCTGGCAAACGACGTGATCTTCCTGATCACCGACGGTGAGGAACTGGGACTGATGGGCGCGCAGGGGTTCGTTAACGAGCACCCTTGGGCAACGGATGTCGGTGTAGTGCTCAACTTCGAAGCGCGCGGCGCGTGCGGCCCCTCGTTCATGTTCGAAACGAGCGTGCACAACGGCTGGCTGATTCGCCAGTTTGCCCAGGCTGCGCCGCACGGCGCCACTTCGTCGTTTGCCTACGAGGCCTACAAGCACCTCCCCAACGATACTGACCTCACCGTTTTCAAGCACGCCGGACTCGCCGGCCTGAATTTTGCCTACATCGGCTGCTGGCCGCGCTACCACACCATGCGGGACGACCTCGGGCACATCAGTTCCGCCAGTCTCCAACATGACGGTTCTTACGCGCTCGCGCTTGCGCGCCATTTCGGCGAACTCGATCTCGCGCACACATCCGCTCCGGACGCCATCTATTTCAGTCTCCTCGGCACGACGGTTCATTACCCGGAGGCGCTCGCGGTTCCGCTCATGGTGCTGGCCATCTTCCTCTTCCTTGGCGTCGGGGTGCTCGGATTCAGGAAGCGCCGGCTCACCTGGAGTGGAATCCTCGCGGGCTTCCTGGCTTGGCTCGGGGGCACCGTGGTGGCCGCAGGAATCGCTTATTTCGCCTGGTCCTTGCTGCGCCGGACGAGCCTGGTGAACCTGCTTCCCTACGGCATGTCCTACAACGGCGACCTCTACGCCTACGGTTTCCTGGCGCTCACCGTTGGTATGCTGTGTGCGGTTTATGTCAGCCTGGGAAATAAGATTCGAGTAGCGGATCTGGCCTTCGGCGCGCTGGTCTGGTGGGCGATCCTGACCGCCGTTACCAGCCTGTCACTCAAAGGGGCGAGTTACTTGTTCGCCTGGCCGTTGCTCGCGAGCCTCGTCGAACTGGGATACGCGTTCAGCCGGAGGAAGCCCGAGGCGGAAGAAGAGAGCGCATTGTTATGGAGCTTGCCTGCCATCGTGAGTATCCTGCTGTTCGGAGGGCTGCCTTATCTGCTGGTGATGCTGATCAGCACCACGCTGCTGCCGGCGATCGTGATTGTAACCGCGTTGTTGGTTGGCTTCCTGGTCCCGCAGATCCAGATCATATCGAGTCACCGTCCCTGGTTGCTGCCGGTGGGCTCCTTCGTAGCAGCGCTGGTGCTCTTCGGATTTGCCATCAGCCGCCGCAGCTACAACGCGACTGATCCTCGCGCCGATAGCATCGCCTACGCGCTCGATGCCGATAGCGGAAAAGCGGTCTGGGCAACTCGTGATGAAGCGCCGGACGCGTGGACTTCGCAGTTTTTCGGCGCAGGTAACTCGTCGCGTGACCTCGGGCGATTCTCCTTTGTTTTCCCCTCCGCGCGAGTCGGCGACGCTCCGTCGATGGCGCTTGCCGGGCCGAAGGCCGTAGTGACCGACGACGTAACGTTTGGCAATGTCCGCGACATCCGCGTGCTGGTCTCTTCACCTCGCGGGGCGGACATCCTGTGGCTTGGGGTTGAGAACGCGCGGCTATTGGCAGCCGACGTGAGCGGCAACAAGGTCGAGATCCCTGCTGCCGGGCTCAATCGCTGGGCGCTCGTCTATGTTGGCGCTCCCGCGAACGGAGTGGTGGTTACGCTGAAAGTGCCCGTATCACAAACGCCGACCCTCACCGTGGTCGACGAGACACCAGGGCTGCCCCAGATTCCCGGCAAGCTGTTTCGGCCACGCCCCGACGACCTCATGCCTGATCCTCGGTGGGCCCAGTTCGATTCTTCGGTTCTAGTGGCGAAGACTTATCGGCTCGATGTGAATGCGCCGATGCCAGGGATGTGAATGGAAACTGGAGATTGGAAATTGGGAATTGGAAACTCGCCCGAGGGCTTTGAGAATGGCCGCCCTGGCCGACTTTCGAATTTCGATTTTCCAATTTCCAATTCCCAGTTTCGGGTTAACATGATTCGCCTATGAAATGGGAGATCCGTACAGAGTTGATCGTCGCCCTCGGAATCATCGTAGTCGGTGGCGGGTTGGTGGGAGGCGAGTATTTCCTCGTCAAGTGGTATCCGCTCCACCAGCAGCGCGTGGCCGAAGCGACGCTGAAATTGCTGCCTTACCACAACGAGGGTCTGGGTGTCGACCTTCAGATCGCCGCCGGCTTCTACAGCAGGATCCAATCCTTTGCCGGCGGCGTAAGAATCTATCGGCCCGAGTTATGGAGCATCGAACCGTCGTTGACCATAACCACGCAGCCCAATCCGGACCACGCCTCGGAGTTCAGTCCTCAGGTGCTCGCCGTGTGGCAGACCGACGGTGTCACCCACAGCCTCCCGCGTTACCGATTCGATCACCTGCAGATCAAAGGGCGCGACGCCGTGGTGATCTCGCAGTACCGCGTCCACTCGATGCTGCTCACGGCGCGAGTGATCTCTCCCGACCGCATCATCGAAGTTGACTGCACGCCGGGCAGCGAGGATGAGGATCTTTACATGCAGGCCTGCAATGACACTGTTGTGACACTGAAGGTGGAGGGTGCTCCGCCACCGCTGAAACCTCCCAGCGGCGTGGAAGAAATCACGCCCCCCAATTAAAGCCGAAGCAATGAGGTGAAACACGGTGTGGCGTGACACCAATTCTTGACAATGATTCTCAATTTTTCAGTGCCCCGTCTTCAGCCTGAATACGGCCGAACCTGTTAAGGCCCCTCGGCCTGGAAACTGAGACCGAAAACTGAGAACCTAAGAGAACTACCGTAAAATGCCAAAATGGGTCCCCATCGAAGGCAATCTCGCCAGTCCCGACGGGTTTCGCGGCGCGGCGGTCGCGGCAGGCATCAAGAAGGTCGAGGGAGCACTGGACCTCGCGCTGATCGTCTCTGACTCGCCAGGCACGACGGCTGCAGGAGTCTTCACCACGAACTGTGTCGCGGCGGCGCCAGTGGTTCTGTCGCGCCGGAACCTGCGCGCGAGCGGGGGACGGGCTCGCGCCGTGATCGTCAACTCTGGTAACGCCAATGCCTGCACGGGCCGCGCCGGGCTTCGTACCTCCAAGGAGACCGGGCGGGCGGCTGCGAGGGTGTTAGGTGTTTCTCAGTTGGAAGTGCTTGTCGCGTCGACGGGCGTCATCGGCTTGCCCCTGACGCCGGAGTTGATTCTCCGCCAGATTCCTGTCCTCCACCAGAGTCTCTCGGTCGAAAATGCGTCGCAGGTGGCGCGCGCGATCATGACCACGGATACGTTTGCGAAAGAATGTGTCCTCCGCGCCAGAATTGATGGAAAGTCCGTGACGCTTGCCGGCGTGGCCAAGGGCGCCGGGATGATCCATCCGCACATGGCGACCCTGCTCTCATTCATCACCACCGACGCGGCCGTGGCGCCCGCGCTTCTCGATAAGATGCTTCGCGCCGCCGCCTCCGCCAGTTTTAACTGTATCACGGTGGATGGTGACACCTCTACTAACGATACGGTGATCGTGTTGGCCAGCGGCGGCTCGGGGGCATCAATCCGGCCCGGCTCGGGAGCCGCGGCTACCTTTCTTGCCGGGCTCACGGAGCTTTGCCAGACGCTGGCCCGCATGATCGCCCGCGACGGCGAGGGCGCGAAAAAGCTGGTCACGGTTGAGGTGCAGGGCGCCCGCACTGCGGCCGCCGCCGATCGGATGGCGCGCGCGATTGCCAACTCGCCGTTGGTCAAAACCGCCATTGCCGGCAGCGATCCCAACTGGGGCCGCATCATTTGCGCCGCGGGGTATTCCGGGGCCGACTTCGACCCGGCGAAAGTCGATATCCGCGTCAACCGCCTCTTCCTCTGCCGCCGCGGCCTGGATGCCGGGTTCGATGAAGCTGTGGCGAAGCGCGAGCTGGATCAGAAAGAGATCGCCTTGCGAGTTGACCTTCACCAAGGCCAAGCCGCCGCGCGCATCTGGACGTGCGACCTCACCCACGATTATATAACGATCAATGCGTCGTATAGAACGTAGCGATCCGCCCCGGAAACCGTGGAGCGCGACGTTCCGACCGCCCTTCTTCCCCTCCACCCATCTCGGCGTGCAATAAGAGTACTAAAAGCGGGCGGCACGCCGCTCCCGGGGGGCCTACTCGGGGCGGAGCAAAATTGAAATAAGAAAGGATATGACACTTGTGTAAACCCATGATAGGATAACGATCGGGGGATCGATTATGGCGACCTTTTTTCGCTCTTTGCCTTCTGTGACTTCGATTCTTACAAAACACGTCAGACTGCCGCACGGGGAATCGCGGCAGCACCCCGCCTGCGCCTCGGCATGCCTGGCGGCGAAACTCACCATCGCGGTAGCGCTATCCGCGTGTTGTCTTCAAGCGCAGACTGACCTGCGTCCTTCCACTCAGTCGAATTTCCCTGTCCCTTCTATTGGCGCCACGTCGCCGGTCAGCGCCACACCCGGGGGAGGGGACTTCACTTTGACGGTAATGGGAAACGGCTTCGTCGACGGTGCATCGGTGATCTACTGGAATGGCAGCCCGCTTCCTGACCCCACCACGTGCCAGGCGGCTAATCCCGGCGGCATGCCGCCCACGTTTGTCGAGTCCTGCTCAGTGACCGTGCGAGCGGCGAACATTGCCAATCCGGGCACCGCTGGCATTACCGTAGTCAATCCCGACGCCAGCCCGCTCGATGGTACTTCCAACGTGGCATTCCTGCCCGTTGCAACCGCTGTAGCGAGCCCCGTTATCTCCAGCCGAAATTACTTCACCACCCAGGCTGACCCTAATTACCTGGCGGTGGGCGATTTCAATGGGGATGGCAACCTGGACCTGGCGGTCTCGAACCGCGGCGACAACAATGTCACCATTCTGCTGGGCGACGGCAAGGGCGACCTCACGCCGACCAGCTCCGCTCCCACCGTGGGAAAATTCCCCCAAGGCGTGGTGATGGGCGATTTCAATGGCGATGCCAAGCAGGATTTGGCCGTAGTGAACTATCATGATAACAATGTGAGCATTCTGCTGGGCGATGGCACAGGGAACTTCAGCCTTGCCTCCTCCCCGGCTACCGGCCATAGTCCGGTCTCGCTGGCTGCCGGCGACTTCAACGGTGACGGGAACCTGGACTTGGCGGTGGTCAATTCCTGCCCAGGCGGCACGAATTGTGAATCATCGAACGGCAGCCTGACAATCCTGCTGGGGGACGGGACGGGCAACTTCAGTGTCGCCTCGTCGCCCAGCACAGGATTCTTCCCCACCGCGGTAGCAGCAGGGGATTTCAACGGCGACGGGAACCTCGATTTGGCGGTGGTAAACTCCTGGAGCAATGACGTGACCATTCTGCTCGGGGATGGAACGGGCAACTTCACAGCCACCGCTTCTTCGCCGCCCACCGGCCAGCGACCGCAGTCGTTGGCGGTGGGGGATTTCAACGGAGATGGGAAGCTCGACTTGGCCGTGGCAAACTATTGTGGCGGCGACCCCACGTGTAATTCCAACGGCTCGGTGACCATCCTCCTGGGGGATGGGGATGGCACTTTCACGCCAGCCGCCTCCGCCCCCGGCACCGGGTACCAACCGAGTTCGGTGGTAGCATTCGATTTCAACGGGGACGGCAAGCTGGATTTAGCAGTATCGGATGAAACGGATGTGACCGTTCTGCTCGGGGACGGCGGAGGCCATTTCGCATCCGCTACGCCCGTGAACTTCGGTGCCTTCACGGTGGCAGCGGGTGATTTTAACGGGGACGGGCGGCTGGACCTGGCCGCCCTCAGCGCTGCCGGGGGGCGCTCTGCCGTCCTCTTGCAGACGGACCCAAACCTGACGATCACGAAGAGCCATGTCGGCCAGTTCTCGCAGGGGCAGACCGGAGCCGCCTACACGATCACCGTGAGCAACAGCGGGGCCGTGGCTAACATCGGAACGGTAACGGTGACAGATACGCTTCCCACGGGCTTGACGGCCACCGCGATGTCCGGCGGCGGCTGGAACTGTTCCAACAATTCCTTTCCCGTGATCGGCAACGGATCCGCCACCGTTAGCTGCACTCGCTCCGACCCCTTGGCGGCTGGGGCGAGTTATGCGCCGCTCACGCTGACGGTGAATGTGGCGGCCAATGCGCCCACCGCCGTCACCAACACCGCGGAGGTGGCGTGGAGCACTGGGAATTACACCGTCAACGATCCTACCACGATCTTGCAGGCCCCAACCCCCGACTCGGTTTCGCCCTCGGCGGCGAGCAACGCCAACCAGACGTTCACCTTGAAGTACTCCAGCCGCAACGGCAGGCCCTATACCGATCTGACTTGGGTGTTCGCGCTCTTTAAGTCGGGCGGGGTGGCCTTTGGTGGGGCTCACGGCTGTTATGTGCTTTACCACCAGACCGACAACAGCCTGTTTCTAGAGAATGACGGGGGCAACGCCGAATTGGGTCCGTTGACGCCTGGGAGCGCGGGGCGACTCTCGAACAGCCAGTGCACGGTGAATGGGACCGGGACCACGGTTACCGGGTCGGGTGCGACCTTGAGCTTGAACCTGTCCGTGACCGCGACGTCCTCCTTTGTTGGGGCCCACAACACCTACCTGAGGGTTCAGAACAGCGAAGGATCGAACAGCGGTTGGCGTCTCAAGGGCACCTGGACGCCACGGCAGATTCGCCCTCCACGGCTGACTCGGTGACGCCCAATCCGGCAAGCGGCCTCGACCAAACCGTCACTCTGAGGTGCTCTGCTTCGCCAGGGCGGAGGCTACGACGGCGGGACACAAGCGCGAGGGCGGCCCGCCAGCACGGCCGCTGATCGAGAGGCGGCTGGCCGGAGGAGACACTGTGAGACCGGTGAAGAAGGCTGGCTGGGAGGAGCGTTTTCTCCGCTTTTCGGCGAACCGTTCCACCGTCGGTTCCGCTGCTGCGTGTGGACAACCACAGGAGGGGCGCCCGCGCGTCCCGGCGTGGTTGTGGAGTGTTCTGGCGATGGTCATCCTTATGGCGGAATTGCAGGCGGGCAAACCTACCGCCTGCGGACAACACTCAGCCTCCCCGTCGGCGGCTCCGGTAGCCCCTGGGGGCCCCGACGTGGGACCTGCTTGGCAACTATGGAAATCGCAGACCACGGGGAATGAGTACCGGGTGCTCGTGGAGAAAGGCGTGTTCCGTGCCGAGTGGGTGAACGTTCCCACGGACTGGGCTAAACAAGGAGCCTACTTGCGCACCGAATGCCGTCGCATGGGAGGCAAGTGGGTGGGCACGTCGGTGGCCCATCTGCCCTGCACATCGGGGGAAGGACAGAACGCTCGCATCGCCAAGTGGTGCGACCTAAAAACGCAGACGGAGATCGATTCCATCACGCCTCAGCGGGTCGCGGGCCGCGGCCAAGGCGCGAGCAAGATCGATTGCGAGCAGTGCAAGGTTGTCGAAACCAGTTGGTCGCCCTTCGTCTGGACGCGCAGTCGTTGACCAGGCTCGCCCTATTCGT
>Ga0335081_10017091_pt1 | contig 11754 bp, 16 predicted proteins | sample Lox_Sample_35_FD_206713 | JGI IMG/M metagenome (GOLD analysis project Ga0335081, IMG submission 206713) | Soil microbial communities from Loxahatchee National Wildlife Refuge, Florida, United States - Lox_Sample_3.5 | ecosystem: Environmental > Terrestrial > Soil > Wetlands | place: USA... | reverse complement strand
CCAGGCACCCCAGCGTGGTCGCGTCGGCCTCTGCCGGCTGAGTGCTCTCGAACCGGCGGGTGTCGGCCCGCATCGACTCGAGTTCGGCGCGCCAAGCGGCTTCGCCCGCCTCGCTGTTGTCGGGTACGCGGTCGTCGTAGCCGGGGATCCCATACAGGCTGGCCGTGAACGGGTGCGCGGACAGCCAGCGCCGTGAAATCGCTCAGCGAGCTCTCGAATGGGCGTGCCCACGGCCGGCACCTACTCGAGTGACGCCGCATACTGGCGCGCTGCTTCGTAAAGTCGCGCGAAGTCGGCGGACTTGTAGTGGGCGTTCAGGCCGCTCGGGTTCGGCAGGACCCACACCGGCCGGGCCCCGACCGACTCGTCCTGCAGGCCGAGCCTCGCGTCCGGCCGTCCGAACGCGGTGCGATACGCCACGACCCCGAGGACCGTCACCAGCCTCGGCGCCCACGCGCGCACGGTGCGCTCGAGCTCAGCAGCCCCGGCCCGCAACTCGGCGTCGGTGAGCTCGACCGCCGAGCGAGTCGGGCGCGAGACGAAGTTCACCACTCCGACCCCGAACGACGGAAGCAGCCCGTCCTCCTCGGGCGACAATCGCCTCGGGGTGAACCCGGCCGCGAACAGCGTCGGCCAAAACCGGTTTCCCGGGCGGGCGAAATGATGCCCAACCTCCGCCGAGCGCAGCGACGGGTTGATCCCGACGAACAGAACGCTCAGCCCGGGACCGCCGATTGGACCGAGCTCCGAGGCCACGGCCGCAGGGTAGAGTCTTCGCGTGACTTCCACACTGGCGTGGGTGGGCGATGGCGCGGCGCGCATGGAGGTGACGCGCGTCGATCGAGAACGGCATGGCATCACCGCGACGGGTACGCAACTCGGAGCGGTTTACGAACTCCGCTACCTCCTGCAGCCGGCAAGCCTGTGGTTGGAAGTCGTTGGCGAACGGTCGCTCGAGCTGGACCTGGACGGCGCCGACTTCTTCGACGTCGGGTGGTCACCGCTGTTCAACTCTCTCCCGGTGATCCGCGACGGCCTGCTGGATCCCGGTCCGCCCCGCGACTACGTGATGCGGTGGGTCGATGTGCCGTCGCTCGATGTCAGGTTGTCCGAGCAGCGATACGAGCCGCTCGGGAATGGCGTCGTGCGATTCAGCTCGGGATCGTTCACCGCCGACATCCAGTTCGACGAAACCGGATTCGTCATCAGCTACCCGGGGATAGGTACTCGGATAAGCAGTGACTGACGGCTAGAGCGGCGGGACCTGGTTGTTCACCTGCGAACCGTGGTACAGGTGATTGTGGTCCTTGCAGGTAGCGGGGAAGAAGAATTGGACGCTGTCACTGCGCACGCCGTTGTAACTCGCGAATAAGGTCACATGTCCGATCGTGCCGGCCATGCACTTCGGGTCGGTGCTGCTCTTCACCTTGACGATGATCTTCATGATGTTCCCGGGATAACCCCACATCTGCGCGTAATGAGAGTGGTACACGAGATGGTGTTCCACGGTCATGATGATCAGACGGTCGGGCTGGTTACGGACCCGGAAGACCTGGCACATGATCCCGGAAACCGTGTTGGCGCTCAGGTCGATGTCGCCATGACCGCGGGCGTAGCTTCCTGTCGCTCCGGTGATCGGTGACCCAGTGTTGAAACCCCACGGCGGAGTCCCATAGACGATTGGAACCTGAGAGCAATACTCAGTCTGGTACGCGCCGGCCGAGCCTGACATGGCGAATACCGCCAGCAGTGGCGTCAGCGCCAGCACAGCGATTCCAGCGCGCCGCAGGACGTGTTTCATCGGCATCCCGAAGGCGACCATACCCGATGACGCCGAAATTTGTTACGCACGCACGGACGCGGCCGCTCCAGACCTCGTCATCATTCGGACAACTTAACTAGACCTCGCCGTCTCAGGCGACGCGGTGAGGCTCCCGAGCCATCTCCGGCCGGTCCGGCGGTACGCACACCATCCCCTCGCTGAACCCCGAGGACCCGACGCCGAACGCCGCGTTGAACCGGTCGAGGTTGACGACCGTGAGCAGCGCCGTGAGCTCGACCATTTGTTCATCGCTGAAGTACTCCCTCATTCGCGCGAACAGCTCGTCGGTGACCTCCACCGGCGTCCGCATCACCGCTACCGCGTAATCGAGCGCTGTCTTCTCGCGCTGTGTGAACAGGTCGCTCTGTCCGTAGCGCGGTAGTGCCAGCAGCTCATCATCGGAGAACCCCGAGTTCCGGCAGATCTGCGAGCCGAGGTCGACGCAGAAATCACAGCCGATCATCTGCGCGCCCTTCAACTCGACCAGGTTCTTGGTGCGCTCGTCGACACCGTGCGCCTTGCGCACGGCCTGCTGGAACTTGCCCATACCGCTCATCATCTTCGGCTGGCGTGCCCAGATCTCGACCGGCTCGATTCCGCTGCCGCGCGCGGGCTCGCGCCCAGTCATCTTCTTCATGCCGCGGCGCATGAATCGGTAGACGAGCTTGGTCATCGGTCCGGCCTGGTCCTGCGGAACGCCTTGAATCCTTGCCACGAGGTATCTCCTCCTGTCACGTCGTTCGGTTCTACGTGACAAGACCCGCGAGCTCCAGAAGACGTGACTCGATCTCGCGCGGCTAGCCGACGAGCGCACGCGCATCACGGTGAAAGCGAGCGGTGGCGCGAGCCGCGCCCGGCGAGACGAGATCGAGGTTCTGGATGAACCCGTGCACCATTCCCGGCTCGCAGCGATGCACGACCGGAACTCGCGCGTCTCGTAGCGCCTCCGCGAGGGCATTTCCTTCGTCGCGCAGCGGATCGTGGTCGGCGGTGATCAGCACGGTCGGCGGCAGGCCGGAGAGGTCGGCCAGGAGCGGGCTGACGGCCGGGTCCTCGGGCGCGACGCCCGGCGGCAGCCAATGCGCGACCGCCCACCGGAGCGAGTCGGCATCGAGCCCCCAGCCGTGTCCGAGCTCCTCAATGCTCCGGCTGTCCAGCCGGAGGTCGGTGTTGGGATTGGCGAGCAGTAGGCCACCGACGGGACCGCCCTGCTCGCGGAGCCGCAGGGCAACCAGCAGCGCCAGGTGGCCGCCCGAGCTGTCGCCGGCGAGCACCGGCGAATCGGCTCCGAGCTCCGCCGCTGCCCAGGCCACGGCCACGAGTCCATCCTCGACGGCCGCCGGCCACGGGTGCTCAGGCGCACGCCGAAAATCGACGGCGAGCACGCGGGCGCTCGTCGCCTCGGCCAGAAGTCGGCAGGTCCGGTCGTGGCTCTCGAGGTCACCGAGCATCCACATTCCGCCGTGGAGATAGACGATCGCCCGTCGGCCGGCGCGCTCGGGCTCGTACAGCCGCAGCGCCAGCGGGCCCGCAGGCCCATCGATCTCGCGATCCGTCACCCGTCGCAACTCAGGCCCGCGAGGCCGGGCCAGCGCGCGAGCACGACCCTGAGCGCGCGCCTCCTCCACGTCGAACGTCACCGGGCCGCCGCGCATCCCCGCGACCCACTCAGCGAGCTCGGGGTCGGCCAGCGACGACGTCGTATGCCGGTTCGCCTCCCACACCAGCGCACGATTATCGCTCCGCCAATAATGCTCACCCGGAAATGGCATCCTCGGAATTAGCCTCCATGGACCGGGACGTTCGAGGCCGAGCTCGAGCTACGGCTCGGATTCAGGCTGTCCGAGCGCTCCATGCGGCAGTTCGCGTCGGCGCTGACCCGTCTACGAGCGGCGAACCTGGGGGCCGGCGCCTCGAAGGATGCCGAGCCCACGGTTATGGCCGCCTGACTCCCGCCCCCGCGCCGCCCCCACGGGGAGGGTGACGCGGAGGAGACCCTGGTCTGCCGTCGGTGTCTCCTCACGACGTCACCGTCCCGCGGGCGGGCGGCCTTGTTGCGGGAACGCTTCGAGTCTGAGCCTCTCCTGACATCTCTTACGCCTGGGCGAGGCGAACGTCAGGCCCTACTTCTCAGAAATCGAGCGGTGGCGCCGTCAAACAGACGAGTCCAGTGGATAGCCGTGCCCGAAACACGGGTACGCTCAGTGTGTGGGTCTCATCGTTTATCTCATCATCCTGTTCTTCGTTGGTCTATTCGTCGGTGCGCTGGCGCGGCTGCTGGTGCCCGGGCCGGATCCGATGGGCATCGGCATGACTGCGCTCATCGGTCTCTGCGGGACGTTCAGCGCGGGTCTGTTCTCGTGGTACGTGCTGCACCGCCATGGCGGCGGCATCCTCCTGTCGATCCTGTTCTCGATGCTCGTCGTGTGGATCTACAGGCAGTCTCGCGGCGGCTCGTACCGCAGCCGAGGTGCTCGCCGGCGCGGTCCGCTTTAGTCCGCCACAGCGGTCCACCTGGCGCTACGCGACTCGTCCGACCTCGTAGGTGAGGAAGACGAGACCGTCGCCGATCGTCCTGCAGTCCACGAGGCGGAGCGGCTTCTTATCGCTGATGTGACCGAACAGTCGCTCGCCGTCGCCGATCACGACCGGGAAGATGACCAGCCGGAGCTCGTCGATGAGGTCGTGCTCGAGCAGCGTGCGTGCGAGCCGATAGCTCGCGTACACGACGATCTCTCCTTCGAGTTCCTGCTTGAGCCTTGAGACCTCGCCCACCACGTCGCCCTTCAAGACCGTGGCGTTGGTCCACCTTGCATCGCTGACGGTCGAGGACACGACGTATTTCGGCAGGCTGTTGAGTCTGTCCGCCCACTCGCCCGGCCGAGATGACCAGCGCGATGCGAACCATTCGTCGCTCCGCCGACCCAGAAGCAGCGCGTCCGTGCGCAGAGCCTCTTCGAACTCGCCCTTGGCCCACTGTTCGAGGTCCTCGCCCCCAAACTCGCCGAACCAGCCGCCCAGCCTGAAGCCCTCCCCTCCGTCCGGGTCCTGAACCACCCCGTCGAGCGAGCAGTTGGTGCTGATCACGATCTTCGCCATCTCGGTTCTCCTTAGGTTGCCTTGGCATTCGTTGAGGCGTCGACGGCGGCGAGAACTGATCGGCGAATTTCGCGGCGTGGGCGTCGACGCCTTTCCCAGGGAAGAGACCAGGGTCTCAACGGGCGCGACCGATCAACCGGTGCGAGACGCTTGCGCGAACATCAATCGACCCTCGAGGTCAACATGAGCAGCGCCGGCGTGAGCCCTGATGCCTCGGCGGAGAAGCCCTCTCTGGGAACCATCGACCTGAAAGCTCGAGGTCATGACCTTGCCCGTGTCCGACGTCGACCGGGCGAAGCGCTTCTACCAGGGTCTCGGGTGGCGCCTGGCCGCAGACATCGTCGCCAGCGAGCACTGCCGGGTGGTTCAGCTGACGCCTCCTCGCTCCGCCTGCTCGATCTCGTTCGGAAAAGGCGTCACCACCGCCGAGCCCGGATCTGGGCAGCGCATGCTGCCTGTGGTCGACGACATCGATGCCGCGCGCGCGGAGCTCGTCAGCCGTGGCGCCGAAGTCAGCGGGCTGTTCCACCTTCGATGGAGGACCGGTTCCGGGCCCCGACCTGCAGGGCCGCTCGTATCAGACGTACGCCTCGTTCGCCGATCCGGACGGCAACGGTTGGCTCCTTCAGGAGATCAAGACGCGCCTTCCGGGCCGGGAGCGGGAGGACTGACGGACGCGACGATTGTGCCGAGTGGAGTCCGCCTCGCGGACGGCGCGGATCCCGCCTCTAAGCCGGACAGCCGGCGCCCACCCACTCGCGGAATAGCGCCACCTGCGCCTCCGGCCACGCGCCGTCGCAGGGCATCGATCCGTCGGCGAGCTTTTCGAGGATGCTGGCCGAATTCGCTCTCACGTCGCCGTAGGCGGACAGATCAAACTTGGCGGACATCGATTCGATGTCCTTCTCCCGAAAAAGCGGACGTATATCGCGCTCGAACTCGACGGCAGCTTGCTCCACCTCGGTCTCCCTTCGATATGAGACGGTGACTGTTCGGCTCGAGGACATCCTAATCAGAGCCGGCCAGCTAATCCGGTGGGCACCCGAGCGGCGCCGGGTCAGCGAACGCTGATCAGGTCCACAACGAAGACGAGGGTCTCGTCCGGTCCGATCGCACGACCAGGCCTTTGCCCAGGCCGAACTTGAAGGTGCTGCCACGGTCCCACGATGCGTCGAACTGCTGCCCGGTCTTCCAAGAGACCCCGACGTAATGCACCTCGACGATGCGCCCCGAGACGGCCTCATCACCGTCTCCGACGACGATGTCTTCGATCTCGAGCTGATACGACGGGGTCTGGTCGGACGGCACCACAACATCCGGCTTCTCACCTAACGCCATGACGCCAACCTACCGGTCGCCACCTCAGCGTCGCAACAGCGTCCCTAAACAAACGCATTGAGCGTCGGTCCCCGTGGTAGGTTCGACGCCCATCCCCAACGGATCGGAGCAAACGTGCTCTTTCACGTGACGTGGGCTTTCAAAGAGACGGGCGAGGAGGGGGCCCGACGGTCGCTCGCGCTTCTCGCCAAGTGGCAGCCCCCGGCCGGCGCAGAGTTTCAGGGGTTCTACGGGTTCGCCGACGGCAACGGCGGTGTTGCACTGATCGAGGCCGATAGCGCAGCCACCGTAGCCCGGACGACTTCTCCATGGACGCCGTGGCTGCGCTTCACGGTCACCCCGATCATCCCGATCGAGGAGGCGAGCGCGATCGGCGGCGAGGCAATCGCCTTCCGCGATTCGGTCACGTAGCCGCCGGGCGGCATTCGCAATTACGTAAGCGGCCACCCGAGCCGGGGACCCCGGGGAGGCGGCCAAGGCCGGCCCCGTGACCGCGGACCTGATCGGTCAAGTCGCGTCGCGCTACGACTTCCAAGCGTCTAGGACCGGCTGCGGATTGGCGCCGCGACGAGACCCGAGCGAAGCGGAGATGTGGCTCGCCACCTACGGCACGCTGGGCGTCAGAACCACGGCCAGCTCACCGACTTACCCGGACGGTGGCTCGCGGGACACTGCGCGGGTCACTGGTCGACGCCGGTTGGGGTGCGAAGCTCGGAGTCTCGGCGTTGCTCCTGGACCCCGATCGGTCGCCGGTCGAGGTGTTCGTCTTCGAGTCCGAAGCGTTGCCTGACCACTGGCAGCGACTGGACGCGTTCGAGGGCCCCGGCTACCGGCGCGTCACGGCCGACGTCTCGACCCCCGAGGGTCTTCTGCCCGCGTCGATCTACGTCCTGTCGGACCCGGCCGATCCCTCGTAACGCGCATGCCCGAGGGCTCGGCCGCGCGGTTCCGCGGAACACTTGCGGTCGGCGCCCGCGTGTCTCCGACCGCCAAGAGCACCCATAACATGCTCGCCATCCCCGAAATCCTCCTGCGTGCCGTTCGAATCTTTGGGCGGCGGGTTGCGTGGTGTGCGGCGGCCATGGTCCCGCTGCTGGCGGCCGGCTGTGGCGGTGGCACGCGGGCCGTGGCGAGGAGCGGCTCCTCCTCGACCGCCACAGTCACGATCAACGCTTCAAGGCAGTACCAGCGCATCGCTGGGTTTGGCGTGTCGGAGGGTTTCGGGCAGGCCGAGGCGCTGATGAACGCGCCGGCCTCGGTCCAGAAGCAGGTACTGAGCTTGCTCTACAGCCCGGCGCATGGGGCGGGATTGACGCTTTTGCGCAACGAGATCAGCGCCGACGCGGGCTTCACGATCGAGCCGCGCGCGCCGAGCAGCCCGAACGCGAAGCCGTCGTATCTGATGCTCGCTGAGGTCGACCAGGATCAAGGACAGCTGTGGTTCGCCAAGCAGATCAACGCCGAATATGGCGCCAGCGTGTTCGCCGATGCGTGGAGCGCTCCCGCGTTCATGAAGACCAACGGCTCGGCAATTCATGGCGGCACTGTGTGCGGGGTGCCCGGCGCGAGGTGCAAGAGCGGTGATTGGCGCCAGGCGTACGCCAACTACCTGGTGCAGTACGCGACGGATTACGCCGCGGTGGGCGTCCCCCTCACCTATGTGGGTCCGGAGAACGAGGGGAACCTCTCCGTTCCCCAGGACAGCATGATCATGAGCCCGGCGCAGACGGCCAATCTCATGGCGATCCTCGGCGCGACGCTCTCGCGGTCGCGGCTTTCGACGCGCGCGGAGTGCTGCGCCACGGAGAGCTGGAACTACGCGCAGCAGTACGCGGCCGCGATCGAGACCGAGAAGCCGGCGAACACGGCGACGGCGCTGTTCACCAGCCACGGCTACTTCGCCCCGCCGGACTCGCCGCTGAGCGGCTGGCGCAAGCCGGTCTGGGAGACCGAATGGGCGGCGTTCGACACCGGGCCGTTTGACCCGGCGTGGGACGACGGCTCCCTGCTGTCAGGGTTCACTTGGGCACAGAACATCTACACGGGCTTGACCTCGGCGAACCTGGCCGCATTCCTCTACTTGTGGGGCGCGAACACGAGCACGACCACCATCACCGGCCCCAACACCGGTCTGGTCGAGGTCAGGGGCAATACGATCGCCCCCTCCGGCCGGCTGTGGGCGTTTGCGAGCTACAGCCGCTTCATCCGCCCGGGCGCGGTCCGCATCGGCACCACCACCAGCCGCGCGGGCCTCGAGGTGAGCGCGTTCCGCAACAGCGACGGGTCGACCGCGGTCGTCGTTCTGAACAGCGCCCGGAGCCGCCAGCGCGTGACCTTCTCGCTGCACGGGCTCGACGCAGCGCAGGTCACGCCGTACCTGACCGACACATCGCACGAACTCTCCGCGCAGGCCCCGGTCGCGGTTAAGAACAGCGCCTTCACCGCGACCGTGCCGGCGCGGTCGCTCGTCAGCTACGACATCCGGTCATGAGTCGCCGACCCGCTGTAACCAGCACGCCGCGCGCACATACAAGAAAAGCCTGCTGGTGCAGGCTTCCGGCCTGACGGCGGGCACAGAGCCCCTGGGCGTCGGGTGGCTGCCTCTGCCCGACAGCGGTCGCGTTGAGCGCCGCCGAGAGCATCCACGCCGTGGCTCGTTTGGTCAACAACAGCAGCGCGGTGAGCGACCTACCCGCGACGCGTAATCAAGAGCTCGAGCCCGAGGTCGGCTTCTGCCCCTCCGGCTCGAACGCAACCGGCGGGCGCATCCATGTCTGACGGAGGCGACGGCATCAACCGATCAGCCTCGCCAGATAGGTGCTCGTTTCGGCCTCGTGCAAGCCGCCATGCTGGCCGCGAAACCGCTGCTCGTTGGCCGCCGCCGAGCGAAGCCAGGCCTGGCGGCCCGCGGCGGGCAGCACCACCACGTCACCCAAACGAGCCTTCAGCCGGGGGCCGATCCGGTCAAACAGCTCGCCCGCGTGCCGTACCTCGGCGCGCCCCTCAAGCCTTGCCGACAGCTCGTGGATGACCGTGGCGACGTGCTCGGCGTGCACGTGCAAGAAGACGTCGCGCGAGGATCCCGCCGGCCGCGGCTGTGACAGCAGCGCGGACAAATCGGGCCAGAGATCGTCGAGGTAGTCGACGCGGTCGGGCCTGACGTCGACCTGGCCGTGGTCGGCCGTGACCAGCACTGTCACCGCGCGCAAAGCATCCATGGCGTCCCACAACTCATCGAGCGAGCGTCTGCACGCAACCGCAAACTCTGGCGAACCGGGACCGTGGTCGTGTCCCGCCCGGTCGATCAGATCCCAGTACAGAAGCGCGTAGCGATGATCGCTTCCCGCTGCCGTGAACGCGTCCCCGAGCGCACGCACCCCCTCGCCCAGCCGCCGAAAGCCGATGACCCGCGCCCCGCGAGTCGCGACCGCGCTGAATGACCCCGCCAGTCGGAAGGGCTGCGCGACGATGCATGGAACGGCCAACGACTTATAGAACGTCGGGCCGGGTGCCAGCACGGACGGCTCGAGCCGCCCGACCAGCGTGCCCTCCTCCTCGGCACCGCTCGAGTTGAAGCGCAGCGGGCAGATGATCTCGCCGAGCGCCGGCTCAAGAATGTTCCATTCGTAGAGACCGTGCTCGTGCACCGGCATGCCGAAATGCACCGACGACACGTGCGCGGTCGTCGTGGACGGGAACTGGGAGGTCAAGGGGGTGACGTTCAGGCGCTGGATCAACGGGTGATCGCGATGGCGCTCGAGGAACTCCAGCCCGAATGCGTCCAACAGGATCAGGATCACCCGCTCACCCGCGTCGACGCGCCGTCGGATCTCGGCCGGGATGTCGGCGAAGCTCTTCACTACGAGCATTCTCGCCCCTTCGCAGCCACGGGCCGTTCGCCCACAGGCGACTCCGCGTTTAACCGCTCGTGCGAGCGGAGGCAGAGCTCCGCCGCCACCCGGACCATCTGCCTGATCCCGTTGGAGAACGGGTCCCGTGCCGTGCTCACGGGTGTCGGGAGCGTGTTAACCAACAAGTATTCGGAGAGCAAACATGCGAGGCGCGCGTCGTGCCGGAGCCTTAGAACGCCGCCTCCGGGCCTCGGTCTTTAAGTGACTGGTATTGGGCGTCGGATATGACGCCCTGCGTGTGCCACTCCTCGAGACGAGCAGCGAGGTCGGTGAATACCCTCGGGCAGCGCGTGCACAAGCTCACGCGCGAGATAACAGATGGAGCCTACTGCGGCTCCGGGGGGGACCCCGCCCCTGGCCGCGTCGACCACGATCATGCGTCGTCCGAGCAGCTCAAGGCTGTCCGGGTCGAAAATCAGCTCTTCGCGGAGCCCACCCTCGAGACGGGCTACCCCCAGGCCGCTACGGCCCAGCATGTCGCTGGCGCTCGCCAGCGTCTGGGCGCCCGGCAGTCCCGCCGCCACCTCATACAGCGCTCGGCGCAGCTCCGGCGGCACGAGCGCTTCGCCCATCCACTCCCCAATCCGGTGCACGCTCAGGCGCCGCGATGCCGCCAGCGACGCGGGGCTTTGAGAGTGGGCCGTGGAGGACTCGAACCTCCAACCTTGGGATTAAGAGTCCCCTGCTCTACCAGTTGAGCTAACGGCCCTTGCCGGCGATGTTACCCGCCGGTCCCGGCCAGCGGGGGTCAGCATTGCTGCGCGACCGAAGGCGTGGTCTTGGCCGACTGAAGCTGGTTCTTGAGCAGCGCCTGCTGGGCCTTGGGCACCAAGCTGAGGGCCTTGGCGGAGGCGAGGTCGCCCTTGCGTGTCTGGCCGGCGGCGTACGCGGATACGGCCAGGCACTCGAAGCCCTTCACCGCGCTTGGGTCGGCGAGGGTCTCGATGTCCCAGGCGCTGGCTTCGCCGGAGTAGTTCTGCTGTCCGGCGTAGGCGCGGGCCGCGAGGACCGCGAGGTTCGGGTCAGGGTTCTTGGTGAGCGAGAGGTATTTCTGCCAGTCCTGCGTAGCCTGCTTCAGCTCGTTGAGGCCGGACTGCGTGAACTGACCGGTCGAGGAGTTGAAGTTGGCGCCCTGGCCCGCTGCGGTCCAGCGCGCCTGGACGAGGTTGGCCCAGGCCGCGGCGCTGTTGGGATTCAGCTGGGTCGCCTTGATCGCCTGCTGCTCCTGCGCGCTGACGACGGCCTTCTGGCCGGAGGACGAGCCGCCGCCGGTGAACGCGTTGAGCAGGCCGCCATTGCCGGAGCCGGTGCCAACGCCCACGAGAATCAAGCCCCCGCCGATCAGCACGGCGAGGAACAGGTAGATGCCCTGCACGGTCCGCCGCCGTCCGCGGCCACGAAGGTCGAACAGCATGGTCTAGGTGGGGTCGAGGCCGTCGCCGAACGAGGCGTTCGCCTCGGCGGCGGCACGGGCCGCGGCGCGGCGATCGGCAATCTTGAGCAACACGATGCTGGCGAGGAAGAGGATGACGAGGGGGAGCGTCTCCAACCCGGTAGTGACAGGATCCGCCCCTGGCATTGCCG
>Ga0335081_10017089_pt1 | contig 11755 bp, 14 predicted proteins | sample Lox_Sample_35_FD_206713 | JGI IMG/M metagenome (GOLD analysis project Ga0335081, IMG submission 206713) | Soil microbial communities from Loxahatchee National Wildlife Refuge, Florida, United States - Lox_Sample_3.5 | ecosystem: Environmental > Terrestrial > Soil > Wetlands | place: USA... | reverse complement strand
CACCGATGTAGCAGCCAGGTTCCACCGAGACCAGCTTACCCATCTTGACCGAGTCGTGGACGAAGGCGGTAGAGGCGATGCCGGGCTCCCGCCGCCGCGGCGGAAAGATAACCTTGCCCGCGCGAACGAAAGCCAGCCGCGGCTGGCGCGCGATGAGCAAAGGTTTGCGGGCTTCGACGCCGCGCGCGAATTCTCCTGCCACTACCGCTCCGGCCGGCGACCGCAGCGCGGCCTTCAAGTGGTCTGCCGATTCCACGAACACCAGATCGTCTGCCGTCGCCGACTCCAGGCTGGCAATGCCACTGATCTCAGTTTTCCCGTTACCTAATAATTGCGCTCCGGCTGCTTCGGCCAACTTCTCCAACAAATGTTTCATTGCGCGGGAGATGCTACTAGGTTGAGGTGCCTATGCCAAGTCCGACAAGCTAATTATTGCCCATAAGTTAAGACGGCCTTGGCGAAGGGAGAGAAAGGTTGCGTGGTGCGCAAAGGAAGGACTACACCGAAGCTGATGGCAACTGGCGCGCCCGAAGGGACTCGAACCCCTGACCTATTGCTCCGGAGGCAATCGCTCTATCCAACTGAGCTACGGGCGCGCTCGGGCCAATTATAACGTCTGCCAGCGGATACAGATAGCCGGGGCTCCTTCGCGCCGTAACTCCATTTGCATGTTGACATTCGCCATGCTTCGGCATAGCTTGAAGGCGGAGCGAGCAGCGTTCCCTCTCCTCTTTCAGATCTTCTGAGCTAAGTCAGACCTATCTGAAGTTGTTCTCCTTAGCGCAACCGCGGCCCTGCAAGACAGGGCGCCCAAAGGTGCTTCTCAGTAACGACGGAGCCAAAGCGACAGCGCCGGGGCCGGGAAGTCCGCGTTTGTACGGAAGCGTTGGCTTTTTAGACTCTTCGCCGTAAGGCATCGGAAAGGAAAGCATGAAAAAGATCTTTGTCGGCAACCTCTCGTTCAGCACGACAGAAGCAGAACTTCGGTCGATGTTCGAGCCTTACGGAAGCGTAGAGAGTGTGCTGGTGGTGACGGATCGCAATACGGGCCGGTCGCGCGGCTTCGCTTTCGTCGAAATGGCGGACGGCGGCGCAGCGGATCAGGCCATCACGGCTCTGAACGGCAAGGATATTGGAGGCCGAACTCTGACCGTGAACGAGGCCCGTCCGAAAATGGATCGTGGCGGCGGCCCGCGCGGTGGTGGCCGGCGCGATGACTACCGCGGTCATGCGCGGCAGCCGCGGGAACCACGCTGGTAGTTCCAGCTACGAACCCACCAGCACCATCGGCATAGTTGGGGTTGGGGATCCGCCTTCCGGTTCAATGGTTACCGCGAAGGTCCGGGCCTCCACGCCCGGCGACATGGGCGGCATCATCACCGTGGCGTTTCCGCTGGGATCCGGCTTGAACATGCCCGCAGGCATCGGCTTGTCTCCGTACATGGGCATCAGCCACAGCTCGTAGGTCTTCTGCGGCCTAAGCGGCGCCAGGTTACTGGCCATGAACACCAGCGCGCCATTGCTTGGCATGTAGATAGCCTTCCCGGCAGGCTGCGGCTTCGATTGCGCCGCTACCAGCGTTACGTGCATGGCGCTGGGATCCGTGAGCAAGGCCACCAGGTGTTTGGCCTCTTCGAAGGTGGCCTGATTCTGCGTGGCGTCCGCTTTCAGCGCCTCGATGCGGTCGCGCTGGCGCGCATTCTCCCGCCACAACAGGATGGCAAAGATTGCCAGTACCAGAGAGGCGTAGACGGGGGCAAGGGTCCACCAGCGGCGCCGTAGGAAGACGGTGCGCAACGAGCGCGGCTCGTGCCCGATGGCCTTCAGCAGCCGCTGCCGGGCGCGCTGCGGCGGAGCCGGCCCCGACGTGGTAAGCGCCAGCAGCGCCATATCACCCTGCAGCCGCGCCAACTCCTGGCGGCAGGCGGCACACTGCTCAAGATGAAGATCCAGCGCAACCGCTGCTTCGCCTTCGAGCGTGCCCAGCGCGTACAGCGCCAGATCTTCCGCGAATTGCTCGTGCGTTGTCATGTGTTCAAAGCCCGGCGCAGCGCCAGCAGTGCCGCGCGGATGCGCGTCTTCACCGTCCCCAGCGGCTCTCCGGTCTCGGCCGCAATCTCCGTGTGCGTCATACCAGCGAAGAAAGCCATCTCCAGGGCTATGCGCTGTTTGTCGGGCATGTCATGCAGGCTGGCGCGTACCTTCTCCACCGCGCGCGAGCCCTCGGCCGCGCCCTCGAGGTCTGCCTCGATGGCGATCACAACATCTTCGAGATCGGTCTGCGGCCGTCGTTTGCGGAGAGCGTCAATCGCGCGGTGGCGCGCGATCACCGCCAGCCATGGCCCCAGACTGCCGCGACGGGCGTCAAAGCTCGCGGGATGGCGCCACAACTGCATAAACACTTCCTGCAGCACGTCCTCCGCCGCACCCGTATCGGCGAGCACTCGCAAAGCCACCGAGTACACCAGGGCTGCATAGCGGTCATACAGTTCCGCCATCGCATCCTGCTCGCCGGAGCGGATACGGGCGACCAGCGCCGCGTCGGCCGACCCAGGTTGTAACCCCACAGTGCTCAACGCGCTCTCTTGTTTAAGTACGTGATTCTGCGTGGCCCAGATTGCCAGCCCTGCCCTGCTTTGCCTGGGGTAAAATCCAACTCCACCTGCGCCCCGTACCCTCGGCAGCAGAGCCATTCGCCTCAGGACCCTGCGAGCAACGTTAGCAGCAATTGCCGGGCACAACAAGCGATGGCACGATGCGGGCACTCCCCGCTCAAAAGGAGCAACCATGAAGAGGATTTTCGCCATATCGGCCCTGATCGTCCTGCTGGCCACAGCCGTTCTGGCCAAGGATCAGCGGTGGACAGGTTACGTGAGCGACGCTAAGTGCGGCGCCAAAGTAGATGCCGCGTGCGCCAAGAAGTGCATCGAGGCCGGCGAGAAGATGGTGTTCGTCAACGATGGCGACAAGGCCGTCATCCCGGTCGCCAATCCCGAGGCACTCAAGGGACATGAAGGCCACCACGTCATGGTCGAAGGCAGGCTGGAAAACAACGCCCTCACTGTCTCCAAGGTCAAAATGATGGAGGCCGGTAAGGTCAACGACGCCACATACTGACCGGGGAAAAACCGCCACGGACGATCGGGGACCAGATCCTGATCCCTGCTGATCCGTGGCCTTTTCGTTTTGCAATCTGCCTACAACAAACTCGCGTGCGAACCGCTCTAACAGCGAGGAGGACACGGATGAAGAAGATAAAGAGCTGGAAGCAGGCCTTGATCTTCGGTTCCCTGGGGGCGAGCGCGTTCCTGCTGGTGACTGGCCGCAAGCCGGCAGCGGGAGTGCTGGCAGGGGTCGGCCTGGCGGCATTGGCCTCGGAATACCCCGAGCACGTGCAACGGCTGTGGGAGCGAGCTCCGGAGTTCCTCGAGAAGGGCAACCAGGTCCTGAGTATGGCTTCGGCCGTTATCGAGCGTCTGGCCCAGCACCACGCCCTGCGCGAGGGCTCACCCTACGTCGTGTAGCTTGTACCGGTGAAAACACGACAGGTCATTCAGCTCGTTCTGGCGATCGTGCTGGTAGCGTCGGCGGTAAGACTGGGATTGATCTACCGCGAGCGCCACGCCCCAGCCCCCGCGGCGCAGCCAACGTCAACCGCGCTCGATCCCGACTATTACGTTGTCCCCAAGAAACAGCATGCGTATGACCTGAAGACGGCGCGCGCCGGCATGGTGGGACATCCGGCCTGGGTACGCGAAGGCTATAAGTTCACCTACTATCCCTACGACTCCGACCGTCGGCGCACCGACTTTGCCCATCCCGCCGGACTTTTGCTGCCGCTCGAGCAGCTCAATGTGCAGGACGTGGTGCAAACGCAGCCACCGTCGGCCAGCGACCTTCCGCAAATCGCGGCTGTCTTCGAGAAAGGCGGCCACGACTTTGCCGTTCCCATCGGGGCCCGTCGCGGCGAGGATTACACCCTCTTCGCCGACGACATGCTGTTCTTCGAAGATCCCCACCAGCTCTATAGCCACTGGACGCCGCAGATATGGCAGGCGGTTGAGCGCCACCAAGTGATCCCCGGCATGAACGAGATCCAGGCATCGTTTGCTCTGGGCATGGGAATTCCGCAGCCGGCGGGCGATGCTCCGGGGAAGACGGTCATTTATCCTAACGGCGGCAATCAGATAACCGTCATCTTCCGGGGCGGCAAGGCGGCAGAAATCAAGCCGAGATCCTGACTACTTCAGCAGCGGCGATTCCACGCTGGCAGGCTTGTCCTCTTCCACCCGCACCTTGCCGGTCTCATCAGTGTAGAAGGAGCGGTGCTCGGGGTCGAACTGCTTGGGAACCAGCGTCAGCCAGTAAGCCTCAGGTTTGCCGTGGAACTGTACCGTGTAGGCGCCGCGGTCGGTGGTGGCCATGCGCTTGGTAAAGGAACCAGAGTGGACCAACTCCGCCAGCGTGGTGGCGTAATGGCCATACTTTTTCTTGTACTGCCGTTGCGCGTAAGCCACCGTGTGCAGATATCCCAGGCTGACGGTTTCATCCTGGGAACGGGCCAGGCTGGCAGTTTGGCCACTTGTTTGCGCCATGAGAGCCACTGAAACGGTGATGATTGCCAGTAAAACTACGGGAATTCTCTTACGCATCCGGGAAACTCCCTGTTTGTGACTAAAGGACAGGCACTAAAGCATGAGCCGGTATCGTACTCCGCGCTTTTCCTTTTGCTCAAACGCGTCTATGCTGGGCCCAAGAAAATATAGCAGTTAAGGAAGTATTTCATGAAACCGGCTCCAGCCAAGAAACCGCGTATCCGTATCGCCGTCCTGGAAAGCGATCCCCTGCGTTTCGTGGGTTTCCGCGCGCTGTTCGACACCGAATCCGATCTGGAGATCCTGGCGTCGAGCATTCCCGAGGTACCAACGTTAGGCGGAGTGGACCTCGTGCTGCTGGGCAGCCGCAACGGGGTAAACCTGTTTGACACCATGGCGGGGCTGAAGGCGTCTCGCCCCGACCTGAAGATCATCGTGACCGGCTCGGGCGCGGATGATGAGACCATCCTGAAAGCGCTGGCCGCCGGCGCCAAGGGATACGTCGACGAGGCCGCCGCGCCGCTGGAGTTCGTGCAGGCCATCCGCATGGTGAACCAGGGATCGGTGTGGGCGCCGCGCCGGGTGCTCTCGACGTTCATCGAGCGTGTCACCACCTCGCCGGGGCGCATCTTCCCGGCCGGCCGCGTCACCTTCACCGAGCGCGAGAAGGAAGTGCTCGAGCTGCTGGTTGCCGGCCGCTCCAACAAGGAGATCGGCTCGGCGCTGGGCATCGAAGAGCGCACGGTAAAGGCCCACGTTGCCAAGCTGATGCGCAAGGTCGGCGTGCAGAACCGCATCGCGCTCTCCGTACATGCCATCACCCATAACCTGGTGACAGCGAAGTAACCACCGCTCTTGCAGCCATTATTGAAGACGGGCCGCAAGGCCCGTTCTTCATTTTGGACAACCAATTCCTTCGGCTCCTCAATCTGCTAGCATCATCCCCGCTCGAGGAGGCTGTCCCATGAAGCGCCGTGATTTCTGCAAGAGCTCGATGATGGCCGCTGGGCTGACGCTCGGCGGCTCCAGGCTGCCGGCAGCGGAGAATCCCGCACCCGAATTCCCCAAGGCGCCGGGTCTGACGCGCTACGTCTCTGAGTTCATCGTCAGCACGCGCTACGAAGACATTCCCGCCGACGTGATGGCGCTGGGCAAGAAGTCGCTCCTGGACGGTTTCGGCCTGGCACTCGCCGGATCGGTCTCGACGCTCGCGCCGCTCATGAAGGAATACATTCAGTCGCTTGGATTGTGCGCCGGCAAGGGCTCGATGATCGGGACAGCGCAAAAAGTCGCTCCGCGCTTTGCCGCCTTCGCCAATGGCAGCTTCATCCACGCCGACGATTACGACGACACGCAGCTCGCGGTCGCCAAAGATCGCGTCTATGGATTGCTCACGCATCCCACGGTCCCAGTGCTTCCGCCGGCATTTGCGCTCTGTGAGGTAGGCGCGCGCTCCGGAAAAGACCTGCTCACTGCGTATCACGTGGGCGTTGAGGTCGAGTGCAAGATCGCCGAGGCCATCTCGCCGCGCCATTACAACGACGGTTTCCACACCACCGGGACCGTCGGCACCTTTGGCAGCGCCGCCGCCTGCGCGAAGCTGCGCGGGCTCGACGCGACGAAAACTGCCTATGCTCTCGGCATCACCGCCGCCGAGGCCGGAGGTCTGCGCGAAAACTTCGGCTCCATGACCAAGCCCTTCCATGCCGGACACGCCGCCGAGGCCGGCGTGGTGGCCACCGATCTCGCTGCCCTGGGCTGGACCGCTGCGCCCAACATCTTGGAAGCGCAGTACGGATTCTTCCACGCCGCCGGCGGCGGCTTCGATCCCTCGGCCATCGTCGATCGCCTGGGCAAGCCCTGGACGTTCGCCTCGCCCGGCGTTTCCATCAAACCATACCCGTCCGGCTCGCTGACCCATCCGGCGATGGGCGAGATGATGCGGCTCATCCGCCTGTACGACATCAAGCCCGCCGACGTAGAGAAGGTCGATGTCGGCGCCAACCACAGCATGGTCACCACGCTCTTGCACCATCACCCGACGACCGGCCTGCAAGCAAAGTTCAGCATGGAGTTCGGCATCAGCATTCTGCTGCTCGAGCGCAAGGCCGGTCTCGCCGAGTACACCGACGCCGTCGTGCAGCGCCCCGATGTGCAGGAGATGATCCGCCGCGTGAACTTCTACGTCGATCCCGAAGCCGAGCAGGCCGGCTTCGACAAGATGACCAGCATCCTCAAAGTCCACATGAAAGACGGCCGCACGCTTACCGGCCGCGCCCAGTTCGCCAAGGGCAGCCCCGCTAATCCCATGAGCTACGACGAAGTCGCCGAGAAGTTCCGCGGCTGCGCCGAATTTGCCCGGTGGCCCCGGCAGAGGGCCGAAGCGGTGATTGAGTTCGTGAAGGCGATGGAGAATGCGAGGGATGTGAACAGTCTGACGGCGATGTTGACCACCGAGAAGCCATGACTATAAGGCTTTTCTGAAAAGGCCACGGCAGTAGCCCGGGAGGGCTAATAGACCTCACGCCGCCACGTTCTGCGTGGATGAGCGGACCTCGTGTAGCCTTCCGGTCTTCACGTCGTAGATGAATCCCCGCACCGGGACGTGCTTCGGCACCCAGGGATGCGAGCGCACCCGTTCGATCTGGCGGCGCAGGTTGCTCTCGAGATCGGTGAAGGCGTGGAAATGGGCGGGCGCGAAGGCCGCGGTGCCGGTTTGCTTCTCCAGGCGGTCGCGCAGTTCTTCGTCTTTGAAGGTCAGCATGCCGCAATCGGAGTGGTTGAGGATGACGAACTCCTCGGTGCCGAGCAAGTGGTGGGAGATGATGAGCGAGCGCAGGGCATCCTCGGTAGCGATGCCGCCGGCGTTGCGGATGATGTGCGCTTCCCCGGTCTCGAGCCCGAGGATCTGTTCGACGGTGAGGCGCGCGTCCATGCAGGCCAGCACTGCCAGCTTGCGCGCCGGTGACGAGGGCAGGTGTCCCTGCTTGAAGCTGTAGGCGTAGCGTTCGTTAGCCTTAAGCAGTTCGTCGGTCTCGCTCACGGGACCTCCGTCAAAGCGGCTATTGACCAGCGGCCTTGGCTGCGCCGGGCGCAGGAATGGAGGAGTCACGAAGCGTCTCGGCGATATGTTTCGCCAGCGCGTACGTGGCCTTCAGGTTCTCCCCGAACAAGCGGACCGTGCCCTGCACATCCTTCTCGACCAGCGTGTTGCCGTCGCGCGACGAGACCTTCAAATGCACCTGAACCTTGGTGGCGCCTTTCACCGTGGTCACGGCACGCTCGGTCTGGTTCCCGCGCTCGAAATTCAGCAGGGTCATGCGCAGGACGAGCAGGTTGGGAACACCGTCGGCCTGGTGATCGCCGCTGCGGTAAACCTGCTGGAACTGGCCGGTCTTCTTCAGTTGGGCAAGCAGTTCCTCGTAGATGGCCATGCTGAAGTCGGGCGGTAGCTGGCCCTCTTCGGCCTGCACCGGCTCGACCTTGATCGACCAGGCTGCGGCTTCCGCCGCCCCTGCGCGCGGGACGAGTCCCAGACATACGATGCATAACAGCAATGCCGGTCCGGCGATGTTCGCGAACCTAAGCGAAAGCAGGCTGCGATTGGGCTTCATTGCTTGGTGCCTCCTTCATCCTTCTTGTCAGCCTGGCTCTGCATGGGTGGGATGGAAGCGTGCGCGCCCAGGTCCACAAGCTGCTTCTTCAGCAAGTCGGCCTGGCCCAGGGGCATGGAAAAGATGGCGCCGTGCAGCGCGCCGTTGGCGTCCCGATACTCGAGCGTCAGGCTGTCTACCTTTTCGTGGGAAAACAGGCTGAGAAAACGGCCGCCTCCGTAGGGAACACCCATCTTGGCGACAGTGAGCACCTTGCCGCCAGTCTGGTGGCTGTCCTGCGAGGTGAAGACATCCTGAATGGAAGCGATGGTGATGGAGCCGCTTGTGTTCTTGGCAGCGAAATTCAGGCCGCTGGCCTGAACGGTGAGGGTGCCGTGATGGTTGCGCTTCACGCCTTCCAGCCCCAGCACGTGCGTGGCGCGTACTCCCGGCGCAGCCGGGGAAGCACTTGTGGCGCCGGCGGTTTGCGCCTGCAAGCTGGCGCAGAACAAGGACATGAGCAGCAGCAGCAGCGCCGCACACAAAGTCTTTCGCCCATACTTCGGGCGTCGAGTGTTCTCAAGCACAGTCAGCATAGTTTTCCTTCGGAAGCGAGAGGTCACGCTACTCCGTAAGCGGCGCAGTGTCAACCACGCAATGGAGCGCCGGTAAGCTGGAAGATTACGGCAATACCGCGAGCCAGTAGTCAATACAGCGACGCCTCTCCCGGAGGCCTGGTCTTCCAGCGCCGGTGCACCCAAAGCCACTGCTCGGGATAGCGGCGAGCGTAATCCTCGATCATCCTGGCATAGGCGGCGGTATTGGACACGATGTCGGCTTCTTCGTTGCCGGTGCGGATAGTCTCCATCGCCGGTTCGAAGCGCACACGATAACGCCGCAGCGCCGGGTCCCACAGGCAGAAGCCAGGAACCACGGCGGCATCGGTCCGCAGCGCCATGCGCGCCATCAGGGTAGAGGTGCAGGCCGGGATCCCGAAAAAATCCACGAACACGCCCTGCTCCGGCGTCATGTTCTGATCCATGAGGATGCCGACGGTCTCCCCCGCATGCAGTGCCGCCAGCATGCTGCGGGCGAAATCCTGCTTGGGAATGGTGCGATTGCCGCTCAGTGTGCGATAGCTGTTCACCAGGCGGTCGAGGTAGGGATTGTCGAGCGGCCGCACCAGGATGTGCAGAGGATGGCCGTAGAGCGCATGCATGAACGAGCTGATCTCCCATCCGCCGAAATGCGCCGTCAGGAACAGGATGCCCTTGCCGCGGGCGTGAGCACGCTCGAAGTTCTCAAAACCGTCGTAAATGGCGAGCTGGGAGATGTTCTCCTGGCGGTAACGCGGAAGGCGGCAAAAATCGCCGAGCTGCCGGCCCAGGCTGGTAAACACTCCAAGCAGGATGCGGCGGCGTTTGGAGGCCGGTATCTGGGGAAAGGCGAGCTGCAGATTACGCAGGCCAACCCGCCGCAACCGCCCGTGCAGCAGGTACACCGTCCGCCCCAGCAAAATCCCGAAGGCCCGCGCCACGGACGCCGGCGCCAGCGCCAGCACCCGCACTAGCAGCCATACCGGGGCATACTCGAGTCGGTAGCGCATGAGGAAGGAAGCTGGACGGTAGCATCGCGGAAAATTTGTTGTCAAACGGGTAACGTAGCCGTCCGTCGCGCGCCATGGGTCGCAAGTCGCGAGCCGATGGTTCTGCTCGCGACTCGCGACACACTGCTATCTTGCCGGCATCGAGTCGGTCGGGGCCGGCGTTACCTCGCTCGCGTTCGTCTTGGCTGGCGTAACCCCAGCGTACTTGGCCGCAGCCTTTAGAAGGGGCTCGGACCCGGCGGGAGGCGGGACCAAGCCGGTCAAAATGCTGCGGAACGAGATCATGCGCCCGTAGAAGTCGCGAGTGTCATCCCGGTCCTGCTTGACCACGGTGCCGTTCAGCGAGATTCCGGCGAACAGGCCGCGCGCTCGCGAGTAAGTGAGCAGCTCGGCCCGCATCTTCCAATCGGTAGCGGCTTCAGCGTGCCGCCCTACCGGACCGGCAGCAGCCGAGGCGTCGGCGCCGATCTTGAACTTGCTGGAAAGCAGGTTCCGCATTCCATTGTCGTTCATCACCAGCATGACCAGATCCACGGCCTGGCCGCCAATCTGCAATCCGAAGCTGCCGCCTTCCAGGCGGAAGCATGCCGGCGCGCTCCAGCCCTTATCGGTACGGCAGGTGACCACGCCCTTGCCGTAGGCGGCGCCCACGATGAAGCCGCCCTTCAGCATCGAGGGCACAATAGCTATGCACTGTGCCGAACCGATCACTTCTTCAGGGATGCCCTTGTCGGGGGCGGCCATGATCTCATCCAGAACGGTGGCGGCGCCTTCGACGCGGTCCACAACCTTGTCGCGGTCGCCGGCCGCCCAGGCGGCGCTGGTGAAAACTGCTACTACCACTAGAACCAGAAGCTTTTTCATCGTTATCCTTACCTTTGAAGTTGAAGTTCAGACCAAAGTGGTTTGACAAAGAGGTGCAGGAGCCAGGAGACGGACAGCAATTGTTCTTAATCCTATTTTAGATGCAGGAAGGGACGGCTGCGGCTTCGCCGACAAAAATATTCGGGGCTGAAACCATAACTTTCGTTATGACTTCAACCCCGGTCTCCCAGGTTCTGTGGTAGGTGAGACGAGTATGCGTTCACGGCCGGAATCGCACAACGTCACCGAAGGACAGCGTCCGTAGGTAACAAGCTATGGGACCAATAGCCGCGCCGCATTCTCCATGGCGAGCTTCCGCCGCAGGCCTTCGGGAAGCTGATTGAGCAACAGCACGATGGCCTCCCAGCGCTGCGGGCCCGGCAGCGGCTCGGGATAGTGTTGGTCGGTACCCACCACGAAGCGGTCAGGGAAATCCTGGAAGAGCTTGAGCCATTCCGGCTTGATGGCGCCGCTGGCGCCGTTGGCGAGTGGAGAATTTCTACCGGGCTTTGCGGGATCGATCTTCACGTCCATGTACAGGTTGGGATGTTCCCGAAGCAGCCGGGAACACAGTTCGGGCGTGCGAGATCCAGTGTTGTCCCAGCCAGCGTGGGCCCAGATGATCCGCGCCCGCGGATTGTGCGCCAGCAGGCGTTCGAAGGCGGCGATGTTGGCACGGATCTGCGGCGGGTTAGGCGGCGACTTCAAGGGCGGCGGCAGGGGCATCGTTTGCGGGACGGCTTCCATGTGCAACACGATGGGGACGCCGTGCTCGGCGGCGATATCGGCCAGCAGCAGGAACAGCGGATGATCGGGTGGCGTCGACTGATAGGGCGTCGCGCCCTGGAAGTGCTCCGCCGCCAACTCGCCGAATCCCATAGCGCCGAGGCGAAGCAATTCCTCGGCACGCTCCTTGAGTCTCTGCCGCACTTCCGGACCCGCATCGCCCGAGCGCGCCGACTGCTGGATGATGCCGTTCAAGCTTCCGCCTCCTCCCAGAACCACCAGCTTGTCGCCGTGACCCTTCACTGCCGGCAAAAAAATCTCGGCGTCGTAGCGTACGGGATCGTCAGCGGTGAACGGCGGCGGCATCAAGA